>Ga0209665_1000080_pt1 | contig 94537 bp, 73 predicted proteins | sample SaaInlV_200m_DNA_2_FD_184675 | JGI IMG/M metagenome (GOLD analysis project Ga0209665, IMG submission 184675) | Marine microbial communities from expanding oxygen minimum zones in the Saanich Inlet - Saanich Inlet SI074_LV_135m_DNA (SPAdes) (version 2) | ecosystem: Environmental > Aquatic >... | reverse complement strand
GAATGACCCCTATCCTTATTCGTCCTTCAGGACCCCGACGCTACTTTTTAATGATGTCAGTTTTTCCGGTACTTGATCTTAGTTGGAATCATTATTCTAACAAGCAATTGCCCCACAATCGCGGAGCTTTTTATTTGTGGGATAATGGGTAAATTAGGTAAATATAAAAACGAGTAAATACACATTGTAAACTATTTTAGAGGTTGGATTTGAATAAAAAACTTGGACGAAACGATTCTTGTCACTGTGGAAGCGGTAAGAAATATAAAGTTTGTCATGGGAAAAATAATATTAAATCTTTGCAGTTTTGGATACTCATTTTAATTATAATATTAGGATTATGTTAGTATCTCCTATTTCAATCGGCTCCAACTGTTAAAAATAATAATAATATGTCTGATCCTTTTATACCTCAGCCAAAGAATAAATTATCTCCACCCACAGAATCAGCACCCCCCGGTAAAGTGTGGTCACCTGAGCATCAACATTGGCATGATGATCCTAAGGCTTCAAAACCTAGGAATACTAATGCAGAACAAAATAAACCGGTATCTAAACCACCAGGCGCTCCACCCCCTGGTAAAGTATGGTCACCTGAGCATCAACATTGGCATGATAAAAAATAAAAATTTCATTCAAGCCTCGTGTCAGGCATAGCATAAAGGATTAATGGGGAATTGGTGACCATCTGCGAAAATAGATCTGATGTATTTCGATATGCCTGGTTTTATGGTCGCGTAGATTTGCCTGACGAACACTTTTCATATATTTTCAGAGTATTGGTGAGCTATCACCACTTGGAGAAACATACTTAAATATACCATATTCAAATGACTAAGACTGTTCTACTCTATTTTATCTATGCAGTAGTTATCCTGTTTATATTCATTATATTGTTTGTGAGCTTTGCTCCTCAGTTTGGTTCTAATCCATCATTCAATCAGAAAAAATATTATAATATATTCCCAAATTACAAAGATGGTGATTTCCAAAATCTAGAACAAACCCAATTAATAACTGGCGATGTTTCAACCTGGACCTTTTTTAAGAACGATACAAATAGACGCCCCAACAAAGATATTATTCCAAACAAGGTTGATTATGCTTCCTTCAATAATATAAATACTAATCTTTATAAGATTGCTTGGTTAGGGCATTCAGGATTCATCATCAATATAAATGGAAAAATTGTTCTATTAGATCCAATGCTTGGAAATTATGCTGCGCCAATTCCAATCCCAAGTTTGAAAAGATATAATGAAATGCTTCCGATAGTCCCTGACTCTTTATCTAATATTGATATAGTAGTCATATCGCACGATCACTATGATCATTTAGATCATTCAACAATAAAAAGTATTAAAGACAATGTAAGAATATTCGTAGTTCCACATGGAGTTGGTAATCATTTAAGAAAATGGCATGTGAAAGAAGAAAAAATCATTGAATTGAATTGGGATGAAAATTATGAAACGAATAATATCCAAATCACTTGTCTTCCTGCGAGGCATTTTTCTGGAAGAGGGCCGCTCAATAGAAATAGTACCTTATGGAGTTCATGGGCAATAAAATCACCAACCGTGAAAATTTATTTTAGTGGTGATAGCGGCTACGGGAAACACTTTAAAGATATTGGTAATAACCATGGACCATTTGATATTGCATTAATTGACTGCGGACAATACAACAAGGCGTGGAAAAACACCCATATGTTTCCATCAGATGCCGTATTGGCAGCACAAGAATTAAATACTGAATATTTCATGCCTATTCACTGGGGAGGGTTCTCATTATCTATACACCCATGGGATGAACCAGCAATAGAGTCAATAAAATTAGCAGATAGGATGGGTATAAAATATTTTACTCCTGAAATTGGTGAAGTTATTTCTAATAAAACAATAGATAGATCTTATAATGCGTGGTGGGAAAATTATTGAACACGATTAAATAAAAAGTATTATTCTAAATAATATTTTATGTCATGGCATTAATCACATAATAATATTACACTGACTTGTTTTATATTCAGACTTATGATGAGTTGGCTTCAAGAGAATTATGGTACTACCCTTTCTAATCCGATCATCCAGAGTGTTCTGATTGTTTTGGGAGCTGTAATTGTTGCAAAAATAACGGATCTAATTTTTTCACGGATCTTTAAACGATTCGTTGATAAAACCCAAACGATCCTCGATGACCAGATACTCCAGTTATTGCATCGCCCTATTTTTTACACCATCCTTTTTATTGGATTCTCGATTGCGGTTAAAACGGCAGGGCTCCCGGAATATTTTGATTTTGTATTGGTAGGCATTTTTAAAACAATCACAATTTTAATTTGGTTGGTCATTGCGATGAAAGTATTAGTGGTCTCTATGGAATGGGCATCGAAAAAAACAACCAACCCGCTCCTGCAACAAAAAACATTACCGCTATTTAATAATTTGGGAAAGATTGGCGTTGGGCTGTTTGGTATTTATTTTATTTTCTTAAGTTGGGATATTAATATTAATGGCATCCTAGCTTCGGCTGGTGTTTTGGGTGTTGTTTTAGGTTTGGCTGCGAAAGATACGGTGTCCAATTTTTTCGCTGGCATTTTTCTTATGGCTGATTCACCCTTCAAGGAAGGGGACTATATTTTATTAGACACAGGCGAACGAGGTTATGTAAAAAAAATGGGGCTGCGATCCACTCGCTTTATGACCCGTGATGATATTGAGATTACCATACCTAATTCTGTTATTGCCGCTTCTAAAATTGTGAACGAGAGTGGTGGCCCCGGTGAAACTGAACGCGTACGAATTACCATCCATGTGGCTTATGATTCAGACTTAGATCAAGTTAAAAATGTTTTGAATTCCATTGCGCTGGCAAATGATAATGTTTTAAAAACGCCTGAACCTCGTGTACGATTTCGTGAATTTGGTGATCACGGGCTGAAGCTTCAACTCTTATTCTGGATTCATAAACCTGAAATTCGTGGCAGGACTGTAGATGCGGTGAATACAGAGATTTACAAACAATTTTCTGAAAATAATATTTCAATTCCTTATCCCACCATGAAAGTATTGCTTCCAGCAGAAGGAAATAATATTTAATTCAAGTATAGCTTATAAAGAATTTTATGTTAATAAAGGATTCTGTTTAGATTACTTATTAAACATCAAAACCCCACATTAGTGGGGTTTTGATGTTTGTGGGGTGATGGGTAGATTTGGGTATAAATCAAGGAGTTGGATATGAAACAATACTTTACGGGCTTTTTTACAGCAGTATGCCTAACTGCGAGCGTGTTCCTGTTTATGGGTTTTCAGAACAAGAATCTTGGGGACATAGAAGTCAATTCCATAACCGTTAGAGCACCAGGTGGAAAAAAAGTAGTTTGGCTTGGGCCTGCTAAAAGTGGCAATGGTGTTCTTGAGACCTACAATGCTAATGGTAAAGAGACTGCATATCTTGGAGGGAAAACCGGCCACCTTATAACCTACAATGAACGAGAAGAAATGACTGGATATTTTGGGACAAACGCTCAAAATGATGGGATGATACTATTGAACGACAAATATGGTGAACAAGGTTGGGCAATGAGCGGTAAGCAATAGATAACACATCAAGCCCCACATTAGTGGGGTTTTTTGTTTGGTGAGGTGATGTGTAGATTTGGGTGTGAAAAAGATAGTATAGGACATAAAGTAAGTTCAGGGATTTACATGTACCAATTACAAGCGGAAGATTTTTACATAACAAGTAAAATGGTCCTTCTTAAATAATGCTAAAACGCTTTATAAAGCCAGATACGGTTCCAAGTATCATTTCGGGATTAATCAATGGAATTATACTTATTGTTATTGCTATGGCATTAAGCGCATTAATCTTTACTGGTCCCCTATCTGACTATTTATCTCAAGGTATTGGTATTCTGTTATTTGGTTTTTTGGTTTATGCCCTTTTTTCAGCCTTTACCGCAAGTTATCCCATTAATATAAATACGCCTCAGGATATTCCTGTTGCCATTATCGCATTGATAGCAACGACCATTATGGCGACTAGCGGCAAAGATTGGAGTCCTGAATCTACCTTTCAATTTATTTTTGTAACTATTGCACTTACATCCATAATGGTGGGTATCTTTTTCTTTATCCTTGGATCGTTAAAGTTGGGGAAATTAGTGCGGTTTATTCCATACCCTGTGGTAGGGGGCTTCCTTGCAGGGACAGGTTGGCTGATTATCAAATTCGCATTTATTATGACCGCTGGTATGGAATTATCCATCACCAATGCTTCGTCCCTTTTGGGGGCATCCACACTTATGCAATGGTTTCCGGGATTCCTTTTTGGAGCTGTTATGCTAATAGCAAGTCGCACCTTCACCCACTATTTGTTGATTCCGGGCATTATTGCGCTGGGCATTTCCCTTTTTTATGGAATCATGTTTTTGAACGGATATTCATTTCAGGGCCTTGAATCAGGCGGGCTCTTGTTGGGGCCATTTCCTGACGGTGGATTATTTCAAGGATCACCTATAAAATATTTATCAGGATTTAAATGGTCTGTTTTTCAAAGTCAGTTACCTGCCATTGGTACAATGATGCTCCTAAATGCTATTTCAGTTTTATTCAATTATAGTGGGTTAGAATTAATTATTAAAAAAGACCTCGATCTAGACAGAGAATTAAAAGTGACAGGATTGGGAAATGTATTAGGTGGGTTATTAGGCGTACCACCCGGGCACTTAGCCTTAGGCGGAGCTTCACTGGCATACTCTATAGGAGCAAGAAGTCGATTAAGTACTATTATTGTGGCGTTATTATGTGGCTTTGCTCTATTTTTCGGATCAAAAGTATTATCTGTTTTCCCGAGGATTATTCTAGGTGGATTATTGTTTAATCTAGGTCTTTCCTTTATTGTCGATTGGTTAATTCTTACATGGAATCGAGTGCCAAAAAATGATTATATCATTATTAGTTTAATATTTCTCATTATTGGATCTGTTGGATTTCTTGAAGGTGTTGTGACTGGTTTAATGGCATCCGTTGTTTTATTTGTTATTAGTTATTCAAAAGTTGAAACCATTAAACATCAACTTTCTGGAAGGACATTTCATAGTAATGTTAATAGATCTGAAAAATTAAAATCCCTTCTTGACTCCGCTGGAGACCAAATTTTAATTCTACCTTTACAGGGATATTTATTTTTTGGTTCAGCTAATCGCCTATTGGAATATGTAAAGGGTTATTTAAAATCTGAGGATGGAAATAAACTTAAATATTTGATTTTTGATTTGAGGCAAGTCACAGGCGTGGATTCTTCAACAATTAATAGTTTTAATAAATTACAGATTCTAGCGACAATGGATGGTTTCAAAGTTCTTTTTTGTAGTTTTACTCCAAAAATAGCAAACCAATTCGATTTAGAAGGATTATTTGATGATAAAAACGAAGAATCCTTTTTAACATTTGAAGATCTTGACCATGGAATGGAATGGTGCGAAGAACAAATTATTGCTCGCTCATTAAATGACTCGAATCAAGATGAAGATGAAACACAATGGTTTGAATCCCGATTTTCAGATGTATTACCCTATTTTGAATCTGAAACAATAATAGAGCATACAAAAATCATTAAGCAAGGGACCAACCCAAGGGGATTGTATTTTATCAAATCGGGTCGTGTTACGGTAGAATTAGATTCTAAAATGGATAAAAAAATTCGTCTTAAATCCATGGGTGCTGGCACAATTGTAGGTGAGGTTAGTTTATATTTAAAAACACAAGCGACAGCATCTGTCGTAACAGATGAAGTCTGTGATCTTTATTTTTTATCTCATGAAAATTTTGAAAAACTAAATGTAGAAGCGCCCGAAAGAGCCGCGGAGCTCCATACTTATGTGATCAAATTATTAAGTGATCGATTAGCAAAATCCAATGCCACAATTCATGCATTGATGCAATAAAATTATTTGCCCAAATTTTTCGTCTAAGAATCTATTTCTGATTAATGCCGTTTAACCAAGGGGTAATATTTAAAGAAATTTTATCAGTCGCCTTTTTTATGCAACTCTAAAAAACAAGATTCTAAAATGACAAAACTTATAAAATGCCATTGCGCCCACACTAAAATAAATAAACCATAAAAGTACATACTTCATCTTGACATGAATCGTGAGAAGCGGTACTTTTTTTCATGGCATCCCTTCAAAATCATATCCTTATTTCCATGCCCCACATGCAAGACCCTTTCTTTGCTAGTTCTGTGGTATTTATTTGTGAACATTCCAAGGATGGTGCTATGGGCCTCGTTATAAATAAGCGATTTCAACAACCGGATTTGATGGACTTATTTGAGCAATTATATGTAGGAGAAGATAATTTACTCGAAGCTATTCCAGAAATATACTTTGGCGGACCTGTTTTACTTGAACGGGGGATTGTTCTTCATGCGGGATCATTTGAATCGGAAGGTACTATAAAAGTTTCAGATGATTTTGCCATTACAAGTCAAAAACAAATTTTATCTGAATTACGTAAAACAGATAATATTCCATATAAATTAATGTTAGGTCATGCGGGTTGGGGGTCGAGACAATTGGAACGTGAAATTGAAAATGGCGATTGGCTCCTTCAATCCACTACATCCGATTTTGTCTTTAATATGCCCGAAGATCAAATGTGGAAACAAGCAGCTGGCTCTCTTGGGATGGATTTAGGTCACAGCCCCGGTATCGGCGGACACGCATAATATTTAATTCCTTCATATAAATCATTTCTTTATCTCCTGAAAAGGAAGAAATTAAAATCTATAAAAGGCATCCTTGTTGATATAAAATATTCTTGGCAGATTCTATTATGGAATCATCTGCAATAAAAGAACTCCAACAAGTTCTAGCTAAAAATGGGAATGGCGAATATGCTGATCAAATGGCTCAGTATATGAAAAATAATTTCCCATTTTACGGAATTCAATCTACGCCTAGACGACGTATATCTAGACAATGGTTAAAAAATTACCCCATTGCAAATGAATCAGATACATGTGCTATATTAAAATTGCTTTGGGCAAAAGATCAGCGTGAATTCCAATATATCGGAAGTGATATTGCTAAAAAGAATAAGCAAAAACTCACGCCAAAAAGTATTCCTATTTTAGAATATTGCATTCGGGCCAAATCCTGGTGGGATACGGTGGATGCTTTGGCGGCACATCCAATCGGAATGATTGTACAACAATATCCAGAAGTAATATCTCTAATGGATCAATGGGTTGAGGATGAAAATATGTGGATTCGCCGAACCGCACTTCTGTATCAACTCCAATATAAAGAAAAAACGGATCAAGATCGGTTGTTCCGATATTGTGAATTACGAATGGATGAAGGTGAATTTTTTATTCGTAAAGCAATTGGTTGGGTTTTACGGCAATATAGTTATATCAATCCAGATGCTGTAATCGGTTTTGTGGATAAGTGGGATGGCCGACTATCAAATCTCAGCAAGCGTGAAGGATTGAAAGCACTTCATCGAAATATGTAGTTTATTTTTTAAGCACTAAGCTTTCTATTGAATAATAATACAATAATTTTAATAATCTCAATTCAGTAGATTGTGTTTTGTATTCATTTTCAAATTCAGTAATAAATGAATCAAAATGAGCAAAATCAATAAGATGTGTTTCTGTGTCTCCAAAAATATTTTCCGGAAAACCAAACCCAATAACTGGATCAAATGTAGAAAATTCATCTAATGGTTTAAAGAAATTATCATAGTGAGCCGGGATATAATAAATCGGTTCCATAACTTTAATACATTCAGCAATATTGTTTTCCATTTCTCTGGAAGCAATCGTTTGAATTAATATATCCACTTTCCCAATATTTTTCGGGTTTTGAATAAAGGGAGAGTCACTAAAATATATTTTTAGTCCACCGTATTCAATTAAAAAACCAATAGATTCATTATGATTTAATTTATAATCCCAAACATAAAATGGTGGCGTTGATTCTATCAATCCGCTTGGACCGCGCCATGAGAAAAAATCATATTGTGGATGGAGTCCCTGAAATGCAGTAATCTTAAATCGTCCAATATTCCACTGATTATGAGCATTCTCTTTGGATGAAAAATCAGTAACATATATTTGTATTTTTTCTAATGAATTATTTGGGCCTATCCAAGAAATATCAGACTTATTATACGATTGGATTATCTGTTCCGTATTTTTATTTCCAATTAAAATGGGTTGAATTCCATTATCAAGATATTGAGATAAAATATAGGGAACATCTTGTATATGGTCGTAATGGCTGTGTGTCACTAAGACAGCTTTTATAGTAGAATTATTACCCTGCCTAAGTACATAATGATTAACTGCATCTGTATCTATATGTAATGGTCTAAATTGTTCTTTTGGGGTTGGCCTTGAAACAAATGGATCAATCAAAAGAGATGTTGTACCATCTGATAACTCAAAACCAAATGTACCCAGCCATCGGATAGATAAACCACGATTTGGTTGGTTAAATTTTTTGATTTTTAACTCTTGTAAATACCGCGATATATCGTGCCATTCATATACCTTTCCTACTTTAGAATCATATCCCAAAATATTCTTATAAGAAATATGATGTGGGAGTAGATGTGTCTGTTCGCTGTATAATAAAGCGAAAGAAAAGATTATAAAGACTCGAATCATATAACTAATCATACACCAATCTTTCTATAAATTTCAAATATCAATTGTACTTTAATTCAATAAGGATTTTGTACAAAAATTATCATACTTCAACAAGAATAAACTCACTATAAATCTTCTGAAATAAAATATAAGAAATAACTAGACCTTGTTATCTTATTCCGTTTATATTGAATTGAGTTAAATATTGTTATTTAGGAGTTTACGTGAGAAAATTATCTAATTACTCTATCTTAGTATTGTCATTATGTGTGACCTTATTTTTCTCCCAGGAAATATTCTCACAAGGTCTTGATAAACGTTCTGGAGAAGTTCTATATAAAGAATATTGCGCCTCGTGTCATGGAAATTCCGGTGATGGGAATGGTGAATTATCTTATCTGGTTTATCCCAAACCCAGAGATTTCACTAGCGGTTTATTCAAAATAAAAAGTACATCCGCAGGAGCCCCTCCAATAGATAGTGACTTGTATCGGACAATTCTAAAAGGATTACCCGGTACGTCCATGCCATCCTTCAATTTTCTGGATGAGTCTCAAATATATTCACTAGTCACTTATATAAAAAATATAGGAGGTATTGAAAATAATGGGATAGCTCAGATAAAAATACCTGAAGTTTTGAGCCCTACACAAGAGTTGATTGAATCTGGGAAATCTATATACTCTGAGGTGGGGTGCAATATGTGTCATGGCGAAACAGGTAAAGGAGATGGACCATCTTCAAAAATGCTAACTGATTCATGGGGGTATCCTATTATTCCAAGAGACTTCACATCCGGCATTTATTTAGGGGGCGGTGAAGTTCAGGACCTTTATTTACGTTTTGCAGGTGAGATGAGTGGCACTCCCATGCCCTCCTACGGCAAACTCTCTCAGCTATTGAACAAACCAAAAGAAGATGAAAATGAGCTTGCATGGGCTCTAGTTTATTATGTAAAAAGTTTAGAGGAAAAAAAATCTGATCAATCCGTTCGACTACCGGAAAACCAAAAATTAGTCGCTAGTAAAATAAAACGCTCCACTAAACCAGAAGAATTTATGGATGGTGCAGCCAGTATATGGAAAAATGCACAGATCTATTCCATTCCCATCTCACGCCTATGGCAAAGCGACAATGTTAATTATCAAATGGTGAATGTACAGGCAGTTTATAATTCAAACTATATAGGAATAAAAATGGAATGGAACGATTATTCCGAGGATAAGGGATTATATCGAATCCAGGATTTTCAAGATGGTGCGGCAATTCAATTTTCACTAGATGGAACAAAAGGATTCCACGGGATGGGATCGAAAGACCACCCCACGGATATCTGGTTCTGGAAAGCGGAATGGCAAATGCGTGCAAATGAAAATACGGATTCTGATATTGTGCTGGCCTATGCTGATCGAGTTAGTGATTCGGATGTGACAACTTACCCAACACTTATGAATGATATGGCATATCTATCAGGAAGGGATGCTGGAAATATTAATTCTGAAGCCGGAAAAACATCACCGGTGGAAAATGTAACTGCTGTGGGTCCCCAAACTGTCACACCTTTAAAGGGGCGAAGACAAAAGATAATGGGCAATGGGGTGTGGGATGGAGAAAAGTGGAGAGTGGTATTTGTCCGTAAAAGAAAAGCTGATTCCAAAGAAAAAGTTGATTTACAAAAAGACGAGCTTATCCCCATTGGGTTTGCTGTTTGGAATGGCAGTGAAAAAGACCGAAACGGACAAAAAATGGTATCTACCTGGTATGATTTAAATCTAAAGGATTGAGTATGAAGAAAGATCAATTTAAAAGTAATAAAGATGCTCCCAAAAACCAACATTCTAAAGCTGGAATTAGCCGGCGGAAATTTTTAAAGGTTGGTACATTAGGAATTGGGAGTGCAGGATTATTGTGGTCCATGCCCGGGAGCATGTATTTTTTAAAAGGTATTCCAGATATTGATAATCCCCTTACGCATTATCCTAACCGAGGATGGGAAAAAATATACCGTAATCAATATAAGTCCGATAACAGTTTTACATTTATCTGTTCTCCCAACTGTACGCATGAATGCCGAATGCGTGGTTTTACCAGAAATGGCGTTATGATTCGAACAGAACAAAATTATGATTCCCATAAAATTAAAGATCTTTATGGAAATCAATGTACACATGCCTGGAATCCCCGCGGTTGTTCCAATGGATTCACTTTTCATCGCCGCATTTATGGCAGTTACCGTTTAAAATATCCACTAGTTAGAAAGGGATGGAAGCAGTGGGCAGATGATGGTTTTCCATATCTTACTCCCTCAAACCGTGATAAATATAAATTCAATTCCCGCGGAACCGACACGCAGGTAAAAATTTCATGGGATAAAATCGAAGACTATATTGCTAAAGGCTTAATAAATATTTCTGAAACTTACAGTGGTGATATCGGGAAAAAACGTTTGTTGGATCAGGGATATCCCGAAGAAATGCTGACTCACTGGGAAGGTGCTGGCACGCGAACCATCAAACTGCGAGGCGGTATGGGACTTTTAGGTGTGATTGGGAAATATGGTGCTTACCGATTCAGCAATACCTTGGCGCTTTTGGATCATCATATTCGCGGTGTAAACCGAAAAGATGCAAAAGCAGGTAGAAACTGGTCTAATTATACCTGGCATGGGGATCAAGCGCCTGGATTTCCTTTTGTGCATGGCCTTCAAGCATCTGATGTGGATATGAACGAAATGCGTTACAGTAAGCTGTTGGTTTCCATTGGTAAAAATCTTGTAGAAAATAAACGGGCAGATAATCATTTTGCAGCAGAAGTAATGGAACGAGGTGGGAAATTAGTGAATATTTCGCCAGAATACGGCCCTTCTTCTTCCAAGGCGGATTACTGGCTTACCATTCGACCAAATACCGATACCGCATTACTATTGGGTATTTCAAAAATTATTATTGATAATGATTGGCATGATAAAAAATTCTTGAAGGAATTTACTGATTTCCCATTATTAATAAGAAAAGACACTCTGAAGCGCCTGAAGCCAGAAGATTACATCAAAGACTATAAAAACCAACTAGCTAAAAATGGACCAAGTTATACGATTCACGGATTAAAGGAAAAACAATATGACAAGATTGGTGATTTTACAGTTTTTGATAGAATTTCTGACTCAGTAAAACCACTTACTCGGGATGATGTTGGAGAGTTTTTGAATAAGAAAAAAATTAATCCCGCACTAGATTGGACAGGTTCTATAAAGGGTGTAGATAGTAAGGATATCGAGGTATGTACTCTTTTCTGGGCTTACAAGAATATTCATCTAAAAGATTATGATCTGGATACAGTGGTCGAAATAACACATTCCAATAAGGAATTGATTCAACAATTAGCTGAAGATCTTGCCACTATAAAACCAGCAACGATTCATATTGGTGAAGGATTAAACCATTGGTTTCATGCAGTGGAAAATAATCGCGCATGTTACTTGCCCATTATCTTAACTGGAAACATAGGGAAAAAAGGTGCTGGGTGCCATACTTGGGCTGGGAATTATAAAGCGGGTCTATTTCAAGGATCAGAGAAGGTTGGGCCCGGTTTCAAAGGTTGGGTGGCAGAAGATCCATTTGAACCAAATCTTAGCTCAAGGGCAACAGCTAAAGAGTTAAAAATAAAAGGGTATGCGGTGGGTGAAGAGCCGGCCTATTGGAATGTTGGAGATAGACCATTATTGGTAGATACTCCAAAATTCGGTAAAAAATCCTTTACTGGCGAGTCCCACATGCCAACACCAACCAAAGCGATTTGGCATAATAATGTTAATCTACTCAATAATGCCAAATATCATTATGAAATGGTAAAAAATACAAATCCTGGTGTAGAAATGTGGATTAGCCAAGATATAGAAATGACTGCCACCTGTGAATATGCAGACATCGTGCTACCTGCTAATAGCTGGGCAGAGCAGCAGAGTTATGAATTGACCGCTTCCTGTTCAAATCCGTTTTTACAAATCTGGAATGGTGGATTGAAGCCTGTTTTTGATTCAAAGGATGATGTATTAATCTGGGCAAGTGTTGCTAAACAAATGGGGAAAATATTGAACGATAAGCGATTCGAAGATTACTGGAAATTTGCCTTATTAGGCAAAACAGAAGTATATATTGATCGCCTGCTCAATGGAAGTAATACTACAAATGGTTATACTACTAAAGATATAATGGATGGAAAATATGGAGAGCCAGGCTCAGCGCTTATGCTATTTAGAACCTATCCGCGAATTCCATTCTTTGAACAGATTAAAGAAAGTACTCCATTTTTTACGCCAACAGGACGTATGCAGGCATACAATGATGAGCCAGAAATCATAGAATATGGAGAAAATTTCATTGTTCACAGAGAAGGTCCCGAAGCCACTCCGTATCTGCCAAATGTAATCGTTTCGAATAACCCGCTTATTCAACCTGAAGATTATGGAATTTCTCTAAATGCTATGTCACCTGAAGAACGGCAAGCAAGGAATGTAAAAATGCCTTGGAAGAAAGTGAAAAAAACCAAAAACTTTTTGTGGGAAGATGGATTCTCTTTTTACTGTTTGACGCCCAAAACACGACATGCCACCCATTCGAGCTGGCAGGTCACTGATTGGCAGTTTATCTGGAGTAATCCATTTGGAGACCCCTATCGTTTAGATAAACGCCAGCCGGGTGTAGGAGAACATACCATGTTTATGAACTCCGATGCTGCCAAAGATCTGGGTATTGAAGATGGTGACTATGTTTACGTAGATGCGGACCCACAAAACCGACCATATCGGAATTTTGACAAAAAAGATCCCTTCTATAAAATAGCACGTTTAAAGTTACGTTGCCGGTACAATCCCGCTTATCCTTATCATGTAATAATGATGAAACATGGTGCGTGGATGGCTACAGAAAAATCTGTACTGGCACATGAAACCAGGCCAGATGGCAGGGCTCAATCCAAGGACACCGGATATCAAGCAAGTTTCCGGTACGGATCTCATCAATCTCTGACCTATGGATGGCAGATGCCCATGCAGCAGCTGGATAGTTTGTTTCATAAGGCAAAAGCAAAAATGGGATTTTTATTTGGATACGAAGCAGACAATCATGCCATTAATACGGTTCCAAAGGAGACTCTCGTGAAAATCACCTTTGCTGAAAATGGCGGGTTAAAAGGGAAAGGGAAATTAGACCTTGTTAAAAGTGGATATACACCAGCGAATGAAAATGAGTTTATGCAGAGTTACCTTGCGGGAGACCTTACTAAAGTTGGTAGTGAGGAATGGGACGAATGGTAAAAAAGTACGATAAGGAAGATCCGTTTGAAATGAAAGCGATGGAGATTCCCGGAGGAAATATTATACAACAGGCACAAGTCATGGCAGAAGAATATAGAGATATGGGAATGCCGCAGGATGAATTAAAAAAAATATTTTCAGATCCTTTTTATGGTGGTTTATATGTGGTCTATACCCAATTGGGAGTTGATGCTGTAGAGAGCATCATTAATCAAGTTTATGAAGATCTGCATTTGTTAAACGGCCAGGAGTCCTAAATGGAAAAAGTATATAATTGGCAAATTAATCGAGATATGAATTATCCCTATGAAGGTAAATATCCAGAGAGACAATTTGCATCAGTTTTTAATATTAACCGATGTATTGCATGTCAAACCTGTACCATGGCATGTAAAAGTACATGGACTTTTTCCAAGGGACAGGAGCTCATGTGGTGGAATAATGTGGAAACCAAACCCTATGGGGGGTATCCTCATTTTTGGGATGTAAAACTTCTCAAACTACTAAAAACTGTTCACGATCGTCAGGAAAAATCTATGACTTGGGATAGTGAAAGTAAATATAATGGAATGACAATTTTTGAGGCAGCCGAAAAAGAAAAAACGGGCAATGGGCAATCTCGAGTCTTGGGTTATTTGCCAAATGATAACGAATGGACCAAACCCAATATTGGTGAGGATGCACCTCCGCAAAAGAATCTAAAAAAAGACAAGATGGGTTTCATTACAGAATCTATACAATTACCAGAACATAAAAGTTTCTTTTTCTATCTCCAGAGGATTTGTAATCATTGTAGCTATCCTGCCTGCGTAGCAGCATGCCCGAGAAAGGCAATTTATAAACGTAATGAAGATGGTGTTGTTCTTATTGATCAAGAAAGATGTCGCGGATATCGAAAATGTGTAGAAGCCTGTCCATATAAAAAAGCTATGTACAACGGCCAATCAAAAATTACAGAAAAGTGTATTGCATGCTATCCCCGTTTGGAAGGTAAAGATAATCATATTACTCCAGATGGTGTCTCACTTGAAACACGATGCATGTCATCTTGTGTTGGTAAAATTAGGATACAGGGTTTAGTGAAGATGAACAAAGATGGTTTGTGGACACAGGATGAAGAAAATCCCTTATATTGGATGGTACAAAAGGAAAAAGTTGCTCTCCCTCTATATCCGCAATTTGGGACGGAACCGAATATTTTTTACATTCCACCTCGTTGGGCCCCTCGGAATTATTTAACCCAAATGTTTGGTCCCGGTGTAGATGCTGCCATTGATCGATATACAGCACCATCTCGGAAACTCATGGCAATACTGCAGCTTTTCCGAGCTCAAAGAGAGGTGATTTACAAGTATAAAATTAAAAAAGGACCAAAGATTTATGAAAAAAAGGTGACTTTGTCTGATGGCTCTAAGAAAAACTTAGACATTTATAATGACACGGTAATCGGTTATAATGAAAAAGGAAAAGAATGCGTCAGAACAACGGTGGAAGAACCCATGTATGAGCGTCCCAATATTCATTTTAATTCAATATGATACCAAACTAGTCAAATGCCAGATAATATGTTAGCAACGCGGTCTACGCTCTACGGAGCGGTTTCTGCTCTATTTTCGGATCCTGAAAGTGAAAAGTTTTCCATAATTATGGCTTCCGGATTACAGGGAGAAATTTTAGATGCCTGTTTTCAATTAGAAGAAAGGGGGAATCAAAATAAAATTACTTTATCGGGTTTATTTAAAAAACTGATGTCTAATTTAAAAAAATCCAAAATGACTAAAATCAGGAATGAATTTGTTGATGTCTTTGGGCATACGCTTTCAAAACAAATTGCACCATATGCGTTGGAACATTTGAAAAATTCAGATGTGTTTTATCGGACTCAAAAGCTGGCAGACCTGAATGGGTTTTATAAAGCGTTTGGCATGGAAGTTGAATCCATCGAAAGGGCAGACCATATTTCCACGCAAACTGAATTTCTTTCTTTCTTACTTTTAAAAGAATGGTTAGCAGATCAAAATGATCTATATGATGAAAAAGAAATTTGTGGAAAAGCATTCGCTGATTTTCATAATGACCATTTTTTTGATTGGGTCGAGATGTTTTCTCAAAATTTAGCCAAACATGTTGATGGTGAATTTTATTCATTTGCGGGTAAATTTTTATCGGAATTTCTTCGAAAGGAAAAAACAGAATTTCATACTTCAAAAGCCTTACAAAGATAAGCTCAACGGAATAGATTGCATTTATGATTTAGATCAGATACGTAAGAATATGAAAAATTTAAAAGAGAAATCATAAAGGCTTTATTCTCTTCTCTTTTTGGTTCTTAGATAGATGTAATTTTGGGGGTGAAAAAACTAATTCCACCTTTGGCGGTCATTTCGGCTGCTCTTCTTTGGAGCTTTGATGGATTCCTTCGTCAAGAACTCCATGATGTATCATCCTTTTTAATAATTACCATTGAGCATACTTTGGGGGCCCTTCTATTTGTTCCTTTCCTTATCAAAGGTTGGGGTGAAGTAAAAAGTATGAATCAACGCACGTGGGTTTCCGTATTGTGGATTAGCATATGTGGTGGAATTTTAGGGACTTTCTTTTACACAAAAGCTCTGAGTTATATTGATTATATAAATTTATCAGTTGTTGTATTACTTCAAAAATTTCAACCTTTCTTCGCTATCGCCCTCGCTTCTGTCATATTAAAAGAACCTATGACAAAACGATTTCTATCGTTGGCTGGGTTGGCAATGGTTGGAGGATATTTAGTAACATTCGGAAATGTATCCATTGGGCAATGGAACGATAAAATGGTTATTGCGGCCTTATTAGCGCTCTTAGCCGCTTTTAGTTGGGGAAGTTCTACTGTATTGGGTAAACATGCTTTAAACCGTCTGTCTTTTACAATTGTAACAGCATTGCGGTTAGCACTAACAGCAGTCGTCGCAGGCATTGTATTGGTCTATACACAAGGAAATATTAGCGATATTCAATTAACAACATCACAATGGAAAACTTTACTCATTATTGTATTTTCTACAGGGTCTATTGCTCTTTTCATATATTACTATGGGTTACAAAGGCTCCCTGCGTCCCACACTGCGATTTATGAATTATTTTGGCCCATATCTGCATTAATCTTCGATTGGGCGATTCGTGATAAAAATCTAGTTCCCATTCAATTTTTTGGTGTTGCAATTCTTCTGGGGTCCATTATGATGTTGACTCAAGAAAAAACATCGCATGACTAGTTTCACGCGACAGGATCATCGCCATAATTTGATTCTTAATATATTTCATGAATTTACATGGGGATTTGGGATAGCCTTTCATACGGTATATGCCATTGTTCCGTTATTTTTAAAATCCTTGGGTGCTCCAGATATAATTATTGTTTCTACTGCAGGACTTTTCGCCATACTGGTGGCAATACCACAACTTTTTTCTGCATTGATGGGGCGAAACATAAAAAATATTAAACGTGCATCTTTATTGCTCCACGGACTTCCTATTTCAGTTGTTTTTATGATGGGAACAATTTATACTTTTTTTATTCCATCAGGTTCAAATGCATGGCTCTATTTTTATACTGGGTTTATTGGGTATGCTTTAGCGATTGGATATTTACTTCCTATCTGGGTTGAATTTTTAGAACATGCAACTTTAAAAGAAGAGCGGGGTCGTTTTTTAGGGATTTCATTTGCACTTAATAGTGTTGGCGGTTTTGTAGGTGGCTTAACAGTAAAATGGATTTTGGACAGTTCAATTCCCTTTCCACAAAACTTTGGAATTGGCTTTTATATATTTTTCTTTTCAATTACCATTGGGTCTGCATTGTTTTACTGGTTTCGCATGAAAGAAAGGCGTTTGGATATTCCTCATAAAACTGTTGAGCAATTTATTGCCGACACTAAAAACATTATTGCGGGACATCAGAATTTTCAAAAATATTTATTAGCTCGTGTTTTTTGCACTTCTACTTTTCCGGCCATGAGTTTATATGCCGTTTATTGCCAAGATAAATTTGGGTTCGAAATTAGTGAAGCAGGAATATTTACAGTATTGAATGTGGTTGCTGGAAGTGGGGCAGCCTATTTAACAGGAAAACTTGGAGATAAATATGGACATAAATCTTCCATTATTTTATCTTACTCTGGTCACTTAACAGCTGTTTTATTAGCGATTTTTTCCCAGTCAATGATGTGGGTTTATGGCACATTTTTCTTTTTAGGGATTGGTATTGGTTCCTTCATGCCAGCATCCATGAATTTAGTATATGATTTCGCAGGAAATCGTGATACAAAAACATATATGGCGCTTATTGATACTATTTTAGCGCCCTTTGTTTTACTTATTATTATCGCTTCTGCTACACTTTCATCAATCTTTGGGCCTAAATCTGTACTCATAAGTGTTGCTGGTATGCTCATTGTTGGAATATTACTATTAATTTTTGTTGTAAAAGACCCGGGAACAAAAAGACAAATTGAAAGATTTTCTTCTTGATTTTCCACTGATAACCTTGAAAATTCCAAGCTGATTAGACAAAGATGTATAAACCTCAACACACAAAATTATTCATTGTTTTCTTTGTCACCCTTTTTATAGTTGGGTGCCAAGAGGACCCAGAGCGTCACTTGAAACTTGGAAGCTGGTATCTCCAAAAAGATTTGGTTGACGAAGCAATTCTTGAATTCCGAGAAGTGCCTCGCCTGTATCCAAATGATTTAGGGAAATTAACTCGTGAAGAATTTCAAACTTTAAGTAAAGCCCATTTTAACCTTGCGCTTGCATATACAAAAAAAGGTTGGTGGAAATTTGCTTTAAAGGAGGCTCAAAAAAGTTTCGAACTACAACCTGGGAAAGAAAACCACGACTTAGTTGAATTAATCGAAATAAAACTAGAATCAGAATAATTCTATTCTAGCTTATTATTTACACGCCATCTTTATTCTTGGTTTCTTCTAAGGGCTTACTTTCTATCTTCCAAATCCATATTCCAAGAATGAAAAACCCAATAAGCCAACCACAAAATACTTGGTCTAGGAAATGGACGCCTAAATAAATACGAGATACTCCAATAAGAAAAATAACTATTAAAGCAGAGATCCATCGTTTATACCGATATCCAAGCCAACCCCAAACAACAACAGCCATTTGCGCATGCCCACTTGGAAATCCATACCCAGCTACAGATATTTTATGATGTTCTACTGAAGGACGAGGCAGCGCGAATCCATTTTTTAGTAATTCATTTATAATTCCAGATAATACAATTATCCCCATAAAAGAGAGCCAGTCTCTTCTTTTTAATAACGGAAAAGCAATAATAATATATATGAAATAAAGGGGCACATTTCCGAGTAATGTTACCCCCTTCATAAATAAGAATATAAAAGGGTGATCCATTATCAATCAGCCCAATATATTTTAATAATTAAAATGCGCCTGAACGATGTTCTCCACCATCGCAATAAATGATTGAGCAATTAATAAAATCTGCTCCAGACTGAAGAAGCATTGCAATAGTATTTGCCACATCTTCTGGTGTAGTTGTGCGACGAATTGGATTGCGTTTTTTAGTGTTTTCCACCCATATTTCCCAATTATCTGTTATTTTTGTTAATGCTCGAGTTGGTGTAATTCCTGCTTGGACAGCATTTGCGGTAACCCCATATTGACCTAACTCCCATCCGATTTGACGAATGATAGCTTCCATGGCAACCTTTGCAACACTTACTGGTCCATAACCTTCCATGGCTAAATAATTTCCTTCGCTGGTCAAACCCATCACGCGAGATCCATCACCAAGCAATCCCTCAAAAAATAACTTCTGAGTCCAATATAGTAGTGAATTTCCCATAACATGAACTGTCATATCCATTTGACGTTGTGTAACCGGTTTTTTTCCAAAAAAGTTTGTTGTGGTTCCAAATGCAATTGAATGTAATAATAGCTTTAATGGTTTCCCGCCCGTGATTTCTTTTATTTCAGGAATATATTTATCCATCGCTTCTTCAGATGCTGCATTTGTATTATAATAGTGGCATCGACCACCTGTTAATTCGTTTACTTCTTCAATGGTTTCTTTTGCAATTTGTTTTGCTTCACCTCGGTCAAAGTGAAACCCAATGATTCCATAGCCTTCGGCTGCAAGTTTTTTTGCTGTTGCACCACCATGTCCGGTTGATGCGCCAAGAATTAATACCCATTTAGACATATTTCCTCCAAAATTTAAATATCAATTTACCGAATAATTTGTGTACTCTCTCAACTATTAAATCATATAATAATTGGGTTTTCATGAATAAAAAAACATCATATACAAAAGAAGAGCTTCTCCAAGTTGCGGAGGGTGATATATTTGGAGTAGAAAACGGAAAACTTCCACAGAAGCCAATGTTGATGGTAGATCGAATCATAAATATCAACGATAATGGCGGCACTTATAGTAAAGGACAGATTATTGCAGAAATGGATATTGATGAATCATTATGGTTTTTTCATTGTCACTTTAAAGGCGACCCTGTCATGCCTGGATGCTTGGGATTAGACGGCTTATGGCAACTCATTGGCTTTTTTTTAACGTGGGTTGGTGGCGAAGGTCGCGGTCGAGCGTTGGGTGTCGGCAATTTAAAATTTAAAGGTCAAGTTCGCCCCTATCATGATAAAATCACCTATAAGATTGATATTAAAAAACTCATTAAAAAACCTGTTTATATGATTTGGGGTGATGGGGAATTAAGCATTGGTAATCGCGTCATTTATATTGCAAAAAACCTTCAAGTCGGACTCTTTGATAATTTGACATATGATTTTGGTGGTGACCCCACACAAGATACTTTTTAGTTAAGGCTTTTACACTATGGCACTTCAATGCGGAATCGTAGGATTACCCAATGTTGGAAAATCCACAATTTTTAATGCGCTAACCGAATTATCAATTCCAGCAGAAAATTATCCTTTTTGCACAATTGAACCGAATCTTGGGATTGTCAACTTACCAGACAACCGTCTGAACCGCTTGGCAGAAATATATCAACCAGAAAAAATTACACCAGCCACGGTTGAATTTTTAGATATTGCCGGATTAGTTCGCGGAGCTAGTAAAGGTGAAGGCAAAGGAAATCAATTTTTAGGCAATATTAGACAGGTTTCAGCAATTCTTCATGTTGTTAGATGTTTTGAAGATGATGGCATAATACATGTGGATGGTAGTGTGGATCCTGTGAGGGATGCTGATACGATTGAAACAGAACTCTTATTTGCTGATTTAGAAACACTTGAAAAACGCCACAGAAAAACAGAAAAATTAGCTCGGTCCGGTGATCGTCATATGCAAATGGAGTTAGAAATTCTAAATAGACTGGTCGATCATTGTTCTAATGGTCATCGCGCTAGAACATTTCAAGCGACAAAAGAAGAATTAGCGGTAATAAATACGCTACACTTGCTCACCCAAAAACCTATCCTTTATATTGCAAACGTTGATGAAAATGAAATAATGAATACTGAAAGAAATAAACTCGTACAATCATTATTTGATTATGCAGAAAAAGAAGGGAATAGTGCAATTCGAATCTGTGGAAAACTTGAGCAAGAAATTGCAATAATAGATTCTGAAGAAAAGGAATTATTTTTATCAGAGTATAATCTAAGTGAACCGGGGTTACATAAAGTAATCCATGCTGGGTTTGATTTGCTAGGATTGGAAACATACTTTACTGGTGGCCCAAAAGAAGTAAGAGCTTGGACTATTAAAAAGGGGTCATCAGCTCCTAAAGCAGCGGGGGAAATTCATACTGATTTTCAACGTGGATTTATTAAAGCTGAAATATTTTCCTTTAACCAACTTGATCAATACGGATCTGAGTCTGCCTTGTCTGATAAAGGGTTAATTAGGCAAGAAGGAAAAGAATATATTGTACAAGACGGTGATTGTATCTTTTTTAAGTTTAATGTTTAGACACAAAAAAAGGCAGTAATAACTGCCTTTTTTAATACTTTCTTGAAGAAAATTTATTCGTCTTCATCCTCATCTTCTTCGTCTTCATCTTCCCACTCATACTCATCGTCTTCATCTTCATCTTCTTCATAATAATCTGATGGATAAGCATATGCGTAAGGATCATAACCATAGGGGTGTTGTGCGGGTGCTTTTTCTACTTCTTTTTCCGCTACAGGTTCTGGTGAACTTTCTTGTTTTACCACAATTACTCTTGGTTCAGTGGTTGAATCATCGGAAGATTCAATTGCCTGGCGCACCAACTCTTTTTCATTGGAGTTTAAAGAACCCGACGTATTAGGTGAGAATTGTCCCCTAAATAACATTCCTGTAAGAACAGAAAAGAACAAAACAACCAACGAAATAAGAAGACCGTCAGTTTTAAATTCCATTCCGCCATGGATATTCTGGTTAATACCATAAGCCATAAAAACGCCTACGGATAATAAAACACCAAAAAGAATGATGAGATTACCAAGATGTGATGGAGGTTTACTCTCTACAACTAACATATATACAAACCATCCCAGTATACCAAATACTGCTACTGCAATGCTTAAAACATATGATCCTGCAAATAGAGATGCGAAAAATCCAATCACCGCTGATGCGGGAATAATGTACCCAACTCCAGATTTTATATCATTTGACATAGTTGAAACTCTAGTTATTTCCGGATTACTGTTCGACAAATTGGCATTTTTTAACAGGAAAATCAAGATTTTTCAAAAAAGGTTTCTATATCATTATTTTCACGTTTCCATATCAAATATGTAACTTCCCATCCTTAATTTCATAGCTAGAATGAACAAACAAATAAATATCGGAATTATTGGTACGGGTCATTTAGGCCAATACCACGTAAAACATTTTTTAGGTTTACCTAATGTGAATCTTGTCGGCATCTATGATGTAAACCCAAAACAGACTGATATCATCCAGAAGACCTACGCTGTTAATTCATTTACTTCAATGGAGAAATTAGTAGAGTCCTGTGATGCATTATCTATTGTAACGCCAACTGAAACACATGCTCAAGTAGCAAAAAAGTGTATTGAAATAGGAAAACACGTTTTCATTGAAAAACCAATAACGAAAGATATTAAGGAAGCAGAAATGCTTGTTCGGCTTGCACAGGAAAATAATGTATTGATTCAAGTGGGTCATATTGAACGACTAAACCCTGCTATTTTAGCCCTTAAACCATTTTCTGTTTCTCCAAAATTTGTTGAAATACAACGACTAGCTCCTTATACTATTCGCGGCACAGATGTTCCTGTTGTTTTAGATTTAATGATTCACGACATTGATATTTTGCTTTCTATTGTTGATTCTTCTGTTTCCAATATTCGAGCGACTGGTGTTTCTATTTTAACTGATTCGGTTGATATAGCACACGCTCGGCTTCGTTTTGAGAATGGAACCGTTGCGAGTATGGTCTCTAGTAGGGTCGCTCAGGATAAGGTTCGAAAAATTAAATTATTTCAAAAAGATTTTTATGCTACAATGGATTTGTTATTGGGATTAACAGAAGTTTATCAAATTAGCGATGAAATTGATCCTGATCTTTCATCAGATACAACAGCACCATTTGAATATCATGGTAGAAAACGCATCATCGCCTACGAAAAACCTCCCGTTATTCAGTCTGACGCTTTAAGAGATGAATTAAGTAATTTTGTTGATTCAATTTCAGGAAATGCTAAACCAATTGTGGACGGAAAAGCTGGTCGGGATGCATTAGAAGTAGCAATTCAAATTCAAGATATGATTATTCAAGACATTCATTAACCCACTAACCAATCAAACCAAATGCCAATTCATAATTTTTTTTTCAAATATAGAAGTTTTACTCCTATGCCTATTGTTTTCGCTATTATTTTTTATTCAAACATTTCTTTTCTAGAATGTATGTTGGGTGGTATTGTTATAGCTGTGGGAGAATATATCCGAATAAATGCTGTTATGTATGCTGGTGGAGAAACTCGGACTATAAAAGTTGGTGCGCCTGCTTTATGTACTGCTGGCCCTTACGCGCGAACTCGAAACCCGCTTTATATCGGAAATATGATTATTTATTCAGGAGTAATTATAGCCTCTGGTGGACCTTATATGTGGAATTTACTTCTCATTAGTACTTTATTTTTTACTATCCAATATACTCTTATAGTTATTTTAGAAGAATCCACTTTACACGATCTGTTTGGACAGCCTTATTTAGATTATCAAAAAAATGTTCCTCGGCTATATCCAAGATTAACATCTTGGAAAAACGATGACAATCGAACACCTTCAAACTTTGTAAAAACTTTAAAAACAGAACGAAGAACCCTTCAAAATTTGACCTTTATCATTCTTGTCCTTTTACTTAAAAGTCAATTTTTATAAAGTTGATTTAATATTTAATGAAATATTTTATTCTTGCTGGCGAACCATCCGGAGACCTTCATGGGTCCAACCTGATACGAGCTATTAAAAATTTAAAACCAAATTCATCTTTTTTTGGTCATGGTGGGAATAAAATGGCAAATGAAGGAATGTCAATTGTTGAACATATAGATACATTATCAATAATGGGCTTTACTGAGATTATAAAACATTTACCAAAAATGTTAAAAATAATGAGTGAAACGATTCAATTAATTGAAGATGAAAAACCTGATAGAATTATTTTAATAGATTACCCAGGGTTCAATCTTAGGCTTGCAAAAAATATCTATCATTTAAATATTCCTGTTTCCTATTTTATATTACCTCAGGTATGGGCTTGGAAAGAAAACCGAATTAAAGGAATAAAAAAATATATTAACCAATCATTATGTATTTTTCCTTTTGAGCAAGGTTGGTTTGAGTCTCGAGGAATACCCGCAAATTATGTGGGTCACCCATTTGCAGATCGCTCACCCATGGATATTTCAAAAACAACATATTTTGAAAAAATGGTTTTAAAGACAAGTGAGCCAGTTTTAACTCTATTGCCGGGAAGTAGACAGCAAGAGGTTGATCGCCATTGGCCAGTATTGTTAGATATTGCTGAAAAATTAAAACAATTAAATAATACACTTCAATTTATTGTAGGGAAGGGCGCCCATGTGTCTATCGAACCTTGTCCTAATTTTATCAAAGTTGAGCCTGATGCGCGAAAAGCTATGGCATTTGGTACAGCCGCAATAACAGCATCAGGTACAGCTACACTTGAATGTGCGGTTGAAGATATTCCTTTTATTGTATGTTACAAGTTTTCTACTTTATCGTGGATTATTGTAAAACATTCAACAAAAGTGAAATTTGCATCAATGGTTAATCTTATTTTAAATAGAAAAGTTGTACCAGAATTTTTACAAAAAAATATGACAACAGAAAATATATCATCAGCCATTATGCCGTTACTAGATTTAAAATCTCTTGAGAGAAGAAAAATGCTCAATGATTTTAATGAGGTTAGAAGATCGCTAGGTCTACCTGGTGTATATGATCGTGCAGCCAGTGCAATTCTTTTAAAGGATTCAGAAATATGAAGATAGTTATTCTTTCCTATTTGGGGAAGTGGATCTTGAAATTATTTTATGGTCTTAATATTTGGGACGTTCGAGGTAAGAACAATTATTTAGAATTATTAAACTCTAATCAATCTGTTATAATTTCCTGCTGGCACGGACAATTATTGGCTGTATTTATGAATCTATCTGGAAATAATTATCATGGATTAGCAGGAATGCATAAAGATGCAGAACTTATATCACAAATTGGTCAAAAATTGAAATGGTCTATTCTCCGAGGCTCTAGTAAAGAAAGAGGGAAAGAAGCATTTATTGAAATTGTTGACACGTTAAATTCGGAATCAACTTTGTTGGCGATTACCCCTGACGGCCCTAGTGGCCCAGCAAGAGTCCCTAAGCATGGCGTCATTCGTGCATCACAAAAAACAGGTGCACCTGTCGTCCCAGTTACCGTTCATTCATCTCGAAATTGGACTTTTACAAACTGGGATACATTTTTTGTAGAAAAACCTTTTGGAAAAATATGGATTGAATATGGTGAACCCATTTACTTTACCGAAGATGAGCCCATTGAAAGCGGCTTAAACATACTTACCAATGCTATGAACGAACTAGAAAACCATAATTTGTATCATGCAAATAATTCACAATAAAGAATATTTGGTTTGGATATTGTTTCCATTAGCCCTTTTTTATTGGGGAATGATTTATTTGCGAAATATTTTTTATAAGGTTGGTTTTTTTGTAACCAGAAAACTACCAATCCCTGTAATAAGTGTTGGGAATATTTCTGTTGGAGGAACCGGGAAAACGCCTACCGTAATTGCTATTGCTCATAAACTTCAAAATGATGGATATCACCCTGCAATAATTAGCCGGGGGTATGGACGCAATACATCAGGAACAATTGAAGTCACAGATGGAAAAACGCAACCGCCTTCCTGGGAATTAATTGGGGATGAGCCTTGTTTAATGGCTAGTCAAACTTATGATATTCCAATTGTAGTCGATGAAGATCGATTTCGAGGCGGTATGTTTTTATACAAAAAATACAAACCGAATGTATTTTTATTAGATGACGGATTTCAACACAGAGGCTTATACCGAGATTTAGATATTGTTTTAATTAATAGCAAAGATTCAAAAAAAGAGCATAAACTATTACCATATGGCCACCTAAGGGAACCTTGGGATCAATTGCGTCGAGCTGATATTATAATTACTACTAAACATAATAAGAAACGAGCCACTCCTTATTTAACTCGGAAACTAAAATCAGCAAAGTGTCCTATTCTATCTAGTGAATTTTATTTTAGTAACAAATTAATTGATGGGAATGGGGATGGTTTAAATCTTTCTGAAATGAAAAATAAAACAGCGTTTTTATTCTCTGGGTTGGGAGATAATCTTGGATTCTTTCAAGCAGCTGAAGAATTGGGTCTCCCCATTGGAAATACTCACTCATTTCCCGACCATCACCACTATACAAAAAAAGATTTTACATTTATTCAAGACCAACAAATGAAATCAAAATCAGATTATATTTTAACAACCGAAAAAGATTTTATTAAACTTGAATCTGGATGGAAAGAATTACCTATATATTATTTACCAGTAAAAATGATACTACCAGATAAATTAATTTTTGGCCACGTGCTCGATTAAATCTGAGCCATTCCCCACGCAAAAACAACACCAACAAACGTTAACATCAAAGGCCATCCTGTATTGATAAGTTGTTTTGCGCTCGGGTCATAAAACACATGGACTTGAAATTCATGAGCAGTTGTAGCGCCATGCTCATCAATGGCCATAAAAATAAAATCATTTGGACCTGTTTGATTCTTCTTTGGTGCCCATTCTACCGTTGCCTTCTTTTTATTGAAACGTGCATATTTAGGCAAGCGAACTGGGCGATATGTGACTTTATCACTATTTAAGTCTTCTGCTGCTAGTTTATATCTCCACGTGTGGCCTGTTAAGCCTACTGGTTTTGGTGTAGATAAAATATTGGGGGGCATATTTATATACATTTTCCCTGATTGAATATCCTTTCCATATCCATCAGAAACTTGGACTTCGAATGTGCTATAATTAATCTGCGCTGCTTTTGGTACCCATAAAATGCGTCCATATTTATCCATTTGCATACCATGGGGACCGCGAATTAATGTGTATTCTAGGTTTGCGTCTTCATTTTGATCTTCAACCCTTAATTGATATTTATATAATTCGCCTACGAGTCCCATTCTAGGCGGATTTGAAACAATAGTCGGAAGATGGTTTGAATATAATTCATACGTTTGTTCGTCGCGAGAATATCCATCAGACGCTACAACAGAAATACGATGTCTGTCCACCTGGTCTTTACTGGGTGTCCAAAACATTGTACCCGATGGGTCGTCAACAACCATTCCTTCTGGAAATTCTGTGAGAGTAAACTTAAAAGGGCTTATTCGTTCAACAACAACTCTGGGTGGCTTCCCCTTGTTCCCTTGGAAAAATTCCCAAAGAAAATCTTTTATTTTGATTGTGCGATCATCAATCGTTTCTAAGATTGCATATAGCCTATCATTTTCAAAAAATACTGAATGAACATATTTTTTTAAATTTAATCTAGATAACAGGGTGTCTGCTGGATAATCCTTGTTAAATTTATAAATGGCATCCGCATTCTGCCATTCGCTGATATATCGATGGATATTTTCTAAATAAACATCATCAGATATATTAATTGAATAAATACGAATATTGTTTACATCATCAATTTTAACCACTCTATCAAAAGGGAGTAAAGCGCCTTTGTTTTGGTCGACAATCATAATGTCATATTTATATTCTTTGCCTACTGTTGCGCTCATTGGTGGAATTGAAACAATTCTTGTTGGTGCATTTACAAAAAATTCGCTTTCTATAATTCTAGATTCATGTCCATCTGATATTTCAATTTTTAATTCAGAAAAATCAAGATTTTGCGATGTTGGATCCCATTTTAACCGTCCTAAATAAGCATCCATACGCATACCCTCAGGTAATTTATGAGCTGTATATATAAGCTGGTCGCCAACATTTGGGTCATCAACGCCCAACTGAAAATCCCATGTATCCCCCAAAGTAATCAAATTCATAGGTGGGGGTGCTTTTTTAATAATAGGAGGATGATTCACAAATAGATTAACATATTGCGTATCTGATGCAACCCCATGAGAAACCATAATCGCAAAAGGCATTGTATCAATTTGGACTGGGTTTGGGGTCCATGTAACAATTCCTTTATTATTTAATGACATTCCGTCAGGACCATTCAATAATTTAAATTGAACTGGTTTATCTTTTTGCTGACGCCACAACTTTACTTCATAGGTGTAATCGTTCCCAACTTTGGCTTCTTTAGGTGCTTCAGACAATATTTTAACACCTGCTTGAGCGAATAACTTAAACTCTTGTGCTGTGCGGTCAAATCCATCTGTTACAACAATTCTAACATCATATACATCTACATGAGAACTGTCTGTTTTCCAAGATAAAATACCGTCTTTTAATATCATTCCTTTAGGCGCTTTCTCTAGCTCAAATTGAAGTAAAGCATCTCTATTTCTATCCTGAACCAATGGTTGATACCTAAATAAATCACCGGCTACGAATTCTGTCCCTGCTGGCTCACTTAAAAAGACGGGTGAATCATTAACATAGAGCCACATTTCTTCATCCCTTCCTTCTAAGACTGGAACTACTTTATATGATTGTGTTGATTCACCACTTACAGATTCCGGTTCCATCATTTCGTCTACTTTCATTCTTACATGAAAAGATAGAGGAAAAGCATCTAGTTGTTTTTCGTTAGGTACCCATCGAATTGAGCGTGTTTCGTAATGAAAAAACATTCCTTTAGGAGGTGTTAATTCCCATCTAAAGCTATGGAACTGTTCTGTGCTCTCGCGAGGTAATTCATATTCAAATTGTGCGTTACTTGATAGAACATATCTTGGTAGTACATGTTTAGGAAGTCTTTGCCCTACTGTTTCAACCGGTCTTGGTTGTTTTGGAGATTCTAAAGTACGAGTTATTTTTTTGGGAGATTGTGACCTCGGTTGTTCTTTTAAAACATCCACTTCATCTCTTTCTGGCTCTAATGCTTTAGGGAGTTTTTTCCCAGGCTTTTCACCTAAATCTGTAATGATTTCGATTTCTGGCTGAGGTAATTGAGGCTCTCTATCTGGTAATACTTCAATATAAACTTCGGGAATCGGAATATCTTCCTTTTGTGCATTAGAAAGCATTTCAGGGAGATTGTTTGCGATAAAATCAGAACTCACAATAAATCCTTGATCAAAGTTGTTAGATTTTTGACCAACATTTATCATATATACTGCATTTTCATTGCCATCCCACCCTGAAACAAGTACGGCGCCAGTATAATAACCTTGTTGTATTAAAGGTAGTATGTTGGATATTTGAAACTCATCCATTGCTTCATTAATCGAAGTAGAAATATTGTCTATTTTCCCATTCTTTCCAGAGTAGAGAGATAAATTATTTATGTCAGAAGAAAGAATTAATAAATCATCAAAAGTATCTTGATCAAAGTCTGCGGTCGCAATCTGATTTAATGGACCGCCAGAAATGGGCAGTTTGTCAATCACAAGCGTCGCTGGCGTCAGTGTTAATGCAATAATATCTCCAGAGCGGAAAGGAAGAATAACATCCTGAAATCCATCTGCATCCCAATCAGAAAGAGTGATAGATCGATGAATAATCCCACTTAATCCTTGGAATGTTTTTTTAATCAATGCGCCTGAATCAAAAACGCCACCAACATTGTAGAATGGTTGTGCTTTAAGAATATTGCCTTCTGGACTAATGGCGATTAAATCATCATAACCATCCATATCATAATCCACAATTCCTGCATATAATAATCCTGAACCAACCAACAGATCATCTGGGCGAATTTTCTTTATAACAGATAATTGGTTATCGCTTCCAATGCCAATAAAAGCAAAACCTCTAAATGGGCTTCCTAAAGATAAAACTAATTCTTGAGTTCCATCTGCATCCATGTCTAATAAAGCAAAATTATTACATCGCAGTGATTGACCCTGTTTCCCCACATCCAATGTGGCAAAAGGGAGCTCAGAAAATGTTTCACCACCCCAAGAATAAGCCGCAATAAATACATGAGGAGATGAGTTGTCACCAAACCGCGAAAGGTTCATTACTGTTATAAGGTCAGGGGTTCCATCACCTTGAATATCGCCCACAATTGCATTAACAAAATATCCTTCTAATTCGTCTGGTGGAGAAAATTCCCATGTTTTGGTTTGATATCCATCATTATCTACCTCATAATAATGAACCGATGATGGGAAATATTCCTCAGATGGATTTAATTCAAGAGCTATAAACTCTTGCCATTTATCACCATCTAGGTCATAAGATCCATCTAAATGAATGATTTTTTGAGATTGCCCAATAACTAATTGAATGGCCAAAAGAAAAAGGGGAATGACTTTTTGAAATTTATTCAAGAAACTATCTACGTTTAATTTAATTGGGTGTCAGTTTTTGGCTTGTTGAATCCATTACTTCTGGATCAATTAGCTCAATTTGATTTTTTGGCTCATCTTCGACATTATCCGTAGGAGATTGTTCGGGTTGTAACACAGGTTCGCTCGGCGTTTCTTCTTCGTTTGACATTTCTGCAGGTTTAGGGCTAAGTGGTGATTCCACTTTGAGTGAATCTTTTTCTGGAATATGACTTTGTACTGCTTTAATAGGTACGATTGGGTTACTCTGTTCTTTCAATTCAGTTGGGAGTCTCTTTTTCATTAATATTTCTGGAAATTGGCCTGAAGATCTCCAAAGTGGTTCTTCAAAAGTTCCACCCTGTAATAGTCTTATCTTTAATGAGTCTGGAAATATTTCCTCAATAAGTCTAGAGAACATAACAGCTGGTTCCACATTCCCAACCAAATCGAACTCTGTTGTAATTTTTTTAGAGCCATTTTCTCGAACTTTTACCTCTCCACGAATCGCTTGCAGCTCTCCTTGATCAAGAAATACTGCTAAAGATTGTGCTGGTTTGGATGGGCTTGTTGCAGACAAATATATTCCATGTGTCCCGGGTATACCTGTTGAGTCATCGTCAAATGAAAACCGTATTAATCGATCTGTAAAATCCATACCTAAAGAAGAAGGAAACCCCTCAAAAAAATAGTCTGGAAACTCAAATAATGTGGGGTCAAAAGATATAGGTTGGTAGGATTGACTTAATGAATCTTTTAATGGCGATATTGATAGAAACACTACATTCGTTTGCATATCATGAACCATAGATATAGTTGTTATACTATCCATTTTAGCATTTCGAATAGAGTAGGCATAATCATAAACAGAGCCTCTATCTAAGTGGGCTAAATTCGCAGAAATACTATGTTGTATATGGGTTGGGTCACCTATTGGTGGCATTTGATTTACACCCACACCAAAGGGTGATTCACCATCAAAAATAAATCGTTTAGGTGTTTTTCCCATGGGAGTCATAACTTGCGCATAATATAGATCAATAGGTACAAATTCTGTCTCTAGTTCTATAGTCGCTGTGGTATCAGGAAATGATTGCTTTGTAATTGTATCTTTAACCGCCTCAGAGAAAACAGAAATAGCATCATCAACACCGGGGACTTTATCCTTTTCGTCTGGTGGTAAGATTGGGTTTTCCGGGATTAAGTCTGCTTCAACAATTTTAACATTTTCACCACCTGCATTAACTATCAACAAATCAGATGCCATTTCTGTGGAAACAGTTGGAACTTGATTAACGGGCAATGGTTCATCTAATATAACTTCTTTTTTGGCCTTTTGAATATAATCAGATAATGTTGGTCCAGATGATGGGTATAACTTTTCTTGTGACCATTTTTTATGCCACTTACTTGGATCTGTTTCTGTGAATAGGTTTTTTCCCGAATAAGAAGATGGTGTTAATACTAAATTTTTTCCGTCAAAGGAAATACGCTCTACATCCCCTGAATCAAAAGGTAATAATAGCCCTTCTTCTTTCGTGGCTTCTTTCGAAAAAAAAGATAAACTTGAACTTTGTAGCCTCCCGCGAGCATCCGATATCAGTACATCAGATGAAATTTCTGATAAATCATCACCATTAAAAATTCCTGCTTTAATTGTATTGTTCTCTATAGATAGCTGAATTATATAATTTTGCTGATCATATTGGTAAACACTTGATGCCAATTTCCCATAACCATTTTCAATTAAATCAGTTCCTATATAGTTGATATTATTAATATTGACGGTTGACTCGTTTATATCTAAGGAAAAAACAGCAGTCTTTCTAATGGGTGAGCCTAGAGCAACAACCATTTTTGCGCCCGGAGTATTTAATGAGGAAATGGTGGTTGGCCGTACGCTGGCTAACCCTAATTCAGAAGAATATACTTTTAGTGGATTTTCTGTAAGCCCCTTTTCATTTCCAGTAAAAACATATAGCCAAGGTTGGATTACTTCCCCAGGGATGCGGTTAGATATAACAACTAAATCATTAAAATTATCATGATTTACATCCATTACTTCAAAATCCATTATGATGCCACTATGGTCCATGGTCCATGACCAAATTAATTGGGATGTTCCTTTTGGAGAAAATTCCAGCAGGCTAAGTGTGGGGCCTGACGAAGAATTCTGGACGATCGACTCTTTTTTCCCGTCGCCATCAAAGTCATATACACCTTGCATGTGAAATGGTCCGCTTGCTAATGCAATAGACAGAAATAATAGGAGTCCGACGCCAAAAGCTTTGCTTTCAACGCGTGAATTCCTCCGCATGTACGCACGTCTGCTCATGTTAAGTCCTATATAGATATACTTTTTTTAGGGAGATAATATACGAATGACCTCCCATACCTCGGTTAGTTCTCTCAACAAATATAGGTGTTCATGTGTTATATAATCAAGAAAAAGCCCCAATAATACTATATCATTGAATTTTCAATTAAAACGTATAATTTCTTTCGTATTTTTACAATGTGCTCTAAATTTTCACGTTAATCAATGCGGAGACTCCTAACATCGTGAAGAAAAAACTGCTTTATATCATTTTTGGTGCATCTTTGGCAACAGCCCAAGTTGACCTGTACCCTGTTGAAGATTTTTTTGGCGGAGGAATTGGGTATAGTCCAATGTATATTTCTTTGGATTCAATTCCTGGGTCAGTGTCCCTAACAAAGCTGGGACTGGATCCTACAAATTTCACAACACCTTTTGTGCTTCATGGAGGTGAGGGCTTTGCTCACATAACTGGGCGATGGCGGATCGGCGGATATGCAGGAATTGGTACATCAAGAATTAGTACAGTGCCTGATATAAAATTATATATTGATAAAGACAGCACAGGAACATTTACAGCAGCAGATACATCTGTTAGTTATAGTGGCGACTTTTCTCCCTCTCTAGAAGCAAAATTCGGCTTTTCTCTTGGGGCTGCAACAGTGGAATATGTTATGCCTGTTTTACAAGATTTAGAACTTTCTGCCGGGGCATTATTGGGGTTAGGGCATGTAAATATTACAGTTGACCAGCATACCGGAACCCCAAAATGGGAAAATGCTTTTAGTAGCGTTTACGGAGATGTTGATTCCACAGGAACTTTTTATTACGAGGTTGCAGATATAGATGGTGCGCAGTCTGGGGGATTTAGCGCGGCAAATATGCCTGGCGTCATGACTGATTTAAGTGGTTTGTTTTTTAATTTTCAACCTTACATTGCTGTAAAATGGCAATTTCTCGACCGAATGGGGTTACGTATAAGTGTTGGTTTTAATAAGGGAACCATTCAAGCTGGGCGTTGGTATCTGAATGGGCGTGTTCCAATAAGCGATTCACCAAAAACGACAATTCAGGGTGTTACTTTTAGAACAATGCTCTATCTCGGATTATAAAAAATATTATATTAATTAGTGAATTTTAAAATTAAACGAAAACTCCCTTTATTGGGGTCTGGACTATTGGGCTTTTTGCTCGCAACAGCATTAATGGCTTCATATGCTTTTTCTAGTAATCAGAATGTGTATCGGATTCTAAAAGAAAAAGTAAATGTTTTAAACCAAATTATAACATATGTGAATCATTTTTATTTTGATGACGTGGATTTGGAAAAAGTAATGGATGGTGCTTTTCACGGCTTAATGGAAGAATTAGACCCGCATTCAACTTATATCCCCGCAAAAGACCAAGAAAATATTGATGAATTGTTTCGAGGTAACTTTCAGGGTATTGGTATCGAATTTGATATTCTTCAAGGATACATTACTGTCATTTCACCAATCCCTGATAGTCCTTCTGATCATGTTGGATTGCAATCAGGAGATAAAATTATTTCCATCAATGATGAAGATGCATACAAAATAACTAAAGATGAAGTTTTTAAAAAGCTACGCGGTAAAAAAGGATCCTCTGTTGATTTATCAATTCAAAGAATTGGTGTTACGAAACCTTTTGATGTAACAATTATTCGAGACGATATCCCAATCTATAGCGTTGCAGCCGCATCTATGATAGACGATTCAACGGGTTATATCTTTCTAAGACGTTTTTCTGCTACCACAGATACTGAAGTTAAAAAGGCTCTAAACAGACTTGACGAATTGGGGATGAAGCGACTTGTTTTTGACCTAAGAGGAAATAGCGGTGGCTTTTTAGAACAGGCGGCAGCCATTTCAAACCTATTCATTACAACTCCCGATACATTAGTTTTTACTAAAGGAAAAATAAGGGAATCAAATCAAGTTTTTATGGCTAACCCATCAAAGGGTAGAAATGATTTTTCGTTAATTGTTTTAATCAACCGCGGATCAGCGAGCGCAAGTGAAATTGTTGCTGGCGCCGTACAAGATTTAGACAGAGGCCTTGTTGTTGGTGAAACGAGTTTTGGGAAAGGATTGGTTCAACGCCAACTTCCCCTTGAAGGCGGGTCCGCTCTTAGGGTAACCATTGCGCGGTATTACACTCCTACTGGTAGATTAATTCAAAGACCCTATGAAGATGGAAAAGATCATGCGTATTATCGCGAACTATACGATAAGAACCGAGAAGCTAAAATGGACTCATTGAAAGAGTTGAGGCCAAAGTATTTTACTAAAAGTGGACGGATCGTTTATGGTGGCGGAGGTATTACTCCAGATATTTATCTGCCCTTCAAAAACAAATTAACTAGAGACACTCAAAAAGTAATTAGAAGCGCCAAAAGACCTATCTTTAATTTTGGATCTAATTACGCCTCTAGCCACTCAAAAGAAATTGGTATTGGTGATGCTCAATCTTTTAAAAAGAATTGGACTGTTTCAAGTGATGTTTTCAATTCTTTTTATGAATATTTATCAACCGATTCTATTGACGTGAGTTTAGACTCTCTCTTGGTTGATTTGCCTTATATACAAAATCGAATTAAAGCAGAAATATCTAGTGTTGCTTTTGGAAAAGACGAATCTTCTGCAATTAGAATACAAACTGATAATCAAGTGATGGATGCTTTAGAATTTTTTAAGGAAGCAGATGCATTCTTGCACTCTTCGCATTAAATTCAGTGCCTTTTACTGATAGACAATTTTATTCATACATACAAAATAGATTAACGGAGGAACAAAATGGTACAATATTTTATCAACGGTGGAGAGTTCATGTGGCCGATTCTTATTTCCCTTTTATTTGGGCTAGGGTTTGCTATAGAACGTTTTTACTCCTTGATGATGTCAGGTATTGATTCAAAGAAATTCTTTGATGAAATTATTGAAAAAATAAACAATGATGGTTCTGGTGCTGCGCTAGAATTATGTGAAACTACATCAGGCCCTATTGCGTCAATTTTTCATGCAGGCCTTTCTAGAATGCACCGCGGATTAGGAGAAGTTGAAAAAGCTATCCAAAATGCAGGTTCAATTGAAATGGCCTTTTTAGAAAGAAATATGATCTGGCTAAATGCTGTAATTACTATCGCACCTATGCTTGGATTTACTGGAACTGTTGTTGGGATGATTGCTGCTTTTGATGCTATTAAAGCTGCAAATGATATTTCACCTGCTGTTGTGGCTGGTGGTATTTCTCAAGCATTGTTAACAACTGCTTTTGGGCTAATCGTTGCTATGATTATTCAAACATTTCAAAATGTTTTTGTTGCGCGTATCGATAAACTTATCCTTGATATGGAAGAACAATCCGTAAAAATCATGGATCATTTATACGAAAACGAATCTAAATAATAAGGCATATCTTCTTCGATGAAAAATAAACGCCGATTTAAAAGCGGAGAAATCCCCACGTCTTCAATGGCGGATATTGCTTTTCTTCTACTTATCTTTTTTCTAGTAACAACAACTATCGATACCGATAAAGGATTAGGTATTGTTCTTCCTCCTCCTGGCGATGTGGAAATTGAGATTAAAAAGAAGAATATCTTAAATTGCCTTATTAATTCTCAGGGTGCAGTCTTGCTTGATGAAGAGCCAACTCCAGTTGACCAAATTAGCGGAGCTGTAAAAAGACGACTAGCAGAAAATCCTCTTTTGATCGTATCTGTCAAGTCACATAAAAAAACTGAATACAGTGATTATGTCCGGGTTATCGATCAACTAAAAACGGCAAATGCAATGCGTATTTCCATAGCTAACTCTAATTAACAAATGAAATTTTCACGTAAAACAAAAATATCTAGTGAAATCCCTACAGCTTCCATGCCAGATATTATCTTTATGTTGCTTATCTTTTTTATGGTAACAACTGTGTTAAGAGAATCATCTGGGTTGCCTGTTGAGCTCCCTAAAGCAAAACGGATAGAAAAATTAAAATCAAGGCGTCACACATCTCAAATTTGGGTATCAAGAGAAGGATTAATCTCTATTGATGATAGGCTTTTCAATGTTTCTGACATTCGACATATTATGTATGATAAACGTGTTTCTGATCCTATGATAACTGTGTCTCTTAAAGCAGATGAATCTGCTAAAATGGAACTGATATCTGGGATTCATGAAGAGTTACGCCAAGCAGATGCTTTGAAGTTGAATTATTCAACCAAAACATTGGTTAATTGATATGGATAATCCATTAAAAATTAAATATCCAGTTGTTATAAGAGCAACCAGCTTGGTTGGAATATTTTCAGTCATAATCATGTTTTTAATATTTCCGCGTTTTTTAAATACTATTGTTTTTGACGATGTTGATCAAGTCATTATTGATTCTATTGATATTCCTCAGACACAACAAATTGATCAGGCGCCACCACCTGCAAGGCCATCAATACCTGTTCCGTCAGACGATGAAGATATTGCTGATGATCTTACAATAGATGAAATGGACTTTGATGAAATCGACTGGGAAGCTCCACCTCCTCCACCTTCTGGCCCTAAGGTAAAGTTTATTCCTTATGATGATCCTCCAAGAGCAATAGGTGGTATTCGACCTGTATACCCTGAAATCGCGCAAGAGGCTGGTATTGAAGGTGTTGTTGTTGTACAGGCTTTTATCGATGAAAAAGGTCGCGTAAAAGAAACCATTATTTTAAAAGGTATTCCAAATACTGGACTAGATGAAGCCGCGATGGAAGCAATTAGAAAAACTCGATTTAAACCTGCAAAACAGAGAGAACGTCCTGTGGGTGTTTGGATTTCAATTCCTGTCAATTTTAAACTAAAATAATCTAACCATCATTAAATAAAAGAAAAAGCTCTCGTATACGAGAGCTTTTTCTTTTTATAGCTAAATTATTTTTAGATTATTGATGCCTTTAAAAACTCTCTGTTCATTCTTGCTATATTAACAAGTGATATTTCCTTAGGACATTCTACTTCACATGCACCTGTATTTGTGCAATTTCCAAACCCTTCTTCGTCCATTTGATCCACCATATTTTTTACTCGATTTGACCTTTCGGGTTGCCCTTGCGGTAATAATGCAAATTGAGAAACTTTCGCTGAAACAAATAACATAGCTGATGAATTTTTACACGTAGCTACACAAGCACCGCACCCAATACATGCTGCAGCATCCATAGCAGCATCCGCATCCTCTTTTGCTATTGGAATGGCGTTGGCATCCTGTGCATTTCCAGTGTTAATAGAAATATATCCACCCACTTCCATAACGCGATCAAAGGATTGGCGATTAACAATTAAATCTCTAATAATGGGAAATGCCTTAGCTCTCCAGGGTTCTACAACTATTGTTTCTCCATCTTGAAAGCTTCTCATATGAAGTTGACAGGTGGTTACTCCACGAATTGGGCCATGAGCTCTACCATTAATAAAAACACCGCAGGTACCACAAATACCTTCTCTGCAATCATGGTCAAATGCTATTGGGTCTTTTCCCTCCGTAACAAGATTATCGTTCAAACTATCCAGCATTTCAAAAAAAGACATATCTCCCGAAACGCCATCTAATGGATATGTTGAAAAATTACCTTCTGACTGAGCGTTTGTTTGGCGCCAAACTTTAATATGAACTTTCATTACTTATAACTCCTCGTCGTGAGTTCAACGTTTTCAAACTCCAATATTTCTTTGTGTAATTCTGGTGGGCTTGAATCGTCTTTATACTCCCAAGCGGAAACATAAGTGAAGTTTTTGTCATCTCGCAATGCTTCATTATCTTCAGTTTGGAATTCGGTTCTAAAATGCCCACCACAAGATTCTTCTCGATTTAAACCATCTCTTGCCATTAATTCGCCCAACTCAAGAAAATCGGCTAATCGTCCTGCTTTTTCAAGCTCGGGATTTAATTCGTTTAATTTTCCTGGTATTTTAACATTAGACCAAAATTCATCTCTTAATGTAGGTATTTTTTCTATTGCCTTTTCTAGTCCATCTTTATCTCTAGCCATCCCAACATTGTTCCACATAATTAAACCTAATTCTTTATGAATATTGTCTACGGTGCGATTGCCGTTAATAGATAATAGGTGGCTTAATCTTTTATTTACATTAGATGTAGCTTCTTTAAATGCGTCATGATCTGTTGAAACCTTTTCACCTAGTTTTTTAGAAAGGTAATCACCAATAGTGTATGGTATAACGAAATATCCATCAGCTAAACCTTGCATGAGCGCACTAGCCCCAAGACGATTTGCTCCATGATCTGAAAAATTAGCTTCGCCTAACACGTATAGTCCTGGAATTGTTGTCATAAGGTTATAATCAACCCAAATACCGCCCATTGTATAATGAACTGCAGGATAGATTCGCATTGGAGCATTATACGGATTTTCACCAGTTATTTGTTGATACATATCAAACAAATTTCCATATTTAGCTGTTACTTGATCTTTTCCAATACGATTGATAGCGTCTTTGAAATCTAAATAAACAGCTAGTTTTGTTGGCCCAACTCCACGGCCATCATCGCACATTTCTTTTGCGCGGCGGCTCGCTACATCTCTTGGAACTAAATTGCCAAATGATGGATAAAGCCGTTCTAAATAATAATCTCTATCTTCTTCTGGAATATTGGTAGGGTGGCGGTCATCGCCTTCTTTTTTAGGAACCCAAACTCGTCCATCGTTCCGTAAACTTTCACTCATTAATGTCAATTTTGATTGATGGTTGCTTGCTACGGGAATACATGTAGGATGTATCTGAGTAAAACTTGGATTTGCGAAGTATGCACCTTTTTTATATGCTCTCCATGCTGCTGTTCCATTACTTGCCATAGCATTTGTTGATAGAAAAAATACATTTCCATAACCACCAGTAGCCAAAACAACTGCATTAGCAGAATGAGATGATATTTCACCTGTAACTAAATTACGCGTTATAATACCTTTTGCTTCCCCATCAATTAAGACTGGTTCTAACATTTCGTGTCGGGGATAAAATCGAACTTTTCCTTTGTGCATTTGTCGAACCAGAGAAGAATATGCCCCTAACAATAACTGTTGCCCAGTTTGGCCGCGCGCATAAAAAGTACGTGACACTTGTGCTCCGCCAAATGATCGATTATCTAAAAGGCCTCCATATTCTCTAGCGAAAGGAATCCCTTGAGCCACACATTGGTCAATAATAGCATTGCTCACTTCTGCCAGGCGATAAACATTTGCTTCTCTTGAGCGATAATCACCGCCCTTAATTGTATCATAAAATAACCGAAATATGCTATCCCCATCATTGGGATAATTCTTTGCGGCATTTATGCCCCCTTGAGCAGCAATACTGTGTGCTCTCCTAGGTGATTCATGATATGAAAATGCTTTTACATTATACCCCATTTCTGCAAAAGATGCGGCAGCTGCGGCTCCGCCTAACCCTGTTCCAACAACTATTATATCATATTTTCTTTTATTAGATGGGTTAACTAACTTTAGATCGAATTTGTGTTTTGTCCATTTTCCCGCTAAGGGGCCTGATGGAATTTTTGAATCAGGAAACATATTAGAATCCTCCTTTTATAAATCCGAAATAAATAGGTATTGATAGAAAGCCCAGCGGTATAATCAACCAAAAGAAAACTGAGATCCATTCAATAAACTTCCCATATTTATTGTACCGAACACCAAATGTTTGAAACGTCGATTGAAACCCATGGCGAAGATGAAATGATAATAGAACCATCGCCAGACAGTATAAAAGTGTTACAAATATATTTCCAAAACCAATTTTTTGGTCAATGACAATATTGAAAAATTGTCCTCCGTCATGCTGTGCTTGAAATTGATACCAAAATGTTTGAAGATGAACTATAAGAAAAATAAAAATAATGCTTCCAGTCAATCCCATATTTCTAGAGAAAAAGGAGCTATTTTCATTGGCTTTATCTGCTAAATATTTTTCCGGTGTTGCTTTCCTATTTTCGATAGTAATTCGAATACCATTTATAATATGCACTAAAAAAATAAGTACTAGTATTGCTTCAATAAATCGAACTAATGGCTTCAATGCAGACAGAGTTGAAACATAACTATTAAAAAATTCTGGGCCACCAAAAAGAGTCAGATTCCCTATGAGATGAATAATAAGGAATAGTGACAAAAATAGACCTGAAACAGCCATAAATATTTTTTTGCCGATAGATGAATTTGTAAATTTTGTAAACCAGTTCATGTCAACCTCGATAGACTAAAAAACACACTATAAATTTATGATAGAAGCGTTCTAATTAAAATGCCCATATTTTAAAAGTACGGGTAATTAAAGTCAAATATTTTGCTTTTTTCTTTTCACGCTTTTTGAAGATAGCCATTTAAATAAATTTAAATGATCTGATGAATGGGTGGCTATCTCTGGATGCCATTGAACAGCCATAAAGGCCTCGGGGAATTGTTTATCTTCAATTGCTTCTATAAGCCCATCTCTTGCCCAACCCACTGCGCGCAATCCTCTGCCTAGGGTTCGTATCCCTTGGTGGTGTGTGCTTGGCACTTTAGGGTTATTGTTTTTCATTATATTTGCAATAGCACTTCCTTTTTCTAAGCGAACGGAATGTTCTGCCAAATCGCCATTAAAATCCCCATGAAATATATTGTTGTCCATTTGAGTTGGAATATCCTCAAAAAGTTTTCCACCATAGATCACATTGATATGTTGAAATCCAGCACAAATTGCAAGAATAGGTTTATTTAATTTTTTTATGGCTTTAAAAATAGCTTGATCAAAATGTTCTCGATTGTTATGCATCACATCATCGTCTAATAACTCAGGTTGATCTCCAGAATAAGTATGTATGGGTAAATCTGGACCACCAACCATGAGTAACCCATCAATGCTATAAGAAATTTCTTCGATGGAATCTCCATTTTGGGGATAGTGAAGTGTAACTGGAATACCCCCGCCCAACCAAACTGCGTTATAATATTTTTCCTTTGTGGCATTCCACCATGATTCATTATGTTGGAAATAGTATGGGTTAATACCAATAAGTGGTTTAGTCATTTTCCCCTAATAAAAAAGATTTTAAATCTTGACCGCTTTCATTGAAAAGATTTTGTGTTTGAATACTCATAAACCCAGATGTAAAAAATGATTCTAAATATGGGTCCAAATAAATACGTTCATTTTCAATTTTGAGTGATTTGCTTCTCATGTCTAATCCTTTTTGAGCAAAATCACAAACTGTCTTTAGCCATTGTCCAATTGTTTTAGAATGAGGCCCGGGTTGATTTAAATCTAATATTTTTGCTGCACTATTAAGTTGTTTTCTTTCTAATAAGGTGAGTGGCAGAAAAATTTCCATCAATTCTTCCTGAAGGGTTGGTTCAGACAATAATCCCATCCAAAATGCTGCTGGTGCCATTTCAAACCCTCTTGGGGGGCGATCAGCGCCACGAACTTCTAATACATTTTTAAACCGTACGTGGGTGAATATTTGATGTATTGCTGCCATTATATGTTCATCGCTTAATGAATTATTTCTATCCATTTTTTCTAAATATTCTCCTAAGGTTCCATCAAAACCTTCAGCATCACCATTATCTTTGTATATAAAAATGGTTGGCGTATTCAAAACAAGGGAGCTGAATTTTTGCAACAATCCATTTGGCGAAGTGATATTGTGATCAACTAAATTACCACATCGGGATGGGTCAGTGTCACTCCAGATGTCATATCGCTTATTGTTGTTATTTGTTATTTGGCCATTCATAAAAGGGCTATTTGCAAAAAGCAATGCGCAAAAAGGTTCTAGCACATCTGACAGCCACGCCAACCTTTCTGCTTCATCCTTTGATGAAATATCTAAATTGACTTGAACGCTTGTTGTGTTTCGCATCATCCATGGCCCATGATTTCCAACTTTTCGAAAACAATTATCCATTAATTGATATTTGTTTTGCTGAATAAGATCAATATTGTCTGCTGAGTAAAGTGGCTCTAAAGCAAAACCCATATGAATTAAATTATGTTTCTGTACAATTTTTTTCACCCGATTAAAATGAGCCTTCATTTGAAAATTGACTGCGTGTAAATCTGTAAAAGGAGAAGATGCCCACTCAAGTTGCCCTCCGGGCTCGAGTGAATAAATTGGTTTTGGGGATTCTTCTTTAGCTAATTCATTTATTTCTTCTATGAAATCCATAGATGAAAAATGATCTGTTTTATTTACGGGTATTCGATTTAGTTTAGCATCATAAAAGAAACATTCAATTTCAACGCCAATTCGCCTTTCATTTGGTTCTTTTAAATTGGATAAAATAACAGATTGAATGTGGTCGTTTAGTGACATTGAAACCTGCTTTGGTAATATAATTTAATAAATTGCATAGTTTAACTTACGAATCGATAACATTAAAGAAAGCCTATTTGAATATTTGAAATAAATTAAAAGTCGACTAAAATACATGGGTGTCCCTCTTCAAAAAAATTAAGCGTTGTCTTCCTATCTTTGGTTTATTGAGCGTAATTCTTGCTCAATCGCCCACCCAACAAAAAACTATTAAACATTATCATGTAATTATAAGTAACAATAAACAAGTAAAAGAGCTGACCGGGTTGGCCCATATTTCTTATTCAAAGAGTGGTTCAATTTTAGATTCAACAAATTACTCATTTGTCGTTCCTTTAAGCGAAAAATATGCTTATGTGGATGGCCCCGATGAAGGGCTCAGGCTTTTAAGAAAAATAGATAAGGAAATCGTTGATCAGTTTGAGTATAACTATAACTTAGGTGGGCTGTTAGATAATATTATTTGTAAAGGAAACTCAAATCAGATAATTTGGAAAGAATTTTACAAGTATACTCCAGATAATGTTTTATTAAAAACAATTCGGTTTAACCCCCGTAAGGCAGAACCTCGCCAAAATCTAATTCGATTAAAAAAACAAAAAAATATAAGTTCGTGGAGCGAGGCTTTTGTTTATGATAGTACAGGCACTATGATGGAGCACCAAGAATTCTATGACGAATATTTAATAGAACGCACAACATATCGTTTGGGAAATTTAGGAGAACGCATACTGCTTCAAGAGTATTTTGATCCATCATTAATCCAAAAAACTGTTTACAAATTCAATGAACTAGAAAAAATAAAACACCAGTTAGTAATAAAAGGTTTGGGCATATCTGTAAAATCCATCACATTTTCATATGATGGGTTTGGCCGAAAGAATAAAACAATTACATTTAACGAAGATGGCCTTGTGCAAGATTCTATCAAATGGAGCTATAAACAAAACCAAGCTATTTCAACGCACTATAATGAAATGGGTTATATTCACAGACAATTTGTTTATGATTTTGATTCCAGTTTGGGGCTGGTAAAAGAAAGGCAGTTAGATGGGGTGGGGAATTTATTATTTAAACAAGTTTATTCTTATTCAGAAAATGGCAAATTATATATGATTCGAAAATTTAATCCGCTCCATCCAAATCGAACAAATGATAAAATTCCACTTAACGTTTCCATATTTGAATATGATTAAATTCAAGTCCTCGGTATTGTACCGAATAATTTAGGAGGTCTCATGAAAACCATAGACACAAAAAGCCTTTTGATTGGCGTGTTATTTACGCTGCTTATATTATCTACATACGGCTTTAGAACAGAAACAGATGAATTAGGTAATCTTGTTGTTAAAAGTTTAACTATTGAAGATGACCGAGGTGTAATAATGACCTATATTGGGAATGGATATGTACAAACATATAACCAATATGGTGAATCCACATTATTTGCTGGGACAGGGAAAGATGGTGGTGGTTATATGCGCACCTATAATGGAAATGGCGATGAATCTACCTACGTCGGTACTGGGCGTCTTGGTGGCGGTTATATACGCACCTATAATAATGGTGGAAAAGAAACGACATATTTAGGGACAGGCTCTGATAATGCAGGGCAAGTTCGTATTTATAGCAAGAACGGCGAAACTTCTTCTTACCTTGGTGATGGATATGTCCAGTTTTATAATCAGTTTGGAGAGCGCACCCTTTTTCTTGGTACCGGAACAACGGGCGGTGGCTATATGCGCACCTATAATTTTGATGGCAGAGAAAGTGTATATTTAGGAACCGGTGCTGATAGTACGGGACAAATCCGAATATATGATAATGCTGGCGAAACTGCTAGTTTCGTTGGAAATGGATATTTTCGAACTTATAACCAGTTTGGGAAATTAACATCTTTTCTTGGTACTGGTGCTGATGGCGGAGGCTATCTAAGAACTAATAATAAATTTGAAACAGAAACAGCATTTTTAGGAACAAATAATTCAAATGAAGGACTTATTAACCTAAATGATAAGTTTGGTCAGAGTTTTTGGATTCGAATTAATAAAAATTGATTTTTTGATTTTTCCAATGGGTATTCTTAACTTTACCAAACATAAGGTAATCCGAGGGAGAATAAGGCATCCTTTTTTTTATTCTCTCCCTTATAAACATTATTTCAAGGAAAGGATCTGACTATGCGCAGATACCTAGGCGTTTTCGCTTTATTATGTCTGGTTCAAGGCCAGAATGACAGTCTTGTATCCACTTATTATTCAAGTGGTGCTCAAAAATCTTTAGGTTTTTATACCGAAGGCGTTCGTGATGGTTTATGGACTGAATGGTATGATGGTGAAGTTTATGAAGATTTTGGAGCTGATGGCCAACCCAACACCCAAGATGAGGGAGAAGGTAATGGCATTTGGGACTCGACAGAAATCATTACTTTAGATTTGAATAACAATGGAGTATATGACCTCCCACAGTTATCTACAGATGGTTTTTATATTTCTGGGAATAGGGACTCACTTTGGATTTTTTGGTATCCGAATGGAAATAAGAAAGAACGGGCTTTATATAAAAACGGCAAATTAAATGGTCATCTAAGCAAATGGTATGATAACGGAAATCGAAAAGAAGGCGGTGTTTACGTTGGCGGAGTACAAGATAGTGTTTGGACTTGGTTCTATAAAAACGGGATTAAAGAAGAAGAAGCCTTTTTCACAGATGGAGAGCAGGAAGGAAAATGGACATTTTGGTATGAAGATGGGACAAAAAAAGAAGTTCGAAAATATGTAAATGGAGAAAAAGATAGCACTTGGGTTGTTTGGTATCCAAATGGGAATCGCAAATCTCTTGTAACATACGTTGATGGAAAATTGACGGGTCCGTGGATATCTTGGTATGAAGATGGAATTTTTAAAGAAAAAAGTGGTGAATATAAAGTAAATAAATTGCACTCACTTTGGACTACCTGGTCAGAAAAGGGGAGAAAAACAGAAGAAATCACATATGACAATGGAGCAAAAAGTGGTCCATGGGTTCAATGGAATTCTTTTGGCGATAAAGTATTAGAGGGGCGATTTAAAAAATCAGAAAAAGATGGCGAATGGATTTATTTCTATGATAATGGATTAAAAGAAAAACAGGAAAATTATATCGATGGAAATAAAAACGGGAAATGGGTCTGGTGGAGAATTGATGGCATTAAAGACTTAGATGGAACATATATAAATGATATTAAACACGGTATATGGACTCATTGGAATACGGCAGATCATAAAAAGTTAGAAGAAACATTTGTTGATGGAAAATTAGATGGAAAATTAACCACCTGGTTTGATAATGGAAATAAACAACGCGAGGGTATTTTTAGAAATAGCGAAAATGAAGGTATTTGGTCTTATTGGAATCCCGATGGAACCATTGATTATACTTTTAATTACGGAAAAGGATTAGATAGATCTGTTATTGCTGGCCTAGAACAAAGAGATGGTGTTTATTATAAAATTGGGAAAGCAAAACCCTTTACAGGTATTATTGTTGAAACAGGCGGTGCAAGAAAATATTTACTTCTTGGGCGATTTGAAAAAGGTCTAAAGCATGGTAAGTGGATTCAGTGGCATCGCAATGGTCAAAAATCAATTCATGGGTCTTATCGATATGGACAAAAACACGGTGAATGGACTTTGTGGTATCGAGAAGATGAAATGCAAAAAATGGATGCCTTCACCGAAGGAGAATATAGTGGCGGCACTTTCAAATATTGGGACGAAGACACATACCGCAAAGAATGCGGATATTTTACGAATGGAAAAGTAGATAGTGTTTATAAATATTGGTACCCGAATGGTCATTTATCGCGAGAAGAGCGTTATACTAATGGCGTAAAAAACGGAAAATGGACAGAATGGTATCAGCGCGATCATGACTTAAAATTTTCTGACGGAAGTTGGAGTTATCGAGGTGATACCTATCGCCTTGAAGATGGTGAAGAATTGTGGAATTGGTGGTGGTATCATAATGATAATAAAAAGAAAGAAGGTTATTATCTTAATGGTATTGAACACGGACATTGGACTTGGTGGTATAATAATGGCACAAAAGAATCTGAAGGAAATTATACTTCTGGTGAACAAGATGGATCTTGGCTTTATTATACAGACAATGAAGTAATTGCAGAAGAAGTATCATTTAAAATGGGCGAGCGCCACGGTCGTTCTGCTAAATGGTTAAATACCGAAGAAAAAGAATGGGAAAAATTCTTTAAAAATGGAAAATTAGATGGACCAAGCACTTATTGGTCAAATGGTTATCGCATGACTATGACATCTTACAAAAATGATATACCAGAGGGTCCCTGGGTTATTTGGTATCCAAATGATATACAAATAAAAGAACAAGGATTTAACCTAAATGGTAAACGGAGCGGTCTTACAACTTATTGGTATTCAGACAGTGTAAAACAAAAAGAAGGATACTACTCTAATGGTAAACCAGATGCTGTATGGTCTTATTGGAATACAAGAGGAGAAAAAGATTTTGATTTCGATTTTGGGAAAAATTTAGAACAAATTGAAATTGCCCAAATCAATGAAGTAGAAGGATTCTTTTATAAGCTTGGCGATGAAGCACCTTTTACTGGAGTTATTGTTGATGATATAGAAACTGCTGGCTACCTATTTTTAGGAGCTGTTAAGGATGGACAAAAAGATGGTCCATGGATTAAGTGGTATCCTGGCGGTAAAAAAGTACCCGAAGTAACTATTACAGAAATCCCTGAACCCGAACCATTCAAACCTTGGAGTGGAAATAAAGAAGAACAAGGTTCATATAAAAATGGTAAAAAGCATGGGGAATGGACAGAATGGTTTGGAAATGAACATGTAAAATCCCACGGTGAATACAATGAGGGTGTCATGATTGGAGAATGGACTTTTTGGTATGATAATGGTGCCATCGAAAAGAAAGGTCTTCTTGAAAATGGAAATGCTCATGGTGTGTGGGATTTTTGGAATAGAGATGGGCGTAAAATTCAACAAGGCTCATTTAGTAATGGTATAAAAAATGGCCAGTGGGTTGCGTGGTTTGAAGATGGGCGTACCACAGAAGGATATTATTCCAACGGTAAAAAACATGATATATGGATTAGTTGGTGGGATGCCGAACACCGGAAAAAAGAAATGCAAGGAACTTACCGTGAAGGTAAAATGGTGGATAAATGGTATTTTTACAATGCCGATGGTAACTTGAAAGAAGTTCGATACTTCTCTCCATCTTTTAAATAGCCGAAATACGACATATGTTGCGCTAAAACCTGCTTTGTTGGTAGGTTGAGTAATTCTATAGTTATTGCCTAAATAATAACTTTTATCTTCATCCTCTTGATATTTTAGAAAGATGCTACATTTTCTTTCTAAATTCGACACCTTATTATCTTACAATTTTATTAAAATGAAAGCACACTTACGATGAAACACGTATATACGTTCGGAAACGGCCAAGCTGACGGTAAGGCGGATATGAAAAATTTACTTGGTGGAAAAGGCGCCAATCTAGCAGAAATGAATTTATTGGGCGTTCCTGTTCCTCCTGGATTCACCATTACAACAGAAATATGCACTGAATACAATCAGATTGGGCAAGACCAAACAGTTCAAATGATAAAAGAAGAAGTAGGGTTGGGTGTAAAAAATGTAGAACAAATTATGGGCGCTGAATTTGGTGGAGCTGATAATCCATTATTACTTTCTGTTCGCTCTGGTGCGCGAGTTTCTATGCCGGGAATGATGGATACTGTCTTAAACCTAGGTTTAAATGATTCTGCTGTAGAAGCAATTGCCAAAAAAGCTGGCGATGAACGTTTCGCTTGGGACTCCTATCGACGTTTTGTCCAAATGTATGGCGATGTTGTTTTAGGAATGAAGCCTGAATCAAAAGAAGATATTGATCCATTTGAAGAAATTATGGATGAATTAAAAGAAAGCCGCGGAATTGAACTTGATACTGATTTCACTATCAAAGATTTAAAAAAACTGGTTTACAAGTTTAAGACTGCCGTCACAAACCAGACGGGTAAAGAATTCCCCGATAATCCTTGGGATCAATTATGGGGAGCTGTTATGGCAGTATTTGATTCTTGGGAAACACCGCGTGCTGTATATTATAGAAAAATTAATAAAATCCCTGATGATTGGGGAACTGCAGTAAATGTTCAAGCAATGGTCTTTGGAAATATGGGAAATAATTCAGGGACAGGTGTTGCTTTTACACGCGACGCTGGAACGGGTGAAAATATTTTTAATGGTGAATATTTGATCAACGCCCAAGGAGAAGATGTAGTTGCGGGTGTTCGAACCCCACAACAAATCACTAAAATCGGATCTGAAAGGTGGGCACAATTAGCGGGGGTTGAAGAAGATGTAAGAAAAAACATATATCCTTCTCTCGAAGAATTAATGCCAGAGATTTATACTGAATTAGATGAAATTCAAAATAAACTTGAATCACATTATAAAGATATGCAAGATGTAGAATTCACAATGCAAGATGGAAAATTGTGGATGCTCCAAACACGATCTGGAAAACGAACTGGGTTTGCAATGGTTCGAATTGCTATGGAAATGTTAGATAATAGTGAAATCGGTGAAAAAGAAGCTCTTCTTAGAGTGGAACCTAACAAATTAGACGAGTTACTTCACCCTGTTTTCAACAAATCTGCTATGGCTGATGCCCGTCTATTAACAAAAGGACTTCCTGCGTCTCCGGGAGCAGCAACAGGACAACTTGTATTCTTCGCAGATGAAGCTCATAAATATGATAATGCAATTTTAGCGCGTATTGAAACATCTCCGGAAGATTTAGAGGGTATGAATATTGCCAATGGAATCTTAACTGCGCGGGGGGGGATGACTTCTCACGCAGCTGTTGTAGCACGAGGTATGGGAAAATGTTGTGTTTCTGGAGCGGGTGAATTAAAAATCAATTATAAAACTAGAATAATGGTTGTAAATGGAGAAACCTTTAAAGAAGGAGATTGGGTTTCTCTAAATGGTTCTACTGGGGAAATATTTGAAGGTAAAATCAAAACAATTGATCCAGAATTATCCGGGGACTTTGAAAAATTAATGGATATTACTAGAAAATATGCAAGAATGTCTGTGCGCACAAATGCAGATACGCCACATGATAGTAAAGTAGCTAGAGGGTTCGGCGCAAAGGGAATTGGGCTTTGTCGTACAGAACATATGTTTTTTGAAGGTGAAAAGATTGTTGCAATGCGCGAAATGATTTTAGCTGATGATACAGCTGGCCGGGAAATTGCATTAGAAAAATTGCTCCCTATTCAACAAAAAGATTTTGAAGGTATCTTTGAAGCTATGGATGGACTTCCTGTAACAGTTAGGCTTCTAGATCCGCCGTTACATGAATTTGTACCTCATGAAGAAAAAGGTCAACAGGAAATGGCGGATGTTATGGGTGTTTCTATTGATGTTATTAAAGATAAAGTGGAGGATTTGTCAGAATTCAATCCAATGCTTGGTCACCGAGGATGTCGATTAGGAAATACTTATCCTGAAATTACTGTTATGCAAACACAAGCCATAATAGGGGCTGCTCTGGCACTAAAGGTGCGAGGTATTACTGCTGTTCCTGAAATTATGATTCCATTAACCGGGACTGTGGCAGAAATGCAATTACAAGAGCAAATTGTACGTGACACTATTAAAGATTTATTTGATGAAAAGAATGATACTATTGATCATTTGGTGGGTACAATGATTGAAATCCCAAGAGCTGCCCTTACAGCTGATAAAATTGCCGAACATGCTGAATTCTTTTCCTTTGGGACAAATGACTTAACTCAAATGGCTTTTGGGTATTCTCGGGATGATGCTGGAAAATTCCTTCCTGTTTATTTAGAAAAAGGTATTCTCAAAAATGATCCATTTGAAGTATTAGACCAAGATGGTGTTGGGCAATTGGTGGAAATGGCTTGCGAAAAAGGACGCCAAGCGCGCCCAGGTATTAAATTGGGCATATGTGGTGAGCATGGCGGAGAGCCAAGTTCTGTTGAATTTTGCCATCGTGTCGGATTAGACTATGTATCTTGTTCGCCATTTCGGGTACCAATCGCACGACTATCTGCGGCTCAGGCAAACTTAAGAAATTAAATTTCATTAGTGATGCGGGTGTATATATAAGTAGACTATTCATCTGCCCACTAAAATCATTTTATTCTATATTTTTTGGTTTACATATTATTCATAGAAGTATGTCTGCGTAAAAAAACAAAATAATTTTCTTTCCACCTTAATAATATTTTGCTATACTCACCCTGCTTATGAACAACCCGAATTACAACGACATCTTTGTTAATAATAACAATAATAACGCTAATAATAGAAGCGTGGGGGATATCGTGTAACCAGGGTAACCAAGAAAATTACACAAACCCCCACAGCGAAAGCTTGTGGGGGTTTTTTTTTACTAAAAATAAAGGAAGAAAAAACAAATGTGCGGAATCGTTTCTTACGCTGGAACTAACTATTCGTTAGACGAAATAAAAACTCATGTCGATAAAATTCAATATCGTGGGCCTGACAATTCACATTATGAAAGTGTATCCAGAAATATATATTTCATTTTTCATCGATTGGCGATCGTAGGTTTAACAGATGATGGAAACCAACCTATGAAACATCCTGAAGATGACTCAATTACACTTATTTGCAACGGAGAGATATATAACTATCAACAATTAGCAGAAAAATATGGATTTAATCTCCATTCGGGAAGTGACTGCGAAGTAATACTTTTTATGTACAAGAAATTTGGAATTGAAAAAACAATTCAAGAGCTAGATGGTGTATTTATGTTTGTTCTCTATGATGAATTGAAAAACGAATTATTATCGGGCAGAGATCCTATGGGCGTACGACCCGGTTTTGTTGGGCGTAAAGATGAGGATATTTTTATTTCATCTGAAGCAAAACCGCTCACCGATTTATGCGACTCTATTATTCCATTTGAACCGGGGACTTGGTGGTCATCTAAAGACCCAAAAACATTTAATAGATATTTTACTTACTCAACTCCAATCAACTCAATAGTTGATGATAATGATATTTGTGCTTCTATTCGCCACCACCTAACATCTGCTGTAAACAAAAGGCTTATGTCTGACCGAGAAATAGGCTGTCTGCTTTCAGGTGGTTTGGACTCAAGTCTTATAACTGGCCTTGTTGCAAAAGAATATAATGGCCGTGGATTAAATACATTTTCTATAGGTATGGAGGGAAGCGTCGATTTGGTCTATGCTAAAGAAGTTGCTGATTTTTTAGGCACTAAACATCATCAGATAGAGCTTACACAGAAGGATTTTTTAAAAGCAATTGAAACGGTCATTTACAATATTGAATCGTATGATACAACAACAGTGCGCGCAAGTGTGGGGAATTATCTTGTTTCAAAATATATTTCCGAAAATTCAGATTGTAAGGTGATTTTTAACGGAGATGGCGCAGATGAAGTTTGCTGTGGATATGTATATTTAAAAAATGCTCCTTCTCCGGGGGCATTACAAATTGAAAGTGAACGTTTGGTAAAAGAAATATATTTATTTGATGTATTAAGGTCTGATAGAAGTATTAGCTCCAATGGTCTTGAAGCAAGGACCCCATTTTTAGATAAAGCCTTTGTTAAATATTATCTATCTATTCATCCTGAACTAAAACAATTTGATGGAGAAAAGCGGCTTGAAAAATATTTATTAAGAAAAGCATTTGAAGGAATGGGGGTAATTCCAGATTCAGTTTTATGGAGAAGAAAGTGTGCATTTTCAGATGGGGTTAGCTCTCAAAAAACATCTTGGCATACGATAGTTCAATCATTTGTGGATCAGCAGATTTCAGATGAAGAGTTTTCTAAAGAAATAAAATTAATTAAACACTGTACACCCGTATTAAAAGAAAGTTATTATTATCGTAAGGTGTATAAATCATTTTTTGGAAAACATGATAATTTAATTCCAAAGTTTTGGATGCCGCAGTGGACAGATGTTATTGATCCATCTGCTAGAGAATTGTCAGGCTATAAAGAGTAGGTTGTTTTCTTAAGTCGTGCGAGCAGGGATAACTGTTTTATTGGTATCTGTATAAAGCCCGAGCGCAATGTATTTTTCGCAAACAGCCTCAGCGTACGCCTCAGAAAAAAACGAGCCAACTTTAAACACCGTACCGCTTCGTTCTTTTGTTGGTTCAAGGTCAGGTAATATTTCTCGCACTGATTGAATCTGTTCTTCGCCTTGCGGAACAATATTCACATCAAAAACGGTAATATCACCACCTTTTTCAACGCTAATATAGTGGGAAATCATACCCGTAAATTCTGCAATTGCCATGGATTCTTCATCAGTTACCTCGTCGTCAGCTTCAGCCATTAAATTAATTAGGTCTGTAAGCCCGGAAGCCACATCTAAGTCTGGTTTTTCGTCCAAATAAGACTGAACAAGCTCTTTCAATTCAACGAGGTTAGTAACCTGTTCAGGTTTTCCAACTTTTAATGTGGGAATATCAATATGCCATTTTTCCGCAAAATCATTAATTAAATCTATTTCTTCTTGAGCGATATCATCGTCAATAGCTGCTAATTTTGTAAGAATATTAATGATTTTTTGAGCTCCCTTTGGACGAAGCATTGCATTTAATAATTCTCCAGACTCCTTCTTTTCAAGATTTAATGCTTCGGCAAATAATGTGAAAAAACCTTTTCCTCTGTTCGCATCTACAAAAACCCCAGCGCCAATTAAAGTAAAAATAATTGCTAAAGATAATCCTAGAACAACTTTACCTGCTGAAAAATAATCATTTGTGATAAAAATATTATTCAATAAAAATGGAACACCAACTGCGAAGCCTAGCAAAGCTGCAACAATAGAAATACTACTGGCAACTTCTTCGTTTTTTCGTCGTTTCCATATTTTATTTACCTTTAAATAGGCCTGCATTATCGAAAACAATAATGCGCTTGAAACTAAAATGGACAATAATTTTTTAAATAACCCAGGCAAAGCATATATAGAATATTCTCCAACTTTTTCTCGGGTATCTGTTTCTATTATTATAAAATTTTCTGATGAAGTGGGTTGCAATGTATATGTATTCTCTCCAGATATTCTATCCGCTTGAAGCGAGCCATTTATTAGATAAAAAACCATCTTAGACCCATTATTATATTCTAGTTTTGCTTGGTTCTTATTTACTGAAACAAATATGGAATCTCCAATATCCTTTGAGTGATAATAACCTTCGGTAACTTCTGTTGTGCTTCCATAACTAAATTGAGCAATAAGAAAAGAAGCTATATATATAATTTTATGGATTGTTTCTGTTTTTGTGGAGTATTTCATAATCAAGGTATTATTTTATTATTATTCGAATTCAAGAAATCTAAAAATAATTCTAAAATAATAAGACTTTTTTCTTTAGGTTGTTTTTTCAAAGTTTGCGGTAAAATGTCGTAAAAAAGGTGGTTGTTTTTTAATTCGATAACCCGCCAACTTACTTTTTGATTTAAATATTTCTTTCATTACCTCAATAACATAATCAATATGACTTTGAGTGTGCGTTCTACGCGGTAATGCAAGTCGAACCAATTCCATTTCCGACGGAGTTTCTTCTCCTGTTTTTTGGTTTACTTTTCCAAACATGACAGATCCGATTTCCACCGTCCTAATTCCTCCTGCAATATACATTTCAACTGAAAGAGATTGACCTGGATACTGTAAAGAGGGAATGTGGGGTAATAACTCTTTTGCATCGATATAGATGGCGTGTCCTCCGGGAGGTTGTAAAATAGGATATCCTATTTCTGTTAAATGTTCACCTAAGTACCGCGTTTCTGAAACACGATAATGTAAATAACTTTCATCTAGTGCTTCTTGTAGGCCTACAGCCAATGCATCTAGGTCTCTGCCAGCTAAGCCGCCATAAGTTGGAAACCCTTCTGTTAAAATAAGTAAATCTTTTTGTTTTTGAGCCATTAAATCATTATTTGTACACAAAAACCCACCAATATTAACCATACCATCTTTTTTTGCGCTCATGGTACAGCCATCACCATATTTCATCATTTCCTGAACAATTTCTTTAATCGATTTCTCTTTATATCCTTCTTCTCGCTCCTTGATGAAATATGCATTTTCTGCAAATCGGGCTGCATCAAAATATAGAGGAATACCATATTTGGATAAAACAGCTTTAACTTGTTTTACATTTTGCATGGATACCGGCTGCCCGCCACCAGAATTATTTGTAATGGTAATCATACATAGGGGAATATTATTAGACCCGTTTTTCTCAATTAAGGTCTTTAATTTTTCAACATCCATGTTCCCTTTAAATGGGTGGATTTTTTTAGGATCTTTTCCTTCTTCAATTACAAGATCTAATGCTTTAGCTCCTTGATATTCAACATTAGCTCGCGTTGTATCAAAGTGTGTGTTATTAGGTACAACAGATCCTTTTTGGCACATAACAGAAAATAATATTCTTTCTGCGGCGCGACCTTGGTGTGTTGGGATTACGTGTTTGAATCCAAATATATCTTTAACGGATGCTTCAAACCTTTGGAAACTTTGACTACCTGCGTATGACTCGTCTCCTCTCATAATAGCAGCCCATTGTTCAGAACTCATAGCTCCTGTTCCACTATCAGTTAATAAATCAATTAATACATCTTGGGCGTTTACTTTGAACAGGTTATAGTTTGCCTTTTTTAAAATTTCTTCGCGCTCAAGTCTCGTTGTCATTTTTATAGGTTCAACTGATTTAATAACAAACGGCTCAATGATTGTTCTAAATATCGATTCTTTCTGTTCCATGTTCTTATAAATCCCTAAATAACAAAAAAGCCTCCACGAAAGCATGAAGGCTTTTTTTTAAAATATGGGGTTGAAATTATTCAATCATTTCTCCACCGCCAAGCATATCGGCTAAATTAATTGTACCGTCTTCCTCCATTTTTTTGGCTGCAGTTACAATGGCTTTTCGTGCGCCGTCAACTTCGCGCTTAGCGACAGCGCCTTCGACAGGTTCATACATTGCTTGTTTCTTTTGTGGAAGATTTTCAATTACGCGATCAACTTTCTCTTGCTCCACGCCTTTCATGGCCATTGCAAGTGAATCTAGTTCAACTGAATTCATTAAATCGCGAATAATATTATCTGGAAAAGATTCAAAAATATCATCAAATGTTAGATAATATTTTTTTACTTCTTTATATAATTCTGGATCATCATTTTGGATAGCAGCCAAATATTTTTCTTCTTCATCAGAACTCATTGATCCAATAATTTCAGCAATTTCTTTTCCGCCGCCTCTTGAAAAATCTACTGTTTTTGGTAAAAAGTGTGACTTTTCCCGAAGCTTATTTGCAACTTCTATTATTCCTTCTAAGGGAACATCGTCCAATCCGCCTAATTCTAGAAGAATAGCACCTTTATCTTCTGGGGCCATCCTATTTAAAATATTCATTCGTTTTTCTGATTCAAGTTGCGCCATCACAATAGCTATGACCTTTGTATCTTCTTTTGAGACAAGAGCAATCATTTGTTCATCATTAAGGTGCTGTAAGAACTCAAATGGTTTTAATGGGCCATCATCTTTTGTTTGATAATCTTCACTTAAAAAACTAAAATAAAATTCTTCCATAATGCGTTTTTTAACTGCAAATGAAATTTCACCTAACTCTCTTATGGTAGAACGAATTTTTCTAATATCTGTCTTCGAAAGATCTTGAATTAAATTCATTGCAAGGCTTTCTCCAAGAATTGAAAAAAGAATTGAGACTTTTTGAAGACCGGATAATCGGTTGTAATCTGTAATCATATTTTGCCTCTACTTCTTCTTTTTCTTACCAGAATCATCGTCACCATTTTCTTCTGGTTCAGGTTCAGGAGCAGGTGCTTCTGGTTCAGGTTCGGGTGGCGCTGGAGCTTCCATCCAATCTTTTACAATCTGAGTTGTTTTGTCAGGTTGCCCTACGCTCATTGATATTACAGATTTCCGTATATCATTTACCTCGCTTTGTAAAACGCTTGGGTCATCGTCTATAGATTTTGGCGTTTGATGTGGCTCCTCAGTTGAAAATGGTGGCGGGTTTTGAGCTGCTGGTTCAGGTACATTAACAACTTCTGGTTTTTCATCAACAACTTCCTTTTCCTCTTTCTTAGGCTTTTCAGTTGATTTCTTTTTCTTTTTTTTCTTTGGCTTTCTTCTAGGAGGTGGAGGGTACATCCATGGTGGCGTTGGTGGTTGTTTAGATTTATTCATAACTAAGACAACCAATAGAAGCGCAGCTACACCACTAACTAGTGCCAATAAAATAGTTTTCATGTCTGGACCAGCATTTTCAATTTCAGTTTGAAGTTGATCTAATTCTGTTTGGGTAGCCTCAAGCATTGCAAGCTTTTCTTCAATTAATGAATCTCTAGATGCTTTTTCTTTTTCTTTTAGAGCTAGTTCTTCCGCTATTTTGTCCTCAGCAACTTTTTTAGCAGCTAAGGAGTCTTTCATCATTGCTGTTAATAACATTCCCTGTAATGTTTTTAGTTTTGTATCTAAGTTGGAATATTTAACTGAGTCAACAGTAGATTGTTTAACGACTTCTTCATCTTGAGCTGAGCCTAGCATTTCTTTAAGTGCTAAAATATCATCATTTAATTTTTTTAATTTAAGAGAATCACTTTTAAGCATCGCATTTTTTTCTTCTTGAAAAGCGCGTTCTCGTGCTTCCGTTTTTAATTGAGCAATTTCGCTTTCCAATAAATCTTCCACTGATGTTATGCGTTTTGCTTCTTCATCGCGGTAACGTTGTAGTTCTACTCTCCAACTTTCTTCTCTAGAGTCTGTATCCGCAACACGCTTATTCTCTAGCAATTCAATTTTTTCGGCAATATTTTTAAGTAAAATAGTTTCGGCAGACCTCTGGTCTCTGCGTTCTTTAAAGCTTGCTGTCATTATTGTGAGTTTATCGCCACGGTTTCGATTAAAGTTTGCTGCAGCCATTGTGAGTTGGCGTATATTTTCAATTAATTCTGGAGCAGCCCCTTCTTGCAAAATTAAACTAATATCTACTCTTTTAACTTCGGCTCTACTTGGCCGTTTTCTTGATTTAATAATATCTGTTTTTTGGGATGATTGGACTTGAACTGCTGGGGTTGCTTCTGGAACAATAGTAATTGTTTCTTTAACAGGCTCATGAGAATTTGTTTCAAATGTCTTCTTTTTACCGTCAGCCATTTCAATTTCAAAACCAGGAATCGGCAAACCAACAGAATACATGCCACTACCGGTGCTAGATTTTTCTTTCGATTGTGTAGGTTCGGTTGATTGGACTGTGGATTGATATGGGGATGTTTTTTCTTCTTTTTGCGATCCGCTTCCTTTTGGAGTTACCATTGTGAATTGCTCATTCACCTCATCGCTAATTTCGAGTTCAACATCAACGTTTATTACATATTTGTATTCATCCACAATCTTGGATAACGCATCTGTGATTCGTGCCCGAATATTATTTTCAACCATGAGCTTTTGGGCTATATAGCTTTCTTGCCCAATAGACATGCCTATAAAAAGGAATAATCCCAATATGGCGCGTTTGTTCCTATACCCTTTTGTCATTATTGACTCCTTGTAAAAATATTATTTATTCCTCACCTTCAACAAAATCTGCCTTATGGTGAGTTGGTTTTAGAAAAGTTATTTCAATGCGTCTGTTTTTTCCTTTTTGTTCATTTGTTGCATTGAGTTCTGATAAATATTCTTCAGTTAAATCTTTGAATTCTGCTTTTCCTCTTGGGACATACTGAGCATACCCGGCAGCAATTAATTGCCTTGGGTCTACATTTTTATCCCCTAATTCTGTTGTTATATGTCTTATAACTGCCGCTCCACGAGATGCAGATAATTCCCAGTTACTGGGAAACTTTTTACGAATACTTCCAGGAAGCTTATCATTGTCAGAATGACCTGCCACTTCAATTTGAAAAATACTGTTAGTAATTTTTGGTGCAATTTCATTTTTTAATAAATCCTTTAATTCTTGTTTTAAGCTTGCTGAACCTGATTTAAAACTAAAGTCTCCGCTTACATTTAGCGTTACACCTTTTGGGCTAGTCGTTACATCAATGGGTGGGTCACCTTCTTTCCCTTCTTTTTCCATTTCTTTTTTAATCTTTTCAACCATTTCTTGGAGAGAATCTCTTACATCTAATAGATTATCCATCTTTTTTTCGAATTCACCCTCAAGCTCTGCAGCGCCCTCCATTTTGATCTTACTTCCTAAGGATTTTCCTGTGGAGTTTGCCATTTCTTGAATCTTTACAGGGTCCATTGTAGATAAAGCGGCAAGAAGTACAAAAAAAGCAAATAGAAGTGTCATCATGTCAGCAAAAGTACCGAACCAGCCCGGCAACCCCTCGGTGACTGATTCTGCCCCTTTTTTAAAACCTGATTTCCAAGCTTTTTTTTCTCCCGGTGTTGACACTTATATTATCCTTCTCGTTTCCATTCTTTAGGAGGTATAAAAGAATTCAATTTTTCCCTTACAATAATAGGATGCTTTCTTTGGTGAATTAATCGTGCAGCTTCAACTAACAAAGACTGCGCTGTTGTCGATGCAATTTGTTTTTGGTTTAATTTTGCAGCCATTGGTAAGAAAAATAAATTTGCAAAAACAGCACCATAGAAAGTGGTGATCAGCGCAGCTGACATACCGGGACCAAGTGAATCTGCACCACCGGAGCCACCAAAACCTGCTAACATAATAACTAAACCAATTAATGTCCCGATCATTCCCCAGGCAGGAGCCATTTCTCCCATTGATTTAAACATATCTGCCTGTGTTTTTTCTCTCTGTTCACGATATTCAATACGTGTTTCTAAAATTTCAGTTAATTCTTCGAGTGAATAGCCATCTACAACCATTTGGCAACCATCTTTAAAAAAGAAGTTTCGAATTGAGTCTAGATTTTTTTCTAAATCTGCGGCACCTTTTCTTCCTACATCGGCCACATTCACGGCATCATCAACTAGCCCACCTAGAGGAGGTCCATCACCTTTCATAACAGCTCCAATGGCTGCCCCTAGACCAATCACATCTTTTAATGGGAAAGCAACAGCTAATGATGCAATCATCCCTCCAAATACAATCGCAAAACTAGAGCCGGAAATAAAACCGCCCATACCCGCGCCTCCTGATGCGGATGCTGCGAGCCAAATTCCTGCAACAATTGAACCTACACCTAAAACAAGACCTATGAGAATTGCTAAATCCATTATTTATTCCTCCTCAAATATGCTGGTTGATTTCAGCCTATTTTCATGTAACGCTTTTAAAATATTTCTAACATCGTCGTACTCTGGGTCTAGCCTTAATGCTAAATTCCAATTAATGGTAGCACGCTGAACATCACCTAATTTATAATAAATAGACCCGCGGCGCGCATAAGCTAATGCCATATTTGGGTTTAACTCTAAGGCAAGGTCAATTTCTTTTAACGCTTCTCTATAATCTCCAGCATAAAAATATCTCAAAGATCTAGATAAGTATCTCATCGCCTCATTCATATTATCTTCAGCAACATTTTGCTTCAAAGTAACAGACTTTAATGAATCATTTAAAAATTGAGACTGTTGCTCCATAGATGCTAATCGAATCATCATGTTTCTCATTTCGTTATTCATGAGAGACATTGAGTCTCTTAGGGTTGTTACCATCAAATCTGCCAATGATAATGTTGTATCTAAATGCATTGGGATTGTTTCAAAACCATTAGCTCCATACCCCGGAAATGGTTCTCCAGAAGGACCTCGGCTTGGTACAGATGTTTTATCTACTCTAGGAACAACCATATCGAACCCAATAGTAAAGCCCGGGTGACCTTTCCAATAACGCGTTTTCCACTCTGGCAATTTATCTAAGTGGGTGAACCCTAGGTTCAGGCGGTAATCCGAGGTAAGGGGGATGCGGAGTCCCACATTGACACCCGTTCCGTCAAATTCACCCACTATATCTAATCCACCCCAATTTGCCAAATAGGGTGTTTTGAATAAAAAGCCAAGAAATACACCGGATTTTGTAGAATTCGTTGTATCGATCGCTTCAATTGTATCCATGGGCGCAAGACCGCCGGTCCCGAATCCCATGTATGTATTAAATTTATATTTGCCTAAATCTTTTTCACTTCCTAATACCATAAATGCAGATAGTAATTCTGTATTAAGGCTTAGCATTTTTTCAGAGGTGGGGTCTGTTTGAAAAACAACATCTTGAACGCCTACAGATAAAGATATGTCATTATATGTATACACCTTTTTTTGAAAATGGAATCCAAATTCAACAGATGGTGTTGTTAAAGATTCGCTTAATAATGCAAGTGACGTTGTATCGCCGCCCTGTACAGATGAGAATCCAAAAGAAAACCCTCGGGCTAATTCCATATCGAAATAAACCCCTTTGGATGTATTCATTGGGTCAAAATTGTGTAATTCTGTTCCAAATCCAGCTCTAAATAAATAGGGTGACTTTCCTACGCTTGTTGTAGGAACTCGCATCATAAGGCCTGGGCGAGTATAAACAACGCGCGTTGAACTGTATCCTATGCTTATAAATAATAGGAAAGCTAAGAATGGTGTATTTACTTTTTTCATTATTTCAATATCTCTGCTTTTATTCGCTCAATTAGTGAGTTGATTATTCGTATTCTTCCCAATCTATAACGTAAGAATACCCAATAAACGTACCAAACTCTGCTGGAACATAAAGTTCAAAATTTCCAACTGCGCCTGGAAGTAGACTCGCATCCGATACAATACCGCTCTCGAATGTGTTATAAGATCCTTTAGCAAAAGTTGTAAGCGTTTTTGTTTCACCGCTCCAGTTTTTTCTAAACACAAAATCAATCTTTGTGAAATCTGCTCTTCTGCCGCCAATGTTTTTTAATTCACCCGTAAAAATGATATTTCCGCGGCTATCTTTCTTTTCGGTAATGTTGCCAACTAATACGCAGTTCGCAGAAAAATGTTTAGCGTTATTGCGAGCGCTATTATTATTTGATGTATATCTTGGCTCAGCTAATTTTGGCATTGGGGGGGGAGTGTAGCTATCTCGGATTTGTTCCGGAATATACTCTTGGGTATCATCCGTAATTACATTATCAATAATTCGAATTACTTGATCTCTTTCTATGATAAGATAACCAACCAGTGTTTCCACTTTTAAAGTTTTATCATCTTGGTAAATTATTTTACCAAAGACTGTGCTTCCATTTTTTAAAATAATTTCCTTGGAATAAATCGTTAAAGGATTAATCCACATTTTGCTTAGCGCCTTTAAGTCATCTAATTCTTGACTAATATATTTGAATTCGGCTGTAAGTTTTTTTATTTCAAAGTTTAATTCATTTATAACAAAATCTCTATCAGAGCCGCCAGCTGCTGTTGGAGATTTAATTTTGGTTGCAATCGCATTTGCATCTTGGATTAATCTTTTTTCAAGATGGGGTGGACTAGCGCCAGATGTGGGCTGTCCGTTGGTGGCAACATCATTTGTTTGCGTATCAACTGATGGGGCAACGATAGAAATTGTTATATCAACTTCTTTCTTTTTGTCGCCTTCCGCTAATACGACAGATGCTTGACCGCTTCCTTTTTCATCATGAGATGCTTTTAAGGTGTATTCGCCGGGTTCAAGTTTATTAAATGAATATTTTCCGTTTCCGCCCGTTTTTTCTTCTCCAACCTCTTCGCCGCTCATATCCAAAAGCCGAATAATTGCTTTTTTCACTTTTTTATCATCGGCATCTGTAACTTTTCCAAAAAGCTTGATCCCCTTCGAGAACGCAAGTGTTCCAGCTACAAAAAAGACGCAGATAGCGAATAAAATTCGCCTATTTAGACCATAATATGATTTCATTGTTTTACCTCGGATTTGTAATACCTCAATGACTATCATCACTAAAGGCTCGAGATTTTAGCTCGAAATACAAAATGTGTCAAGAACCAATTGAAATTGGATGAAATACCTTTTTCACGTGGGTTTTTGGTAAATCACATCCAAAAATCGGCAAATTTCTTTTTTCTATCGTTTTGTTTTTTTAATTCTATTTTTGCTTTTTCAGCAAGATGATGGGGTAATGTTTTTTTAGTGGCCAATAAAAATGCTTCTAAAATTAAATCAAAATCTTTATCTCCAATTTTATAATATGCCCTACCTGTCCAATAGTGGTGTTCTCCATTTTCCGGAAAAAGCCTGTCGCACTTCCCAAATAATTCAATCGCATCCCAAATTTTATTTTTCTTTCCTGTTTTCATTAACAGTCTACCTTGAGTGATCCATTGATAATATTGAGCTGTAGTGTCCTTTGGTGAAAAAGATAAGGATTCTTGAAAATGCTTATTGGCCATTTTTAGATCATTAACATATAATGCTTTTAATCCTACCTCGTTGTGAGCTTGGGTGAGCGCTTGGAGTAAGGGCGGATTCTTTATACCGCTTTTTAATAATGAATCTTGCATCGCAATAAGTTTTACGGGATCATTAGTAGCTAAGGATTTATAATTAGTTCCTGCGCATCCAAATAAAAATAATGTTGTAATAATTGTAAAAAATATTTTCATCTTATCCTTCAAATCTAAATAGGTTTTTATTATCTCTAAATTCACTGTAAATATCTTCCATAGAGTTTGCAACAAAGTATCTATCTTGTATGGTGCTATAGTCAAATCTTGTCATAACGATTTCTTCTATATCAAATGGTTTAAACATAGAAAAATTTGAGTCTCCCTTAGAACACGCAACCACACTTTTAGTTTCGTCTAAACTTGATATGATTCCCGCTCCATAGATTTCATAATCCATATCATTTGCAACTCGACGAAAAACATCTGTCCCTGTGTGGTTTTTTATTACCCCAAACTCATATGTCCACCATGCAAAATTCTGAAGACGTTTTAAGTTGTGAGCTACAAGGTCATCGCCTAATCCTTTTTTGTCTTTTATTGTTTCATATCCTAATTCACCCATTTCTACTAGAAAGTCAGCATATTCTTTATTCATAAGAAATGGAACATGTCCCTGGATATCATGAAAAATATCCGGCTCTGGAGTATAGCCATCATCATTTTGAATAGTAACGCCAGAATATTTTTCATCGAAACGCGGGGAGCGACGAATAATGTCTGTAACTGGGAATTGCCTATTTTTGTTTAGCTCAAAAAATAATTCTTCATCCACAAATCCAGCTACTGGCGTTAATTGCCATCCTGTAGAGTTTTCAATTAATGGAGATATGGCGTCAAATTCTGGAAACATGTTATTGGGAATCGGGAGCGATCTTATTCCTAATAAATATTCTCGCGAAGCGTATTGGTCTAACAAAAATTCTAAATTTTGATATAGTTCAGTCCAAAGTTTATTTTCAAGATTGGTGATATCGTTATATTTCTGCGGTTTTAAATATGGATCATTTTTAGTAAATATTTTTATTCCACCTATTGCATTTGGTTTAATATTGTGAAACAAATAATCATATTTTATTGATTGTGAAATCATATCTAAATTTCCATTGGTTGATACGTTATTACCAAAGCCAAATATAAGTAATGGCTCTATTTTTTCTTCCATAATCTACATCGTACGGCTGATTGCATTCTTCGCGCATATCTACAGCATCAGAATGAAACATATCATAGTCTTCGCCTGGGATTACAGCCTTAAATCGCCCTTCTTGTTCGTTGCACCATTCGCGAACAGCGTCTCGCAATTGACCCGATCCGTGGCCTGTAATAATTTTAATTGCACGAATAGTTCCGCTAAAAGATGCTTCACTTACGGCTGTTTCTAAAGTTGTCATTGCGCGAAATAAATTATTTGTTGTATGCCCAATGTCCACCACTTTCATTTTGGATTTATGCTTCATTCAATAATTAACCTTCTTTAAAAATTGACTTTGCTGTAAATGAAATTATTTCATCGGCTATATCTACCCCGGAACACCCTTCAATACCTTGAAGCCCTGGAGATGAATTTACTTCCAATACTAACGGCCCTCTTTTAGATCTCATTAAATCAACACCCGCAACAGACAACCCTAAACAATGAGCGGCTTTTACTGCTGTATTTATTTCTTCATCTGTTAAATCAATTTGTTCAGTTCGCCCACCGCGATGAACGTTTGATCTAAATTCTCCTTCAGGAGCAACTCGACGCATTGATGCAACGACTTTATTCCCCACAACAAATGCGCGAATATCTGTTCCGCTTGATTCTTTAATAAATTCTTGAACTAAAATATCTGCATCTAATTGTCTAAAAGCACTCATAACAGATTCTGCTGCTTTCCTAGTTTCAGCTAAAACAATACCTTGTCCTTGGGTCCCTTGAAGTAGTTTCATAACCAGTGGCGTACTTCCTACAGTTTCTATAACACCTTCAATATCTTTTGTGTGACTCGCATAACCAGTTACAGGCATTTGAATGCCCTCCATTGCTAAAATTTGCAACGACCTCAGTTTATCTCTTGAGCGAGAAATAGCATCTGAGGGATTAATGCAATATGTATTCATTGTTTCAAATTGTCGCACAACTGCTGTACCATAAAAAGTATGGGGTGCACCAATTCTGGGAATAATAGCATCTACTTTATCTAGAGATTCGCCCCCATAATAAACGGCGGGTTTTTTAGATGTAATATTCATATAACAACGTAAGTAGTCTACAACGCGAATTTGATGCCCGCGCGCATCACCAGCTTCATATAAACGTTTTGTTGAGTATAAATTTTTGTTCCTCGATAGAATGAGTATATTCATTTATTGCTCTTTTTGATTTTTCCTTTTAAAAAAGATTTGTGTGGATGAACAATATGTTTTTTCTTTAAGCTGTTTCGTCCAATTAACATTGGATGCGACATGCCAGATCTTCTGGCCAAAGTAATTTCGGTATTCCATATGTCTTTCCCTAATTTGATTTTCATTTGAATAACGGGTCTCTCTTCTGTGGCTCCAAAAGAATTTTTTACCGTTTTAAATCCAACAATAGGCGCATCAATATAATGAAATATTTTAGATTGATATACTCGAAACTTGATGCGCTTTTCTTTATTCTTTTCATAAAGGTATAGGTGTGTTGCGTGAAGAGCAGACGACCTTGCGCCTGTATCTATTTTTGCTTTAAGTGAAAAATCATCATATTCAGGAAAAACAACCCATTCGCGCCAGCCTAGGATGTTGGATTTTTTCACATAACTTTTTAGTGATATTTTTTGTTTTTTTGCCATAAATCGGCGGGAATATTACATGAATTAACTTCGTTTTCCTGTTTAAAAAATTAACCCTTTTAATTTTGTTAAATGTAGTTTTTCATATTAAATAAATGGGAAGAATTATGAATAAAATTGTTTTAGGCCGCACGGGCGCAGAAGTACCTACTGTAAGCTTAGGAACCTGGTCATATGGCGGAGTGAATTCAAAATCAAATATGCCTGTTGGGTGGAGCGGACAATCTGATCAAGATTCTATTGATGCTTTAAAATTAGCTCACTCAAAAGGAATTACTCATTGGGATACAGCAGATGTTTATGGGGATGGTCGTTCAGAAACGGTCATTGGTTCCATGTGGGAGAATATACCCCGAGATGATATTTTTTTAGCAACAAAAGTTGGGTGGGATAAAGGGCCCCACAAAACATTTTATCACCCCGACCATATGAAAAATAATATGGAACGATCATTGAAAAACCTAAAGACAGATTGTGTGGATTTAATGTATCTCCATCATTGTAATTTTGGAAACCAGGAAGAAATGTTTGATGATGCGCTTGATGTGGTGAGGCGATTTCAGGAAGATGGTAAAACAAAATTTATTGGATTATCTGATTGGTTTTCTCCAAAAATTATGACCTTTATCGATCGGGTAAATCCTGATGTGGTTCAGCCTTATAGGAATGTAATGGATGATATGTATGAATCAAGCGGGTTGAAGGATTGGATTGAAACCCATCATGCTGGTATTTGTTTCTTTTCTCCAATCAAACATGGGTTGATGACTGGTAAATATGATAAGCCACCTGTGTTTGAAAAAGGCGACTTTCGAACAAGCATTCCAGATTTTCAAAATCCTGAAATTATTGATAAAATGAAAATGAATCGGTCGTTGTTAGAAGAACGTTTTTCAAATCACCCAAACCCTCTTATGCATGGATTAGTAGACGCCCTTCTTTCTGACGTGACAACTGGCTGTGTATTATTAGGACAAAGAAATGTTCAACAGGTTGAAGCGGCATCTTTATTGGGGAATGGTCTATCTAAAGAAGATGCACAATGGGTTAAGGCACTTTATAAGTTATAAAGTTATTTTAACAATATAATTTTATTGATGTTTGTTTGATTTAGCGTTACAAACTTGATAAAATAAACACCACTCGGTTCGTGGGATGCATCCCATAAAACCTGGTGAGTCCCCGGGCTAATCCTTCTATCAAATAATGTTTCTACTAATTGCCCGTTTATATTGAACGCTTGTAGAGACGCATTACAGAGTATCTCTACTGAATATTGAATAGTTGTTATGGGGTTAAATGGGTTGGGAAATACACTCAATAATTGATATTCACTTGGGAAATTATTTTGCTCGATACCTAGTAGTGGATTAACGGTAATAATGGCGGTGTCTGGTTGGGATGATAGCTCTCCATCTGACACCGTTAGAGAAAATAAATAGGTAATCGTATCTTCTACGGGTGTCGCTATAAAAGATGGTGTTGGCGATGTTTCATTATCTAATTCAATCCCATTTGGGGGTCTCCATTGATAGGTTAATTCACCGGACTCTGGGTCAAAAGATCCTGTTCCGTCTAGATAAACAGTTGCATTCTCCACAACGGTTTGATCTTCGCCTGCGTCGGCAATGGGTGGTGTGTTTTGGGTCCCAGTTCCACACTCAACCCAAATACAGTCTACCCACTCTGGGTGATCAATAAATGGATTTCGATTATCTTGAATATCATATACTGCATTGTTTCTATCAATTTCTTTTTCGCTTACAGGATCAGCTTCGTGCCAATCAAGCAACATATCTACCGCCCATTCTTTTAGATCCGCACCATTTACCATATCGTTATTATCCCACCCAGCATCTTCTGTATAGTAACGTGCAGACATATAAAAATACGTTCGAGCAAAATCTCCCTTATAGGCATCGATGGGTTCAAAAACGGTGCCGCTAAATCCATACGCATCCATTGTGCCGCGCTTACTTCCATTTTGAGATGTCCATGTTGCATCCGAAACTTCACCAAATGGATAATTGGATCGCATCCCATTTACATATCCATCCGTAGGGTATAAATGAAATAAATCAGAATTCATTGGTGATGCATTATTAAACCAACTTTTAGGCCAAGAATGTTCCCTATTATAACAATCACTTTCTCCGCCATAGTTACCACATTGATCTGAACCAAAAGTGTATTCGTATGGCGGTGTTCCGCCAGGGACGTCTGAATACATGTCCCAGACTTTATTGTTTGGTTTTTTATCTGTGGACTGAAAGTGTGTCCATAATGAAGAATAAGATTGAACATTGTGGTCATCAATAATGTTATGGAGTGCCAACCTTAAACCTTCACCGCTTAATCCTTCAGCGGTGTCATAATACCCAGTAGGTATCTGAGCAAGGGTTGACGAAATAATTAATAGTATTAGATAAAAGTGGTTCAAAAAATTGGTTGTGTTTTTATGAAGTTTTAATAACCGATAAATAGTTGGTTGTACCAGAAACGCCCACGGGAACACCGCCAGTCACAACGAAACGGTCGTTGGGTGCAATAAGGCCTTTTTCGGATAATACTTTAGTTGCAATACCTTGAATTTGGTCAGCATTATCATATGGGTCAATTAAAACGGGTGTCACACCCCACACAATATTAAGTTGGCGGAAACAATCTTTCTTGGGGGTTAAGGCAATAATTTTGGCTTCCGGCCTATACCGGGAAATCATACGTGCAGTGCTCCCGCTATGCGTCATCGTAACAAGGCAATTTGCTGAAATTTCTTTAGAGACTTTACATGCAGCGTGGCTAATCGCGTGCGCAGTTGAAAAGCGTTCTTGTCGAGGTTCATAATCATAAATTTCAAATGAAATTGTATTTTCAGTTTCTTCAACCACTGTTTTTAAAACGTCAATCACAGCTTCCGGATTCTTTCCTGCAGCTGTTTCACCTGTCACTAATAGCCCGTCAGCTCCATCTAAAATAGCATTTGCAATATCACTAACTTCAGCCCGGGTCGGGACTGGACTTTCAACCATAGATTCTAATATTTGAGTAGCAATTACAACTGGTTTCCCGTGGTGTTTAGCTTTTTGAATCACATCTTTTTGAATAGCGGGAACTTTTTCTAATGGTATCTCAACACCAAGATCACCGCGAGCAACCATTACTGCATCAAATTTTTTAATGATGTGTGTTAAATCTTTAACGGCTTCCCATTTTTCTATTTTTGCCATGACTGGTATTTTGGCATTTCTTTCTGATAAATATTTTCTAATAACATCTGCATCAATTGCTGACCGAACAAAAGATAGAGCAATCCAATCAACGCCTTCGTCGAGAGCTAAATCAATATCCTTTTTATCTTGAGCGGTTAAAGATGGAATGTCGAGTTCAATTCCTGGAAAATTCACACCTTTTCTACTTTGGATTGTTCCCCCAATGGTAACTTCACATTCTAGGGTTCCATCAGAAGCTTTATTAATTATATTTAACTGAACTCGCCCATCATTAATTAATACTTTTGCTCCGGTGTGTATATTTCCAAAAAGAAAACCGCCAGAAATAGGAATAGTTTTTTCTGTATTTATATTTTCATTGGTAATGATAATTTTTTCACCTTGAACGACTTGAATGTCTTCGGAAATAGCGTTAACGCGAATTTTGGGTCCGGCTAAATCTGCCAATAATGCTGGCCGATCCCCTGAAATAGTTTTTACTTTTTTAAGTGTTTGGATGTATGAGCGTTTATCTTCTTGGGTGCCGTGAGACATGTTAATTCGAAAGCAACTCACCCCTCTATCGCTTAATGATTGAAGTTTTTCAATCGTATCGCAAGAAGGTCCAACTGTTGCAAGTATTTTAGTTCTGTTTAAATTCATGGAACAAATTTAGGTGTAGCTTTTGCAAAATAATATTCATCGTTTCATTTTATTAATCTTTTTTTCATTTATGTTAATTTTTCATGGATGTGACAAAAAAGGATCTTGGGCGGATGATCGTGTCATACTTATTTCAATTGATGGACTTCAGGGTGAAATCATCCTTCATCCAGAAAAATATGGGTTTAAAACTGATGATCTTCCGCATTTTTCACGGCTAAAAAATATGGGATCCTATTCTGGACAAGTACAAACTATTTTTCCATCACAAACATACCCCGCTCATACGTCTATTATTACTGGTGAGGTTCCTCCTGTTCATGGGATTATTAATAATCGTCCATTTGCCCCTGAATCAAATTTTTCTGACTGGTATTGGTTTGCTGATTCCATTAAAGTGCCCACATTGATAGATAAGGCATATGAGAAAAATCTCATTACATTAAGCATTTCATGGCCCGTAACGGTAGGGGCTCCAGCTACATATATGTTAGCAGAAATACAATCAACGTCTGATTCTGTTTCTACCTTGGATTTGGTCCGAAAATATGATGTGCCTAATTTATTTTTAGAAAAAGCAAAAATTCGTGGTGCTATCAGGGTAGATAAAACGCCAAAGGATTATGATAGAGATTTATTGTTACATCAATTATTTTTAGACTCATTTAAGCGATACCGACCTCATTTAAGTTTATATCATATTATTCAAACAGATTATGAGCAGCACGATTTTGGCAAAATATCACCAGAAGTGAAAAAAGCATATGTATTTGCCGATTCTTTAATTGGAAATATTTTATCCTTAATAGATATTAATAATCTGTGGGATACAACTACATTAATTGTAACAGGAGACCATGGCTTTAAAAACCACGATAAAGGGTTGAATGTAAATAGATTGTTTGCAGACAAAGGCTGGTTAACTATTGACAATAATGGCCAAATAGAAAATTGGGATGTTGTGTGTTTATCGTCGGGTGGATCTGCATTTGTTCGTTTAATAGATTCAACAAATGAAGCTTTTAAAAAAGATGTTCAGTTGATGTTAGCTCAACAATCAGAATTTGAATTATTTGAAAATAGACATTTAATAGGTATGCTTTCTTCGGGCGATAAAGAAGATTTTGTTTTGTTGGCTAAGGACGGTTTCAGCTTTATAAGAAATAATAAAAAACCCTATATTTATGAATCCTTTGGAGGAAACCATGGCGGAAACCCCTCGGAGCCAACTCTCTTTACTGGTTTTATGTCTGCGGGTAGGGGTATCCAAAAAAATGTTAATATTGGGCAAATGGCGTCGACTCAAATTGCGCCATTTGTATCTGATTTGTTATTGTTGGATTTAAATTGTAACGCAAAACCAATAAATGTTTCTATAAATAATAATTGAAATAATAAAACATATTTGCCCTATATTATATTTAGCTTTTTTATTTTTATCCTGCGATCTAAAGTTTGTGCTGCATGTAGTCGTCCCACTGGTGAGCGATATTTTTGCACAGTAAACGAAGACGATGTTGAATTTTTATTAAACTCTGGTTTTAGTCTTAATTAAATTAATTGTCTAGCACACTAAAAATATTTTTTCCAAGCTTCGTTTGATTCTGGCCAGCGTGATGTTACTTTTTTAAGATTAGTCCAAAAATCCACACCGCTTCTACCAGTAATATCGCCATGTCCATATTTAGATTCATTCCAACCACCAAAACTGTATGGCTCCCTCGGGACGGGCACACCAATATTAATTCCTATCATACCAGCCGACGCAGATTCAGAAATGGTTTTTGCAACTTGTCCTGATGTGGTAAATACAGCTGCTGCATTCCCATATTGATTACCGTTTTCAATTTTCATTGCATTCTCTAGGGTGTCTGTTCGAATAATTGAAAGTACTGGTCCAAAAATTTCATCTGTAGCACTGGGCCATTCTGGATCAACATTATCTAATATAGTGGCTCCAATCCAATAACCATTCTCGTATCCTTCAGGCGGTGTCGCTTTCCTTCCGTCAATGAGAACTTTTGCACCCATCTTTTCCGCTTCGTCTATATAATTGGTAATACGATCAAAGGCGGGTTTACTAACAATTGTACCCATGTCTACTCCCAATTTGAAATTTTTTGCTTCATGCACAAGTTGATTGATTATAGGATCAACATTTGCAACACCCACAGCTACGCTAGCCGCCATACAACGCTGCCCTGCGCTGCCCATTGAACTTGCCAATAATCCTTTTGCGGTGGAATCTTGATCTGCATCTGGAACTACAATCATGTGGTTTTTTGCTCCGCCTAAACATAAAGCTCTTTTTCCGCTTGAGGCTGCTCTAGAATAAACAATTTTGGCTACAGCTGATGATCCCACAAAAGCAACAGCCTTGATATCGGGATGGTCACAAATTCCTTCCACAATTTCTCTAGCACCATTTACAATGTTGAATACACCATCTGGGAGACCCGCTTCTTTTAAATATTCAGCTAATTTGAATGTAGATAGTGGGGTTTGTTCAGACGGCTTTAGTATAAAACAATTCCCTGCGGTAACCGCTAAGGGAATCATCCATAGGGGAACCATAGCAGGAAAATTAAATGGTGTGATTCCCGCAACTACACCAAGTGGTTCTTGAGTCATTGTACAATTTATTCCTGCGCTAACAGGCGCAGAGTCGCCTTGTAGTAACGTAGGTAGTGATGTGGCAAATTCAACCACTTCTTTACCGCGTAAAATACTTCCTTTTGAATCGGGGATCGTTTTGCCATTATCAAGGGAAATGAGTTCTGCTAATTCATCTACGTTTTTTTCCATAATAGATTTTAGATTAAACATGACCTCTGCCCTGTCTCGGATATTGAAGTTCGACCAGGATAGAAATGCTGTTTTTGCCTTTTGAACAGCATCATCTAAGTCAGAATAATTTGACTCTGGAATAGTTGCTATTTCTTTATCAAAATATGGAGAAATAATTGAAATTGTTTTTTCGGATTTTGATGGTTGATATTTCCCATCGACCCAGTTGTTTTGGGGTCCATAATTTTGATATTGTATTGTATTGCTCATAGTTGGTTTCTCTGTTTTTATTTGTTAATTTTTTTTATCAGTTTTTATTAATCAATGGCATTAAATGATTCTGATAAAATATCTAATGCTTCATCGACTTCATTTTTAGTGATATTCAATGCTGGGGTAATTCTTATGCAGTTGCCATATAAACCCCCACGACCAACCAAAAGTCCACGACTTTTAGTTTCTTCTAATAGTTGATCAACTGCTTTTGTATTTGGGGTGCGGTCTTTTGTTGTTTCGTCTACAACCAATTCAACGCCGACCATAAGTCCTCTTCCTCTTATCTCTCCCATTATTTTTTTATGGTCACCTTGAATGTTCCTTATCCCGTTAAATAAAATATTGCCCATTTCTTCTGAGTTTGTAGCAAGATCATCTCTTTCAATAATGTTTACAGTGGCGTTTGCCGCTGCGCAGCTTACCGGATTACCGCCAAAGGTTGATATGGTGTTTTTGTTTAAAGATGAAGCAATTTCATTTGTTGTAACAACTGCTGCAAGCGGCATTCCGTTCGCTATTCCTTTTGCTGTTGTAATCATATCTGGTTCAACGCCCGAATGATCAATACCCCATATTTTCCCGGTTCTTCCAAAGCCTGTTTGAACTTCATCAGAAATAAAAATTCCTCCATACTTACGTACGATTTCTGATACAATCTGGAAATATTCATCAGGTGGCGTTATAAAGCCACCCACTCCCTGGATAGGTTCAACTAACATTCCTGCAATATTTCCCGTGGTGGTAGTTTTAATCAATTCATCCACATCTTTGGCGCATTCCATTCCACACGTATCGGGGTTTTGCTTAAATGGGCATCTATAACAATAGGGTGACAGAGCATGTTTTATTGCGCTGACTTGAGTTGGTAATGCTCGATAGGAAGAATGAGCTGTTAAAGATTGTGCTAATAATGATCGACCAGAATATCCATGGCGGAGTGCAATTAGTTCTGAATTCCCAGTAAAAACTTGCGCCATCATGACTGCGGTTTCATCTGCTTCTGTTCCTGATGCTGTAAAAAATACTTTTTCTAAGTTGTTTGGTGCTAGTTTAGCCATAACCTCCGCAAACTCAACCACGGGGATACTTTGATATAAAGATGAAATATGGGTTAATTTTTCAATCTGGGTTATTACAGCGGCATTTACTTCTTCGTTTGCATGTCCAACAGATACTGTAAGAATGCCACCAAAAAAATCAAGATATGAATTCCCATCAATGTCTTTAACTCGAAACATTTTTCCTGATTCAACGACAATAGGTTCTTTATAAAAATTCTTTACCGCTTCAAAAAGATATTCATTATGTTTTTCGCGTATATTTTTACTGTTGCTCATTTATTTTCCTTTTTTTCAATAATTATTACTTTTCATTTAATGTTTTAATATTAAAATATATTCAAGTCTGTATGCGCGCAATTACGCATTACTTGCCGTGATTCTGAAATCAATATTTTAAAACAAGAAACTTATTTACTAACCAATTCGTCTGTTTCCTTTTTTATATTGCCTGTCCAATTATTGTCACGATTTGATCTAAGTGATCCTGCTTTTTTTGCAAGTCGTTTTTCTGCTAAATCGTGATGTGTGGTAAGATATTGTAATGAACGCCCTACAAATTCGCGTACTGTTTTGAAACCGTGTTTATCCATGAAGTTTGATAAACCTTGACACATTTCTTCAACCATCTCATAGCCTTGCAACATAACGCCAGTACAGACTTGAACTGTAGAACTTCCCATTAGGATAAATTCAATTGCCTCTTGACTGCTGATTACTCCGCCAATACCAGAAATTTCCGCTTCAGGAACACCTCTGCCAATCTGAGATACCATTCTTAATGCAATAGGTTTTACAGCATAATAAGAATATCCGCCCGGTGTTGAGTGGCCCTCAACCGATGGTTTTGGCGCTAATGTATCAAGGTCAATATTTAAAATTGATGGAATTGTGTTGATTGCAGCAATACCGCTTGCGCCACCCTCCATTGATGCCTTTGCGGGAACCGTAATATCTTGTATGTCTGGAGTCATTTTAGCCCAGATTGGTAAATCTGTTACTTCTGCAACCCAGCCTGTTACTTCTCGAACCATGTCTGGGTTTTGTCCCATTGCGGCTCCCATTCCGTCTTCAGGGTGACCGTGAGGACAAGAAAGATTTAGCTCAAACATATCAACGCCCGTTTCTTCAATTCTACCAACTAATTCTTGCCAAGAATCTTTATTGTATTTTTCCATTATTGATGAGATTAATACCTTGTCGGGGTGGGCATCTTTTATTGTTTTAAATTCATCTAACCAAACTTCTAATGTTCTGTCAGATATTAATTCAATATTTTCAAAACCAATAATTTCTCCGTTAGGTGTTTTCAACTTTCCATACCTTGGAGCAACATTAATAACGGGTGTTTCTGTTAGGCTTACTGTTTTTGCCGAAACACCGCCCCATCCATTATCAAATGCTTTAATGATTGTTTTTGAATTTGTGCTCGGAGGGCCAGATCCAATTACAAAGGGGTTCGGAAATTTAATCCCATTTACTTCTATACTAATATCTGTCATTATTGTCTCTTGTTTAGTTTAAAGTTCAACTAGTTTATCATATGTTTCTGGGCGACGATCGCGAAAAAATTGCCACGTCGAACGTACTTCATCAATCATGTCTAAGTCAAATTCTGAAACAATTAACTCGTCTTTATCTCTTGACCCTTCAGAAATAATTTGCCCTCTTGGATTCACAAAATAAGATGTGCCATAAAATTCTCCTAAATTCCATGGTTTTTCAGTTCCAACACGATTGATGCAACCCATAAAATATCCATTTGCTGCTGCATGAGCTGGTTGTTCTAATTTCCATAAATATTCACTTAATCCAGCAACTGTTGCTGATGGGTTGTATACAATTTCCGCACCATTCAGACCAAGACATCTTGCGCCATCTGGAAAATGACGATCATAACAAATATATACACCAACTTTAGCATATTTTGTTTGGAAAACAGGGTATCCAAGGTTTCCTGGTTTAAAAAAATATTTTTCCCAAAAACCTGATGTGTGAGGAATATGGTTTTTTCTATATTTACCTAAATATTCTCCATCTGCATCAATAACCGCTGCGGTGTTGTATAATACGCCAGGTTGCTCCTTTTCATAAATGGGAACAATAATAACCATATTATACTTTTTGGCATATTCCTGTATCAAATTTGTCGTAGGCCCCGGAACGGGTTCTGCAGATGCATACCACGTATTATCTTGTCCTGGACAAAAATACGGTGTATTAAATATTTCTTGTAAGCATAATATTTGCACACCTTGTTTTCCTGCGTCTTCTATATAGGGAATATGTTTTTGAACCATTGCGTCCATTATTTCAGTAATCGTCCCTTCTCCCTCTGTCATTGGAAGACTCATCTGAATTAGTCCAGATTTTATATTTCTAGCCATTTTTTATCTCCTTGAGTTTTATTATTTCATACCGCCATATAGCCCGCGTTTCAAAAAACGACCATCGCCTTTCTTTCCCACATAAGCACAGTTATCAATAATAATTTTTCCGCGAGAAAGTACAGTTTCGGTAAAGCCTGTTACTTCAAACCCTTCATAAGAATTATAATCTACATTCATATGGTGGGTGCATGTGTTATTAACACTTATTGTTTCTTTTCGGTTTGGATCAAAAACAACAATATCTGCATCACTACCAACAGCAATCGTTCCTTTTTTTGGAAAAAGTCCAAATGTTTTTGCGGCTGCTGTTGATGTTAATTCAACAAATTTATTTAATGAAATTCGTCCCGCATGTACGCCGCCATTGTAGACAAGGCTCATGCGATTTTCCACCCCAGGTGCTCCGTTTGGAATTTTTGAAAAATCATCAATTCCTAATATTTTTTGATCCTTAAAGCAAAATGGGCAATGATCTGTGGCAATAGATTGTAGGTCGCCAAACTTCAGTCCTTTCCATAATTCATCCTGATTCCACTTTTCACGTAATGCGGGCGTCATAACATATTTTGCCCCTTCAAATCCTTTTTGGTTGTAATAGGAGTCATCCAGAAATAAATATTGTGGACATGTTTCAGCGAATGCATGGACGCCACGGTTGCGAGCAAGCATAACTTGCTCTAAAGCATCCGATGATGATAGATGAACAATATAAATCGGAACTTGGGCAACTTCTGCGATTGAAATAGCTCGATGAACCCCTTCAGCTTCCATACGTGTTGGGCGAGTTATGGCGTGATATTTAGGCGCTGTTTTTCCATCTGCTACTGCTTGTTTTACAATTTCGTCTATCACAATACCATTTTCTGCGTGCATACAAACTACAGTACCATCTTCACCTGCTTTTTTCATGGCTCTATAAATAGTTCCATCATCTACATATAATACGCCTGGATAGGCCATAAATAATTTATATGATGTTACTCCAACGTCTGCTAACATTTTCATTTCATGAATTCGACTATCTTCAAGGTCTGTCACAATCATATGAAATCCATAGTCAATAGCTGTTTTTCCATCAGCTTTCGCGTGCCATATGTCTAGCGCCTCTAGCGTTGAATGCCCTTTAGATTGAATAGCAAAATCAATCACAGTTGTGGTGCCGCCGTGTGCTGCCGCGCGTGTGCCTGTCTCAAAATCGTCTGCAGATGTAGTGCCGCCAAAAGGCATATCCAAATGGGTGTGTGGGTCTAATCCCCCGGGGAAAAGATATTTTCCAGAAGCATCAATAACTTCATCTGCTTCCATTTCAAGATTATTACCTATAAGTGTTACTGTTTCGTTTTCGATAAAAACATCAGCCATATAGTCATCAACCGCTGTGATAACTCGGCCATTTTTAATTAATATAGACATGGTTTTATTCCTTAGATATTCTCATTAACAAAATTAATTATTTTTTGTGTTTTCCCAAGCTTTTAAGCCGCGCTCCTCATCGCTTCCTGCAATTGTATTGTCTAATATAAGAGCCGTAAATGCACCTACGGCCATTCCTGTGCTTCCAAGTGTATTGATAATGTTTGCAAGCCAAGCTGGCTCAAAGTTTATTGGGTTTTGGATAAAATATTCAGGCAAGGAAAGTCCCATAAAAAAGGAAAACCCTAAAATGAATAAATTTCTTGCTGAATTAAGATCTACAAACTGAAGGTTGGATAACCCCACTGCGGCAATCATACCAAACATAGCACAATACATTCCTCCAACAATGGGTTGTGGAATTGTGGTAAATAAGGCGCCAAATTTGGACACGGTACCTAATAGAATCATTATTACGGCACCGGCTTGTACAACGCGTCTAGATCCAACACGAGTAAGGCCAATCGCCCCAATATTTTCACTGTAAGATGTTGTTCCATTTCCTGTTCCGAAAACTCCAGCGATAAAACATCCAATACCTTCAAATGTAATGCCTCGATTGATTGTTTTTTTATCCGGGACCGGTGCACCTGAAAGTCGAGCGCAGGCATAATAATCTCCAATAGATTCTACCATGGATGCTATATAACCAGCTAACATTCCTACAATAGCGGCAACCCCAAACTGTGGGAATCCCCACTGAAATGGGTATGGCACTCTAAACCAAGATGCATTTTTTAAATTAGCTAAACTTGTGTGGGACGGGTGTCCTTCTGGAAAAACACCCACCATAGTAAATAGCGCGGATACGCCCCATGCGGCTAATATGGCTAATAAGATGGGGTACAGTTCAAATATTCTATGTTTTGTACGTAGGTATTGGCTAAATAAAATGATGAGCGATATTGTTAAGCCACCAATAGGCCAGTGGCGCCCTGCTTCCGGCGCTCCAAATTTGAATAATGATAAACCAATTAATGCAATGGTGGGTGCGATGGTTATTGGTCCAATATACTTTAACATTTGCCCAACCAATCCGCTTGCACCTACAAACATTTCAATAAGGGAGCCTGCAATAATTGCACCTTGAACATGCTGCATACGAATATCCCAGCCAGCATTTGCTAGTGTTGCCATACCGCAAATAGCAAACGTGGGTGCTAAAAAGGAAAATGTACCGCCTTGAACAATTGGTAACCTATTACCAAAGGTAGACTGAAGGAGTGTTGTAATTCCGCTAACAAAAAACATGGTTGCAATTAGCCAACCTTTTTGGACTGGATCTGTAATGCCAAATGCTGGCGCTAACAATAAAGGGATGGCCACTGTTGAGCCAAACATGGTTAAATAATGTTGAAACCCAAGTATGATTGTTTCGGATATTGGCGGGGTATCATCTATGCCATATAACAATGACGTTTTACGCATTATGGATTCTCCTTTATTAAGTATCTGTTTTTTTGCCAACAAGTAATCATCGCTTTGACCTTCTGAGAACCCTGAATATATTCGGATATTGAGATATTTTAAAATAAAATAATATTGGAAACAAAATGAATACGGTTCATTATTTAACTATGTTAAATATAGCAATTCAAGAAGCCCAAAAAGGGTTGTCTGAAGGTGGCATTCCTATTGGTGCTGCAGTTTTCTCCAATGATGGAAAATTATTAGGGAAAGGACATAACCGCAGAATCCAAGATAACGACCCATCGGTACACGGAGAAACAGATGCGTTTAGAAATGCTGGAAGGCGGGCATCTTATAAAAATATTATTATGGCAACAACATTGGCGCCTTGCTGGTATTGTAGTGGTCTGATACGACAGTTTAATATAAAAACTGTTATTGTGGGTGAATCAATTAATTTTTCAGGTGGTATAGAGTGGTTAAAGGAAAGTGGTGTCACAATTATTGATCTTCAATCTGAATTGTGTATTTCAATGTTAGGACAATATATTCGAGAGAACCCCGATATTTGGAATGAAGATGTTGGAGAAGAATAACCAAAAGGTTTGTAGCGTAGATATTATGAAAAGAAAATATTTTAATTTGTTTGTTGTGACTGCCCGCAGGGGGTATTTAACTGACGCCTCATCAGAATTTAGACAAACAGTAAAACAGTGATGTTTGACCAAAACCTTGGAAGAATTACATTACTTCGGATAATTTAGAGATATCGTGACCAAAGGAACACACAATTACTTAGAAGATAAACGCAATGAAGGTATCCTGATATATGTGAATGGCGACATCCTCCCTAGGAATGATGCGACTATTTCGGTATTTGACAGCGGATTCCTCTTGGGAGATGGGGTGTGGGAAGGCATCCGTCTTTATAATGGTCATTTGGTGTTTTTAGAAGAACATTTAGATCGTCTTTACAAAGGCGCTAAACAATTGGCTATTGAAGTTGGGTATAATCCGGAGGAACTCGCAGGTCTCATTTATAAAACACTGGCTGCCAATGGTATGAAGAGTGGAGTCCATATACGTCTTATTGTTTCCAGGGGATTGAAAAAAACACCTTATCAGCATCCCAACGCCAATGCGGGAAGCAGCACTATTGTTATCATTCCGGAATATAAGGAAGCAGACAAAAAAACAAATAAAACAGGTATCCGCCTTGTAACCGTTACAACCCGTCGGGGCACGCCAGATTCACAAGATCCACGTCTTAATACACTGAGCAAACTTAACTGTATTATTGCCTGTATTGAGGCGGATAAGGCTGGCGCTGATGAAGGAATCATGCTGGATGTGAATGGTAATGTTTCCACGTGTAATTCCACTAATTTTTTTATTGTCCGGGCTGGAGAAGTGTGGACATCTACCGGGCAGCATTGTCTACCGGGTGTAACCCGGCAAGCGATTATTAATATCTGTAGGGATAATGAAATTCCTGTTTACGAAAAAGATTTCAGGATCGATTCCGTTCTCTCTGCCGATGAGGTTTTTGTCACGGGTACTTTTGCTGGAGTCATTCCCGCCATTGAAGTTGATGGGCGTGTTATGTCGAACAACATTCGAGGTAGTTTAACCCAGAGACTCCAGAAACTTTATACATCTAAACTAAACCGGATGTATCTAAAGACTGGTCCGGCCTAATGTCTGTCTACATTGCCATGTGGTCCGGCCCCCGGAATATTTCTACGGCACTGATGCGTTCTTTTGAAAATCGACCGGACTGTTATGTGAGTGACGAACCCTTTTATGCTCATTTTCTACATAAGACTGGAGTTAACCACCCTATGAAGGATGATGTGATTGCTGCGGGAAATACTAATTGGGACAGAGTGGTTCATGAGATAACGGGCCCTATCCCAAACGGAAAGAATATATGGTATCAAAAGCATATGGCTCAACATAATCTCCCCGGCTTTGGACTTCAATGGACAGAAAAAGTACAGAATTGTCTTCTCATTCGACATCCAAAAAAAGTAATCCTGTCCTATTCTAAAAAGTATGAAATCAAATCTATTCATCAGTTGGGTTACCATCAATTGACAGAGCTCTACCAGATGCTACACCGAAAGAACGGTGAGCCGCCGATCGTTCTTGATTCCGCGGATGTGCTTTCTAACCCAGAAAGTGTTTTGTCCTTATTTTGTAATAAACTGGGTATCCCGTTCTGCACAGAAATGCTCTCATGGCCGTCAGGATCTCGAAAAACGGACGGAATATGGGGACAACATTGGTACAATAATGTAGAAACATCCACTCAGTTTCAGCCTTATAAAGTAAAGAAAGAAGTTCTTCCGCTCAATTATCAGGCGATCTATGATGAGTGTATGGGGCATTATCAATTGCTACACACACATCGACTACGTTAGGTTATTGCCATGAAAAATAAAACCCCTATATATCTCTGTGTAATAATTATTATGGTTCTGGGATATAAAATTACCATGATGGATGATTGGGCATCTAACCAAAACCTTCTTTTTTATAATGGACCGATCATCACCATGGAAGCAGAAACGCCTTCTGTTGAAGCTGTATATGTCGAAAATGGGATCATTCATTCCGCGGGAAACTATAATGATATTTTACAATCCATCCATCCTGATACAAAAATTATCAACTTAGATGGTAAAGCGTTGCTACCGGGTTTCGTTGATAGCCATACCCATCCGGTAATTTCTACTTTCACGCACGGAATGGTGGATCTGAGTGGATTTACACATCAAACTTCCAAAGAATTATGGGCGCATTTTGAAAAAAGTGTATCTGAACACGAACCTGGGGAGTGGATTCTGTGTGGTGGTTTTGATCAGGTTCTGGTTCCTGGCCTGGAACCACCTCATATCAGTTATCTAGATTCCATTGCTCCCCAGAATCCGGTATTGATTGCATCCCAGAGTCTCCACTCCTACTGGACGAACTCACTAGGATTCAATGCTTCAGGAGTTGATCGAGAAACGCCTAACCCCAGCAATTCAAGTTATTATGAAAGGGATGAAAGTGGTGATCTAACAGGTTATATTGCTGAACAGAAAGCCTTTGATCCGCTCAAGGAAGCTATCATACAGGCGTTGGGGAAATCGACCTTAAAAGAAAAAAGTGTAGCGGTAATGGATGGCTATGCAAAAAATGGATATTCAACCATTACGTCTATGGGCGTAACAACTTCGGATAAGAATGTCATTCGTCTTTATAGGCATCTATCCACAGGAAAACCTACATTCGCTGATCAGTTGTTGACAGCATTTCGAATACTGCCAAAACGAAAACCTACAGTCAGGAATTTTGTTTTTATACGTTACGATTCATCTCACCTTCTCCCGGCGTCTGTAGATAATGGCGATGATTTTTTTAAAATTTTAGGGATTAAATTCTGGTATGATGGTTCCCCTTATACGGGTTCAATGTATATGGAGTCACCCTATCTGAATACTGATCTCACCAGAAATAAGCTCCATATTCCCAACAACCATTCTGGGGTTTCTCTTCTCACGCAGGAAGAATTGGAGTCGTTTATAACAAAGTATCAGGATCATGGGTGGCAGATTGCAATCCATTCTCAGGGAGATATCGCCATTAGGGAAATACTGGAATCCTTTGATAAGATAATAAATGATAAGGGAATAGCAGATTACAGACATCGCCTAGAACATTGTCTGCTTTTACAGGAAGAATCCATGAAATTAATGGCAGGTCTGAATATACATCCTAGTTTCCATATCAATCACCTGTATTATTATGGAAAAGCTTTAAAAGAAAATATAATTGGAAAAGAAAGAGCCCGTCAACTGCTTCCCATTAAAGATGCGGATCAGAATTCGTTGATTTACTCTATTCACGCAGACCAACCCATGTTCCCCGGAGAACCGCTTAGTCTGTTGCAAACTGCTGTAAATCGAAGAACAGAGGGTGGTGATTTAATTGGAAGTAATAACGCAATATCTGTGATGATGGGGTTGAAAGCGTTGACCATCAATGCGGCGTGGCAGATAAAAATGGAAAAAAAGATTGGATCCATCAAAAAAGGGAAATATGCCGACTTTGTCGTTTTGGATCAAAGCCCGTTGACCGTACCCATATCTGAAATACGGAATATCAAAGTCATCCAAACGATTATTAATGGGAAAACAGCATATATTCGCCATCCTTCAAGCCAGATAAGATAAAGGAAAATATACCCGCTGGTTTCAGATTCTATAAACCCAGTGAAGTCTCAATAAAAGCAATCCATCCTATCTTGAGTTAGGCGGTTTATATAGTTTGCGTCAACTCAATTTAATGAAACCTAAAAACGAATTCAAATAACCTATTCACTTCAAGTCTAAGTTACATCATCCATCGCGGGTGACATGTTAGCGTTGGTGCTTTAACTGGAGATGATTGTTGATTTATTATGGTATAATGATAAAAATTAATATTGGTGTAAACCGAAATTTGATCTTTCTAAAAAATATATTGGCTTTACGGGGGTTGCGATGGGTTTTTCGTTTTTCATATGATTCTTTGTAGATTATGCAACTCTTACATACATTAAATCTATTACATTATTAACATTTGGAACATTCTATGAATGAAAAGAAAAAAACATTAATTGCTATGGCCGTTTTGGTCGCCTTGGGGTATGGATTATTTTTAAAAAATAGCACTGGCCTTTCTGTTGGAAATAGTTCGGACATTACAGAAGAAGAAATTCTAGAACATATTATTTTCTTATCTGAAGATAATATGAAAGGGCGTTACCCGGGCACGAGAGAATCTAGGGATGTTATTTCTTATATTGCTAATGAATGGCGTTCTGTCGGGGTAAAGCCGGCTGGGGATAATGGTTCATATGTTCAACCATTTGATATTGCAGATGGCGTAGAAATTGGTAAAGAAACATCTTTTTCCATCGACGGCGCAGAATTGATTTTGGGTGTTGACTTTACACCTTTAGCTTTTTCTGGAAATGGTGACTTTTCTTCAAAAGCCCTTTTTGCTGGTTATGGGTTTAATATGGATAAAGAAAAAAAATGGAATGATTATGATGGGCTTGATGTGAGTGGAAAGTGGGTAATCGTGATGCGTGGCGGTCCAGAGCAAATTCATCCACATTCTATTTATGCGTCCCATGCTTCTTTAAATCAGAAAATGATGGTTGCGCGAGATTTTGGTGCAAGTGGTATTATTTTTGTGTCTCAAGAAAGTGATGCCGGGCTGGTGGCTTTTGGGCATTCTACAAGCCAATCAAAGGGGAGTATTCCTGCTATTCACCTATCAAACGAAATGGCAAATCAACTTTTTAGGCCACACGGACACTCTATTGCTTCTATCCAAGAAAAAATGGATACATCCTTAAAGTCTGTTCAGTTTGAAATGAATAATCTTGAATTAAGCGCACATATAGATTTAAAGGAAAAAACTATTCGCGGTGGAAATGTTGTTGGAATGATTCGAGGCCGAGATAGAGACTTAAGAGACGAATATATTGTTTTGGGCGCACATTTTGATCATTTAGGAATGGGTGGTCATCATACTGGGTCTAGAAAAAAAGATACAACAGCTGTTCACAATGGCGCAGATGATAATGCGTCTGGAACAGCGGGTATATTAGAGTTGAGCCAAAAACTTTTTGCTCATCGTAATAAATTAAAAAGAAGTGTTCTTTTTATCGCGTTTGATGCAGAAGAAAAAGGGTTGTTGGGGTCGAAACATTTTATCGAAAACCCTACCGTTTCAAAAGAAAATATTGTTGCCATGCTTAATCTAGACATGGTTGGGCGCCTTGATGATTCAACGCTGAATGTGGGCGCAATAGGAACTTCTCCTTTTTTTGAACCCCTTATTGATAGCTTAGCAAATGATATTGAGATGGCTATTGGGAAATCATTTTCTGGGTATGGGCCAAGTGACCATGCAAGTTTTTATGTTAATGATATTCCTGTACTTTTTTTCTTTTCTGGCTTTCACCACCAATATCATTTACCTGAAGATGATTGGACTTTGATTAACGCAAAAGGGGAAAAAGATATTTTAAATTTTGTGTATGATGTTTCTATAGCTTTAAATCGAGTGAGCGAGCGACCTTTGTTTACAGAAGCTGGCCCTAAAGAACCGCCAAAAAGAAGAAGAACCGGAGGGGTAACGCTTGGTATTATCCCGGCTTATGGGGGTGGAAGTTCGGATGAAGGAATGGCTATAGACGGTGTTAGCACAAAAGACGGCCCGGCTGGAAAAGCTGGCATGAAAAAAGGTGACGTATTAATTGAAATTAATGGGAAAAAACTACTTAATATTCATGAATATATGGGAAGAATGGGAGAATTGAAAAAGGGACAAAAAATTACAGTTAAGGTATTACGTCATGGTAAAACATTAACACTTGATGTCCAGTTGTAAGTAGAAATAACTCTTAAGTTGGTTTGAAAAACATCTCTTCGATTTATTATTAGATTATTTTAGAAGAGATATTTTTTTTGAAATTGTATATCCGCTATATTTCATTACCACCAAATAAGACCCAGATGATGTGGGGTTTCCAAATGCATCACTTCCGTTCCAATTAACTATATGAGACCCTGATGGCATTTGTTTCTGCAAAAGATTGGTTATCCATTTTCCTGAAAGATCATATATACTAATACTTATATGCCCTGGACTTGATACACTAATCTTCATTTGTGTTGAATTGTTAAAGGGATTGGGATATGCAGAATATAAAGTTGGTTTTTCTGGAATAGGCATTATTTCATTTTGGGTGCCAACTTGGATTGGTTCTTCATCTATCATAATATCAAATATGCCATAAAGGTTGTTTCCACTTTCGTCTAGTGGAATAATAAGTCCTTGGTGATCTTCTTCCCACTGACTATCAATTTGAGAATCTCCTTCAAAATAACATTGAGTTACAAGTTCGCGACCATTGGGGGTTGTAATTTTAAAATGAAAATGTTTTGGTCGACCCGCATAATATCCTGGCCAAATTGTTTCAAAGGCATATTCTCCATTTTCATTCGTTATCATTTGACCCCGTAAATTATAAGGATCTTCATCTGTGTTTCCCGCATCACACTCCATAAATATCGTATAACAACCGCTGTCGTTTGCGTGCCATACATCTACAACGGTATTGGGGATGGGTGATTCACAATCATTGGCTTTTACTGTTCCGGAAATAAAAATACGCGTTCCAGGTTCATCAGCATTTGCTAATAAGGATCGGTATGGGTGATTCTCTGTCCAATATGGCCCCAATATATCGTTTTGAGTTAACGGGCAATCTTGGCTTTTTAATAGTGATGTTGGGGTGAAACTGAGAGCGGCTGCACTTATAATGCCCTTTTTAATAAAATCTCTTCGTTTCATAGAAATATCATATACGTCGACTCTTATGTGTCTTTAGTTTGATACGCTAATCTTCATTTTGTTGGTTATTAAAAGAAAAGGCAATTTGAATTGCCTTTTCTTTTAATAAGATATTGGAATTACTTCAGCAATATCATTTTTCTCGTTTGCTGAAATTCACCAGCCTCAATAATATAAAAATACATCCCCGCCCCAACTGGAGATCCAAATTCATCTAGCGCATCCCATACAACAGATTTGAAGCCCGGATTTTGATGTTCGTTTACAATGGTAGATACTTTTCTACCAATAATATCAACTATATGAATTCGAACTTGGGTTGGTTCCGGAAGATCATACCTAATTGTTGTTGTTGGATTGAAAGGGTTTGGATAGTTCTGATGTAGTGCAAAAACTTCAGGTATTTGATGCCCATCAATTCCCAATGTGCCTACCACTAATGTCATTGGTGTATTATTATTGCTACCAACAACGAATTCGTCAGTATCTCTTGCTTCCACCAACCAGAAGTATTGATTATCATCTTCAAGTGTTAAGGTTAGTGACGTATCCTGTACGAGCGCACTGTACACATAAGTACTGCTGTCGTCCCAGTTGGTTGCATAAACCAATTGATAATGTATATCATCAACCGGATCAGGATCCTGAGTCATATTCCATTTAAACTCAACTTCTGTCGCTAGACCTTGAGACTCATTCTGCGGTGAAACCGTTGTAAAGTTCAATGGCGGTTCCGGAAATGCATCTGTATAAAAATGGGATGTGTCAGATTGAGACTCACCATCATCTATATCAAATGCAATTACCTGGAATCCATACATAGAGTTATCCATAAGGGCAAAATCTATAGTTACGCCATTACTATCCGTAGAAATAGATTGCGATTCAGTCCCTCCCACAGCCCACACATCCATTGAGTATGAAACGTGATCCATTGGGTCGGGATCAAATGATCTTGTCCAAAAGAAGTTTGGTGATAGGTTCGTTTGAATGCTACCATCCAATGGCGCTACTAGAGAAGCCGCACTTGGCGCATCGTTCGCGACATTAATTACAAACATGTCTGGCCCACCAATATTTTCAGTCATACCGCCGTACATATCAAAAGCGCGTACTCCCCAATGGTAAATGCTATTATCCATTAGGTTTCCAGAAGCAATTGATGTTGACTCTGTCTCAAAATGTATATGAGTAGTATCGCTATGTATGTCTATACTATAATGAACTCCATCCATTGGATCCATATCAACGCTGGCTTCCCATTCGAAGTTGACTTCTTGGGTATTGAGTATTACACCTGAGTCAGGTGATATTAGAGCGAATAGAGACGGGGGTAGGTTTTCAGAATTAATAGTGAAAGACCATGTGTCTGATATTGTCCCACCTCCATCATTATCAACCGCTTCAATCATCCAGTAATATACTTCATTTTCTTCTAATTCTTCTTCATGAGTATAATAGTTGGTGCTAACAGTGGCGACCACGTCTTCGGGTGTAAAGTCTGGAGCAATCCCAATATAGACATTATAGCTCTCAATAGAGCGTGTCGCGACTTGGGTGTGATTTATAGTGGTAACTTTGTCGCTACTTTCACCAACACCAATTTCACCCATAGATTCGCTGTTATCTGGGTCTACAGGTGTATCCCAAGTAAACGTTGGGGTCAAATCTGAGACCACTGAATTGTTTTCAGGAACCAATAAAGTAAAATCTCCTGGCGAATCATTAACGGGATTAACTGTAATGCCCATAGTATCCAAAGCTGTTGCCCCGGATTGATCTGTTGCGACAATAACCAACTCTGTCTCACCTGAAGCATTCGGATGAAAATGAAGAACCAAGTTTGAGCCATTTATTTCAGGGGTCATAATTGGAACTTCACCTGAACTGCGGGTCCATGCAAAGCCGCCGCCAGGGCTACCGCCTGCCCAATGATGAACCATTATATCATAATATGCATCTTCATCAATTGTATGTAAAACTAGTGGTTTTCCAATTGAACTTGGTGGTGAATTATTAACAGCTGCTTTAAAATGCTGGAAGGTTAATCCTTCAGTATGAGCTGCGTGCCCATAGGCCCATTCTGTTCCAACGGGGCTTTGACTCGCCGACGAATAGGCATCTTCCAATGCTATATTAAATATAGACTGGCTGTTCTGTCTTGTTAGCCAGACATTATCTGCAACTCTGTCCTGATTTTCTTCCAAGGTCCAGTCAGCAAAATCAATCTTTCTAAAGGTCAAATACCCTTGAACTGAGTATCCCAACGAATCTCCTGCATCTTCATCGCCGAAAACCTGAGAAAGGTCAATCGTTAATGGCTCTGCATCTTCATTCACTTCAACATCTGCCAGTGGCTCTGTGACTACAGGCGCATCATTGGTATTTTCCACAGATATATATAGGACTGTTTCAACGACAGATACACTATCGGTGAAATTCACATTAACCATTAAGGGCCCTCCCGCATCCGCATTTGTTGGCATACCCATAATTTCCCCACTTTCTGAAATACCAAGCCAGTCTGGGCCTGATGTCAGTGAATAGGTAATGACATCACCGTTTGAATCAGATCCTTCTAACTGGAATGAGTAAGATTCATCTTCAATTGCGTTGGGTAATTCAGTTGTATGTAATACTGGGGGCTGGTTTTCACTAGAAACAACCATACTTACGTCAATAGATATTTCTGCTGAACTGGGGTCGTTACTCGTTAAAGTAATTAATCCCGTTAAGCTTGTATCCGCTAAGTCAGTTGTATTAAATAATATATCTATTAATTGCATTTCTCCAGGAAGGATTTCACCTTGACTTTCTGAAAGGTTCAACCATTGCCCTTGGGCAATAATATCAATCACAGCATTCATAATACTTAATGTTGTTTCATCATCAACTAACGTCCCGTTGCTACTGGCATACAATATATAAAAAAGTTGTGAAACATTTGTTAAACCGCCAATATGATGATAATCATTGTTTGTATCTGTTGAAAAATCATGGTTAGCCCCCTCTGTATTTGGAATAATCACCATATGATTAATAGACGGATCGCCAGCATTATAGACACGCTTAACAAATCCAGTATACCCATTCCCCTCAATAATAATACCATCTACACTTCCGTCTCCATCCGCGCCGAGATTACCCGTAATATAAAAATCAGTTACAGCATCTAGGTCAGCAGCGAAAACAAACAATTCATCATATTTACGTGTGAAATACTGACCCGCTACTCCTAAATAACTACTGGCAGTAATCATACCGTCTGAATATGCAAGCGGGTTTGCTTCGTTGTCTGTACTTAAGTAATTGCCATCATCATACATATCATTTCCACCATCATTAATATTATCTCCGCTTACGCCATCTTCAATAACCCACGGATTTGGCACTAGACCAATAATGTTTTGATAGTTTTCTTCAAACCTCGAAAGAATATCCTCTAAAGGATTGGCACTCGTTCGACTAGATAATACGTTTTCCATAAGTGGGTCGAAAGAAAAAGACTCATCTGAGAATAGGTTTTTAGGTCTAAGAGGGCTCACATAATCTGATGAATTTTTTTCAAGATCACTAATTGTCCCAGAGCCAAACACAGGGCTTGAGCTTCTTACGGATGAAATATCATCGATAACTATTGTGGCGTTCCACTCTAAAAGACTTTGGCCATCATTCCCCAGGGTTAATTGGCGCGTACCTTCCGATCCCGTAGGAAGTGTAATTGAGACACTTGTCGTAGAAACCGTCATGCTGGGTGCAATTAATGTTTCAACAACAATTTCATTAGATAAATCGGAAGGTTGACCAATTTCATCCAATGCAATTATACGTACATGATAAGCCGAACCATAGTCAAGCCCATCTAATAGAAAATATTCATTTGTACCTGACTGACTTGGGCTGATTTCTGGATTGATTCCCGTTACAGTAGATTGGCTAGGATCTTCAAATGTATCAGTGCTGTAATATATCACATATTCCGCCGCCGTTCCTATATTTCCATCAGAACCAACAGCTGTCCATGATAGTTGGATACCACCTTCAATAGAAGGCATCCCTGTTAAATCATTAATTGCACCAGGCACAATTTGATCGTCGTGAGGGTCAGACAAATGTCTCTCTATAGAGCCAATATCGGCCCCTTGAAATGATCGGTGCATCCCTCGCATATCTAAACCAAGTTCAATTTCTGTTTCTTGAAAAGTATATGCACTTGCCCCATTGTTAGTAAGGATGCTTCCCGGATATGCAATCAAGTACGGGAGGGTCTCTTCTTCTTCAACTAAAACTAACTGCGGATCGATGGCGCTACTGTATGTATTGACATTATTTGTATCTCCACTGATTATGCCGCCAGTCGAATTATCGTACCCACCAACCCAGTCCATGCCGTAATCATCGATGGTGAAAACTCCTGTACTATCAAGATTACCAATAAAGTTATTGCCAGATGATACAACATATTCTAAGTCAGGAGAATCAGGAGATGTATTCCCAGCAATCACTGTTGAGCTCATATCATCAGCATAATTAATCCCACCATAGCTTGAGTCTGCCAAATTATTGGATATTGTTGAATTGTAAATAAATAAATAATCATTATTGTAGATCGCACCGCCATATTCATTTGCTGTATTAAGCATGAGTGAAGAGTTTACGACTCTTAACCCCGGGTAATCAGCATCATCATTGTAGATCGCACCGCCAGCTTCACTTGCTGTATTTCTAATAAAGGTTGAACTTTCTATATGATAATCACCATCATCGTCTATATACCAGGCGCCACCATCACTTGTAGCAGTGTTTCCATCAAATAGAGACGAATAAATTTTCCCTCTGCCATCGTAATCATCATAACTCATAATAGCTCCACCATAATCCGAACTATTATTAATAAAATCACAATGATGGAATTCAAAATCTATTGCAAAATCATCAGCATAATTTTCAAAATGCACCGCACCACCATAATCACCTGATGAATTTTCAACAAATTTAGTATTATAGAAATATACGTCTGATTCATCTTCTACAAATATGGCTCCGCCATAGTCTGATGTACTATTACCAATAAATTCTGATTCAGAGATTACGAAGTCTGATACTTCGTTCCAGAGAGTTATAGCACCACCACTGTAGCCACTTGTGTTATTTAAAAATGAAGAATTTTCAATATATAATCCATTATATGCTCCGTTGATTAAAATTGCCCCACCTTCATCATCAGCATAATTACCGATAAAGTTACAATTTTCAATAGCTAGTGATCTAAAATCTTCACCATAAAAGACGCCTCCATCATCATCAGCATAATTATCTTCGAAAAGTGAATTTGTTATTGTGGCGTGGACATTTGAAAGAGCAAATACACCTCCATCAGCATCAGTGCTTATGTTATTCCTAAAAACAGAATTGTTTACATTAAAGAAAAGTAAACCTGGAGTTACGATCTCATTGTTATTTATAAATCCACCACTCTCTTGCATATTAACATTATTGTAGGCAACAATATTGTCTAATTCAATTGTGGTTGTTTCCGATGTGTCTGGACTATTTACCTGGATGGCACCTGCTGTTTCTGAACCAGAACCATTAGCGATGGTCAAGTCAGAAAATCGAACATAAAGTGGGTCATTATCAGCTACTATAGTGAACATAGTGCCCTGAGATGGCAAATCAGCCCCTGGCGCACCACGATAGTAGGCAAAGCCGCCGCCATTACCATCTTGGGTCCATTTTGTGAAAACAACATCAAAGAAATCAATTTCCCTAGGAGCATCAGAAGGCAAATAAGCCCCTGGCGCACCACGATAGTAGGCAAAACCGCCGCCATTACCATCTTGGGTCCATTTCGTGAATTCAACATCAAAGTAATTAATTTCCCTAGGAGCATCAGAAGGCAAATAAGCCCCCGGTGCACCACGATAGTAGGCAAAACCACCACCATTACCGCCGGTTGTCCAAGATGTAAATTCAACATCAAAATGTTCGCTCACAACAATATCATCTGTGGGTAAGTATGACCCCGGCGCACCACGGTAATAAGAAAAACCGTCTAAACCGCCATGGAGCCAATCTGTGATAACCACATCATAATAAGTTACTGAGCTATCAACCATTACATTTGTCACTTCTAATGATAAAACTTTACCCTGTAGGTTGGGAAGAATGATTACTCCAAAAGAACTTGTATCATCCCAGTCTCTTTTTAATTCACTGAAGTCTGATACATAGTCAGCAGAATCTACATCTGCAGTGCGACCAATAGCCCACCTCAGTCCCCCATACGGTAATTGATTTTCCAAATTACTATTATCACGCCCAATCCAAACGCTATCAGCGATCATATCTAGATTCTCTGGATCATTAAGATCAGCATCTGCTGGCTGATTATGAAATACAACACTGTCTGGCTTGTTATAAAGCGTATAATCTAGAACCTTCATTGATAATACATTTCCCACAATATGTTTTAAGCCGCCCCAAACCTCATTAGGATCTGTCTCTGGGTCGTAATATTCGCTTAATGGCCCTGTGGCGCTTCTGAAGGTTTTATAATCTTCAGACTCCACACTATCTGTCCTGCCTAAAGCCCATCTCGTCCAAGATGGAGTATTCCCACCATACCCACCATCAACATATTCCCAATCTTCTCTAGCTGCATTAAAAATAGGTTTAGAATCTCCGCGGGTTATCCAGACACTTTCAGCAATTCTGTCCTGATTTTCTTCAAGAGACGGATCTGCATAATTTTCTTTCTTAAAATAGACAACACTGTCAGGTGCCTCATAGGTTGAGCTTGTTGTTTGCATAGATAAAGGAAGACCCACGATACTGGGTGGGTTGTTTGATGTCATAGGTCTAAACGGTTGGTAATCAGATGAGTCCACATCTGCAGT
>Ga0209665_1000075_pt1 | contig 96370 bp, 107 predicted proteins | sample SaaInlV_200m_DNA_2_FD_184675 | JGI IMG/M metagenome (GOLD analysis project Ga0209665, IMG submission 184675) | Marine microbial communities from expanding oxygen minimum zones in the Saanich Inlet - Saanich Inlet SI074_LV_135m_DNA (SPAdes) (version 2) | ecosystem: Environmental > Aquatic >... | reverse complement strand
CTTTATCTTTAAATGCTCTTCAGCAAGAAGGAGCATTTCTTTATCAAACTTACCCTTTACCCACTCAAGAACAAATTGGTTTGGAGCATAAATAGAAAAACGATCCTTATTAACCTTTATTGTGAGAGGTTTGATCCAGGTATTGATTTGTTGGTTTGTAAGCCTCTTTGAGAATTTATCTAAACATAACTCCCAAAACTCAGTTTCGTTGATCATTTTTTATTTAAATTTATCCTAAATATGTTGCTCTACACAAACATAAATTAATCAGCTTTAGTTTGTTTGAATTTTTAATTAGTTTGATATTGATACTATATTAAATTAAAAAAGTTATCCACAACCTTTTTTGTTGAGAATCACGCTTATTTCGTTGACAAAGCTTATTACATGACGTAATGTTCTGATTCAAAAATTTTGTAAGAAAAACGAGGAGTTAACAATGAAGCGCACTTATCAACCTTCAAAAATAAAGCGGGCTAGAACACATGGATTCCTAGTGCGAATGAAGACTCGAGGCGGTCGTTCTGTAATAGCATCACGCCGAGCTAAAGGCAGGGCTCGTTTAGGTCTATAATTTTTTCCAATGAAATTAGTAAATTCCAATGAATTTACAACCGTATTTAACCATAAAAAAAGATTGTCTTCGGCAAACTTATTTCTTTATTATTACCCAAACGAGATAGGGAAAAATAGATTGGGTTTTGTTGTTCCAAAACGAATTGAAAAACTGGCTGTAAGAAGAAACTACATGCGAAGATCTTTAAGGGAAATTTTCAAGAATGTTTTTAGAACGACAAACAATCAATCTTTTGACTTTGTGGTAAGTATAAAAAAATCTTTTTACAAAGGAGATTTTTTTATAATAAAAGACCAAGTGGACAATCTTTTTTTAAAATTACCCTTAAGAAAATGAGAAGGGTTTTAATTGCTTTTATTAGGGCTTATCAGGTAATTAGCTCTTTTACATTGCCTAGGTGTAGGTTTACACCTACATGTTCCGACTATACAATTGAGTCTTTAAAAACACATGGTTTTATAAAGGGGTTGTGGTTTGCTATTAAAAGAATATCAAGATGCCATCCTTTTTGTAAGGGGGGCTATGACCCAGTCCCTAAATAATATTTGAGGAAATTATGGAAACTAAGAATTTAATTATATTTGTTGTTCTATCATTTTTGATATTGGCTTTTTTTGGTCCTCAGCCTGATAAGTCAGAGCAACAAGTTAATGACGATACTAATATAGTTGAAGATAAGTCGCTTCCAAGCGATTTAAACAATAAAAATATTTCCACAGCCTTTAATCTAGACAAGTCAAATTATATAAAAGTAGAAACTGATATGTATGAGCTATCTATTAGTTTAGAAGGTGGCGACATAAGAAAGTTAAACTTAAAAAAATATAAAAATGATAATTCGGGCGCCCCTTATCAGTTGATGAGCGATGCAGCAGACCCGCTTTTGTATGTAGCTCAATCCGGCTTATTGGGAAAATCACTTCCTACCCATAGGTCTGTATATGAATCACCATTGAGCTCATACCAAATGGCTGGAAAAGAACTTCAGGTGCCGCTAATTTTTGAGAACGATCAATTTCTTGTAAAAAAAGTTTATACATTTAAAGAAAATTCTTATGAAATTGGCACATCCTTTCAAATTTTAAATAAATCTCAAAACAATATAGCGCCGACAGCCTACTATCAGTTTATTCATGACGGAGAATCAAACCAAGGTTCTAATTTTATGCCAACCTTTACAGGGACGGCTTATTATACCGACGCCGAGAACTTCCAGAAAATTAGTTTTGGTGATGTAGATAGCGCTCCTTTTACATTGGAATCAAATAACGGATGGATTGGAATCATTCAAAGATATTTTGCGTCCTCATGGATTATGCCTTTAAAACAAAACAGAGAATTTTTTTCTAAAGAAATAACCTCTAATGTTTATGCCTCTGGATTAAAAACAGGACTTCCTGAAATTTTACCTGGGGAAACTTTGTCATTTGACACTAAGCTATATAGCGGCCCTCAAGCTAAACAATATTTGGAAAAAGCAGCCCCTGGAATGGAATTAACGGTTGATTATGGTTGGCTAACCATTCTGGCAGCCCCTTTATTTTCTGTTTTATCAGGCATTCAAAAGGTTGTTATTAATTGGGGGGCGTCAATTATATTGCTAACAGTTCTAATCAAACTCCTTTTCTATCCTCTGTCGGCATCCAGTTACAAATCAATGGCTCATATGCGTGAACTTGCTCCTCGCCTACAAAGTATGAAAGAAAAATTTGGCGATGATAAACAAAAAATGCAGAAAGCCATGATGGAATTATATAAAACAGAAAAAATTAATCCTTTAGGTGGATGCCTGCCTATATTGGTTCAAATACCAGTCTTTATTGCACTTTATTGGGTGTTGTTGGGCTCAGTGGAGCTGAGAAATGCTTCATTTCTATACATCACAGATTTATCTTCTAAAGACCCATATTATTTGTTGCCCATTTTAATGGCTGCTTCAATGTTTGTTCAAACAAAGCTGAACCCTAAACCAACAGATCCAATGCAAGCTAGATTAATGATGATGATGCCCATAATCTTTAGTATATTTTTCTTCTTTTTCCCTGCGGGTTTGGTCTTGTATTGGCTTGTTAATAACTTATTATCTATGGCGCAGCAATGGCATATTAATAAAAAGATTCATGCAGCAGCATTAAAAAAGAAAGGCCATGCTTAACGATAGCTCAACAATTGCAGCCATATCAACGGCAAAGGGCGTAGGCGGCATCGGTGTTGTTCGTATATCTGGAAATGATTCGCTCAAAATTGCAAACAAGATATGTAATGTAGACATTACACCCCGTAAAGCACATTTCAGTACTTTTAAAGATAAAAAAAATATTACTTTAGATCAAGGCGTTGTTATATATTTCCCTTCGCCAGCCTCTTTTACCGGTGAAGATATTGTTGAGTTACAAGGGCATGGAGGCGTTGTTGTCCTTAATTTAATTTTAAAATCATGCTTATCTTACGGGGCTCGTTTGGCAGCGCCTGGTGAATTTACGAAAAGAGCTTTTTTAAATAATAAGTTAGACCTTTCTCAAGCTGAGTCTGTTGCTGATCTTATTAACGCATCGACTGAAGCAGCAGCGAAAAGCGCAATTAATTCCTTAAGCGGATCCTTTTCTAATAAAATCAATGACTTACTAAATAAGCTAATTGATTTGAGAGTGTTTGTTGAGGCCTGTTTAGACTTTCCTGAAGAGGATATTAATTTTATTGACCAAGGCAAGGTGGATAAAAAATTAAAAGATTTGAATATAACTATTTATAAAATATTAGACTCTGCTAAGCAGGGCCAATTATTAAGAGATGGCGTAAAGGTGGCTTTGATTGGACAGCCTAACGTTGGTAAATCAAGCTTAATGAATCAATTGGCGAGGCAGAATAAGGCAATTGTGACAGAAATACCAGGGACCACACGAGACCCAATTAAGAGTGATATCAATATCCAAGGCATTCCAATTCATTTAACTGACACTGCCGGCTTGAGGAACACAGAGGATGTTGTTGAAAAGTTTGGTATTGATAAAACCTGGGAGTCAATAGAAGAAGCTGATATAGCGATAATTCTTGCTGATGTTACAGTGGCTCCTGCAAAGTATGAAGAAATAATAATAAATCAGTTACCTAAAAGTTTAAATAAGATATTTGTGAAAAATAAAATAGATTTACTGAAACAAAATTCTTCAATTACTTATCAAAACAACGAACCCCAGATATTTATTTCTGCCATGAAGGGCGATGGCATTATTTTAGTTGAAAATGAGATTCTTAAAATAATAGGTAAAGAAAAAAGCTCAAGCAATAAAGAGGACTTATTTATGGCGAGATCTAGGCATATAGAAGCCCTTGAGAAAGTTAAGAGCGCTTTAAATAATGCTACTTTAAACTTACAAGCGCCTGAATTGGTTGCAGAAGAGCTAATGATTGCTCAAAAATCACTTAGCAAAATTACTGGAGAATTTTCATCAGATGATCTTCTGGGCCAAATTTTTGGAGAATTTTGTATCGGTAAGTAGGTTTCACGTGAAACATTCAGCTCCGATTTTTATTTAAATGTTTCACGTGAAACAAGTACATACCAATATCTATTTAAATCCAGTAAAATTAACACTTGAGCAAATTAAACAAAAAATATGGATTTTCCTAAACAATTTGATGTAATAGTTATAGGAGGTGGGCACGCTGGTACAGAAGCTTCACTTGCTTCCGCTCGTCTTGGTAAAAAAACACTTCTATTAACTCACAATATTGAAACACTGGGCCAAATGTCATGTAATCCTTCTATAGGGGGGATAGGCAAAGGCCACCTGGTCAAAGAGATAGATGCTATGGGCGGAATTATGGGTCGCGCAGCAGATTTTGCAGGAATACAGTTTAGGACATTAAACTTAAGCAAGGGGCCAGCAGTAAGAGCAACAAGAGCTCAGTCAGATCGCTTATTGTATAAATCTTATATAAGAGATGCCTTGGAAAATCAAGATCATTTGTGGATATTTCAACAAGCAGTTGATGATGTTATTTTAAAAAATCAAGAAATAAAAGGCGTTGAAACTCAAATGGGGCTTAAGTTTTACGCTAACAATGTAGTTTTGACCGCTGGAACTTTTTTGGGAGGCTTAATTCATGTCGGGTTAGAAAATTATAATGCCGGAAGAGCAGGTGACCCTTCGTCAACAAAGTTAGCGGCAAAGCTTAAAGAGTTAAGTTTGCCAGTAGGAAGATTAAAAACAGGCACCCCCCCGAGAATTGACGGCAAATCGATAGATAAATCAAAAATGATAGAGCAGCCTGGAGATAGTCCGACGCCCCATTTTTCTTTTATAACACCCAAAATTGAACATCCTGAACAAATTTCTTGTTGGATTACACACACAAATAAAAAAACTCATGAAATTATTAAAAGTGGTATCGATAGGTCTCCCATGTACACAGGGGTTATAGAGGGGGTAGGTCCAAGATATTGTCCATCGATAGAAGATAAAATTCACAGGTTTGCTGATAAAGATTCACATCAAATATTTATTGAGCCAGAAGGTTTAACAACAAATGAAATATATCCTAATGGAATATCTACAAGCTTACCTTTTGATATTCAGCTTGATCTAGTGAGATCTATCAAAGGGCTTGAAAATGCACATATCTTAAGGCCAGGATATGCCATTGAATATGATTACTATGACCCACGGGCACTTAAAATGAGCTTAGAAACAAAAGATATTAAAGGCCTGTTCTTTGCTGGTCAAATTAATGGGACAACGGGTTATGAAGAAGCTGCAGCCCAAGGCCTTATAGCAGGAATGAATGCGGCGCTAAGAGCACAAGGAAAAGAAAATTGGACGCCATCAAGGGAAGAGTCTTATATCGGGGTCATGATAGATGATCTTATCACTAGTGGAGTTACTGAGCCATATAGAATGTTTACTAGCCGAGCTGAGTATCGCCTTTTATTAAGAGAGGACAATGCAGACCAAAGATTGACTCAAAAAGCAAGAGAGGTGGGTTTGGTTTGTGATAACCATTGGAAAAACTTTTATGAAAAGCAAGCTGTAATAAATGCTGAAGAGAAGAGATTAAAGAATTTGGTTGTAAAGCCAAATGATTTGAAAAAAGATATTCAATTGAAAATATTAGGCCATCAGCTTGAAAAAGATTATAAGGCTTTTGATTTATTAAAAAGACCTAATTTGAATTACGACGATCTGATGCAATTGCTTAAAGCAGACTGCGAAATAAGGCGCGATGCAGCAGACCAAATTGATATATTAGCTAAGTATTCAGGGTATATAGTCAGACAGAAAGAAGAAATTGAGAGAATAAAAGAGCAATTAAGTGTACTTATCCCTGAGGATATAAAATTTGATGAAATTCATGGCATTAGCACTGAAGCAAAACAACTTTTAAATTTACATCGTCCAGAATCTGTTGGCCAAGCTTCGAGAATATCTGGTATTACGCCTTCAACAATATCAATTTTATTAGTTTTTATTAAAAAAAATAGAGATAAATTGACAATTAAAAGGAAAGAAAAAATTGCTTAACGACAAGGCTAAATTAGAAAGCGGCATGCAAAAATTAGGCTTTGAAAATATACCTCAAATTGTTGATAAATTATTGATTTATAAGGAATTATTAATTAAATGGAATAAATCTTTTAATTTAACGTCAGTTAAAAGCACAGAGATTGTGACCCATCACTTTTTAGATTGCTTGGCGATAATTCCCTTTATGAAAGCTTCATCTTTGCTTGATGTCGGAACGGGAGCTGGGCTGCCTGGGATTGTTATATCAATAGTGAATCCTGAGATTAAAGTAAGCCTGGTTGATAAGGTTGGGAAAAAAATTGCATTCATTAAGAGGGTTATAATTGAATTAGAGATTAAAAACATCGAAACTGAGCATAATAGAGTGGAATTATTAATGCCCCAAGAACAATACGATGGAATTATATCTAGGGCATTTTCTAATATGGATGATTTTATTCAATCTACGAGACACCTCATCCAAAACAAAGGCATTTGGTATGGGATGAAAAGCAAAAAGATTTTAAATGATGAAATGAAGAACATCAATAAACCTTGGGTTTTAGAAAAGCTTGACGTTCCTTTCTTAGATGCTGAAAGATATTTAGTTAAGGTATCTAATTCATGAAAATAATTGCAATTTCAAATCAAAAAGGAGGCGTTGGTAAAACCACAACAACGGTGAACTTAGCTGCCTCATTGGTTAGCATGAAGAAAAAGGTTTTATTAATTGATCTTGACCCTCAAGGTAATGCAACATCGGGAGGGGGTGTTAATAAAAGTCAAATTAAACATTCAATATATGATGTTTTAATAGGGGAAGCCTCCCTAAAGGAAACAATCCTGCATTCTGTGGAGAGTTTTTTTGATATCGTTCCAGCTAATCAAGATTTAGCAGGCGCAGAAATTGATTTAGTAGGCATTGAAGGTCGAGAATATATGCTTAAAAATGCTATAGGTGCATTAAAGCAAAATTATGATTACATATTAATAGATTGCCCACCTACATTAAATTTATTAACTGTCAATGCATTGGTTGCTGCAACAGCTGTCCTTATCCCTATGCAATGCGAGTATTACGCATTAGAGGGCTTATCTGATTTAGTAAATACAATTAAGAGAGTAAAAAAACAACTAAACCCTAATATAGAAATTGAAGGGCTACTAAGAACATTGTTTGATAAAAGAAATACACTCGCACAACAAGTATCTGATGAACTTTCATCTCACTTTGGCCCTAAGGTTTATAAAACAATTATTCCGAGAAATGTTAGGTTGGCAGAGGCGCCGAGCCATGGTAAAGCCGCTTTGTTTTATGACAAGTCCTCCAAGGGGGCAAAGGCCTATTTAGCTTTAGCTGAAGAAATATTAAAAGGAAACGAATAATGAAAAGTAAAGGTTTGGGTAGGGGGTTAGATGCATTATTAAATAATGAGGAAGATATTCAATCTAGCACAATAGAAACGTCTAACTCGGTGGGTCTTGAAAAGTTAATGCCTGGAAAGTTTCAGCCTAGGACAAATTTTAATCAAACATTGCTAAATGAGCTCGCGGATTCTATTAAAGCTCAAGGCATTATTCAACCGATTCTGGTAAGAAGGGTTTCGAACGAAAAATATGAAATTATTGCTGGAGAAAGAAGATGGCAGGCTGCTAAAATTGCAGGACTTACAGAAGTGCCCGTGGTTATAAAAGATATTTCTGATTCAACCGCGTTAGCCATGGCATTGATTGAAAATATTCAGCGAGAAGATTTAAATGTTATAGAAGAGGCGCGAGGGATAAAACGCCTTATAGATGAATTTAATATCACACATGAGGGCGCAGCCGAAGCAGTAGGAAAATCCAGAACTGCCGTATCAAATATTCTCAGATTATTGAATTTATGCGAGCATGCGCAAAATGCATTAGAGAATAAGAAAATAGAAATGGGGCATGCGAGAGCTATTCTTTCTTTAAGCCACTTAGATCAAGCCATGATGTGTCAAAAAATAATTAATCAACAATTAACGGTTAGGCAAGTTGAAAAAGAAGTATCAGAAGGCACGGTAAAAAAAGATTCTTTAAAACAAAAAAAAGACAGAGATATCCAGCGTCTTGAAAATGAATTATCAGATAGATTTGGGGCCTCTGTATCCATTAATCATAACAAATCAGGCAGGGGTTTTATAAAAGTAAAATATTCAAATTTAGATGAGCTAGACAAAATTATTGCCAAATGGAAATTATTGGGCTAGAAAGCTTGACGGATTAGAAAAATAAAGAGAAAATTGCGAACTTTAGATAGTTAAGCTTAATTTAGTATAACGTTTATGAATCTGTTTGGAGCTTTTCCTCTAGAAATAAAAATAATGTTAAAAAAGTTGATAATTGCTATTTTAATAATAGCACTATCATTATTTTTTCTTTTAAATTTAGAAAGTGCGATATCGGTCATACTAGGCGCATTATGTGTGATATTGGGAATTATTTTTTCTGTTCCAATCGCATATAGAAAAAAAGATAACAATGCGTCGAAAATAGTTGTTGATGCTTTAAAAGCTGAAATCGTAAAAATAATAATTGTTGTAATACTGCTTTGGTTAGTTTTTAAGTTTTATGCTGAACTAGTTCCATTAGCTTTAATTTTTGGCCTTGCAATCGCAGCAATTTTTTCTGGTTTAGCGTTGTCAAAAAATAGATAATATATATAGGATTTTAAAAGTGGCAGACGGCTCATATCAATCACCATCAGAATATATTGGACACCATCTATCCAATAATGAATATGCTTTGGGTGAACATGACTTGATGATTCTTCATCTTGATTCGGTTGTTATGGCCATTCTAATTGGATTGTTTTCAATAGGCTTGATTTGGTTAGTTGCACGTAAAGCAACATCTGCAGTCCCAACAAAAACACAGGCTTTTGTCGAACTAATATTTAGTTTTATAGATAGCCAAGTCTCAGCAATTTTCCATGGCAACCGCCATTCATTCGTTGCCCCTGCAGCACTTACAGTATTTTTGTGGGTTTTAATGATGAATGCGATGGACTTTTTACCCATTGATGTTATGGCCAAATTTTATGGTTTCTTAGGATTGCATGAATGGAAACATGTACCAACTTCAGATGTGAACACAACCTTTGGTTTGGCATTGGGCATATGGTTTTTAATGATATTTTTTGGAATAAAGGCAAAGGGGTTAGGCGGCTGGCTTCACGAATTTTTTTGTGAGCCGTTTGGTACAAAAATTTGGGTCTGGCCATTCAATTTTTTGTTTAATTTAATTGAGTATGTATCAAAGCCACTTTCTCATTCACTAAGATTGTTTGGTAATATGTATGCTGGCGAAGTTATATTTCTACTTTTAGGTCTATGGGCTGCAACAGGTGTTTCTGGAATATTTTTTAGTTCCATATTAGGAGCAGGCTGGGCAATATTTCATATACTCATAGTGGTACTTCAAGCATATATTTTTATGATGTTAACCGTAGTATATTTAGCAATGGCTCAAGAAGGGCATTAATTTTTTTAACTTTAAAGGAAGTAAATTATGGAAACTGTTGAATTTTTAGCTTTAATACAAGCATATACAGGAATTGGTATTGGTCTTATTATTGGTTTAGGCGCTCTTGGTGCCTGTGTTGGTATCGGTATCATGTGTGCAAGCTTTTTAGAAGGTGCAGCGAGACAACCGGAAATGATCCCACAACTTCAAGTAAAGGTTTTCTTATTATTGGGGCTGATTGATGCATCATTTATTATTGGCGTTGGTTTAGCTATGATGTTTGCTTTTGCAAATCCACTGCTAAGTGTTGTTGGCTAAGAGTTTGCCAATTAACATTATTAGAAACTTTTTAAATACGAGGTAAAGATGAATCTTAATTTCACATTAATTGCTCAGGCAATAGCATTTGCAATTCTTATATGGTTCACCATAAAATTTGTTTGGCCTCCACTTCTTAATGCAATCGAAAAAAGACAAAAAGAGATTGCTGATGGATTGGCTGCTGCTCAGGAAGGAAAGCTCTCTTTAGAAGTTGCAGCAGAAAAAAATGCTGCATCTTTAAAAGAAGTAAAGCAGAAAAGTGCTGAAATTGTAAATCAAGCTGAAAAAAGAGCATCAGAAATTGTGGAATCAGCAAAAAAAGCAGCCAAGGAAGAGGGAGATAGAATTATTACAAGTGCAAAGTCTGAAATTGATCAAGAAATCAATAGAGCGAAAGAAGAACTTAGATCACAAGTATCAACTTTAGCGATCTCAGGTGCTGAAAAGATTTTAACTAAAGAAATTGATAAAAAAGTGCATGCAGACATGTTGTCGAAACTTGCAAAGGATTTATAAAATAAATGGCTGAAATTTCAACAATTGCTAGACCATACGCATCAGCATTATTTAGCTTAGCTAAAGAAAAAAAGTGTTTAGCTGGTTGGTCAAAGATGTTGGGTCTGCTTAGCGTTGTTGTTTCAGATCCTCAAGCAAAAGCTTTTATATCTAATTCAAAGATTTTAGATTCAGAGAGAGAGAAAGTTATTTTGGAGCTATGTAAAAGTAATATAGATAAGAACATTGAGAACCTTATTAAATTGCTAATAGAAAACAAAAGATTATTAGTTTTACCTGAGATTGCTAAATTTTATGAAGAGCTGAAGGATGCAGATGAAGGGGTTGTCGAAGCACATATAATAATGGCTGAAAAACCAACCAAAAAAATAGTTGATGATTTAATAAAAAGCTTAGAGAAAAGATTTAACAAGAAAATAGAAGGCAAAGTAGAAATAAATAAGAGTATTCTTGGCGGCACAAAGATTATTGTTGGAGATACCGTCATAGATGCATCAGTCCGTGGACAATTAGACAATTTAGCCTATACATTAAAGGCTTAATTTAGGAGATATTAATGCAGTTATCAACATCAGAAATTAGTGAACTAATCAAAAATAGAATCAAAGATTTCTCTTCAAGTTCAGAGGCTAGAACACAGGGAACCGTTGTTTCAGTTACAGACGGCATTGTCCGAATACATGGCTTATCTAATGTAATGTCAGGGGAAATGATTGAATTTCCAGGTAATACTTTTGGATTAGCTTTAAACTTGGAAAGAGATTCTGTTGGAGCGGTTGTATTAGGTGACTATGAGCACATAACCGAGGGAGATACTTGTAAATGTACAGGTAAAATTCTCGAGGTCCCTGTTGGCCCAGAACTCCTTGGGCGTGTTGTTGATGCACTTGGTATGCCAATTGATGGCAAGGGCCCAATAAAAACAAAATTAACCGATAAGATTGAAAAAGTTGCCCCAGGCGTTATTGATAGGCAATCTGTTTCTCAACCAGTTCAAACAGGACTAAAGTCTGTAGACTCAATGGTTCCTATTGGCAGGGGTCAGAGAGAATTAATTATTGGAGACAGACAAACAGGGAAAACTGCAGTTGCCGTTGATGCCATTATCAATCAAAAAGGGCAAGACATGAAGTGTGTTTATGTCGCTATTGGGCAAAAGGCTTCAACAATTATGAATGTTGTAAAAAAACTAGAAGAAAATGGCGCAATGGAATACACAACGGTTGTGAGTGCCTCTGCATCTGATTCTGCTGCACTTCAATTTTTAGCTCCTTACGCTGGTTGTACAATGGGAGAGTTTTATAGAGACCGAGGTGAGGATGCGTTAATTGTTTATGATGACCTTACAAAACAAGCAATTGCTTACCGACAAATTTCATTGTTACTTCGACGACCTCCAGGTCGTGAAGCATACCCAGGAGATGTCTTTTATATTCACTCTAGACTTTTAGAAAGAGCAGCTCGAGTAAATGCTGAATATGTAGATAAGTTTACTAAAGGAAAAGTTAAGGGTAAAACAGGTTCATTGACGGCATTGCCTGTCATTGAGACAGCTGCGGGGGATGTCTCTGCATTCGTGCCAACGAATGTTATTTCGATTACTGATGGCCAAATATTTTTGGAAAGTGATTTATTTAATGCGGGGATACGCCCTGCAATTAATGCAGGTATTTCAGTTTCACGTGTGGGCGGCGCAGCACAAACTAAAGTAATTAAAAAGCTTGGTGGCGGGGTTCGATTAGCCTTAGCACAATATAGAGAATTGGCTGCATTTGCTCAATTTGCTTCAGATCTTGATGAAGCAACAAGAAAACAATTAGATAGGGGTCGAATGTTTACGGAACTAATGAAGCAGGCACAGTATGCCCCATTATCTGTATCCAATATGGCCGTTACTCTATTGACTGCAAATAATGGCTATTTTGATGATGTGCCCACTGAAAAAGTATTAGCATTTGAAAGTGCTTTGCATGGGTTTATGTCTTCAAAATATAAAAAGGTAATGGATGATATCGAGTCTTCATTAGAGCTTAGTGAGGAAAATGAGAAGAAAGTAGTAAAAGCAATTGAAGATTTCAAAGCTACAAACACTTATTAAAAACAGGATTTTAAATGGCAGGAAGTAAGGAAATACGAACAAAGATTAAAAGTGTAGAAAATACACGTAAAATCACGAAAGCCATGGAAATGGTTGCTGCATCTAAAATGCGTAAGGCGCAAGATAGAATGACAGCGGCGAGGCCTTATGCGGAAAAAATTAGGTCTGTTGCTGCACACCTATCACACGCACAGTCAGAATATAAACACCCATTTATTATTCAAAGAGAAAATATTAAAAATATAGGCCTTATTGTGGTGACTTCGGATAAAGGGCTTTGTGGTGGACTTAATACAAATGTATTAAGGGCTTCAATTTCACAGATTAAAGATTGGGAAAAACAGGGAAAGAAAGTACAAGTTTCTGCAATTGGGGCGAAAGCAATTAGTTTTATGGGGCGCGTTGGTGCAAATATAAAATCACAAGTTTCAGGTATGGGAGACACACCCCATATGGAAGACTTGCTTGGAGCAATTAAGGTCATGCTTGATGGATATGTATCAGGAGATATTGATCAATTGCATATTTGCTATACAAAATTTATTAATACTATGAAGCAAGAGCCTAATATGGAGCAGTTACTTCCACTTTCAGGTGACAAAAGTGAGACGCCAGAAAGTGCCTGGGATTATATTTATGAGCCAGATGCGACTTTAGTTATAGATGCGTTGCTTTCAAGATACATTGAGACGCTTATTTACCATGGGGTTGCGGAAAATATGGCTTCAGAACAATCATCTAGAATGGTTGCAATGAAGGCGGCATCAGATAATGCAGGTAATGTTATTGATGAATTGACATTGGTTTATAACAAGGCAAGACAGGCAGCGATTACTAAGGAAATATCAGAGATAGTTGGCGGAGCGGCTGCCGTATCTTAAAATTTTTTAAATTTTTAATTAACTTTAAATAAAATAAAGTAAGGATAAATTAAATGAGTACCAAACAAATCGGAAAAGTAGTTCAGTGTATCGGGGCTGTTGTTGATGTGGAGTTTCCACGTGATCAATTACCTAAAGTTTATGATGCATTAATCATTGATGATAAAGACTCTACAGCAGAAACAGGTTTAACTTTAGAGGTTCAGCAACAATTAGGTGATGGTGTTGTTAGAACTATTGCGATGGGTTCATCTGATGGTTTATCAAGAGGCACTCAATTTGCATCTACTGGCGCACCCATACAAGTTCCGGTTGGAGAAGGCACCCTAGGTAGAATTATGGATGTTTTAGGTCGTCCAATTGATGAAGTTGGCAAAATTGATTCAAAAGAATTTAGATCAATTCATCAAAAAGCACCTGAATTTAACGATTTATCTCCATCAATCGAATTATTAGAAACCGGCATCAAGGTGATTGACTTAATGTGCCCTTTTGCTAAAGGCGGTAAGGTTGGTCTTTTTGGCGGTGCTGGCGTTGGTAAAACAGTGAACATGCTCGAATTAATTAACAACATTGCTAAACAACACTCTGGTTTATCAGTATTCGCAGGTGTGGGTGAAAGAACTCGTGAGGGAAATGATTTCTATCATGAGATGGCAGAGGCTGGTGTGATTCAACTAGAAAATATGAAGGAATCAAAGGTCGCTATGGTATTTGGCCAGATGAATGAGCCTCCAGGTAACCGATTAAGAGTTGCACTTTCTGGACTTACAATGGCAGAAAAATTTCGTGATGAAGGAAGAGATGTTTTATTTTTTGTTGATAATATTTATCGTTATACATTGGCAGGGACAGAAGTTTCTGCACTATTAGGCCGTATGCCTTCGGCTGTTGGTTATCAACCAACACTTGCTGATGAAATGGGTAAACTTCAAGAAAGAATTACTTCAACAAAAACAGGATCCATTACCTCGATTCAAGCGGTTTATGTGCCTGCAGATGATTTAACTGATCCATCTCCAGCTACAACCTTCCAACATTTAGATTCAACCGTTGTTTTATCTAGAGACATTGCATCATTAGGTATTTATCCAGCAGTTGATCCACTTGATTCTACTTCAAGACAATTAGACCCTCAAGTTGTCGGCGAAGAACATTATGCTGTAGCCAGAGCTGTTCAATCAACACTGCAGAAGTATAAGGAACTAAGAGATATTATTGCTATTTTAGGTATGGATGAGCTTGCACCAGAAGATAAATTGGCGGTAGGTCGTGCAAGAAAAATTCAAAGATTCTTATCACAACCGTTCCACGTAGCGGAAGTATTTACTGGATCTCCTGGCAAATATGTTTCTTTGAAAGACACCATTAAAGGATTTAAGGCAATTGTGGATGGAGAGTATGATGATCTTCCTGAACAAGCTTTTTACATGGTAGGTAGTATCGAAGAGGCAGTTGAAAAAGCAAAAACTGTTTCATAATTAAAGGACGAAATGGTAAATACAATTCAAATTGATGTTGTAAGCGCAGAGGAATCTATTCTTTCTGAAGAAGCTGAATTTGTGGTAGCTCCAGCCAAAATGGGTGAAGTAGGCATATATCCTAATCATGCCTCAATGATCACATTATTAAAAGCCGGTTCGGTGCGTATTAAGAAAATAAATAAATCAGATGAAGATTTGATTTATATTTCTGGTGGAATTTTAGAAGTACAACCCGGTAAGATAACTATTTTATCGGATACAGCCATTCGCGGTAAAGACTTGGACGAGACTAAAGCTAAGGCAGCAAAAAAAGCGGCCGAAGAATCATTAAGCAAAAAAGGAAGTGATATTGATTTTGCATTAGCTGAAGCAGAGTTAGCGGAAGCAGTTGCTCAAATCCAAGCAATTGCAAAACTTAGAAAGAAGTAGCATATAAATTGCAAAACCAAAAAAGCAGCTAAAGGCTGTTTTTTTTGTTTATACTCTTTAAAAAAGGGAAAATAAATGACACTAAGCGTAGTGATTTTAGCTGCCGGCAAAGGTACTAGAATGTTTTCCGAAAAACCTAAGGTATTGCATAAATTATCAAACCAACCTTTATTGCAATATGTGATTAATGCAGCCAAAAATTTAAATCCAGCCAACATAAATGTAGTGGTAGGTTATAAGTCTGATCTGGTTGAACAAGAATTTTCCAAAGAAAATATTAATTGGGTTGTCCAGAAAGAACAACTAGGCACGGGGGATGCTGTTAAATATACCGCATCATTTCTTAAGGGCTCCCAGACTATTGTTTTGTATGGAGATGTACCTTTAATAAATATCAATGATTTAAAAACACTTATAAATATTTCAAAGAATGGCTTAGGTATTTTAACTTTTAATAAAAATAACCCTAAGGGTTATGGAAGAATAAAAAGAATTAAAAAGGAAGTAGAAGGTATCGTAGAAGAAAAGGATTGTTCAGAGGAAGAAAAGAAAATAACGGAAATTAATACAGGCATTATGTGCATGGATACTTCTAAATTAAATAATTGGTTATCTCAAATTACAAATAATAATTCTCAAAAAGAATATTATTTAACTGATATAGTAGCTTTAGCAAAAAAGGATAATATAAAAGTAGTAACTCATGAGGCAAAAAATGAAACCACGATTTCAGGTATTAATTCTAAAGCTGAATTAGTAAGTATGGAAAAATTCATGAATCAAAAAAAGAATATTGAACTAATTGAGCAAGGTGTAAAGATAATGGATCCTTCAAGAACAGAAATAAGGGGGTCATTAGATTGTGGTTCAGATGTCGAGATTGATGTAGGCTGTATATTTGAAGGCAACGTAAAACTTGGAAATAACGTAAAAGTAGGCGCTTACACACATATTAAAGATAGTACTATTTTAAATGATACAAATATAAAATCTTATTCTCATATAGAAGCCTCAGAAGTTGGAGAGAATAATAATATTGGTCCTTACGCGAGATTAAGGCCTGGGGTAAAAACAAAAAAAAATGTTCATATAGGTAATTTTGTAGAAATAAAAAATTCAGAAATTGGTATAGGCACTAAAATTAATCACCTTAGTTATGTTGGAGACAGTGAAGTAGGTGAGAATGTCAATATTGGTGCTGGTTGTATCACTTGTAATTATGATGGTGTAAATAAACATAAAACTATTATTGAAGATGATGTGTTTGTTGGTTCAAACTCACAACTTGTAGCACCCTTAACAATTGGTACGGGCTCAACAATAGGAGCAGGTTCAACAATCACTAAAGACACTCCTGTAAATCAATTATCTTTATCAAGGTCAAAACAAACAAGCATCCCAAGTTGGGAAAGGCCCAAGAAGAAATAAATATGTGTGGAATTGTCGCAGGCATCTCAAATAAAAATGTTCTACCAAAGCTTATTGAAGGTTTAGAGTACCTAGAATATCGAGGTTATGATTCAGCTGGCGTAGCAATTATGAATGGATCAATTAAGAGGGTTAGGTCTACGGGAAGAGTAACATCAATTAAAGCTAAAGTTAAAAATTCAAAATTAAAAGGTTTGATCGGAATAGGCCATACAAGGTGGGCGACTCATGGGGGGGTTACTGAGGAGAATGCGCATCCTCATATTTCAAATAATAAAATTGCCATAGTTCACAATGGGATTATTGAGAATCATGAAGAGCAATGTATTCGGTTAAAAAAATTAGGTTATAAGTTTGAGTCTGAAACAGATACAGAAGTGATCGCACATCTTATTAACTATTACTATAAAGATAATAATTTACTTAAATCAACGCAACTAGCGACAAAAGATTTGACGGGTGCATATGCAATTGCGGTTATTTCAGTTGAAAGTAAAGATGAAATAATATGCGCTCGACTAGGCTGCCCTTTAATAATTGGGCAGGGTAAATCTGAATATTTTGCAGCTTCTGATATTAGTGCATTGATTGGTATTACAAGAAAAGTTATTTATTTAAAAGATGGAGATTTTGCTAAATTAACAAAGAATAATTTAGAAGTTTTTGATTCTAACCTCAAAAAAGTCAGTAGAAAAATTAATCAAAGCAAAATAAAAATGTCTTCGATGGATTTAGGGGCGCATGACCACTTCATGCAGAAAGAAATATATGAACAGCCTAGAGCAATTGGAGATACGATCGAAGCAGTTATCGATAATAATAAATTTGAAAGTGCTTTGTTTGGTAAACATGCCGAAAGCATTTTCAAGGATGTGAATAGCATTCTTATTCTTGCTGCAGGTACAAGTTATTATGCCGGCCTTACTGCTAAATATTGGTTAGAAGATATTGCAAAAATTCAAACAATGGTTGAAATATCTAGTGAGTATCGTTATCGAAAAGCTGTCCCAAATAAAAATCAATTAGTTATTTGTATTTCACAATCAGGAGAAACTTTAGACACAATTGAGGCTTTAAAGCATGCAAAAAAAATGGGGCATAAAAAAACATTGGCAATTTGCAACGTACAAGAGAGCGCAATTGCGAGATCATCAAAACTGTCCTTTTATACACGAGCTGGAATTGAAATTGGTGTTGCCTCTACTAAAGCCTTTACGACGCAATTGGTATCTTTATTTCTTTTAACGATTACGTTAGCAAAGAATAAAAAACTGATTACTAAAAGACTAGAAACAAAATATTTAAATGATTTAAGAATGCTTGTGGGTAGTATTCAAGCGGCATTAAATTTAGAGCCACAGATTAAACAATGGGCAAAACACTTTTTTAATAAGGAGCATGCTTTATTTTTAGGTCGTGGAATACATTATCCAATTGCTTTGGAAGGAGCTTTGAAATTAAAAGAAATATCCTATGTCCATGCAGAGGCTTATCCGGCAGGAGAATTGAAACATGGGCCATTAGCATTGGTCGACAAAAATATGCCAGTGGTGGTGATTGCTCCTAATGATGTATTATTAGAAAAGGTTAAATCTAATATGCAAGAGGTTAAAGCAAGAGGTGGTATATTATTTGTATTTGCTGATACAGATAGTCATTTTGTAGAAACAAAGGGGGTTAAAGTTATCAGGACTCCTAGACATACTGGAATTTTATCCCCTATTATTCACTCTATCCCAGTTCAATTATTGGCATATCATGTTGCCTTAAGAAAAGGAACAGATGTAGATAAACCAAGAAACTTAGCTAAATCCGTCACTGTAGAATAAATAAGAAATGAAAATATACATTCAAAGATTTATGAATCTTTATTTCATTGCTCTTTTATCTATTTCGGGATTCTATGCATTTAATTATTATCAAATATTAAATATGGAAGGATGGGAAATATTTGATAAGCATGCAACAGAAAATGAAAAAGAGAAAAAGGAAAATTTGGCTGATCAAATGCTAGAAGCAGATAAAGAGGCGGCTGCTGAATATAGAAAAGAATATAGAAAAATTTATATCGAAGTTAGAAATAAAGCTAAAAAAGAATTTTGGAACCATAAGAAAAATAATTGGAAAATAGGAGCATTTCTAATTGGATTTTTATTTGTAATTAATTATTTACTTTCCGGCCGAATCACTTTATTTCATAGCAGCAAAGAAAATTAACTCAACTTAAGATTATTTTGATGTCTTAAAGGGGAACTAATCATTCTATACTAAAAAAACACTATATAGTTAATTTTAAAAAAAAAATACTATATATTGTATTTCTACGAATATATAAGGGTAAAATTAACCAAGTTTAAAGAGATGAAAGTTTAAACTTTTTTTAAATTACAGGAGAAATTGAAATGGATATATTAGCAACCGTAAGAAAGTGGGCAGCAGGACTTGCCGAAACAGTAGTTAGTGTAATGGCGCTTGCCATTGTACTTCAAGTATTAATGGGGACTTCAAGTGTACCTTTTCTTGGTTCTACCGATGTAATTGGAAATGTTTCAGGAATATTGGCTCAACTTGGAAGCGAAGGCCTTATTGGTTTAGTAGCTTTATGGGTACTATATTCAATATGGAAATCACGTAAGTAATAACTTTATATTTTAAAGACAACAAAAAAGAGGCCTTATAGGCCTCTTTTTTTGAATCAATAAATTTACAGCAAATCTATCCCAAATTTTTTTAAAATAATTACGTAAATAACAAATAAAAGAACAGTAAAAATTATGGATATTAAAATTGCAGGCCAAAATGACCATTGCTTGATAACCCAAGGAAATAGAAGAAACATGGGTAACGTTGGAAGAACATACCAAAATGTATAGTAGGAATGGTTAGCTATTTTTTCAGTTGATTGATTTTCAAAAAACAACCAAAATAAAACGGTAATTGTAACTAAAGGTAAAGCACTTGTTAGAGCGCCAACTTTATCTGAAATTTTAGCAAGCTCAGAAATAAGAACAATTAAGGTAGCTGTAACAATATATTTAAAAATAATATAGGCCATAATAAAATTTTAATCTATTTTTTAAAGGCAAAGGTACTTAATTAAACTTAAGGTAAATAAAGTAGGTTAAAATAAAGTTTTTTATGTTTAATATAAAATAATTATGCGCCCACCAATCCTTTCTAAATATCCAGTTGATAAGATAATAAGTAATTTTAAATCTTCAAAGGAAAAAGAAATGTGGATTGTTAGGTTTATTCCACAAATCTTAAATAAACAAAAAATAAATGCAAATGCAATATCTGTGATGAAGAGAATAAGCTTATTAAGGCTTGAGCCTTTAACAAATCAAGAGATAGATAAAATAAAAAAGCTAATGATAGAAATTGGTCGAGATGATATTAAATGCGTAAGGCAAACAGAGTCTAAGCAGAAAGATATTCTAATATTCTGTGGTCATGATGATGCACCAGAATCAATTGATGGAATTGAAAGATATATTTATAGAATCATTCCAAATGCTAAATTAAAGTTCGGTGTGGCTGATATGAATAGGGACAGGTGTTGCATAGTGAAAGATAAATACTGGGATTCTGATAAAAAAAGGCCGACGGGCGTTTATTCTTTGGCAGACTTAGCGGTTGTAGACTGACCCTCTTTTCTATTTTTACTTCTTATTCTTTTTTGAGCATTTGAGCTGTTTTTAAAGTTTTTTGTTGATTTTATAAATGGTCTTTTCTTTCCACTGCGACGTTTTTTATTTTTATTTATATCGGCTGTTATTTTGGTTGGTTCCATTCCATCGATGGTTTTAACATCTATCTTTAACTTTGTGAACCTCTCAATTTTTCTTAAATGCTCTTTATCTGTTTCATTTACAAAGCTAATAGCGAAGCCTTTCTTATCAGCCCGACCTGTTCTCCCAATTCGATGAACATAATCTTCAGCAAATCGAGGCAAGTCATAATTGAATACATGAGTAATGTGTTTAACATCAATTCCTCTAGATGCTAGATCTGTTGCGACTAAAACTTTAATCCCATTTTTTTTGAATCGATTGATCGTCCTAGTTCTGCTATTTTGTGTCATATCACCATGTAAAGCAGATGCTTTAATATCTTTATGGTATAAATCATCTGATAATTTATCTGCTAGTCTTTTGGTAGCAGTAAAAATAATGGCCTGATTAACATTCTCTTGAGATAAAAAGTGATCAAGAAGATTAATTTTGTGTGACTGACTATCGACATAATAGAGAGATTGATCGATATTAGTATGGCCAATTGCTTGTGGTTCAATGGAAATCTTTGTTGGTGACTTTAAGAATTCTTCAGCAATCTTAGAAACATCAGCATCAAGTGTGGCTGAAAACATGAGCATTTGTTGTTTTTTGGTTGTTGCATTATAAATTTTTCTAATATCTGGAACAAATCCCATATCTAGCATTTTATCTGCCTCATCTAAAACCATAATTTCTGTGTCATTAAATTTAACTTTTCTTTGTTTATGTAAATCTAGAAGCCTTCCGGGAGTAGCAATCAGAATATCAACTGGCTTGGATAAAAATTTGTTTTGAAGTTGATAAGACATTCCACCAGTAATGGTGACAGAGAATATTTTTAAATAGCGTGAATATATTTTAATGCTATCTGTAACTTGATTAGCCAGCTCACGTGTTGGAGTAATTATTAAAACTCTGGGTCCTTTAACCATTCTTTTGGTTGTGGTTAAGTGACTTAAGATGGGTAAAACAAATGCAGCTGTTTTACCTGTTCCTGTTTGTGCTGTTGCTAATACATGTTCCTTTTTAAGGATATGTGGGATAGATTTTTTTTGGATTGCAGTAGGTTCTTTATATCCTGAGTCTTGAACAGCTTTAAGTATTTCAGGGGCAAGGCTTAGAGTTTTAAATGACAAAAAATTATCCTTAAGTTATGTCTATGAGAAGATTAGGCATAATGATAAATTATAGATAATCTTTACGAGTGCGAAGTATATAGGTAATTGAAAATAAAGTAAATTTTCAATATTTGAATTTAATAATTATTAGATATTAAACTCCAAATTTAATTAACTTAATTTTATCTTGAAGAGATAAAGACTTAATTTTATATTCTTGTTTGCTAGCGAGGCTTCTATTGGCAAATGAGGCTTTAAAAACTAATTTAAATGGGCCACGATGTTTTGTATACTTAGCCCCCTTATTTGTTCCATGTTCATTTATTCTACGATTAATGTCTTTTGTGATGCCAGTATAGTAAGTGTCATCTGCACATTTTAATATATAGACGAACCATTCTTCTTTGGCTAAACGAGCTAACTCAGATAATGTTACAAGACCACTAACGTTGTAGTTTGCCATAAAGTAATAACCATTAAAATTATATTTAACCTAGTCTTAGTAATTATAAAATAATTTTTTTTATTTCATCAATATACTCAGGAAAATATTGATTGATTACTTTAAGATCAAACTTTTTTAATATCGATTGGTTTGATTCTCTTTTCAACAAAAATTTAAAAGACTCTGCAACAAGGTCAGTTTTAGTTATTTTTCCATTTGTAATATCTTGATGTAATTGGTCGTTTAAAGAGACGATATGTTCAGTTTTAGAATCTTTATCGATGGTTACATTAAAAGAATCTTTATCGATTATCTTAATACTAATCATGGGCTAATTTGGCTCACAATCACCTGAGAATGTCTCAATGTATTGACCAAACCCTTTATTTCCAGAAATATAATCAGTGATTGAATTATTTTTACGATTTATTTCTAAATTACGAATATTTAAAAAATTTGATTTACACCGAATAAGTTTTTCACTCCAGGTACAATCAATATTATTCAAATCTTGTAATGCACCCTCAATAAAATTAAAAGAAATAGTTTTCACTTCCTCTTTTTTCCCTGATGAACCCATCAATTCGAAGGTAGCAATACCCTTACATTTGAAATTAATCGTTTTATCTTCTGAAAAAGCAAAGGTAGCATTCATTAAAATTAAAATGAAGATAAATATATATTTTATTTTCATAATTTATTGTGTAAGGATTTTCATGCATTTTGGAAATTCAGCGGACCCAATAATAAAATCAAGCTCTTCACATTTTTTCCTGGCAGCACTTCCTGATAATCGTTTAACAGATCTTCCATCGATAGTTATCTCATCAGATGCTCTATTTGAAAAATTACAGTGGTAGCTAAAAATATCTTGTAATAGTAAATCATCACCTAAATTACTAATGCTGTTTTGATCAAGTCCGCCATATTTAGAACATGCCCTCATCATCTCGGAATTTACTCCCCCATCTTCACCGAAATAAGTATCAACTGTTAACCCACTATAGTTATTATGAGGTGCTGGTAATTGTTCTTTTTTGGTTGTTACACAACCAAAAGAAAAAATTACATAAATTAAAATGTATATCCAACCACTAAATTTTATTGTGTTCTTTAATCCCACTTAGACATACCCACCCATTGCTTTTTAGAGTTTTTTCAAATTTAAACCAAGGGGAATAAATTTGTTTAATTTGTTCTTCTTGAGATTCTAGTATACCTGATAAGGCAATTTTCCCTTTTGGGCTACAATAACTTGCCAATAATGGAGCTAACACGGTGAGTGCACTAGATAATATATTTGCAACAATTAAATCAGCTTGAAATTTAAAATCTTTATTGGTATTTAACCAAGCAATATTACATTTGTTTAGTTTTCCATTTTCGCGGCTTGCTGTAATTGCTTGAGCATCTATATCAACCCCTATTACTTTTTGAGCGCCGAGCTTATCAGCAGCGATTGCTAAAATACCTGAGCCGCAACCATAATCGAGCACTTGTGTATTTTTAGTAACATTATCGATGAGCCATTCTGTACATAGGTGAGTAGTTGGATGCGCCCCTGTCCCAAAAGCTAACCCTGGATCTAGAATAATATTAATGAGGTTTGGTTTTTCTATTTCATGCCATGATGGAACAATATATATTTTATTTTTTATACAAATAGGCTTAAATTGAGATTGTGACAATTTTACCCAATCAGTTTCAGAAACAGGTGAAGTATTAAATTTAAAATCAATGTCTTTGAAATTTGTGGCGAGGCTTTGCTGGATTTTTTTGATATCAATAGAGTCATCAAATAATGCTTGTATTTGATTGGTTGACCAAAATTTGTTCGGCCCACTATGAGGTTCACCAAAAATCAATTCTTCGTTATTTTTATTTAAATTTTTATCTTGAATAAAAACTGATAAGGCACCATTTTTATCTAACTCATCACTTAATAAATCAATATCTTTTTCTTCAGCAAAAAAGGTTAGATTTGTCCATGCCATTTTATTATGTTTTATTTTTTAGTTTATTTTCAAGGTAATGAATATTAACGCCACCATCCATGAAGCTAAGATCGCTCATGAGGTCTCTATGAAGCGGGACATTTGTTTTTATACCCTCAATGACAATTTCAGATAAAGCAATATCCATTCTGGCAAGCGAAATATCTCTGGATTCACCATAAGTTATTAATTTTCCAACCATTGAATCATAGTTAGACGGGACTTTATAACCTCCATAAGCATGTGTATCAATCCTGACGCCAGGACCACCTGGAAGATGAAATCTAGAAATAGTACCTGGTGAAGGCATGAAGTTATATGGATCTTCCGCATTAATTCGACATTCAATAGCATGACCATGATATTTAATATCTTTTTGACGAAAAGAGAGCTTTTCACCAAAGGCAATTTTTATTTGCTCTTGTACTAAATCAATATCGGTAATGAGCTCAGTAACAGTATGCTCAACCTGAAGTCTGGTATTCATTTCAATGAAGTAAAATTCATCATTCTCATATAAGAATTCAAATGTGCCCGCACCTCGATAATTTATTTTTTCGCATGCTGATGCACATCTAGCACCAATTTTGTTCATTTGCCTTTCACTAATTCCAGGTGCAGGCGCTTCTTCAACAATTTTTTGGTGACGTCTTTGAAGGGAACAGTCTCTAGTTCCAAGATGAATAGCATTTTTATGAGAGTCAGCTAATACTTGAAATTCAATGTGTCTAGGTTTTCCAAGAAATTTTTCCATGTAGACGACGGGATTTCCAAAAGCAACTTGAGCTTCATTCTTGGTCATTACCACTGAGTTCAGAAGTGCGGCTTCAGTATGTACTACACGCATACCTCGACCCCCTCCCCCTCCAGCAGCTTTAATAATGACAGGGTACCCAATTTTTTTCGCAATTTCTTTGATTTCATCGCTATCATCGGGGATGGCACCATCAGAACCAGGAACACACGGCACTCCTGTTTTCCGCATTGTTTCTTTAGCACTAACTTTGTCACCCATCATTCTAATTGTTTCAGGCCTTGGGCCAATAAACGTAAATCCACTTTTTTCAACACGCTCAGCAAAATCTGCATTTTCTGAAAGAAAGCCGTAACCGGGATGGATGGCTTGAGCATCAGTTACTTCTGCTGCACTGATAATTGCTGGAATGTTCAAGTAGCTTAGGTTGGAAGGTGCTGGGCCAATACAAACTGATTCATCGGAAAGTTTTACATATTTTGCTTCAGCATCAGCCTCCGAGTAGACGGTGACTGTTTTAATGCCCATTGCTCTACAAGCCCTGAGGATTCTAAGGGCTATCTCACCACGATTGGCAATTAAAATTTTATCAAACATGTTTTTAACTTATTACGAAAAGAGGTTGTCCGAACTCTACAGGCTGACCGTTTTCAATTAATATTTTAGAAATTGTGCCTTCTTTATCGGATTCTATTTCATTAAGAATTTTCATAGCTTCGATAATGCATAAAGTTTCACCCTTCTTCACAGTGGATCCAATATCTATAAAAGGTGCCGAATCCGGAGAGGCGGCTCTATAAAAAGTACCCACCATTGGCGAAGTAATCACATTCCTATCTTCATCCGCATTTCCATCCTTTGCTTCACTGGGGGGCTCAGCTTTAGTTGGAGTCTGAAGATTAGGGGTTTCTATTGGTTGCTGAATATAGTTAACAGGCGCTATGGGTGTTTGGGGGGTGCTTTGTCGAGTGATTTTTACCCTTTCTTCGCCCTCTGTTAGTTCAAGTTCAGAAATATCTGATGCTTCTACTAAATCGATCAGGGTTTTTAGCTTTCTTAAATCCATTTTATCTTTACCTCAAGTTTTTATTCAGATTGATTTATGTAATTCAGTGCTGCAACATATCCTTCAGGCCCTAATCCACTTATGATAGCAACTGCTACATCAGAGAAAAAAGAATTTTTTCTAAAAGCTTCTCTTGCAAATACATTCGAGAGATGAATCTCAATAAATTTTATTTTTTTTGCAACAAGACTATCTCTAATTGCTACTGAGCTATGGGTAAAGGCAGCAGGATTTATAATAGTAAAATCACTTGATAATGATTGTATCTTATCAATAATTTCAGACTCACTATTACTTTGAAAAATATCTATTTCAATATTTAATTCTTTCGCTCGATTAATTAACATAGAATTAATTTCTTCAAGCGTCATGTTTCCATAGTGCTCGGGCTCTCTTTTGCCTAGTAAATTTAAATTAGGCCCGTGTATAATACTTACTCTTTTTTTTAACATGAATTTTATATTAGTAAATATATGTTTATAAAAAACCTATTTTGCCGAAATTAACCTATTTTGTCTATATTTTAATAGATTTTAAGTAACTTTAGTGGTCTATCTATCGAATAATTGAGTTTAGTGCTTGATTTAATTGATTTAATTTTAATCGACCGTAAAATATTTTTTCAATTTTTCTATCAGGACCAATAATAATACTAAAAGGTAAAATGCCTCTTTCGTTCCCAAGCGATTGGGATAATTCAACACCTTCATTCTCAGCAATAAAAGACAAATACTGAATCGGTATTTTTTTAGTGAATTTGTTAACTGATTCTAAATCATCAATAGCTATTGCAATAGTTTGGATATGTTTATTTTGATGAGAAAATTCGTTTAACTCAGGTATTTCTTCTCGACAAGGTGCACACCATGTAGCCCAAAAGTTTATTAACAGCCATTTACCTTCAAACTTTGACAAGGCAACCTTCTTCCCAGCAGTATCTATAATTTGAGAGTTAAATAATTTCTTAGTTGTGATATTTGAAACATCTGAAACATTCAATTCTTTATCAATATCATTTTTTTTAATTAAATAACCAGTAAAAGCAGCAATGACACCAATCGAAATAATCAGTAGTATAAATTTAAAATTCTTTCTCATGCTTTAGCCCTATTCGTAATATTTTTTTGAAATCTTTTGCATTTTTAAAGCCGATTGTTCTTATTCTTCTAATCTCACTTCCAGAAGAATTAAAAAATATGATAGCGGGAGGTCCAAAAATTTCAAATTCACGCATAAGTTTTTTATGGCTCTCTGTATTATTAGTGACATCAACCTTCAATAAAACATATTCATTCATTAATGCACGTACTTGTTCATTTGTAAAAGTAAATTTCTCAAATTCAAGGCATGTGATACACCAGTCCGCATAAAAATCGAGCATGATCGGCTTTTTATTATTTGTAGAAATTAAATTGTTTAACTCATCAACTGTATTAATAACAATAAAATTTGGCTTACTTTTAAATGAAATTAAATCTTTATCCTTATCCAAAAGATTTTCCGCAAGAAAGATATTAGAAAACAATGATAGGAGAAAACTTGTGATCAAGACTATTTTAATAAGTGCTATTTTATTTTTAGTAAAAAATAAGTAATAAATAAAAGTGGATGTTAGTAAAGTATTTAAAAGAAAATAAAAAATAGATTCGCTCAACATAGGGCGGATAATATAAATTGCCATTCCAATAAGAATAAAGCCAAGAAGTTTTTTAACCTTAATCATCCAAATACCTGGTTTGGGAAGAAGCTTGTTAGCAGAAAATCCAATTAGTAATAAAGGCATACTCATTCCAATACTCATTCCAAATAATGAAAGACCCCCTAAGAAAATATTATTGGACTGGCTAATATATAAAATTGCTGCTGCCAGTGGAGGGGCAACACATGGACTTAAAATGAGGGCTGAAAATAGTCCTAAGAAAAATATATGCATGATATTTTTCTTATTTATTTTATTAAGGAAGTTTGAAAGAAAGCTATTTTCAGAAATGTTTAAATGAAAAACATCAAACATGGCTAAAGCAAAAATGAAAAATATAATCCCGTTAAACAATAAGAAATAGATATTTTGTAAACTTGAAGATAAAAAGCTTCCCGTGATTGAAGCAACAATTCCAAAAATAATGTAGGTTGCTGATACGCCAGCAACATAACTTAAAGTAAAGCGGATAGCATGATCTTTGTTCGATGATATTATAATGCTTGAAAGGATAGGAACCATGGGCAGAACGCAGGGGGTAAGTGATAAAAGTAGGCCTGCTAGAAAAAAACTTATTAATATAATGATAAAATTTCTATCATTAAGTTTTTCAACAAATGAATCTGTTTCCGATAAGTAAGCAACCTCTGCTTTGCTATGCAAATTGATGATATTTGTTGTCGGGGGATAACAAAGCCCTTTTTCACTACATCCTTGAAAATCTATTTTAATTTGAGCATCTTGTGGAAGCATATCTTTAATCAAAATAGAAATAATTTTTTTACCGTAATAAACTTCTTGCTTTCCAAAGAATGCATCTTCTTTAATAGTGCCTTGAGGATATGTCAGTTGGAAATCTAAACTTGGTTCTAAAGTAATTTTGAATTTATCTTTATAAGTGTAGTAACCAGCGGCATTATTAATTTCTATGCTAAGTTGCTTTTCATCTTTATCTTTTATAATAGATAATTGAAATGCTTCCTCTACTGGTAAAAAGATCTCTCTTTCTTCATAAAAACGAAAGCCATCATCTGCAGATGAAGTAAGGCTGAAAAAGAACAGAATAAAAATTAAATTAATATGTCTTAACATCTTTGGCGGATATGTATTTCAAGTTTATAATTATCCGCAAATACTATAATTACTCAATGAATTTCATAACTTAATATTAATTACAATATGAGAAAAATAATAATAATTTTTTTAATTTTATTACCTGGCCTCGAGTTAGCAGGCATTATTTATTTTTTCAACCTATATGGTTGGTGGTTTTTATTGTATTTAATTTTAATAGCTATTTTAGGATGGCAATTAATTAACGAAGAGAAAGCAAATGCTCTAAGTAAATTAACCGGATTAATGTCAAAGGGAGGAAATCCCGCAGATGCCATTATGGGTTCTGCAAAAAATTTATTTGCTGGAGTTTTATTTTTATTTCCTGGTGTAATCACTGATGTATTTGGCTTGTTAGTTTTACTTCAGGGCAGCAGAGGCCCAATTTTAAAAAAAGATCAAGCATATAAAGCCCCTCAAGATAAAACTACAGATATTATTGAAGGTGAATTTCATCGAGAAGACAAAGAAAAGTAATGGCAACCTACAAAATTAAAATTCAGTCATCAGGTGACGAATTTAATGTAAAGCCAAGCCAAACAATTTTAGAAGGTGCTATAGATGCAGGCATTACAATGCCTTATGGTTGCCAAGATGGGGCTTGTGGTTCGTGTAAAGGAAAAGTAGTTTCTGGTAGGTTTTATATAGAGGAGTATCAGTCCTCAGCTTTAACTGATTCTGAAAAAGAAGAAGGATACACTTTATTTTGTAAAACAATGGCACAAGAAGATCTTGTTATTGAAACAAACATGCCTAATATGTATGACTCAATACCAGCAAAAGTTACTCCTGTTAGAGTAGAAAGTTTACAAAAATTAAATCATGATGTTATGCAGATGTACCTAAAATTACCGGCCTCTGAAACCTTACCATTTAAGGCCGGACAATATATTGAATTCATAATGGTGGATGGAAGTCGCCGAGCTTTTTCTATGGCTAATCCACCTCATAAATCAATGATTGAATTACATCTGAGACTTATTGAGGGGGGGGAATTTACCAGTTTTGTCTTCAATGAAATGAAAGAAAAATCAATACATAGAATTGAAGGTCCTATCGGTCAATTTTATTTAAGAGAAAGTGAAAGGCCAATTATATTTATAGCAGGAGGGACGGGGTTTGCTCCTATAAAATCAATTATTGAAGAGATGATTTTTAATAAAAATAAAAGAAAAATCTATTTATATAGGGGTGTGAGATCTGCAGAGGATTTTTATATGACAGATTTGGTCTCTAGTTGGAAAAAGAAATTGGGAAATTTAACTTATATACCAGTAGTTGAGGATGGATCATCAACAGATTTAAGGAGTGGATATGTCCATCATGCTGTATTAGAAGATTTCAAAAAATTAAGCGATGTTCAGGTTTATTGTTGTGGTGCTCCGGGATTGGTTGAAAATGCATTTATAGATCTTATAAAGAATGGTCTGCCTGAGGATCAATTTTTTGCAGATGCGTTCACATTTTCACCTAAAAAGAAATAAAAATTGTTGTATTAATCTAAGGTCTCAGTGGCAATGAGCTCCTTTAGCTTTTGTAATTCAATATTCTCGCTAACTAAAATATGCTTGAAGATTGCACTGAGTTGGTCCCTGATTTTATTATGATTTACAATTATTTTTATGTTGTGTAACCAGCTTTTTTCAATATCTATTAGCTGGTTTATAAGGTGTTTGGCGCTATTTGTGCTCGAGATAAGCATGAATTTATGATTATATTTTGTTAAATCCTTTTTAAGATGAAATAAGTTAATATTGACATATTTTCTGATGTAGCATTCCCCATAACTTACATCAGCACCCCTTTTCTCAAGTTCATTTTTTAATGTCTCACGACCACCTTTGCCGCGAATAATTAATATTTTTCTCTCTCTTACATCACTTAAAATTTCTTTTTTTAATAAATGTTCAGAATCAAAATGATTTTCTGGAGAATGAATATTTACTGATAAATTTTTCTGAAGCAATGATTTTGTCGTTGGACCAATACATGAAAATATTAAGCTCTTAGGGATATTTATTGATTGTTTTTTGACTCTTTCAAGAAAGAAGTGGACGCTATTTGTACTAATAAAAATAATATGATGATAGATTTTTAAATTTTTCAAGATGCCATCAAAAATTTTGTAATTATCAAGGGGGTAAATTTCAGTTAATGGATAATCTAGTAGAGAAATGCTTGAATTTTTTAAATCAACGGATAATTTGATATTGGTTTTATGAGGTCTCGTTGAAATGAGCGCGATTTTTTTTGGTCCATTCATTTTTATTCATTCGCTAATATTTCTTTTGCCCCCTTGGCAATCAATGTTTCACTTAATGCTTCGCCAAGTTTATAAAAATCTGATTTTGACCCACTTTTTTCAGCATGGATAATTTCTGAACCATCTGGCTTAGCTACAAACCCCTTAATCAAAAAATTATCTTTGATGATTGAAGCAAAAGCACCTAGCGGAACTGTGCAACTTCCAGCAAGTGAACGACTAACTGTTCTTTCTGCTAAAACACATCTTGCTGTATCTTCGTCATTTAATGGCCTTAATAAATCTGTCAATATATTGTTATCAGATAGGATTTCAATACCTAAAGCACCTTGCCCAACTGCTGGTATACTTTCTGAAGGGCTTATAAATTGTTTTATTCTTGATTTTAAATTTAAGCGAATTAGTCCAGCGGCAGCTAAAATAATTGCACCATATTGACCATCATCTAATTTTTTTAATCGTGTTTGTAAGTTTCCTCTGAGTGGCTCAATAATCAAGTGGGGATATTTTGACTTAATTTGACTCTGCCTTCTTAAGCTTGATGTGCCAACAACTGCACCCTTTGGCATATCTTTTAGAGCAGCATACTCATTAGAGACAAAAGCGTCCCTTGCATCTTCACGCTTTGAAATAGCTATTAATTTGAATTCCTCAGGGATGTCCATAGGTAGGTCCTTCATAGAATGAACAGCTAAATCTGCTTTTCTTTCTAATAAAGCATGTTCAAGCTCCTTAATAAAAAGACCTTTCCCCCCAATGGTTGCCAATGATTCATTTAGCAAAAGGTCGCCTTGCGTTTTAAAACCCTCGATATTTATTTTAATAGAGGGATGCATTTCATTAATCAATGACTTAATAAATTCTGCCTGCCACATAGCAAGCGAACTTTCTCTAGATGCAATTGTTATTTTTTTAATCATATATCTAAAAGATTTTATCACAGTGGATAATGTTAGATTAATCATATGATTGACGATTTTCATATATAATTCATTGAAAATAATAGAGAAATAAGTAGAAATGAAAAAAAATAAACAAAATTGGTCAAACAGATTTTCAGAGCCAACTAGTGAAATAGTTAAAAGATATACAGCGTCAGTAAATTTTGACCAAAGATTAGCAATGTTTGATATTGCAGGCTCTTTAGCGCATGCAGAAATGTTAAATAAACAAAAAATAATTTCTACGAAAGATTTGAATGCTATTAAAAAGGGTTTAAATCAAATTAAAAAAGAAATTATTTCTAATAAATTTGAATGGTCAATTGATCTTGAGGATGTTCATTTAAATATAGAAAAAAGACTCACTGAAATTGCGGGCGAGGCTGGGAAAAAACTCCACACAGGGAGATCAAGAAATGATCAGGTTGCGACTGACATGAGACTTTTTTTAAGAGATTCCTCAGATCAGTTGGTTGTTTTAATAGAAAAGCTACAAAAGGCTACATTGGCTATAGCTGAAAAGCATGTTAAAACTATTATGCCAGGCTTGACCCATCTTCAGGTAGCTCAACCGATCAGTCTTGCACATCATCTACTTGCTTATTTTGAAATGCTTGAGAGAGACAAGGCAAGATTTGTAGATTCAAGAAAAAGAATAAATATTCTACCTCTGGGCGCTGCTGCCCTTGCTGGAACTTCATACCCTATCGATAGGAAATTGGTAGCCAAATTGTTGAAGTTTGAGGGGGTTATGGAAAATTCAATTGATGCAGTTTCTGATAGAGATTTTTTAATCGAATTCAATGCAAATGCTTCACTCTTAATGACGCATCTCTCAAGATGGTCAGAAGAATTAGTTATGTGGTCAAGCCCATTTTTTAGTTTTATTGAAATTTCAGATAGTTTTTGTACGGGGTCAAGCATAATGCCGCAGAAAAAAAATCCTGATGTGCCAGAGTTAGTTAGAGGTAAAACAGGAAGAGTGAATGGCCATTTAGTAAGTTTGTTAACGTTAATGAAGGGACAATCTCTTGCTTACAACAAAGATAATCAAGAAGATAAAGAGCCTATTTTTGATGTGGTGGATACAATAATGGACACTCTGAATATTTACGCAGAGATGATTTCTAAAATTAAGGTGTTTCCTAAAAATATGGAGGCTGCTGCTTTAAAAGGTTATGCAACGGCAACGGATTTAGCAGATTATTTAGTAAAAAAAGGATTGCCATTTAGGGAGTCTCATGGGGTAGTGGCTAAAGTTGTTAAACATGCAATAGACCAAGATTGTGATCTATCGGATCTGGAACTTGCTAAACTGAAGGAATTTAGTAATTTAATTGATAAGGATGTCTTTAGGTGTCTATCTCTTAAGGGATCAATTCAGTCCAGAAAGCATCTTGGAAGCACGGGATTTAATGCCGTAAACTCAGCACTTAAAAAAGCAAAATCTAAACTATAAAAATAAGTTGCTCAAATTGTACCCAGCCTTAGACGTTAGATTTAGAATTTCATCAACAGACCTTTTACCAGATTCCGATAATGCCCATAGCATGCTAGATCTTGTACCAGTCCTGCAATAAGCAAAAATAGGTTTTTCTGAAGCTTCGAAATAATCACTAAATTGATCAATATCCTCTTGGGTGATTTGACCGCCAATAACTGGCTGATGAACAAATTTTATATTATTCGCAATAGCTGCTTTTTTAATGCTCTCGACCGTTACTTGATTTGCTTCTTCGTTATCTGGCCGATTACAAAAAATGGTTTTAAATCCTGCTTCTTTAATTTTTTTTATATCATCTAGGGTGACTTGATCTGAAACAATATAATCTTCAATAATTTTATTTAATTGCATATTTTTTAATCCCTCAAAAAGATTTGTAAAAGCTCATTTAAAAAATCTTGTCCCAAAATAGTTGGTTTAATCCTACCATTTTTTTCTGTAATCAGTTTTTTATCTTTTGCTATATTTAGTTCCTTTTTAATATGGCTAATAGGTATATTTGTGCGAGTTTCAAATAATGTTGTATCAAAACCATCATTTAACCTCAAGGCATTTATCATGAATTCAAAAATCAAATCGTTTGTCGATAATATTTTTTCATCATCATAAAAGTTATTATTATTTATATGGTTAATATAATCACGAGGGTTTTTAAAACAACTTTGTCGGTAAACTTTTTTTTCATATGACAATTTGCTATGAGCTCCTGCACCAATACCTAAATAGTCACCAAAATTCCAATAATTTAAATTATGTAAGCAACGTGCATTCTTTTTTGCATAGGCAGAAGTTTCATAATGATCAAATCGTGCTTTGTTTAGTTCATGTCTGATCAATTCATATATTTCTGCACTTTTTTCTTCATCTGGTAATTTAGGGGGGAATTTATTGAAAAGAGTATTGGGTTCTATAGTTAGGTGATAATAAGAAATATGTGAGACGCCAACGTCAAGCGCCTTGGCGATGTCATATTTAACATCTGTGAGACTTTGACTAGGCAAAGCAAACATTAAATCAATATTCACCTTATCAAAAATTTTTACTGCTAGATTAGCAGCATCAAAAGCCTCTTTAGGGTTGTGAATGCGCTCTAGTTTTTTTAAATGTTCATGATTAAAACTTTGAACACCTAGTGACATTCTATTGATGCCAACATCTTTATAACCATAAAAATGTTGCTTATCAAATGTACCGGGATTAGCTTCAATTGTAATTTCACAATTTTTATTTAAGCCAAAATTTTTATCTAGTTTCTGTATAAGGCGATCAAAAGCCTTAGGACTAAATAAACTAGGTGTTCCGCCACCAAAAAAAATTGAATGTATAGATCTTTTAGAATCAATATTAAAATTTTCTATTTGTTTAATCAAAGCGCTTGTGTATACCTCCTCATTATTTTTAATATGCTGATCTTTAAATTCGTGAGAATTGAAGTCACAATAAGGACATTTATGAATACACCAAGGTATGTGAATATAAATAGAGAGTGGAGCGAATTTCATGCTTAGAGAAAACGTAAAAACAAAATTATTTTTTCTTTATAGGGCTGTCAAGACTTTCAATTAGGGTAAAAAGAGCTTTTTTCATTTGCTCATCTGAAACTTCCATTAGTATTCCGTCATCAAATGCATCTTGAGTCATTTGCTTTAATTCATCAAAGTTTTCGTTCATTACCTTAACTTTTTCAGTGCAGGATACAATAGATTTATCATCTCTTATCCAAATGGGCCATTTTAAATTTTTATTTGCCATAAAGTATTTTAAGTTTATGTTTTAACTTTTGCAAAGCTTGACCACGATGACTGATTTTGTTTTTTAATTCAAAGCTTAATTCAGCTGCTGACTGATCTGTCTTAAAATCCATAAAAATAGGATCATACCCAAAACCATTGACACCTTTTGGGGAAGATAAAATTTCACCCTGCCAAACGCCTTCCGCAATGATCGGTTGGGGGTCGTCGTAGGAGGTAATAAAAACTATTGCACAATAGTAATGAGCTTTTCTATTTTTTTCATTTTTAAGAAGATCTAACAATTTATCGTTATTTTTTTTATCGTTAGCACCCTCCCCTGAAAATCTAGCCGATAAAACACCTGGCCTTCCTTTTAGTGCTTCAACACATAAGCCAGAATCATCTGCAATAGCGGGAAGATTAGACGCTTTTGAGGCGAATCTTGCTTTAGTTAGTGCATTTTCCAAAAATGTTCCGTAGGGCTCTTCAGCTTCTCCAATATTAAGGTCTGATTGTGCAATTGTTTTGATTGGCAAATCACGAAGTAATGTTTTAATTTCAGATAATTTTTTGACATTATTTGTGGATAAAATAATTTTTTGCATAGAAGTATTATTTGAGAACGTCTTTTTGAATTTGTATTAGTTCAGCAATACCTTGTTCTGCTAAAAGGATTATATTATTCATTTCATCTTTGCTAAAGGGCTCTCCTTCAGCGGTCCCTTGAATTTCAACAAAGTTTCCTTGCCCAGTCATTACGATATTCATATCGGTATCACAGTTTGAATCTTCAGCGTAATCAAGGTCTATCAAAACCTCTTCATCTTTTATCCCAAGCGAAATTGCTGCCACAGCATCTTTTAAAGGAGAGGTTTTAAGAGTCCCATTTTCTATGAGGGGGTTAATGGCATCACAGAGCGCAACATATGCACCAGTAATGCTAGCTGTTCTCGTTCCACCGTCAGCTTGAATGACGTCGCAGTCAATATGAACAGTTCTTTCGCCTAACTTTCCTAAGTCAATAATAGCCCTTAGGCTTCGGCCTATTAATCTTTGTATTTCTTGGGTTCTTCCTGATTGTTTGCCTCTTACTGATTCTCTAGGCATGCGAGTTGAAGTTGATCTTGGAAGCATTCCATACTCAGCAGTTACCCATCCCTGATTTTTACCCTTTAAAAATGACGGCACTTTTTCTTCTATGCTTGCATTGCAAATAACATGAGTATCACCACATTTTATTAATACAGATCCCTCGGCATGTTTTGTATAATTTCTTATAATTTCAATATGTCTAATTTCATTATTGGCTCTGTCCGTCGATCTCATAAATGTCCTTTAATTGTCTTGAATGGTGATTATAATCTAAAGATATTAAATAAGCTCCGGAGAATTTAATGTTTCTTACCCTATTAATAAATTAGATTGTTAAACTATATTGTATAAGTTGAACAATTTAAAAGGGCTATAAATGATTTCAAGTATGACAAGTTTTTACACGGTTTCCAAAGAAACTAATCATGGTTGTTTGGTTGTGGAATTAAAAACCTTAAATAGTAGATTTTTTGATTTACAAATGAGACTAAGTGACGAGCTACGAGTGCATGAGCCGAGCATTAGAAAAAAAATATCTAAAATTATCGCAAGGGGAAAAATTGAATGTAAAATTTACTTAAAAGTTAGAGAAAATTTATCTGAAATTAAAAATGATGATATTAAGAATATAAAAAAAATAATAAAATCCGTTGAAAAAATTGCCTCCCTGATTAAAAACGCAAAACAAATTAGCCCAGTAGATATCATTCATCTTCATAGTGAAAAAGGAAATCAACCAAGCTATAAGGGGTTAAATGAAACATTATTAAACTTGGTCGATGATTCATTAAAAAAAATAATTGCCGATCGCCAGCGTGAAGGTAAAAAAATTAAACAATTAATTTTATCTAGAGTTGCAAGGATAGAAAAAGAAGTGAGGAAAGTTAGGAAAACGGTGCCAAAGTTTATTGACGCTCATCAAAGAAAAATTATTAAAAAATTCAAAGATGCTTTAATTAATTTTGATCAAGATAAAATAAAACAAGAGCTAGTAACTTTTATACAAAAAGGCGATGTTGAAGAGGAGTTAGACAGACTAGATTCGCATTCTCATGAATTAAGAAGGTTATTAAATTTATCAGAACCAGTCGGGAAAAAAATAGATTTTTTAATGCAAGAATTTAATCGAGAGGCCAACACACTAGGCTCAAAAGCTATAGCAGTAGAAATATCTCAATCGGGAGTTGAGTTAAAAGTATTAATAGAACAAATAAGAGAGCAAATTCAAAATATTGAATAAAATTATATTAACGTTATGACAGAAAACAATAAGAAAGGTAGGTTATTTATCGTTACCGCTCCTTCGGGGGCAGGGAAAACTTCACTTGTAAAAGCGTTGGTTGAGCTATGCCCCGAGATAAAAATTTCTATCTCACATACAACTAGACAACCAAGAGAAGGTGAAAGAGAGGGGATTGAGTATTACTTCGTAAATAATGAAGCTTTTGATTATTTAAAAAATAAAGATGAGTTTTTAGAAAGTGCGGAATGTCATGGTGCGCAATACGGAACAGCAATGGCTCCTGTAAAATCAACTCTGAAAATGGGCACAGATATTATCTTAGAGATAGATTATCAAGGTGCTTTAAACGTAAAGAAGATTTTTTCTGAAGCAGTAAGTATATTTATTATTCCACCTTCAATGGCTGTTTTAAAAGAAAGATTAGAAGGGCGAGGCCAAAATTCAAAAGCTGATATTAAGGTACGTTTAGCGGCAGCTAAAGAAGAAATCAGCCATCTTGAAAAATTTGATTATGTTATAATCAATAATAAGTTTGAGAAAGCATTGAGTGATTTAAAATCTGTGTTTAAAGATTCTCCTGAATCTAAAAATTTAGAAACTAAAAAACAAAAAAGGATTTTTCAGAGCTTAATTGACTCAATAAAATAATATAATTTGGAGCAACAAAAATAATGGCAAGAATAACCGTAGATGATTGTTTAGAAAAAATACCTAACAGATTTCAATTAACACTTGTAGCAGCCCTAAGATCAAGACAACTTGTAAATGGAGCTGAGCCATTAATTGATATGGAAGGATCGAGAGATAAATCTTCAGTCATAGCCCTTAAAGAAATTGCAGCAGGGTTAATTGGGGAAGAAATTTTAATTCAGAATCCAGGGTAATAAAAGATATTTGTTTTTACAGGGGATTTAATCATTGGCTAACACCGCTCAAACCAGCCAAGCAGATTTAAAGAAAAGCCATCAATCCCCTTTGCTTCCTGTTGACAATGAAAACTCCAGCCTAACAAAGCTTATAAAAGCATATCTTCCAAAAAAAGAGATTGAAAAAGTTTGGGAAGCCTATCGATATAGTGAAAAATCTCATAGAGGACAAAAAAGGCAAAGTGGGGAGGACTATATTAACCACCCAGTTTCAGTTGCCTGTATCGCCGCCCGTTTTCATTTAGATAGCCACTCCATTCAGGCTGCACTTTTACATGACGTTGTTGAAGATACAGAATCTACTGAATTAGAAATAGAATTAAAATTTGGTAAACAAGTAAGTTCACTTGTAGCAGGTTTGTCAAAATTAGAAAAAGTTAAATTTCAAGACGCAAACGAAGCACAAACTGAAAATTTTAGAAAAATGTTATTAGCAATGACTCAAGATGTAAGAGTTATTTTAATAAAGTTATCAGATCGCTTACATAACATGCAAACTATTCAATCATTGAATAAGAATAAAAAAACTAGAATTGCACAAGAGACAGTCGATATATATGCTCCTATTGCCAATCGACTAGGCTTAAATAATTTATACCAAGAACTAGAAGATTTATGTTTTGAAGTTTTACATCCGGTTAGATACAAAACAATTCAAAAAGCAATTAAGGCAAGCCGTGGAAATAGAAAAGAGGTTATTGAGAAAATATTAAAAGAGATAAGCGATAAATTACACGCTGTTGAAATAAAAGCTGAAATAACAGGTAGAGAAAAGAATCCCGCTAGTATCCATAGAAAAATGCTTAAAGATCAATCAGGCTTTAATCAAATCAATGATATTTATGCATTTAGAATAATCGTAAATAATAATAATGAGTGTTATTCGGCTTTAGGGGTGCTACATTCGCTCTATAATCCTATTCCCGGAAGATTTAAAGATTATATTGCCATTCCAAAGACAAATGGATATCAATCTCTACATTCAACCCTTTTGGGCCCTTTTGGCGTGCCAGTTGAGATTCAAATTAGAACCATAAATATGCATCAACTTGCTGAAGCTGGGGTTGCTGCACATTGGTTATATAAAACAAAAGGTACACATGTGACAGAGTTGCAACAAAAAACTAATCAATGGTTAAAAAGGATGCTTGATATTCAAAATGATAGTACTGATTCATTAGAATTTTTAGAACATTTAAAAGTTGATTTATTTCCTGATGAGGTCTATGTTTTTTCTCCAAATGGCAAAATATTTGCCTTACCTAAAAACTCCTCATCTATTGATTTTGCATATGCAGTTCATAGCGATGTTGGAAATAAGGCTGTTTCAGCGAAAATAAATCAAGTACTAGCGCCCTTAAGAACAAAACTTTCGACAGGTGATCACGTGGAAATTATTACCTCAACTTTGGCTAAACCTAATCCCACTTGGTTGAATTTTGTTATTACAGGAAAAGCAAGATCACAAATCAGAAACTATCTTCGTTCAGCAGAATCAAAAGATTTGATATTCTTGGGAGAAAAAATGTTAAATAATGCGCTTAATGCGTTTCATATTCATTCATCAGCAATTAAACAAAAGCATTGGAAAAAATTAATTCAGGACTATCACGTTGAATCAAAAGATGAAATTTTAATAGATATTGCATTAGGGAGAAAAGTAAATGTCATGGTTGCTCATCAACTGACAAGTTCATTGGATGGCGTTGTAGGTAACAAAAAACAAACTAAAATGCTTGATGTAATCACAATTAAAGGTACTGATAGTATGGCTATCAAATTAGGAAGTTGTTGTCATCCAATTCCTGGAGATCCTATATTAGGCTATATTAATAAAGAGAAAGGATTGGTGATTCATACTCATGACTGTCAGATTGTCAATGAACTATCATTAGAGCATGATCGTTGGGTAGATGTTGAGTGGGAGCCCGATTCTGAAAAATTATTTAATGTTCGCCTAAGCGTCCTGGTTGTTAATGAAAGAGGAATGTTGGGTAAAATTGCATCAGTCATTGCTGACTCAAAATCTAACATTGATAATGTTTCGCTCCAAGATATGGATGGAAGTCCATTTGCTACCCTTAATTTTGTTGTTCAGGTTAGGCATAGACTGCATCTTGCTGAGGTCATTAGAAATCTTAGAAAGATCACCAAAGTAAATAAAATTATAAGAAATAAAAATTACAAAGATTAAATATAAGGAATTTAAAGAAGATGAAAAAAATTATAAAATCTAAAAATGCACCAGCAGCAATTGGAACTTATTCTCAAGCTGTTCAAAAAGGGAATATCATTTTTCTTTCGGGACAGATACCTTTAAACCCAGAGAGTATGGAATTAGTTGAGGGTATTGAAGGCCAAATACATCAAGTATTTAAAAACATACTGGCAGTTATAGAGGCAGCAGGTGCTTCATTAGATGACTTAGTTAAATTAAATATATATTTAACAGACTTAAGTAATTTTGCTTTAGTAAACACAATTATGGAAGAATATTTTAGCAAGCCTTATCCAGCAAGAGCTGCTATTGGTGTGGCTTCTCTTCCAAAAGATTCATTAGTTGAGGCAGATGGTTTTTTAGTTTTAGATTGATATAAATTTTGCCCAAGAACCTATTCACTGAAATTCAAGCAAAGAATCTTAAGAAAATAGGCATTAATTCAACCGTTGAGCTACTTTTATATATTCCAAATAAATATAATGATCAAACGGTAATTCAATCTATCCAAAACACACAGCCTGGTAAAAAGAGTCAAATTGAAGCAAAAGTCTGTGATATTAAAGTAAGGTATAGACCAAAAAAAAATTTAGTTTTGTTTGTATCTGATACTTCAGCACAAATGCAAATACGCTTCTTGCATTATTATTCTAATCAAATTAAACAGTTCCAATCAGCTGACCTAATTAGGTTTTATGGGGAGGTAAGACAGCAGTCGAATTATAAAGAAATGATTCATCCAGAATATTCTTTGGTTGAAGAATCAACAAAGCTTCCAAAAAATTTAACGCCTATATATTCAACCACTAAGGGACTATCTCAAAATATGTTGAGAAAGTTAATAAAAAAACATATAGATAATTCAAACCAAAATAATTTTTTCCCAGATCTCTTCGTAAAGTTTTATAAGAAATATGATTACCCAAGTTTTATGGATACGATAAATTTTCTTCATGAGCCACCAAAATTAAAAGTTGAGGATATTTTAGACATTCAAAATTCAATATTTTATAAAAGACTGATTTATGACGAATTGTTAGCTCAACAGTTATATTTAAGAAAACAATATCTTTTACTAAAAAAAGATAAAGCTCCTAAATTTAAGGGCACTAAGTTAAATCAACAGTTATTTTTAAAACAATTAAATTTCACATTAACAGATGGACAAAAAACAGTTTTAGAAGAAATACAAAATGATTTTATAAAAGGCTTTCCAATGAACAGGCTTTTACAGGGGGATGTTGGGTGTGGCAAAACTGTCGTCGCAACAATGTCAGCAATTGATTGTATGGAAGAAGGATTCCAAGTCGCATTTATGGCACCAACTGAAATTCTAGCGGAACAGCATTATGAAAAAATAAAGAATTGGTTTAAAGATATGTCATATCAAGTTTTATTATTAACTGGAAGCATGTCAAAAAAGACAAAATTTGAGGTTTATCAAAATATAGAAAAGGGAATAGCTAATATTGTAATCGGAACTCATGCTTTATTTCAGGAATCAGTTACTTTTAAAAACTTAGGGTTGTATATAATTGATGAACAACATCGATTTGGTGTTGAGCAAAGAATGATGTTGAAAAATAATTTAAGAAAAAAGCAGGGATATGAGCCTCACCAGTTGATGATGAGTGCCACCCCAATTCCACGAACGCTATCGATGAGCTTTTTTGCTCATATGGATGTATCAACTATAAAAGAATTACCAGGTGGGAGAAAGCCGATTACTACCAAGGTTTACTTAGATGACAAAAGAAAACAATTATTAAATGTAATAGATGAACATTGTAAAAAAAATAATCAAGTTTATTGGGTATGTCCTTTAATTGAGGAAAGCGAATTTTTAGATTTAGAAACAGTAAATGAAACTTATAAAGAATTAGTAACATATTTTGTAGATCAAAAGGTAGGTTTGATTCACGGAAGAATGAAGGCAAACGAAAAAAAAGAAGTGATGAAAAAATTTCAACAGAACGAGATACAGATATTAGTTGCTACCTCAGTGATTGAGGTGGGCGTAGATGCTCCTAATGCAACATTAATGATAATTGAGAATTCAGAGAGACTAGGTTTATCTCAACTACATCAGCTTAGAGGCCGTATAGGTAGAGGTGAAAAAAGTAGTTTTTGTATATTGCTATACAAAAATAAATTATCATCTTCTGCCAAGCAAAGATTAAAAATAATTTATGAAAACATTGATGGATTTAAGATTGCAGAAGAAGATTTAAAATTAAGGGGGCCAGGGGAGCTTCTTGGGTATAAGCAAAGTGGCATTCCAACTTTACGGTTTGCAGACTTAAACAGAGATTTAGCAATTTTAGAAAATGCTAGAAATGATGCTGACTATTTAATAAAAAATGAAGACTCAAGTATTACTGAACATATGAAGCGTTGGTTAAGAAATTTTGAAGAGATAGTAGCTGTATGAGAATAAATTGGAAAAAAAGAATTCAAAAGGGTAATAGTCATGGCTTTCTTACCTTTAAAAATTCTATTACAAAGCAGATTAGGAATAAAGCTAATTTGAAAATACAGCGTAATAAGGAATTTCCAAATAAAATTTTTAATGATGAAAAACTTTTTTTTAAAACAAACAGATCGGGAAGTTTGTTTTTAAGAGAGGTTTTAATTTATGCTGATGACAGGCCTATTATTTATGCAAGGACTATTTTCAAGAAAAATTTAAGGCAACTTACTAGCATTGTTAAAAAATTAAATGATAATCCATTGGCAAATATAGTTTTTAAAAAAAAGACTTCACGTTCAGACTTTATTTTCAGTCATTTATCACCAAATCATAAATTAGCTAAAAAGTTAAATTTACAAAATATGGCAACAGAAAAAGTTATTGGAGCTAGGCGATCAAATTTTGAATGCAATGGAGAAAAAATTCTTTTAACAGAAATTTTATTTAGAAATATTAATAGTTTTAAGTGAATAAAATTTTCTCTTTTATAAGTCTTGTCAGGCTAAATAAACCAATAGGCATTTTTTTACTTTTATGGCCAACTTTATGGGCATTATGGCTTTTAAGTAATGGTGTGCCGAACCTGAGAGTCTTAGGGATATTTGTTTTAGGGGTGATTTTAACAAGATCATTAGGGTGTGCAATTAATGACTTAGTAGATAGAAAAATTGATGCTAAAGTTTCTAGAACAAAAAATCGCCCATTAGCTTTAAAATTAATTTCTATTCACGAAGCTTTTTATTTAATTATAATTTTGGTAATCTTTTCTTTGGCATTAGTTTTTCAACTTAATATATATGCAATTAAAATAGCATCTATCGCTTTAATTCTTATTATTTTATACCCATTTACTAAAAGATTTTTACCGATACCACAAGCTTTCCTAGGCATTACTTTTGGTTTTAGTATTTTAATGGTTTCTGTTTCGGTACAAAGTCAAATTACACTTGAGGCATGGCTTTTATTTGTTGCTAATGCATTTTGGGTTTTGGCATATGACACTCATTATGCTGTTGCTGATATGAAAGATGATATGAAAATTAAAATTAAGTCAGCGCCCCTAACATTTGGTAAAGCTACCATGAAAATTATTGCAAGCTGCTACTTAGTAGCTTTTTCTATACTTATTCTCATCGGAATTTTAAGTAATTATAGTTTTGTCTATTTTATTTTTCTTTTTATTGCTTTTTCAATAGCTTTAAATGTTTGGAAAAAATGTATTTTATTAGAATCAACTGCCAATTTTAATGCTTTTATATCAAATAATTATGTTGGATTTTTGATTTTTGTAGGTTTTTTATCACAATCATAGAAAAAACCACTAATAAATTGACAATTAACATCTAAATAGACTAAAATTCGCCTCTTGAATTAAATTTATTAAGGTAATAAGAGAATGAAAACTGTTTCTGCTAAATCCCATGAAGTCAAAAGAGACTGGCTCTTGGTTGACGCAAAAGATGCAATATTGGGAAGACTAGCTAGTGGCATAGCGCACAGGCTAAGAGGTAAACACAAAGCTATCTACACACCCCATGTTGATACAGGTGATTATATTGTTGTCATAAATGCAGAACAAATAAAAGTGACTGGCAATAAAGCTGAAGATAAAATTTATCACCGACATACAGGCTTCCCAGGTGGCTTATATTCAACAAATTTTACAAAGCTTCAAGCAAGGTTTCCAGGTAGGGCGTTGGAAAAAGCAGTTAAAGGCATGTTGCCAAAAGGCCCTTTGGGTTATGCGATGATAAAAAAAATGAAGGTCTACGCGGGAAATGACCATCAACATTCAGCTCAGCAACCACAGCTGATAACAATTAAATAGGATAGTTTATGATAGGTAAATATTATTACGGGACAGGCAGAAGAAAAAGCTCAATAGCTAGGGTCTTTATTCAGCCTGGTAAGGGAGTTATCATTGTTAATAACAAGCCTGTAGAAGAATATTTTTCTAGGCATACTTCACAAATGGTTCTCAAACAACCTTTAGAATTAACAGAAAACCAAACTGCCTTTGATATAAAGGTTAACGTAACAGGTGGTGGTGAATCAGGTCAGGCTGGAGCAGTTAGACATGGAATTACACGCGCACTTCTTGATTATGACGAAGCATTGAAACCTGAACTTTCGAAAGCAGGTTTTGTAACTCGTGATGACCGTGAAGTTGAACGAAAAAAAGTGGGCCTTAGAAAAGCAAGACGACGTAAACAGTTTTCGAAGAGATAATGTTTACCAAAAAAATAAGAGCCGCTTTAGCGGCTTTTTTTTTAGGTATAGTTTTTATAAATAAAAGATTAAAATAGAAAAATATGAAGAAAAATTTGAGAGTAAGTATATTTGGGGGGACAGGCTATACAGGGGTTGAGCTTATAAGGTTGCTTCTGAGCCATCCATATGTTGAGATTTATCAAATTACATCTAGAAAAGATAAAGGCAAAAGAGTAGATGAAATTTATCCATCATTCAGAGGAATATTAGATAATTTATTTGTGTCTCCTGAAGATGCAGATCTTAAAAATGTAGATTTAGTATTTTTTGCTACGCCAAATGGGATAGCGATGAATTATGCGGATGATCTTATTTCTAAAGGAAAAAAGGTCATTGATTTAGCCGCTGACTTTAGAATAAAAGATAAGTCAGTATGGGAAAAATGGTATGGAATGAGACATAAATCACCAAATTTGATTGATGAAGCTGTCTACGGACTGCCTGAAATCAATAGAGATAGCATTAAAAAATCACAACTAATAGCCAACCCCGGATGTTATCCAACAGCAATTCAATTAGCACTTATTCCTCTTCTTGAAAAAAAGCTAATTAATCCATCTAATATAATTGCCGATGCTAAATCCGGAATCAGTGGCGCTGGAAAAAACCCAGAATTAAAACTCCTAATGTCAGAGGCGGAGGAGGATTTTAAAGCATATGGTATAGGCGGGCATAGACACCTTCCAGAAATAGAAGAAAATTTAACTAAGGTTTGTGGAGAGAACGTAACATTAACGTTCGTTCCCCATTTGGTACCCATGGTTAGAGGTATTTTTGCAACCTTATATGTTGAATGCATTAAAGATTTTAAGGCGCAAGATATTTTTAATTCTTTTTACGTGAACGAGCCTTTTGTAGACATAATGAATGCTGATGTATGCCCAAATACCAAGTCAGTGAGAGCGTCAAATTTTTGTAGAATATCTTTTCATAAAGAGGAAAACAGTAATAGACTAATAATTTTCTCAGTAATTGATAATCTCATGAAAGGGGCTGCGGGTCAGGCAATTCAAAATATGAATATAATGATGGATTATCCTGAGACTTCTGGTATAAGTCATATTCCGATAAACCCTTAGACATTAAAAAATAGTATGAAAAAAAATAATAAACCACATTATTTGGTTAGAAAAAAACCATACATTCAAACAAGGGCAAATTGGCCTATTAATGTAATTTTCTCTATTTTATTTCTAATTTTAGGGGCTGGTAGTACTTATTATTTTCTCGATGGTGGAAAATTTACAAAAGTTTATGGGCAATTAATTGAGTTACAAAACCAAAATTATGAAAAAAATAATGAAAATTTAAAAATTAAGTTAGATTTGGAAAAAAATGATATTTCTATGAAGAAATTGTCAGCCGACAATAAAGAGCTAAAAGAAAACAATAATAAATTAAAGGAAGATATTATGTTTTATGAGAAAATGTTAGGAAAAAGAAAAAAGTAATTTACTATGCTTAGAAAAAAAAGAAGATTTGTTGCCATTACTACTTTAATTGACAAAGATATTGTCATTTCAGGAGACACCACTTATGTAGGAGGTATTAGGCTTGATGGAATAGTTAAAGGCAAGCTTGAAGTTCTTGGAAAAGAAGATAGTCTTTTAATCATGGGGCATGGAAGCGAAGTTCATGGAGATGTGGTAGTTCATAAAGCTATAATAAATGGAAAAATTAATGGCAACATCAAAAGTGTAGATTATTTAGAATTGAATGCAGATGCAATTATCAATGGTAATATAGAATACGGGATAATTGAAATACATGAAGGGGCTATAGTAAATGGCACCTTGAAATGTAAAAAAATTGCTAAAAAAATTGCTAAAAAAAACAATAAAAAAGGTTTTAAAGAAAAGGTTAAAAAGAATTTACAAATGATAATAAGTAATAATATTATAAAAAAAAACTAGGAGTCGAAAATGACAGCAGCAATAGAAATGCCAACACCTATTAATTTTTCAGATAATGCAGTCAAAAAAGTTAAGGAATTGATTGAAGAAGAAGGCACACCAGATTTAAAGCTTAGAGTGTTTGTAAGTGGCGGTGGATGTTCTGGGTTTCAATACGGCTTTACTTTTGAAGAAACTATGAATGAGGATGATACAAAAGTAGAAAAGGATAATGTAGTTTTACTTATTGATCCAATGAGTCTTCAATATTTAACAGGGGCTGAGATTGACTATCAAGACAATGTACAGGGATCACAATTTGTTATTAAAAACCCAAATGCAACTACAACTTGTGGGTGTGGTTCATCATTCTCTGCGTAATCTTATTATTTTATATCTCTTTTTGTTTTGCCTTTGTAAACCTGCCTAGGTCTACCAATCTTTGATTCATCGCTCAACATCATTTCATTCCAGTGAGCTACCCAACCTGCAGTCCTAGCTAAAGCAAAAACTGCGGTAAACATTGAGAAAGGAATCCCAATAGCTCGCATAACAATGCCAGAGTAAAAATCAACATTTGGGTATAATTTTTTCTCAATAAAATAATCATCTTCAAGTGCTATTTTCTCTAATTTCATAGCTAACTTAAAAATTGGGTCGTTCTTTAAGCCCAGTTCATCAAGAACCTCATGGCATGTTTCCTTCATAATTATAGCTCTTGGGTCTTGGTTTCTATAGACTCTGTGTCCAAACCCCATTAATCTAAACTCGTCATCTTTGTCTTTAGCACGATTTATATATTGAGCGATCCTGCTTTCATCCTTTATTTCAGTTAACATTCTTAGGGTAGCTTCATTAGCTCCACCATGAGCTGGACCCCAGAGTGAAGCAATACCTGCAGCAATACAAGCATAAGGGTTTGCTCCTGTTGAGCCTACCAATCTGACTGTCGAGGTTGAAGCATTTTGTTCATGATCTGCGTGAAGGATTAGAATTTTTTCGAAAGCTTTAGAAATTACAGGATTAACCTTGTAATCTTTATTGGGTTTTGAGAAAAGCATGTGTAAAAAGTTTGCGCCAAAACCATACTCATCTTTCGGGTACACAAAAGGCAATCCAAGATTATAAGTGTAGCTCCAAGCAGCAATAGTTGGTATTTTTGCTATTAATCTTTGTGCTGAAAGTTGTCTATGGCTTATGTCATTAATATCCATATCATCAAAATAAAATGCTGACATCGATCCGACAACACCAACCATTACAGCCATTGGGTGCGCGTCTCGTCGATAGCCTCCGAAGATATTATTAAGTTGGTCATGAAGAAGGCTATGACTTAAAATAGACTCTAAGTAATTTAATTTTTCAATTTGATTGGGCAGTTCACCATGCATAAGAAGATATGCCACCTCTAAGTAATTGCACTTCTCAGCCAATTGCTCAATGGGGTAGCCTCTATAAAGAAGCTCACCTTTGTTGCCATCCACATATGTTATTTTGGAAGTGCAGGCAGATGTCGAGGTAAAACCAGGATCATAGGTAAAATAGTTATATTTTCCAAGGTTTCTAATGTCAATGGATGGCGTTCCTATGGTGCTTTCAATAACAGGAAGCTCTCTTTCTTTATCATCGAGTATAATTTTAATTTTTTTCTCAGCCATTTTATTTAATAATTTTGATCGTGAATATATAAATTAGCCTGACATTATAATACAAAAGGGAATGATTTTAAGATTGATGAATGGAGCCTAAAATTCTAAAACCTTTAGCTCCAGTTACTGTCGGTGAATTGTTATATTTTTTATCAAGAGCTTGGTTTGCTAGCCAAGCAAAGGCAACTGCCTCCACTTGCTGTTCGGGTAGGTTTAAATCAGTCGTAGTCTTGATTGCTAAGTTTGTTTTATTTTTTAATGTTTGGATAAGAAATATATTCTTTGCCCCACCACCGCATAAATATATTTCATCAGCTCTTAAACAATAGGTTTCAATAGCATCTAAAATAGTGATCGCTGTCAATTCAAGAAGTGTTCTTTGAATATCTTCCGGTAAGTAAGTCTTTTTTATACCTTTCTTGATCCACTTCAAATTAAATTGATCTCTTCCTGTGCTCTTAGGTGGCTTGGTTTTAAAAAAATTATCTTTTAGAAAATGTTTAAGTAAGTCATTAATAACCTGACCTTTTTTTGCCCAATTACCATTTTTATCAAAATTTAAATTACGATTAGTTTTGATCCAATGATCCATTAAAATATTACCGGGGCCACAATCAAAACCTAATATGGATCCATTGGTGGAAAGAAAAGTAATATTACTAATACCACCAATATTTAAAATAATTCTATTTTTAATTTTTGAAAAAAATAGGTTTTTATGAAATGCTGGAACTAAAGGGGCTCCTTGTCCCTTAGCAGCAATATCCCTATTTCTAAAATTAGAGATAACGGTTAAATTGGTTATCTCTGACAATAAATCAGCATTACCAATTTGGATGGAATATCCTTTATCAGGCCTATGTCTTATAGTTTGGCCATGATACCCAACACCTTTGATTTGTTTAGCAGTTAAATTATTTTTCTTTAATAAGTGATTGATGCCCTTACCAGTCATTGCGGCAAGTTTGTTTGATAGCATATAACTATTTTCTAGTTCGTTATTTTTAGGAAAATGTAGTGCAAGTATGGTTTCTTTAATAATGTTCGGATAATTTATTTGAAAAAAGTCTAGTACAGAAATTTTATTTTTGTATATCTTAACTAAAGCAATATCAATTCCGTCAAGACTGGTTCCTGACATTACGCCTATTAAAATTTTAGAATTTAACATTTAATAATCAAAATTTATTTTAAAAATTTTATCTACAATTCTATATATAAGATAACACTAATTGTTTCTAAATACCTTAATTGAGATAGAATATATTCTATAAAAAAAGTGAGATGAGAATAGTGAAAGTAGATGAATCATATAAAATAATAGCGAGAGGGGCAGATGAGGTATTAGTTAAATCTGAGCTTTTAAAAAAATTAGAATCAGGGAAGCCCTTAAGAATTAAAGCAGGTTTTGATCCAACAGCACCCGATCTCCATTTGGGGCATACAGTATTATTAAATAAATTAAGGCAACTTCAAGATTTAGGCCATCATATTTTATTTTTGATAGGAGATTTTACTGGACTGATAGGGGATCCTACTGGTAAAAACGCAACTCGACCCCCTTTAACAAAAGATGAAGTTAAAAAGAATGCGGCTACTTACACATCTCAGGTGTTTACAATTCTAGATGAATCAAAAACGGAAGTTGTTTTTAACTCAACTTGGTTAAGTGACTTAGGGGCAGACGGCATGCTCAAATTAGCGGCAACTCATACAGTAGCGCGTATGCTTGAAAGAGATGATTTTTCCAAAAGATATAAAGCTCAACAACCAATCTCCATTCATGAATTTATGTACCCTCTTCTTCAAGGTTTTGATTCAGTTGAATTAAACGCTGATATTGAAATTGGTGGAACTGATCAAAAATTTAATCTATTAATGGGTCGAGAGTTGCAAAAATTTTATAATAAACCACAACAATGTATTGTCACCTTGCCCTTGCTTGAGGGGCTTGATGGGGTCCAAAAAATGTCTAAATCTTTGAATAATTATATTGGTATAAATGAATTGCCAGAGAGTATGTTTGCAAAAATTCTCTCTATATCAGATGAATTAATGTGGAGATATATTGAGCTTCTATCTTTGAGGTCTTTAGAGCAAATTTCAGATTGGAAAATGAGAGTTAAGGAAGGGGAAAACCCCAAAAATATCAAAGTTGAATTTGCAAAAGAAATAGTTGCAAGGTTTCATTCAGAGGTAGATGCAGAAAATGCAGAGAAAGACTTTCAAAATAGAGCGGTTGGTGGTATTCCAGAAGATTTAACTGAATATAAAGTTGATGTCGGATTAAATGGAATGGGCGTAGCACAACTTTTAAAGTCTATAAGTTTTGTAGTGAGTACATCTGAGGCAATGAGGCTTATAAAGGCAGGGGGGGTAAAAATTGATGGGAAAAAAATTAGTGATACAAAGCAAATTATCTCTCAAAATGAGAAATTTGTTATTCAAGTTGGTAAAAGAAAATTTGGCAAGGTGATATCGTGAAGGTAAATTTTAAGCAATCAAATGGAAATCAATATTTAAACTAGTATTAATTGCAGTTTTTTTTTGGTATAATGTCGACAATCTATGGGCCTTGAGCCCATTTTTTTTTCATTAGAGTTGTTGGTTAGGGGCTAAATTTTTGGATGATCTTGAAACTTTAATAGAAAAATTAGTAGCTCAATTAGGCTATGAATTGGTTGATTTTGAGACAATAAATGGCGGTCAGCTTTTAAGGATTTATATAGATAAAGATGGCTTGGTGAATATCGAAGATTGCACAACTGTTAGTAACCATGTCAACAATGTTTTAAGTGTTGAAACTGATTTTGATTATGAAAGATTAGAAGTGTCATCGCCTGGATTGGATCGAGTGATAAAAAAATTAAAAGATTTTGATAGATTTAAGGGGCAACAAGCAAAGATTAAAACCAGATTTGCAATAGGTAACAGAAAAAATTTTAAAGGCACTTTATCGGGAATCAAGGGCGAAATGATAATGATTAAAACTGAAGATGAATTATTAGAAATTGATTTTGAGAACATAGATAAAGCACGTTTAGATCCTAATTATTAGAAAATTAATTTTGAAGTGGAGAATATATAGATGAGTCGTGAAATTTTATTGTTGGTAGATGCTTTGGCACATGAGAAAAGCGTTTCTCGGGAGATTATTTTTGAAGCTGTAGAAGAAGCTCTAGCTTCAGCAACCAAAAAAATACATAAAGATGCAATTGACATTAAAGTAGAAATTGACCAAGAGTCAGGTGAATATAAAACTTTCAGGAAATGGACCGTCCTTCCAGCTGACTTATTAGAAGATGAAGAGACACAAATTTCATTGGATGATGATAGAGCAAAAGACCTTGTTGAAAACGACATTATAAAAGAACCAATCGAGTCAGTAGAGTTTGGAAGAATAGGGGCACAGGCAGCTAAGCAAGTAATACTTCAAAAAGTTAGAGAAGCTGAACGAGAGCAAATCTTAAATGAGTTTTTAGCTCGTGATGAGAAATTAGTCTCAGGGCAAATAAGAAGAATGGAACGCGGTAATGCAATTATTGAAATTGGAAGAATTGATGCAGTCCTTCCTAGGGAACAAATGATACCAAAAGAAAATTTAAGAATTGGTGATAGGGTTAGAGCTATTGTGATGGAAGTTGATAAGGGAGTTAAAGGGCCACAACTAATTCTTTCTAGAATTTCGCCAGAATTTTTAATCAGACTTTTTGAGCTTGAAGTACCTGAAATAGAAGAAGGTTTATTAGAGATAATGGCTGCTTCTAGAGATCCAGGTTTAAGGTCAAAGATTGCAGTTAAAGCAAATGATCAAAGACTAGACCCTGTTGGGACATGTGTAGGGATGAGGGGCTCAAGAGTTCAGGCGGTTACAGGTGAGTTAGCAGGTGAAAGAGTGGATATAGCTCTATGGTCAATCGAACCTGCTCAATTTGTTATAAATGCAATGGCACCTGCAGAAATATCGAGCATTATGGTGGACGAGGATAAGAAAAGTATGGATTTGGTTGTGTCTGAAGATCAATTAGCTCAAGCGATTGGAAGAAATGGACAAAATATTAGGCTTGCAACAGAGTTGACAGGATGGGAGCTTAACATTTTAAGTGAAGAGGAGTCCGAGCAGAAAACAAAAGATGAATATACAAATGTTAGCCAATTATTTATAGAAAAATTAGACGTAGATGCTGATATAGCAGATATTTTAGTTCATGAAGGATTTTCAACGCTAGAAGAAATTGCATATGTGCCTATAGACGAACTAATCCAAATTGAAGCATTCGATGAGGATACAGTCAATGAACTTCGTACAAGAGCAAGTGCAGTGATTTTAAAAGAAGCAATATCAAACGAAGAAAAAATTAAATCACCAGCAGATGACCTGCTTAATATGGAAGGCATGGATAGCGATACTGCCAAGTTGTTAGCATCAAAATCCATAATTACAATGGAAGACTTAGCAGAACTGGCAGCAGATGAGTTAATTGATATAGTAAAAATGGACGAAGAAAGAGCTAAAGAGTTGATAATGACTGCTAGAGCACCTTGGTTTGTTTAATATAAATTTTTGGAGTTAACATGGAAAAATCTACCGTAGAAAAATTTGCCAGTGAGTTAAACTTGCCGATAGATTTACTTCTTAAGCAATTAGAAAGTGCAGGAATAAAAAAGGTATCTGGGGCTGAGGAGCTTTTAGAAGAAGATAAATCAGCGCTTTTAAATTATCTTCAAATAGAACATGGGGCTTCAAATACTAACAAAAATAAAATTACCTTAACAAGAAAACAAAATACACAAATTAGAAAAACAGACAGTGATGGAAGAGCAAGAACAATTCAGGTTGAAGTAAGAAAGAAAAGAACAATTACCAAGCCTGACCAAAGAAAAGAAGCACAGGATGATTTAATAAAAGAAGATTCAACATCTATAAAACAAAAAGCTCTTGACGACAAAAATCAAAAAGAAATCCGTGAGGCAGAGGAAAAAAGAAATGCAGCATTGATTGCTGCTCAAGCGGAGGAAGTGAAAAATAAAAAAGCTGCTAAAGCTAATCAAAAAGAATCAAAAGATGGAACTCTCCATAGACCAGCATCAAAAGCAAATGTTAAATTAGATAAAGGCGCAAAAAAAACAGAGCTGAAAGATAAATGGGTTGATAAAAATTTAAAAAAGAGACCTATTAAAACACGCAATGATAATAATCAAGGATGGCGATCACCCAAGGCTAAAAACAAAAATAAAAATGAGGTAGAAGATCAAAACTTTATAGCGCCATCAGAACCAATTATTAAGGATGTTTTGATACCAGAAACTATTTCTGTTGCAAATTTAGCTCATAAAATGTCAGTCAAGGCTACCGAAGTAATCAAAACACTTATGGGTATGGGTATGATGGTTACGATAAACCAAGTTCTTGACCAGGATACAGCGATAATTGTCGTTGAAGAGATGGGCCATAACCCAGAGGCAGCCAAAGAAAATGACCTTGAGTCACTTTTAGATGAAGAGGTGTCTGGCGTTGAGGAAATTATAAAACAACGCCCTCCAGTCGTAACGGTAATGGGGCATGTTGACCATGGAAAAACATCCTTACTCGACTACATTCGAACTACAAAGGTTACCACAGGTGAGGCGGGCGGTATTACACAACATATTGGTGCTTATCATGTTGAAACCCCTAAAGGAATGATCACATTTCTTGATACGCCAGGGCATGAAGCTTTTTCTGCAATGCGAGCAAGGGGAGCAAAAGCCACAGATATTGTTATTTTAGTAGTTGCTGTTGACGACGGAGTAATGCCTCAAACAATTGAAGCAATAAATCACTCAAAAGCAGCAGGGGTTCCGTTAATAGTTGCGATTAATAAAATTGATAAACCTGATTCTAACTCTGAAAAAGTAAGAGGTGAGCTTTTGGGGCACGAAGTAATTCCTGAAGAGCTTGGAGGCGACTCTATGTTTATAGAGGTTTCTGCTCAAACAGGCCAAGGCATTGATGATTTATTAGACGCTATATTATTACAGGCTGAAGTTTTAGAATTAAAAGCACCAATTAATACACCAGCAAAAGGTATCATTGTTGAAGGAAGGTTAGATAAAGGCAGAGGCCCTGTTATAACGCTTTTAGTTCAATCTGGAACAATCAATATGTCAGACACATTATTAGCTGGAAATGCATCTGGAAAAATCAAAGCAATGCTAGATGAAAATGGTAAAAGTATTAAACAAGCTACTCCATCAATACCTGTCGAAATTGTCGGTTTATCAGATGTACCAAATGCGGGTGATGAATTTATAGTGATCAATGATGAGAAGAAGGCAAGAGAAATTGCATTATTCAGACAAGGAAAATTTAGAGATGTTAAGTTAGCCAAACAACAAGCGTCTAAACTCGAAAATATAATGGACCAGATGACGGAGGTAGAGGCGAAGTTTTTACCTTTAATTATAAAGGCAGATGTTCAAGGCTCATGTGAAGCATTATCAGGTTCATTAGAAAAACTTTCAACAGATGAGGTAAAAGTTAAAGTGGTTCATTCGGCGGTTGGAGCAGTAAATGAGTCTGACATAAATTTAGCTTCAGCATCAAATGCCGTTATCATTGCGTTCAATGTTAGATCTTCGGGCGGAGCAAGAAAATTAGGTGAAAGTTTAGATATCGATGTTCGTTATTACAGTATTATTTATGAAGCAGTAGATGAAGTTAAAGCGGCACTTGGTGGACTTTTAGCGCCAGAACAAAAGGAAGTTACTCTCGGAATGGTTGAAATCAGAGAGATTTTTAAAGCCTCGAAGGTTGGTACTATTGCAGGCTGTTTTGTTCTAGAAGGCATAATTAAAAAAGATTCAAATATAAGGCTTTTGAGAGATGATGCCATTATTTATGAAGGGAAATTAGATTCCTTGAAGCGTTTTAAAGACGATGTAAAAGAGGTAAAGTCAAATTATGAGTGTGGGCTATCGATCAAGAATTTTGATGATTTAAAAGTAAATGATAAATTAGAATCATATGAACATGTTCAGGTAGCAAGAAAATTATAAAATGCCCAAAGATTATCCAAGAAGCGATCGCGTAAGCCAGCAAATAAAAAAAGAAATAGCAGATATTCTGAGTTTAGAAATTAAAGACCCAGCATTGAAAAATATTTCGATAATTGACGTTGAAGTGTCACATGACCTGAAAAATGCAAAGGTTTTTTACGTTGCAGATCATGATGATGAAGAAATTAATAAGGGCCTTAAGCGATCATTACCTTTTTTTAGGTCACTTTTAGCAAAAAGAATGTCAACAAGAGGAATACCAAAACTTCATTTTGAATATGATAAAACAATAGATGAAAGTACAAAGATATCGAAGTTATTGGATTCAGTTATTTCTTAATAAATTCTGATGGGGCATAATAGAAAAAAGCTTGAAGTTAATGGGCTTTTACTAATTGACAAACCTTTAGGTTTTTCATCAAATCAAGCATTGTCAAAAATAAAATGGATTTTTTCCGCAAAAAAAGCTGGTCATACGGGGACTCTTGATCCTTTAGCCACTGGGTTGTTACCAATATGTTTTGGAGAGGCAACAAAGTTTTCTAGTCATTTACTTAATTCAGAAAAGACATATGTGGCTTCAATACAGCTTGGCTGGAAGAGCTCAACTGGTGATGCTGAAGGGCAATTGACTGAATCTAAAATCATTTTACTATCTTTAAAAAAGTTGAAAGATGAGCTCAATTCATTTATTGGGTTTTCAAAACAAACACCTCCCATGTTTTCTGCACTAAAGCATAAAGGGCAGCCATTATATAAACTTGCAAGGGAGGGAGTAGAAGTTGAAAGAAAAGAGAGAGAGATTAATATCTCTGAGTTGAATTTATTAGGGTATGAAAAAAATATAATAAAAATCGAAGTGACATGTAGTAAAGGGACATATATCAGGGCATTAGCAGAGGATATAGCTAAAAAACTTGGAATGGATGGATATCTAAAAGATTTAAAAAGAACAAAAATTGGAAACTTAAGTATTAATGATGCCTTAAGTTTAGAAAAAGTTGAAAATTTATCATCTGATAAAAGAAAAGCCTATCTAATGCCGATTGAGATTTTAGTAGACAGATACACAAAAATAAATTTATCTGAATCACAAGTAAATTCATTAAAAAAAGGGCAGCCTGTAATGCTTTCAAGGAAATTTAAGCCCGAAATTTATAGTCTTTTCACAACGGGAAATGTTTTTTTAGGCCTTGGTGAGGTTGACGGGGGTACTTTATTGAAGGCTGTTCGTTTAATGGCAACAAATATAAATTAAATAATTATATTGTTAATTTTTGAGAATACCGTTAAAATATGCGGTCGCGAATAGGAGAAAAGAATGACAAGTACTGCAGTAGAAAAAGCAAAGATAGTCTCAGAGTTTCAGACAGCAAAAAATGATACGGGATCACCTGAGGTTCAAGTAGCATTAATTACTGACCGAATTAATTATTTAACTGAACACTTTAAGACAAATGCTAAAGACCACCATTCAAGAAGGGGTTTACTAGCCTTAGTTAGTCAGAGAAGAAAGCTTCTTGATTATTTGAAAGGTAGAAATTTAGGTCGCTATCAAGAATTAATTAAACGCCTAGGTATAAGAAAATAATAGGGCAATAAAATTTAAAGCCGATTAATTACAATTAATTTTAATTGTAGTATCGGCTTTTTTGTTATGAAGAGTATGTCCATTATTGAGAAGTGAATAATGGATTTTAAATAAAATAAAAGGATAAAAAAACAAATGTTTAATGTGATAAAAAAAAGTATTAAGTTTGGTGAACATGATTTAACAATTGAAACAGGGGAGATAGGTAGGCAGGCAGATGGCGCTGTAATGGTAAGTTACGGAGATACAGTTGTTTTAGTTACAGCTGTTGGGAGAAAAGAAGTCAAAGAAGGGCAAGATTTTTTCCCATTAACGGTAGATTATCAAGAAAAAAATTATGCTGCAGGCAAAATTCCTGGAGGTTTCTTTAAAAGAGAAGGAAGGCCAAGCGAAAAAGAAACTTTAACTTGTCGGTTAATTGATAGACCATTAAGACCATTATTTCCTGATAATTTTTATAATGAAATACAAATTGTAGCGACAGTTATGTCATCTGATAGTGAAATTGATTCTGATATTCCAGCTATTATCGGTGCATCAGCTGCATTAGCGATTTCAGGTATTCCTTTTCATGGGCCGATAGGGGCAGCTCGTGTTGGCTATCTTGATGATAAATTTGTTATCAATCCATCAAAAACACAAATGGAATCAAGCCAACTTGATTTAGTCGTTGCTGGCAGCGATTCTGCAGTTCTAATGGTTGAATCGGAAGCAAAAGAGCTTCCTGAAAAAGTCATGCTTGATGCTGTTTTAGAAGGGCATAAGGCTATGCAACCTGTTATTAAATTAATTAATAATTTAGCCAAAGAAGCTTCAAAAGATCCATGGGAGTGGACAGCTCCTGAGGTTGATAAGGAATTGGTTAAGAAGATTGAAAAGATTGCAACGAAAGACCTTCAAAATGCTTTTGAAATTAAATCCAAAGGCGAGAGATCAGAAAAAATTGCCCAAACTAGAGAAAAAGTCTTGAGTGAATTAGTTACTGAGGATACAAATACCAACCAACTTAATCAAATTAAGGACGAATTTCATAATCTTGAAGCTAAAATTGTTAGGTCAAAGATTCTTGATGGAAATCCTAGAATTGATGGTAGGGATACTCGTACGGTTAGGCCTATCGAGATAAGAACTGGAGTTCTACCTCGAGTGCATGGCTCTGCCTTATTTACAAGGGGCGAGACACAAGCAATTGTGGTAGCAACACTTGGTACAGGAAGGGATGAGCAAATTATAGATGCACTTCAGGGAGAATATAAGGATAGATTTATGCTTCACTATAATTTCCCTCCTTATGCTACGGGAGAAACTGGAAGGGTAGGGACTCCAAAAAGAAGAGAAATTGGTCATGGCAAGTTAGCTAAGAGAGCACTGAGTGCAGCACTGCCAGCACAAGAAGATTTTGATTACACAATAAGGCTAGTTTCAGAAATAACAGAGTCAAATGGCTCAAGCTCGATGGCATCAGTTTGTGGTGGGACCATGGCAATGATGGATGCGGGTGTTCCGATTAAGGATCATGTGGCTGGAATAGCAATGGGTTTAATTAAAGAAGATAATAGAGTTGCAGTTTTGACAGATATTTTGGGAGATGAAGATCATTTAGGGGATATGGATTTTAAAGTGGCTGGAACAGACAATGGTATTACAGCTCTTCAAATGGATATTAAAATTACAGGCATTACAACTGAAATTATGCAAGTAGCGTTAAGCCAAGCTCGAGAAGGTATCGATCATATTTTGAAAATAATGAAAAAGTCACTTAAAGGTAGTCGTGAAAAACTTTCAAAGTTTGCACCACAAATACTTACCTTAAAAATCCATACTGATAAAATTAGAGATGTTATCGGTAAAGGCGGAGCGGTAATTAAAGGTTTAGCAGCTGATACGGGAGCTACAATTGATATAGATGATAATGGCCTTATAAAGATTGCTTGTACAACGGCTGAGTCAGGTGAAGAAGCGCTTAATAGAATTAAAGAGATCACGGCAGACGTTGAAGTAGATCAAATTTATGACGGTAAAGTAATTAAAATCCTTGATTTTGGTGCAATTGTATCTCTGTTACCAGGGAAGGATGGACTTCTTCATATTTCGCAAATATCACATGAAAGAATTAAAGCAGTTAAGGACCATTTATCGGAAGGTGATGAGGTTAAAGTTAAAGTCATTGAAGTTGATGATAAAGGTCGTGTGAGAGTGAGTGCAAAAGCACTCATTGAACAACCCGCAAAAGAAGATTAATTTTAAATATAAGCCCTTTTTAGGGCTTTTATTTTGCCATTTGCTTTTCTTTTATTTCTTGTAAGGTTTTGCAATCAATGCATAGAGTTGCTGTTGGACGGGCTTGCAATCTCTTAAGCCCAATCTCTTCTCCGCAACCCATGCAGTAACCATATTCATCTTCATCAATATTCTTTAACGTGTCATTAATTTTTTTAATTAACTTTCTTTCTCTATCTCTATTTCTTAGCTCCAAAGCCATCTCAGATTCTTGGCTAGCTCGATCGTTTGGATCTGCATAAGTTGTAACATCAGCCTGCATATTATTAACTGTCCTGCTTAATTCACTACTGAGTTCCACCTTCCAATCATTAAGTATTTTTATAAAATGTGCAATCTGTGATTTGCTCATATACTTTTCATTTGTTTTAGATTTATAGGTTTTAAATTGTTTTAAAGTAGATATTGGTTTTGCAGTAACTTTTGACTTAGTAGTTGCTTTCTTACTTTGTGGTTTTGCAGTAACTTTTGACTTAGTAGTTGCTTTCTTACTTTGTGGTTTTGCAGTAACTTTTTTTACTGCAGCTTTAACCTTTGATAATAATGATTCTTTTTTCGCCATAACTAAATCCTAAAAAATTTCTAAACGCCGAAGTTTACTCTTTTTGATATTCATTGCAAGCTAAGTTCGCTTAATTTTTGTGCTTGGAGAGTATTTTCCATTAGCGTTGAAACAGTCATTGGTCCAACACCGCCTGGCACGGGTGTGATATAACTAGCTTTTTTTTGAGCTTCATCAAATTCAACATCTCCAGTTAGTTTGTTTCCAACTCGAGTAATACCAATGTCGATAACTATCGCCCCATCTTGAATCCAACTACCCTTTATCATTTCTGGCCTTCCTACACCAACAACTAATAGCTGTGCATTTTTAACTTTTTGTTCTATATTCTTAGTTCGACTATGACAAGACGTTACAGTACAACCAGCTAATAAAAGCTCTAAAACCATGGGCCTGCCAACATTATTTGAAGCTCCAACGACAGTAGCATCTAGACCTTCCAGATTTATGTTTGCTGCTTTTAACATTCGAATAATTCCATAAGGAGTACAAGGCCTTAATTTAGGTGACTTAATGGCTAAAAGTCCAACATTAATAGGGTGGAATCCATCAACATCTTTATTTGGGCTGATGAGATCAATTATTAATCTTTCATTAAGATGTTTAGGCAATGGAGATTGAACAAGAATGCCATCAACACTTTTATCTTGGTTGAGAGTTTTAATTAGACCATTTAAATCTGATTGACTAGTTTTGGTTGCTAGATGATGGGAAATCGATTTTATGCCGACATTTTCACAAGCAGATTTTTTTTTGTTTACATAAATTGAAGATGCAGGATCATCACCTACTAAAATAACGGCTAGGCAAGGCGGCCTTATCCCATCCTTCTTCCTGTTAAGAATTTCTTGTTTGAGGAAACTTAAATACTCTTTGGAAATTACGTTACCATCAATAATTTTTGCAGCCATAGTTTTGTGAAAATTGTTTGTGAAAATGAACGATATATTTTATCAGAATACAATTTAAAAGACACATGAACAATTTTAGCTTATATTAAATATTAAATTTGACCGAAGGGATTATTTAGGCTATATTTGCGCGTTCGGGGTGTAGCGTAGCCTGGTAGCGCGCCTGCTTTGGGAGCAGGATGTCGGGAGTTCGAATCTCTCCACCCCGACCATATAAAAAAAAGTAAATGCAAGCCCGTAAAATGCTTTACTATAATTTAAGTTAGCTGCCCGTAGCTCAGCTGGATAGAGCATCTGCCTTCTAAGCAGGGGGTCACAGGTTCGAATCCTGTCGGGCAGGCCAATCTTTATGGTGGCTGTAGCTCAGTTGGTAGAGCCCTGGATTGTGATTCCAGTTGTCGTGGGTTCGAGCCCCATCAGCCACCCCAAATTCTGGGGGTTTCCCCTTATTACCTTCCTTCAAAAACCCTAAAAAATCATCGAAATGTCCTTAGTAAAAGGACGAGAGAAGGACAGGATTTCTGCCTTATCTACACTTTAGAATATCATAAATTAGTCGAGTGACGCATACTACAATAGACCCCACGCCCCGGGTACCCCCTCAATTTAAAACTGGGACTCCTATCTACCCCTATACATTCTAATCTGCACAAACGATCTGTATGATTTTTCAAAACACACCCCCTATGAAATAGCAAAGGCTATACAAAAAATATTTCCAGCAAAATTCCCCAATACCTAATTTGTACCCTTCAATACTCAGGGGGTAAGATAGTGAAATATATATTTTTAATATCGCGAACCCATTTGATGTTTTAGCCCCTCTTAGTAAGTAAGAGCAAAACTAATATCAATTAACCAAGGAGATCAGTATGTTTTATATCAAAAATCTTCCCGCCTGGGAGCGAGTTTTACGGATACTAGTTAGCATATTCGCACTATATTACGTATATCAAAACTGGGGGCAATCCAATCTGGACATTGCCATGGGTGTTATTGGCGCAATGTTGGCGATGACCGGCATGATGGGTTTTTGTCCAATGTGTGCAATGGTTGGTAGAAAGCTCGACAAGGTTGAGCAGTAATGCGTGTCAATATTGATCGTAATAACCTGATCTATGCCGCCCAAACAGGGGATGCAAAAGCCATTAATAGCCTTTTGGTGGTGTGTCAGGCAGATGTCCGCCGTTACGCTCGTAAGCATTGTCACATCAGCGACATTGACGATGCCGTTCAAGAGTCTTTATTGATTGTCTCAAAAAAAATCCAACACCTTAAAACCATCGCTGCATTTAGTTCATGGCTCTTTACGGTCATCAAACGCGAATGTCACAGACTCTCAAGAGCAATGTTTAAGCATGAGGCACTTGAAGAGGATGCAGTTAATGAGGAGTTAGCAAAGCGGCCCACAGATGAATTACGGATTGACTTAGCGGCTGCCTTGGAAAGTTTGCCAGCACATTATCTGGAAGTCTTGTTGTTGAGAGATTTCGAAGAATTAACCATCGCAGAAATCGCGCAACGGCTTGATGAACAAAAAGGGGCCATTAAAAGTAGGTTGCACCGTGCAAGAGAGTTAGTTCGGGAATATTTAATGGGTTCCGAATGAGGTAGGAGTGAGTAGCTGGTAGTCGGGAATTGCTGTTATTTATATTAACTTAATGAAGGAGTTTTAAAAATGAAGAATCGTTCAATTTTATGTGCAATGGCTGTAACTTCAGTATTAGCAATGTCTAGCCTCTCAGTGCTTGCCGCCGCATGTGGAGCTAAATGTGGTGCAAAGTGTAGGCCATCGGCTTCAACTTCTAAATGTGGGGCAAAATGTGGGGCTAAATGTGGGGCAAAATGTGGGGCAAAATGTGGGGCTAAATGTGGGGCTAAATGTGGGGCAAAGGCTGATGCTAAATTAATTCAAAGACCAGCGGGATATAAGCCCAATTATCCCATTACTCCTGCGACAGTCGCAGCGGGCGAAAAGTTATTCAAAAATACTAAACTATCAAGCAATGGTATGTCATGTGCCACCTGTCATGCTGGCTTGAAGTCTTATAGCGCTACTTTCAAGACTGACTTTCCACACAAAGTGAATATGGCTAGTAATAATTATGGGGTGCCCAGCATTCATTTAGACGAAGTAGTTCAAATGTGTATGGATGGTCCCATGGCTGCCAAACCATTTGACTGGAAGTCCCCAGACCTTGCTAACTTAGTGGCTTTTATTTCTGAGGAGCAAAAGAAATTTGCAGATTAGAGAATATGCATTCAGATGACATTCAAATCCTTAAGGCAAACTTCCTCAAAGCGAGCAATAGCTTAAGGAGTGCTAATATTAATCTCATTGATGAGTTGACCAAGGACGCAAACCTAGCTGATAAAAGGATTCCAAAAGATGAGGCCCTGCATTTTCCTCAAGACGATGTCATTGATAGCCAAACTGGATGCCAGTATTTTATGCATCGACATTCCTCAGAATATGCAGAAGACTTCACGCACATTCATTTCTTTAAGCGCTGGAGACCATCTGAATTAAATCTTCCTGAAGGTAATACTATCCCAACCCATTTGGCAGCCTTAGAAATTAGCTCTGTGGGTAAGCCTTTGGGTTGGTTTACTTTAAACCAATGGGTTCTCGGTGATTATTGGCAAGCAGCGGATGCCACTATTGCCTTATTCGATGACTGGGCAATACGCAATCCAGACTCGGGACGTGGTGACTCTATGAATCCAATTTGTCATGAATGGCTAGTAGCTTTAATACAGTTAAATCTTCATGGAACGATCCGTGACTTACTAGAGGAGCGAGATCAAAAACTAGATTCGATGGTTGACCAAAACCCCAATAAAAATGTTTTAGAAGATCGCACTATTGAAATATTTGGATATAAAAGCATCAATTAAATCAATTTATTAATCTTCAATAATGCATAGGTCAAATTCTCAGGTTTAGTAAGGTCTAGGCTGAGATACTCGTTGGGAGGACGCCCCATAAATTTCGTAGTATGAGTCATAAAATGGCCCTGTTTCCCTATGTCACAAAGGTAACGAAGTCTGCAAACAGTATCAGCTTGTTCTTTTCGTGTTTCCTTGCTGCATTTGCCATGGCGCCAGGCCCAGTGGTTTGATCCAGTGCTGCCAGGCCGCTTATGCTTCTTGTACTTACGTCGTTGCATTAGATTTTTCCTATTGAACGGGGTTAACTTTGTGACTTATTCGCTTAATTAGTGACTGCGATGACTGAAATGACGGGGTTATTACTAAATCTCTAGTATTAATTCTCTTTATAATATTAAAAGTTGTCATTATTGTCATTTTAATAAAAAATGTATTAAAAACAAATAGTTATGCATGACAAACCCTCATAAACACTTGTCATTTCTGTCATGTTATTTCCCAATCAACTGTCTTACCAACGATCTCTTCAAACTCTTTTCTTGCAAGATTAATATGCGGTAGATTAAATCCGCGGGATGTTGCTGTGCGATGTTCTTGTGCACTTGGTATAAGCTTATTGATGGATGACTTAATATCCTCGTTTTGAATGGTTTTATATTTTTGAGCCTGATAGTCATGCTCTTTATAGCAATACTTAAGGTCATTAAGCGAGATAAAAAAATCATCCTCCCAATTAGTCGGCCCAATTTTTTTTGTATTTAATATTTCATATACCCATCGATCAATACCTTGAAGAGACCGAATAATTTGCATGGCATGAATCTGGGTTTTGGGTCTTAACCTTACATTAAAATCCCTAATGTTTTTCGTTTTCAAAAGATGCACAAATCCATTCAGTTGGTCAGTATTATTCATGATATCCATAAGCTGATTAAAGTATTGATGGTCATTTTGTCTACAGCTACTAATAGGAACTGCGAATAAACGTCTGTCATCTTTACTTGTCCTTAAGAAATGCTCGTGATTCGTGGCAAGGAAGAATCGATGAAGTGAATTAACCGTTCTTGGCATCTGATGTTTTGCTTCGACATTAATATAAGGTTCTGTAATAAGATTCTTCAACTTCTCTTGGCCAGCGTTATCGTTCACATACATTGCTTCATCAAGATTAATGATTAGTTTGCGTTCTAAGCATAAATTAAACCTGCCGGTGATGCTCTCGATATCGTTAATCATGAGGGTGGTTCTTGTCCAAATCTTACTGAGCATTTGCATAAAGACACCTTTACCACAGCCCTGAGCTGACATCAGGGCAACCATAATCCCGGGTTTTTCTTCAGGTTTCTGATAAAGGTGTGCCAAGTAATTTATCAGGTACTCAAAGATGATACTGTCGTTACTTGCGATAACGCTATAAAGAAAATCTGCGATTTCAAGATAAGGGGTATCGATCGGTTCAATAGTCGGGGGTACCCACAAATTCAGAATATTTTTAGGTTGTTTTTTTGGATGAAATTTAATTTCATTGTAAACATGCGTATTGGGGTCATTCAAGTATTGTAAAAAAACTTGTTTTGGTATCCCTGGTACAGGTTGATTAGTCAAAAATCGTTCAATCAGAATCTTACTATTTCTCTCATTATAAAAATTTAATTCTTGATCAATAGTGCCAAGACGATATTGCGTTAATTCCCCTTCATCCACGACTAGGAATTGCCCTCCCATCTTAAGTAAGCTAAAGTTTTGCTGCACTAATTGAAGTGCATTCATGGCTTGTGATTGTACTAATCCCATGCATTACTCCTACCTTCTAATGCTACTGAAGCGTAATGAATTAAAGTACCAAGTGTTATGGGGTTTGTATTTTCACCGGTGCGATTATTATCATAACGATGAACTAAATCATAAAAATAATTTTCGTCCCAACGATGTAATTCCGATCTAGACCATGCTTTTGCAATTTGAACCCCCAAGTCACCCCAGCCAAGAGAAAGTACTGAAAAGATAATATTTCTATACTTATCCCCCGGGCAATCTGCGTTAATTTTATTTAATAGGTCATTAATATTGGCTATTTGATTAGGAGTTGGGGGTAGGTATTGAGTAAATGTACGGGATTTAACTTTTTTAGGTTTTGGTTTATGCGAATCTGTAAAAATTTGAATTTCTTTTGTAATATCTTTAATTTCACCACGAGCATCCTTACCAGTGACCGTTAAATAGCGATTAGTTGAATATACCTCAATATGATTATGAGACCAGTTGTTAATAATCTTGTCTGATAAACCAAAAAGTCTTATCCCTTTCCCGGAGGGGCTTACCTCACTGTAGGTCTCATTTAATGCCCTGCGAAAACCTTCAAAATCTGATTCAGTTCTTCCCTCTTGCATATCAATATCAATACCTATTAGATAGCTATTATTAATTGGTAATGCATTAAGTTTGAAGCCAAGGCCACTGATAAGATGATTATTATCGTAATAATTTTTAGCTTCTGAAAAGGATAATAAATTATTGGGATCTTGATAATTAATAATGATTCGAACGTCATTAGGGTTTACGGGGAGTTTGCTAAACTTTCCCCGTACGTCGGTTTCCCCTTTTCTCCAACATAACCAGTTAGCAGCATTGGTAAGGGCTTGAGGGATTGGGGCATTGCAATTAAAAAATCTCATAATAGATCCTCCACATCAGTTAACTGTGGATTTGCTTGAGACTCATAGTTATTTTCACTGATCGATAAAAAATTACCTTTTTCAGAAGTTCTCATCCACGCAGCTATTTTTAGTTCATCTCCTGCTTTTAGATCTTTTGATAAAATAATTTTTCCCGTTAAGTCTGGTTGATTCTCCTTGCTTTTAAATTGATTCTTAAAAAGACTGCCTGTTCCTGGTTTATGAGTAAAGATTGTCATTTGTTTCTCCTTATAAATTTTTAACGACAAGGAAATTATATACAGACTATTTCATATAAACTATTGATTTTAAACAGTTTTATTTCATATCACTGGTCCAGTGCTATGAACTTTTTTTGAGAATATATTGATAAATATATGATTCTGAAAAGCTTTTTGAAAGACCAACTTTATTAAAATTTTTTGAAAATTCTGCCAATTTAAAAGCCAACATTTTACGATTAATGTTTGGATTTTGTTTTTTAAGGACTTTGGCTTGTGCCAGTAAAATCTTTTTATCTTGTTTGGCTGTTTGATTAAGTTGCTTTCCTCTGGCTCGAGGTCCTTTTTTTAAACCCTTTTCAGATTTTTTTATTTTATCTTCATTTTTTTTATATTTTTTATAAATTGCTTGAAGAAGATCAGACATTTGTTGTGGACTGAGCAGGGCACGAATACCTGAAATCAAATTAAAATTCTTTTTTTTCATTCTTGCTTATTCATAAATTGTTCCTCCAGTTTATTAATTAATTTTTGAGATTGCAAATGGGTATATCGTCTGAGCATTGCCCAACTCTTATGGCCGCTGATTGATGCGACTTCCGGTATAGATAAACCCTTTTCAAAAAATCGTGTAATGGCTTCATGGCGTAAGGTATGGAAACTGATATTGACTAGCCCACTGCGTTTGACTGCTCGTCTAAATGCCACCGAAACAGCATGCCCTTTAATAGGGAATAACTGGCCGCTGTCCCTTTCAATCTCCTGCAATAACACCTTCACTTGATTAAAAATGGGTATCTGCCGGTTCTCACCATTCTTTGTATCCGTTAGATACATTAATTGCTTCTCCCAATCAATATCGTCCCAGTGAAGCCTAATTAACTCGGATCGTCTCATACCAGTCAGCAACGCTAACCGAATCAGGGAAGGCAAATAAGGCGACTGGGTCTGTTGAATTAAGGCCGCAACATCTTCATCCGTAATACGGGTCTCTCGTGCTCCAGGTAACTTCGGTTTATGCATATGTTGAACCGGATTTTTAAGATTCTCATACCCCCACTCATGTTGAGCCACGGTATATAGGTGGCTGAGGACGGCTAGATGAAGACGGATTGTATTGGCACTATACCCTTGGTTAATCTGCTCATCTCGCCATGCTGCGAGGTGGGATATTTTGAGGTCGTGCAGTATACGACGACTGAGTGGGTGAAGTCGCCATGCTTGAATACGGTACTGCTCAATGGCAGCACTTTTTTTTCTGGGAGTGACTTCAGTTAAGTAGCGTTTAAACGCTTCACCGACCGTGATCAAGGCCGGTTTGATGGTATGAATCCCTAAGTCAATATCACGCTCTACCTTTCTCGCCCAAAGCTTTGCATCACGCATAGTAAAAAATGTTCTAGCCTGCGTCGGTCCGCTATTCGTTTGTATTCTTGCCTGCCACTTACCATGACGTTTTCTGTATGTTGCCATTATGTTCTCCAAAAAGGACCAGAGAAGGACAAGGACAAAAAGGAATGACCAAAGTACCCTAAACACGCTGTAGCTCAGTTGGTAGAGCCCTGGATTGTGATTCCAGTTGTCGTGGGTTCGAGCCCCATCAGCCACCCCAATTTATGAGGTTTCTCGGTACTAAATCTTCAAAGGTCACTCAACACTGTTTGCAATAAATCGGCTTCTACGGGTCTTGAAAAAAGATAACCCTGATATCCGGTACATCCCAGTTTAGTTAAAATATCTAACTGTGCTTGTGTTTCCACTCCCTCAGCAATCACATCTAATTTTAATGTTTTTGCTATGGTTAACACCACCTCAGTAATCGCTAAACTGTAGGGACTGGTTTCAATGTCAGCAATAAAACTCTGGTCAATCTTAACCTGACTAAACGGCAGCCGTTTAAATTGTGCCATCGACGCAAAACCCGTTCCAAAATCATCCAAGGAAAAACGGTATCCTTTGTTTTTTAATTCCATCAATATCTTACGGATTAACGAAAACTGCTCAACATCAGCACTTTCGGTAATCTCAAAAACAATCTTTTTAGGGTCGGTATCGTATTTCTCTGCTAACAGTCTAATATTCTCAGGAAAATTACTTTCTAACAGTTGCAAAGGACTGATATTAATCGCAATCTTGGGTATAATAAGTCCACCTTGAGACCATTGCTTCACTTGCTTAAATACCGTCTCAATAATCCATGTTCCGATCTCATTAATACGGTGATTTTGTTCTGCCAAGAGAATAAACTGATTTGGGTCTAGCTGCCCTAATTGAGGATGTTGCCAACGAATCAATGCCTCAACACCAACCAGTTCTTTTAAGTGATTGAATTGCGGTTGGTATTCCATATAAAACTGATTGGATGTAAGGCCCCTAGTAATCCCTTTCAGCACCCGCATCTTATGCTCAAACATCTGATGAACGGCAACAGTATAAAAAGAATAAAAATTTATCGGATCTTTTTTTGCCAGATACATCGCATTATCAGCACGGTTAATAATATCTTCAACCTTATCTTCTGAAATAAAATCACAAATGCCGATACTGGCATGCGTATTTAATTTATGAGATCCAATCTGAATAGGTTTAGTGATTGACTTATCAATATTCCTGATAATCTTTCTAACTAATGCATTAGTCTGTTCAATCGTTCTGACAGCCAACGGAACTAAGATCACAAACTCATCCCCACCTAAACGACAAACTAGGTCATTTTCTCTGACACAGCGCTTTAAACGTTGAGCCACTATTTTTAATAAGTCGTCGCCGACTTGATGGCCCAAGCTATCATTTACCAATTTGAAGCTATCCAGATCTAAAAATAGAAAGGCACCTCTATTATCATTGCTACCCTGATGGGTTCGTAGTTCCTTCTCAAGATAATAATTTAAATAACGACGGTTAGGCAGTCCGGTCAATACATCTTCATCGGCTGCTGCTGCTAATTTCACCTCAAAGTCTTTACGAGCGCGATTCAACGCAGTAATATTTTGTCCTACACCCACAACCCCTACAATTCGGCCTTGTGCGTCTCGGCGAGTAGTTGAATTTAATAACACATCAACTCGGTTGCCACCTTTCGTATACAACGGCAATTCATAGTTATCGGTTTACGATCCTTTTAAAGCCTCATCTAAAACTTTTTGTACGGGTTCTTTATAGTCTTCGGTAATAAAGTTATCAACTAAGTGCTGACCCATCACTTCAGACTTACTGTAACCCGTAATTGCTTCGGCTTGCTGATTCCATTTGTTAACTTTACCCTCAGTATCAATCCCAAATATCGGTTGATTCGCTGTATCAATAAAGTTTTGTAACTCACCCTTGTAAGATAAAAGCACTTTTTTGTTTTGAATATGTTTTTTGGTTGATGATGGGTCTACACCTTGGGCAATCTTTTTTCTTGCGTCGTCCCGTTTTTCGCGGGCTTGTTTCATGGTTATTTTGGGGTAAACGCCAATTGCTAGGGTTTTTCGTTTACCTTGGAATCGATAGTCATATCGAAAATATTTACTACCGTTCTTTTTGACTAATAAAAATAGACCTTTCTCATCAGATGCTTTGTAATCTTTTTCCTTTGGCTTCAAAGCCCTTGCTTTTACATCAGTTAATGGCATTTTGAAAGCATCTCCATTTTATTGTCGCGTATGTACCGTCATAGTGGTGATATGGTTAAATATTAACTTTTATGTCCGAGGTAATTTTGATATAAATCAAAAGAATTAAACATTTTATTAGCTGTTACTAAACGCTATGCACACCTATGCATAGAACATAAGTCGAGTCTTATCAATAGGGTGCTGGGTGGTGTTTAATTTTAGAATGCACTACAATGGACGGATTAAAAAATTTCTTATTTTAAGTTGTTAAATACTCTCTAGAATTTAAAAAAATATAAAAATCATGCAAGACAAAGAGCTTGAAAGATACAGTCGACATATTTTGTTGCCAGAAATAGAGTTTGAAGGACAAAAAAAGTTACTTCAAAGCCATTGTTTAATTGTAGGTGCTGGAGGCCTGGGTTCACCCGTAGCTATTTACTTAGCCGCCTCAGGGGTAGGTAAAATTACAATATGTGATTTTGATAATGTTGATTTATCAAATTTACAACGCCAAATCATTCACGATGAAAATAAAATAGGGCTAAATAAGGCTGAATCTGCAAAAAGAGCTCTTAATAGAATTAATTCAGATATTAAAGTTATACCAATAAAAAGACAATTAGATATAGATGAAGTTATGTCTATTGCAAAAGATGTAGATATTATTATTGATTGCTCTGATAACTTTAAGACTCGCTATGCTTTAAATAAAATTGCTTTTGATTTAAAGTTACCTTTAATTTCTGGAGCAGCAATAAAATTTGATGGCCAGGTTTGTGTTTTTGATTTTAGAGTTCATAATTCAGTTTGTTATAACTGTCTGTTTCCAAGTGAAGATGATGAACAAAATCTAAAATGTTCTGATCATGGAGTTTTTTCACCTTTAGTCGGTTTGGTAGGATCAATTCAAGCAGGTGAAGTGATTAAAGTTTTATTGGGCATAGGAACTTCGCTCCATGGGAAGTTATTATTGATTAACCATCGGGATATAGACTTTAAAACCCTAAAAATCAAAAAAGATGATCTTTGTGATATATGTTCTTAAATAGCATTTAAAATAAGAAAGTTGAATCAACACGCGTGTTAATATTATTACTTCAAGTACTTGACCTAATTTAATGAAAAAAGAATTATCTAAATCATTTTCACCAATTGATATTGAGAATAAATGGTATCAATACTGGGAATCCAACGGTTACTATAAAATTGGAGAAGACGAATCAAAATTAGATTCTTTTTCAATTTTATTACCGCCTCCTAACGTCACAGGTACGCTCCATATGGGGCATGGATTTAATCAAACATTAATGGATATGTTAACCAGATACCATAGGATGAAGGGAAAAAATACTTTATGGCAACCTGGTACAGATCATGCAGGAATTGCAACTCAAATTGTGGTTGAGAGGCAGTTAGATCAAAAAGGAATTTCAAGGCATGACCTAGGCAGAGAAAAATTTATTGAAAAAGTTTGGGAATGGAAGGAAGACTCAGGTGGGAAAATTACCCAACAAATGCGACGCTTAGGAACATCACCTGATTGGTCTAGAGAGAGATTTACGATGGATACGGGCCTATCAAAAAGCGTTACTGAAGTATTTGTAAAGCTGTATCAAGATGGTTTAATTTACAGAGGAAAAAGATTAGTTAATTGGGACGTGACTCTTCAAACAGCAGTGTCGGATTTGGAGGTAATTCAAGAAGAAGAAGATGGTTTTATGTGGCACATTAATTATCCACTAAAGGATGAAAAAAATTATCTAACTATTGCGACAACAAGACCAGAAACAATGTTAGGTGATTCAGCTTTGATGGTTCACCCAGAAGATGATCGATATAAAAAATTTATAGGTAAAAAAGTATTAATTCCACTGGTTAATAGAGAAATTCCAGTTATCGCGGATGATTATGTTGATGCGACATTTGGTACAGGAATAGTTAAAGTGACTCCAGCACATGACTTCAATGATTATAGCGTCGGTGTTAGGCATGATTTACCAATCATTAATATTTTAACCCTTGATGGGCACATAAATAAAAATGGAACAGAGCTTTATGAAGGCATGGATAGGTTTGATGCTAGAAAAAAGATTATTGAGGATTTAAAAGAGAAAAAATATCTAGATAAAATTAAGAAACATAAATTAAAAGTCCCAAGAGGAGATAGGACGGGGTCAATAATAGAGCCAATGTTAACTGACCAATGGTATGTTTCTATGACAAAGGCTAACGGCCTAAATGGTAAAAGTATCGCTGAAGAAGCATTAGATGTCGTAAGGCAGGGGGAAATCAAATTCTTTCCTAGTAATTGGGTGAATACCTATAATCAATGGTTGGAAAATATTCAAGATTGGTGCATATCTCGGCAGCTATGGTGGGGGCATCAAATACCAGCCTGGTATGGAGAAAATCAAGAAGTTTTTGTTGCACATTCCCTTGAAGAGGCAACTGAACTGGCAAAAAAAGAAGGATATACCGGGCCCTTGAAAAGAGATAACGATGTTCTAGACACATGGTTTTCGTCTGCGTTATGGGCATTCACAACGCTTGATTGGACTCCTGAATATCCACAAAAATCAAATTTTGCTCTTGATAAGTATTTACCTTCTTCAGTTCTTGTAACGGGCTTTGATATTATTTTTTTCTGGGTAGCCAGGATGGTAATGATGACAAAGTATGTCACAAATAAAATACCTTTCAAGCATGTATATGTTCATGGGTTGATTAGAGACCAAGATGGACAAAAAATGAGCAAATCAAAAGGAAATGTTCTTGACCCAATTGATTTAATTGATGGTATTTCGCTTGAGGATTTATTGAAAAAAAGAACCCAAGGGCTGATGAATCCAAAACAAGCAGACTCTATAATTAAGAAAACAACTAAAGAATTTCCCAACGGTATCTCATCCTTTGGGACAGATGCATTAAGGTTTACTTTTGCAAGCTTAGCAAGCCCTGGCAGAGATATTAAATTTGATTTACAAAGATGTGAAGGCTATCGTAATTTTTGTAATAAGTTATGGAATGCATCAAGATTTGTCTTAATGAATTGCGATGTTGAAGATAATGGTTTTGGAAAATGCGTAGATGGTTATTTGAGTTTTTCTCAACCAGACAGATGGATAGTCAGCAAACTTCAGCAAACTTTAAGTAATATAGAGCGTGCTTATAGTGAGTATAGGTTTGATTTGGTTGCTCAAGAGCTTTATCAGTTTATTTGGGATGAATATTGTGATTGGTATTTAGAATTTGCAAAAGTACAAATTCAGCAAGGCAACGAGGCTGAGAAGAGGGCAACGAGAAGAACATTGCTATCTACTCTGGAGTCTATATTGAGATCAATGCACCCAGTTATGCCATTTATTACAGAAGAAATATGGCAGATAATCATACCGTTAATAAAAAAAGATCATGAGTCAATTACGCTTGAAGAATTTCCTATTTTTAGAGAAGAAAAAATTGATGATAATTCAATCGAGTGGGTAAATACGCTTAAAAAATTAATTGATAATGTTAGAAGCCTTCGAAGTGAGATGAATATTTCACCGGCAAATAAAATTCCACTGGCTCTATCGGGGAATAAAAATCAGCTTGAAGAATTTGTTCCATATCTTATGGGTTTGGCAAAATTATCAGATGCTGAAATAACGCCCGAACTTCCAAAGAAGGAAGCACCTGTTGCGATCATAAATGATTATAAACTTATGCTAAATATAGAAGTAGATAAGGAAGCAGAGTCAGCAAGGCTTAAGAAAGAAATTGAAAAAATAGATTTAGATTTAAATAAAGCAAGCGCAAAACTAAACAATAAGAATTTTGTAAGCAAAGCACCCAAAGAAATTATTGCACAAGAAAAAGAAAGGCTAAGTATGTTTTCTGAACACAAAGATAAATTGGTGCAGCAGCTAAAAAAATTACAAAGTTAATCTTTTGATATAAAAGGTAGTAATTTCATTTTCTTTGCAATATTCAATTAATTGGTGCCCAGTTTTATCACAGAAAGATTTAAAATCTTTAAGAGCACTTTTATCGGTGGTTTTAATTTTTAAAATCTGATTTTCTCGAATACTATTAAGCCCCCTCTTACAATACAAGATTGGAAGAGGGCATTTCAGACCAATAGCGTCGACTTCTAAGTCAAACTTCATTTATTGAAGGGTTCAACGTCACCTGGATTTCTTAACATTTTGTCTACTTCACCTAAATGCATTTCCTCTGTGTGTATCATTGTCCTAGCATATTCTTCAAGCATCACTGAGTTACCTTCAACTAATTTAAGTAGGCCTTTGTAGCAATCTAATGCGGCAATTTCATGCTCTAGAGATTCTCTTAGAATATTGCCAATATCATGGTTATGTGATTCTAATAAAGGGCCTATACCAAGCGAAGGATGACCACCGAGGGTTGTAATCAATTCTCCAGCTTGATTTGCATGATCTAGGGATTCTGTAGCCTGCCCTCTTAGCCAGCCAATAATTGGAATTCTGCTATACCCGCAGATCATCAATGCATAATGTGTATAACGAACAACACCAGCAAGTTCCATTTCCAGTATTTGATTTAATGAGGCAATTATTTTTTCTTTATTCATAATTCACTTCCTTAATTAAATTTATAAACTTAATTAAAACACAAATATAAATAAAGCTCATTAATGCGAATTACTATTATTTGTATTTAAATTTAATCTTTATAAAATTACGCGTACTACAACAGTAAGTATATTTAATATTGCCATAACTATGATGCTCCAAAAGGTTATTTTCATTCCTAATACGCGCTGGGATGTGTTTATCTCTTCTTTTAAAAAGGAGGTCGCATGGAGGTACCTTCCAACAAGAAAAAAAAGGCCACAAATAAAAACGACAATCTTAGGAATATGATTAACTTCCAAGCAAGCTAACAAAATTAAACCTACAGGAAGAAACTCACTTAGGTTTCCATGTGCTCGAATCGCTTGTTCCAGGTCCTTATGTTTTGTTGATGAACCTAAGGAAATTTTATATTTTCGTCTTAACTTAATGACGTTGATTGAAAGCTTATAAAAGATAAGCGCGAGTATTGAAGAAAAAAAAGCCGTAATAAGTAACATTTTTCTATCCTTTAAAGAGTAGATCATCTAAATTGTTGAACTTCAACTAAGTTATATTGTCTAATAAAATTATTGTTTGGTAAAACAAAAGATTATTGCATGTTGATTATAGAAATATGACTAGAGAAAATTTATTTCTAAGATAGCCTTAGCATCTTCATTTTTTGTGTTGTTCAGAATATTGTATTGACTTGCTTAGAATTTAAGAATGTCGAATTAAAATCTAAAAAAATAAATTTAATTGAATTTTATATAAAGTGGTGGCCAGAGACAGAATCGAACTGTCGACACGAGGATTTTCAGTCCACTGCTCTACCGACTGAGCTATCTGGCCTTTACATTAAAAAAGCACGCTGAATTATAACAAAAATAATTGGGTCTTAACCAATTAATTCATTCGTACCCATGAACGTTTTTACGTTTTAATAGGACTTGAAAAAACTTTATAGATACAAACAAAATTGCCAGATAAGCCACATTTACAATGAAAAATTCTTGATAATATTTGGCCAGAAAATTAGTAGCCCCTCCTTGAATTTCCCATCCAGAAAAATAATAAAAAGTTATCGTTGATATTAAATAAGATGAAATTATAAATATTGATCCTAACCATAAGAATCTTTTAAGCGAAAAAATGGATAATGGATTTAAGCCCCGCCCTAAGAACCAAGACATGAAATATGATATAAATAGACCTATATATCCTAAGTTAAATAAATACGTGTTCCCCAATTCGGTGGGGGGAGAGAAAAAATCGATTCCAAAGGATATAAATAAAAAATAACATAACCACTTATAGTCTTTCAAAAACATACCACCTGCAAACATTAAAACAAATGTTGCATCTGGCAAACTGATGGCAGTTAGGAGGTGCGTGCCTCTTGTTAGAAAAATAAAAAAAGTAAGTAGGCTGATTAAAATAACTTTTTCTAAATTTTTTACTTCGTAGTTAGTTTTTTCCATTTTTTTCACTCTAGTTTATTTTTAGAAATTATAGTGCAAGTTTGTATAAAGCCCACGACCAGGTGTCTGATAAATATATCCAGTATTACTAGCCTGACTTCCTTCATAAGTTAAAGCATATTCTTTATCAAGCAAATTATCCAGCCTAACATTAATTGAAAATTTTTCATTAAATTCATAATTTGTAATTAAATTTGTAATCATGTAGCCCTCAATTTTATTATTATTTGATTTGTCATCATAGCGACTTCCTGAACCAATTTGTTCAACACCAAATATCCAATCATTCACATAGTAGTTAAGATTTACATTTCCATATAAGTTTGCCGTACGTGGCAAGTCATTACCAGACTCATTGTTTTCTGTAGATTCGGTTGTTACACTTCCCTTAATCTGAAAGTTATTAAAAAAATGGTCTGCAGCTAGCGTTAGACCTTGTATTTTTGCTTTATCGATATTATGAGTATTTTCCCTCCTACCTAGAGCAACATATTCGTAAATAATATAGTCTTTAATCGTGTTTTGGTATGCAGTGAAAGAAATTGATGTTGAATCATCGGTATATCTTAAACTTGCCTCAATGTTTTGAGATTTTTCCGGGTTTAAATTTGGATTGCCCAAGGCTGCCTGATCAACTGTAGAGTAAAGATAATTAAAAGATGGCGCTACAAAGGCTGTTCCGAATGATGAGCTAATTCTCCATTGTGGATTAATTTGATATGCATACCCGATTGATCCAGTGATTTCATTATCATATTGGCTATTTAGATCCTCTCTGAGGCTGGTTTGAAAAGTATGTTTTTTGTGCTGTAAGTTGTATCCAACGACAAACCCATGATTTTTTCTCTGATTTTTATCGTAAGTATCGGTCGTATCAATCTTTTCTTTTAAAAAATCATAAAGTAAAACGATTGACCCATATTCAAGATCAATATTATTTTGCCATGAAAGTTGATACTCTGTAGTTTTATATCTATCTACTTCATTATCAACCCATACCCATGCTCCATTGTCATATTTTTGTTGGGCAGAATATAAGTCAGTACTTTTACCAATTTTTAATGATGATTCCCAGTGATTACTTATCCTCCCAGTTATTTTGGTTGCGTAAGCTTCTTGTTTAGTTTTATCTCTATAGTCGATATAGGTTGGATCAGAATTAGCAAACCGGTTATCAAACATATTTTTACCTGTAGTTAGAAAATACTGAAAATCGATTTTTGCTTGCTCATTAAATTGATAAGATAAGTTTGATGTGACACTTCGGTTTCTGTAATGATCCTTGTCAATATTTTGCGTGTTTGAAGCCTTGGTATCATCCGGCACAAATGCTGAAAAAGCATCGGTGTTAATTCCGGAGAGATTTAAGGCGAATGAAGTAGATTCATTTCCACTAGCTACCCCCACAGCAACCTCCTTTGTTTTATAGCGGCCATATCCAGCAGAAATATAAGGGTGAAACCCCTTCTTGCCTTTATTAGTGAAAATCTGTATCACACCGCCAATAGCATCTTGCCCATAAAGACTTGAAGCTGGCCCTCTGACAATCTCTATCCTTTCTATTTGAGAGAGTGGTATATTTTCAATTGCTGTCATCCCTGATGTTGAAGAACCAACTCTCATTCCATCAAGCAATATTAGTGAATGCGTTGATTTAGTCCCTCGGATATTGATGGATGAAACTTTTCCAGGCCCACCTGAATTACTTACCTCGATGCCTGGTTGCTGCTGAAGAAGCTGAGGTAGTGATGACAAACCTGCTCGTTCAATTTCATCTGAAGTAATAACAGTTGTATCGGCAATAATATTCTTTTCTTTTTCATGAGCTCTTAAAGGCGTAGAGACTTCAATGTTATCAAGCTTAAGATCAGCCAGTACTATTTGTGGAATAACTAATAATATTAGTAATGCATTTTTCAATGCTGACAATTTTTCTCTCCCTTATTTATCCTTCCCCGGATAAAATTTATTGATATGTTATGAGCGTATTAAAGAGAGTATTTAAAGTTGTAATTTTTTTTATAAGAAAAAAAGTTTTATCAACAAATATCGCCTCCCCGCAATACTTTCAAGCTAGTTTGACAAGGCCGGTCTCCAGACTCATGAGACTAAATATTAAACCTTCCCAGGAAATGATCCCAGTGGTTGAATTAAATATCCATCCTCAATTACTGTTGCGGGGGCAGTGTAAGCATTTCACTTAGCTTCCCGTTTAAAATAACTATTAAAGAAAGTAATTAGTTATCACCTAAATCAAATTTCATATTAACATATGAGTATTAATTAATTTTATATAACTATTTAAAAAAGGAATTTGGAATGGCAAGAAAGGTTCAGTGTGTAAAACTTAAAAAAGAGGCGGAAGGCTTAGATTTTCCTCCTTACCCAGGGCCTTTAGGAAGTAAAATATTTGAAAATGTGTCTAAAGAAGCATGGGCAGGGTGGTTAAAACACCAAACTATGCTGGTTAATGAAAATAGACTCAGTCTTGTAGACCCTCAAGCTAGAAAATATTTAACAGAACAAACAGAGGCGTATTTTTTTGGTGATGGTGCAGAACAAGCATCTGGATACGTACCACCAAAAAAGTAGATAAAGTTATGAATTTAGAGTTTTAATAATTCTTTCAATTGACTCATGACGAACATCTTCACCACTAACAGTATAAATAACACCTTCTGCGATATTTTTTGCATGATCACCTATTCTTTCAAGTGATTTAGTAACGAAAATCATTTCTAGCGACATTGAAATAGTTCTTGGGTCCTCGAGCATAAAGGTTACTAATTGACGCATAAAGGAGCGGTAGTCATCATCAACTTCCTCATCTTTTTTTAATACATTGATGGTATCTTCTGTATCAAGCCTTGCAAATGCATTTAGTGATGACTTGAGCATGTTTTGAACATTGGCAGCAATATTTTTAATTTCTTTAAATCTGGGCTTGCTCATTCGGTCGCTTTCAAAAATTCTGATAGTTGCTTTAGCTATTTTTGCTGCTTCATCACCAATTCTTTCTAAGTCTGTAATAATTCTGAACATCATTAAAACATTTCTTAGATCTCCCGCTGTTGGCGAGCGTTTAGCGATAATTAATGAAATATCTTCGTTAATAGTAGACTCGAGTGAATTTACTTCGCTATCACGGGTAATGACTTCATTCGCTAATTTAGTATCTGATTCAACCATTGAGAGTACACTATTGCTAATTTGCTCCTCTACAATTGTGCCCATTTCTAATACCTTAGTTCTAATACCTCCAAGGTCTGAGTCAAATTGTTTGTATATATGTTCTGAAGCCATGATTTTTTCCCACTTATCTGATTAATTTTAATAACATTTTATGACAATTATATTAATATTACCTAGTTTTTTGAGTATGTTTTAACGCCGTCGCTGGTTCCTAGCAATAAAATATTTGCAGGTCTTTTTGCAAATAAACCATTAGTGACGACGCCTACAATTTGATTGATCTTCGCTTCCATTTCGATTGGGTCATTGATTGTTAGTCCATGGACATCTAAAATTATATTTCCATTATCGGTTGTAAAATCTCTTAATTGAGGTTGTCCTCCTAGCTTAACTAACTCACGGGCGACATAACTCCGCGCCATTGGTAATACCTCAATAGGTAATGGAAACTTACCCAAGGTAGGAACATATTTACTTTCATCGCAAATACAAATAAAAGTTTTTGCATTAGCTGCAACAATTTTTTCTCTTGTCAGTGCGCCACCCCCACCTTTTAACATATGCATATGTTCAGTAATCTCATCTGCTCCATCTACATAAATATCAATATTATTAACACTATTTAGGTCAAACACTTCTATGCCATGAGACTGAAGTCTATCGGCTGTTGATTTGCTGCTTGCTACAGCTCCTTCAATTTTATCTTTTATTTCACCCAGTGCATCTATGAAGTAATTAGCTGTAGACCCTGTCCCAACGCCAATAATTCCTGATTTGACATATTTAATAGCTGCATCGGCAACTTGTTTTTTTAGTTGATCTTGTGTAAGGCTCATTTTCTTAAATCCTTTGTTTTAAACAAAAATTATGGTTATATGATACACGTTGAACTGTTAATTGAGAATTTACTAAAGTTATGAAAAATGAGATTAAAGATAAAATTGATAACGCAAACATTTATGATGCAGCTCTGAGGACACCCCTAGAGAAGCAAATAAATTTATCAAAAAGGTTTAACAACAATATTTTATTAAAGCGCGAAGACCTTCAGCCGGTTTTTTCTTTTAAGATACGTGGTGCTTATAATAAAATGAAAAACTTAAGTGATGAGAATCTTAAAAATGGGGTTATTGCTTGTTCAGCAGGGAATCACGCTCAGGGCGTTGCCTTAGCAGCAAAAATTTTAGAATGTAAGGCAACTATTATCATGCCTAAAACAACACCTTTTATAAAAATTAATGCCGTTGAATCACATGGGGCTAAAGTAGTTTTACACGGAGAAACACTTCATGAGTGCTTTGATCACGCTTCAGGTATTCAAAAAAAAGAAGGCTCAATTTTTGTCCATCCATATGATGATTTAGAGGTAATCGAAGGACAAGGGACGATAGCAAAAGAAATTTTAGAAGATTATTCTCGTCCAATTGATGCTATTTTTTGTTGTGTAGGAGGCGGCGGTTTAATTTCAGGAATAGCTTCATACATAAAGGCTGTAAAACCAGAAATAAAAATAATTGGTGTTGAAGCTCAAGATGCGGACGCGATGACACAATCTCTTAAGGCAAATAAAAGAATTGTTTTAGATGCGGTAAGTTTATTCGCAGAAGGAGCGGCTCTAAAGCAAGTAGGAGAAATTCCATTTAAAATTTGTCAGCAGTATGTTGATGAGATGATCATTGTTGATAATGATGAAATATGTGCGGCAATAAAAGATGTGTTCGAAGATACGAGAACTATTTTAGAGCCTGCAGGAGCATTGGCGGTGGCGGGGGTTAAGTCGTATATTAAAAAAAATAATGTTAATTCAAAAACTTTTGTTGCTACTGCTTCTGGGGCAAATATGAATTTTGATCGGCTGGGGTTTGTTTCTGAAAGAGCAGAAATCGGTGAAGAGAGAGAGGCGATTTTTGCTGTAACAATCCCAGAAAAACCAGGAGCATTTAAAGATTTTTGCGGCTTAATTGGTAAACGAAATATTACGGAGTTCAACTATAGATACTCTAGTGATTCTAGTGCAAATATTTTTGTTGGTATTGGCGTACAAAATTTTGATGAATCTGACTCTCTCATGGAAACGTTAAAAAATGCTTCTCTTGATCCAATAGATTTAACACATAATGAAGTGGCAAAGCTTCATTTAAGACATTTAGTCGGAGGGCATGCCCCTGAAGCTAAAAATGAGGTTATATATAGGTTCGAATTTCCTGAAAAACCTGGGGCACTTTTAAACTTTCTTGAACAAATGGGCCATTGGAATATTAGTTTATTTCATTACCGTAATCACGGTTCTGATATTGGAAGAGTTTTAGTTGGTATGCAAGTTGATGAAAAAAGTACAGAAGAATTCCAAGAATTTTTAAAGAATCTTGGTTATACCTATATCAATGAAACGAATAACGAAGCCTATAAAATATTTTTAGGAAAAAATCATTTTTAATGATATTCATGTTGATACATCTATTAGAAGATATATTATTAAAGTTTTGTAAAATCGAGGAAGCTATGAAATATATTAAACTAATCCTTTTGTCAGTTTTTTTAGTTGGTTGTGGAGACGCTGATCGAGGAAAAGCGTTTATTACATCTGAAAAAGGTGGAATTACCGTTATAGATCTAAATTCAATGGAAGTAGCCGAGCAAATAGAAGTAGGTGCTAGTAACCCAAGAGGTATAGGCGTTACAGATGATGGAAAATATTTAATTACAGCTAACAAATTTGACGCCAATCTATCAAAAATTAATTACGAAACAAAAGAAGTAGAAAACATTGATGTAGGGATTAATCCTGAATTTGTAAGGGTTTATGATAACCAGGTATTTGTATCGACGGAACCATCCTCAACAGGTAAACCACCAGCAAAGGGTGAGATGAACCATGAGGAGGAGGATGGCGATGATGACAGAACGCCAGCAAAAGTTTCTGTTGTTGATTTAGATCAAAATAAAAAAGTAAGAGAGATTACTGCTGGGCCAGAAACAGAAGGCATTGAATTTAGTCAAGATGGTTCTAAAATAATTGTGACTAATGAAGCTGATAATACAATCACTATCCATGATTTTCACTCAGGCAACATTGTGAAAACATTTGACGCAAAATCTTATGGGTTAAGACCTAGAGGTATAAAAGCTTCACCTAATGGACAATTTTATGTTGCTACTTTGGAGTTTAGTAACAATTTTGTTGTTTTGGATAAGAATTTTGATTATGTTAAGACTGTTACAACTGAACATGAAGTAGATGAAGGTGATAAGCACACTGGTAATTCACCGTACGGTGTAAGTTTTAGTCCAACTGGCGATAAACTATATGTTGCTGCGAGTGGGGGTCGAGGAAATAGAAGTTCTTTAGAAGTTTATGATGGTAAAACATTTGAGAAAATTGATAGAGTTAAAACCGAAGAGGGAAGAAGATGTTGGCATTTCACATTTACTCCAGACAGCAAAGATATACTACTTGCTTGTGGAAGGTCTGATGAGGTGTTGGTCATTGATGCAGAAAGTCTAAAGATTAAAAAAAGAATTTCGGTTGCTGGGATACCCTGGGGAATAGTGACTTATCCAAAATCAATTGGAAGTCTAGATCAAGCTAATTAATTTCATTAGTTATAAATTTCCATTCATCATCTAAGACGGGGGTAATTGATAGGCGATTACCCTCTCTGAGGATCAGCATACTTTTGAGTTTAGGGAATGCCCTTAATTGTTTAAGTTCAATGAGAGGTATTTTTTTTATCAACGTCACATTAACGCTTAACCATCTTGGTTTTTCTATTGATGATTTAGGATCAAAGTATTTATGACCTTCAATAAATTGAAGAGGGTCAGGATAAGCAAGTCTAGAAATTTTCATTATCCCAACAATTCCAGGTTTGTCGCAATTTGATTGGTAAAAAAAAGCAAGGTCACCCAATGACATATCATCTCGCATAAAATTTCTAGCTTGATAGTTTCTTATACCTTTCGTTGGAATCCATTTAACGGTTTGCAAGGGACTATTTTCTAAATCTTCTATTGTAAAAACTGAAGGTTCTGATTTCATTAGCCAGTAGCGCATACTAAATTGTTCCTTAATTTTTTATTTTCTTGCTATTGATACTTAGATTTTAATACAAGAGATAAAATGATGGTAAAAAAAAATTTAGAAAAGGCTAGAAGTTTATCGCCTAGAGCCACTCATGCATGAGCTTTAGATGTAGTCGAGATTAGTGGCTTAAAATATTTTAGAAGGCTATAAATTTTTTGATGCTGCCTAGATTAGCATCCAGAACCAAGGGTTCAGGTGGTAATAGACTAAGAAGTTTTAGGTTCACACGCCAAGAGCCCTTAAAAGGTAACCCAATCGTGTGTGATCACACCACATTCTGATTGACTAAAACCTATGCTATAGACTAGTTCAAGAAATTAATAATCTAAGCAGCATCAAAAAATCAAAATTTAACTTTCTAGAGCCTGGTCCACTATAGAGGTTAAATTAGTTATCTTTTTTTTGTAATCAACTATATGGACACTTGAAGTTACATCATGGTTCAAAAATTCATGTGTAATATTAAGGGCAGCCATAATAATCGTTTTATCTACCCCAATAACATTTCCAGATTTTTGTACTTCATCAATCTTATTCGATAGATAAGTTATTGATTTTTGTAGATTAGCTTCCTCCTCCTCTGGACATGCAATAGTAAAATCTCGTCCTAGAAGTTTAATTTCAACTTGTTTCATAGTTATCCTGGAAGTTGACCAAGAAGATTTTCAATTTTCATTGTAGCCTCATTTATTTTGGCTTTAAGAATTTTATTCTCCTCCTGTAACGTTTCAACAGTGGGTTTCATTTCATTATTTTCTTGTCTAAGTAAACTGACGGCATTAACCAATTCAGTTAATTTAGCCTCAAGCGTTGTGATTTCTTCATCCATTGCCTAACTATAATTTAATTTATTCAGGCTATCAATAAAAAACTTTGATCACTTTTTATGCTTTTTTGCACGTGGGTGTGATTGGTCATAAGTTTTTGACAAATGTTGAAAGTCTAAGTGCGTATAGATTTGAGTAGAGCTTATATTCTCATGACCCAATAACTCTTGAACAGCTCTTAAATCCTGGCTTGATTGTAATAAGTGTGAAGCGAAACTATGTCGGAGTAAATGCGGATGGATATTTTCAGAGACACCTTGCTTCTTCGCCCAAAATTTTAAACGATACTGAACAGCCCTTTGTGTGAGATTTCTAGTTTGTTTGCTTAAAAAAAGAGCAGAATTACTATTCATATTTTTAAGTGTTGCTCGAATTTTAATCCATTCTTTTAGTGATTGAATAGCCTCATTACCCACAGGGACAATACGCATTTTTTTGCCTTTACCTAAAACGGTAATTGTTTCTTCTGAAAAATTAATATCTTCTAATTTTAAATTTACTAGTTCAGACAACCTTAAACCTGAAGAATAAAATAACTCTAAAATGGCATGATCTCTTAAGGCAATAAAATCATCTCCTTTAATATTGACTAACTTTATTGTTTGGTCAACTGAAAGTATTTGGGGTAATTTCTTACTCTTTTTCGGAGCCTTTATTTCTAGTACAGGGTTATGCTTAAAAGAATATTGATCAATGAGAAACTCAAAAAGACTCTTCCAGGACGAGAGAATTCTTGATAAGGAGTTACTATTAAGGCCCTTTGAATGCAGGGAGGCAATACATGTTCTAATATTATTTGGTTTTAAGTCTTCAAGTGCCATATTCTGATTAAGCTCAACCAATATACTTATATCTCTAAAATAGTTTTTAACTGTATGTTCGCTTAATCTTCTTTCGAATAATATAAAATCTTTGTAAGCTTTTAGATAGCTTGAATCATTCATAATCTGATTAAATTAAGAATACTCAGCAAGATTAATATCTCCCTCAAAACTTATTTCAGCTGAGCCACTTAAGGTTATTGTGTTTTTCATGTCCCAATCTATCTTGACAATCCCTCCATCCATATGAACATTGACAGGCGTTTCTACATTTTTTTTTGATATAGCAACTGCAGCAGCTGCACATGCACCTGAACCACAGGCCATGGTAAACCCACTCCCCCTTTCGAAAACCTTTAGCCTTATAGAGCTTTTATCAATAACAGACATAAAGCCGACATTTATGCCATCCTCCCAAGAGCTTTGAATATTAAGAGATATTTCACGAAAATTTTCTTCTAAAATATTATTCTCTCTCAAATTTATGACTGCATGGGGATTTCCTATTGATACATGGTCATAGCTAATGCCATTATTATTAATTGTATCCTTGATAACGGGCATTCCCATATCTACCTTAACCATTCCTTCACTATTTTCTGAAAGTAAAATAATGCCTGATTTCGTTTCTACCTGAATAGTTGATTTGCTTGATAGTTGGTACTTTTTTATGTATTTATAAAAACATCGTGCGCCGTTTCCACACTGCTCAACCTCCCCTCCATCTGAGTTAAAAATACGATATTTAAAATCAACATTGTTTGAGTTACTTTTTTCAAGAATAAGAAGTTGATCAAACCCAATACCAAAATGACGATCAGATAATCTTTTAATTAATGATTTTGATAAACCAAATTGTTTTTCTCTTTGGTCAATGACAATGAAGTCATTTCCGGTGCCCTGCATTTTTGTAAATTTCATAATTATCTTTTTGTCTTGTTTTTTGATATTCTAGCTCTTTTTAAAGAACTATAACTATGAAAGACTATCTATTTACATCAGAGTCTGTTTCCGAAGGGCATCCTGATAAAGTCGCAGATTTGATATCAGATGCGATTTTAGATGCGATTTTGGAACAAGACCCCGTTGCGAGAGTTGCGGCAGAAACCCTGACAAGTACAAATTTAGTTGTACTTGGGGGAGAAATTTCAACAACAGCAAAAGTTGATTATGAGCAAGTTGTCCGTGAAACCCTTAAATTTATTGGCTATGACAATATTGACTACGGGATTGATTATAAAACTTGTGAAGTATTAATAAAATATGGCATTCAATCTCCTGATATAGCCCAAGGTGTTAATGGGGCATTTGACGACCCTCTGGATCAAGGTGCTGGAGATCAAGGTCTTATGTTTGGTTTTGCATGTAATGAATCTGATCAATTGATGCCACTTCCAATACATCTTGCACATCGCTTGGTGGAGCGCCAATCAGTTACTAGAAAGAAAGGGGTTCTAACTTGGTTAAGGCCGGATGCTAAGTCACAAGTTACCATGCACTATAAGGACGGGAAACCAGAAAGAATAGACACGATTGTTCTTTCCACACAGCATGCGCCTGAAGTTTCCCTTAAAGATTTAAGAGAGGCTGTGATTGAAGAAATTATAAAACCTGAGATTCCTAAAGATCTTATTAAGGGTGAAATTAATTATTTAATCAACCCTACTGGAAGATTTGTTATTGGTGGCCCACAAGGGGACTGCGGATTAACTGGGAGGAAGATTATAGTTGATACCTACGGTGGAGCTGCCCCTCATGGTGGAGGTGCATTTTCAGGAAAAGATCCCACAAAAGTCGATCGATCTGCAGCTTATGCGGCAAGATACGTCGCAAAAAATATCGTCGCTGCAGGTTTGGCTGATAAGTGCCTAGTGCAGGTGTCATATGCCATTGGTGTGGCTAAACCAACATCCATTATGGTGGATAGTTTTGGTACAGCAAGAGTATCAGATTCAGAGCTTTCAAATATTGTTATGGATAATTTTGACCTTCGTCCTAAAGGCATTGTAAATATGCTTGACTTATTAAGGCCTATATATAGAAATACGGCAGCCTATGGGCATTTTGGTAGAACAGAACCTGAATTTTCTTGGGAAAAGGTCGATAAAAAAGGTTTAGGTTGAATTTGAAAACTTCATAAGCTCTTGATTTAGCGTGAGTTATGATTTAACATTCTTACTTCCAAGGAACGTTGCGAGATTATTCAATCCCAGGCTTGGATTACAAATAATAAATTTGTAACGACGTTCACCATTTACCGTACCAGAGCGGGATAATAGGTGAACAAAATCCCTACTGGTCACAATTTTATTTAAAGGAAAATAAATTGAATACAGTGACTGATGTAAATAATAAAACAAAAAACTTCGTAGTCTCAGATATAAAGCTAGCTAAATTCGGCAGGCAGGAAATTGCTATTGCTGAAACAGAAATGCCAGGCTTAATTGGTATAAGAGATGAATATGCTTCAAGCCAACCTTTGAAGGGAGCGCGTATTAGTGGCTCCTTACATATGACAATTCAAACGGCTGTACTTATTGAAACGCTTGTGGCATTGGGAGCTGAAGTTAGATGGGCATCATGTAACATTTACTCAACACAAGATCATGCAGCTGCTGCGATTGCAGAAGGTGGAACACCTGTGTTCGCTTTTAAAGGTGAAAGTCTCGATGAATATTGGGAATTTACGCATCGTATTTTTGAGTGGGAAAGTGGAAAATTTTCTAACATGATTTTAGATGATGGCGGAGACGCTACACTTTTACTTCACTTAGGTGTTAAAGCTGAAAAGGATATTTCTGTTCTTAATAATCCAAACTCAGAGGAAGAAACATGTTTATTTTCGGCCATCAAAGGTAAATTAAAGAATAATCCAACATGGTATTCAGACAAAATTGGCCATATAAAGGGAGTAACTGAGGAGACTACAACGGGTGTTATGAGGCTTTACCAAATGTTTCAGAATAAAGAATTGAGTTTCCCAGCAATTAATGTAAACGATTCCGTTACCAAATCAAAGTTTGATAATCTTTATGGCTGTCGTGAATCATTAGTAGATGCTATTAAAAGGGCCACTGATGTCATGGTTGCCGGAAAAATAGCAGTTGTTGCAGGTTATGGTGATGTTGGTAAGGGCTCAGCCCAAGCCTTAAGAGCGCTATCAGCTCAGGTATGGGTCACTGAAATTGATCCTATCTGCGCACTACAGGCAGCAATGGAAGGATATCGAGTGGTTACAATGGATTATGCTGCTGAACACGCCGATATTTTTGTAAGTGCAACAGGTAATTATCACGTTATTACGCATGAACACATGAAAAAAATGAAGGATCAAGCAATTGTTTGTAATATTGGACATTTTGATAATGAGATTGATGTTGCATCTTTATCAAATTATGAATGGGAGGAAATTAAGCCCCAAGTAGATCATGTTATTTTTCCAGATAAAAAGAGGATCATACTTTTAGCCCAAGGACGTTTAGTTAACTTAGGTTGTGGGACAGGGCATCCAAGTTATGTCATGGGTTCTTCATTCGCAAACCAAACAATAGCTCAGATTGAGTTGTTTACTCAACCTGAGAAATATCCTTTGGGCGTGTATACATTGCCTAAGCATTTGGATGAAAAGGTTGCAGTACTTCAATTAAAAAATTTAAATGCTGAGTTAACAAAACTCACACCTGAGCAGGCAAAGTATATTGATGTTGATGTTACTGGACCTTTTAAACCAGATAATTATCGTTATTAGGAGAATTTGATGGCGAATCTTCCCCCGTTAAGTTTTGAATTTTACCCCCCTCAAACACAAGAGGGGGTAAATAAACTTAAGCATACAGCTAAAGAACTTAATAAGTATAAACCTGATTTCTTTTCTGTTACCTTTGGTGCGGGTGGCTCAACAAAGGAGAGGACCTTAGATGCTGTTTTTGAACTGAGTAATTCAGATTTTAATGTAGCACCTCACATTTCTTGTATCTCATCCTCAAAAGTAGAAATTAAGGAATTATTGGATCAATATAAGTCACAAAAAATAAATCACTTAGTCGCGCTTCGTGGAGATAATCCCTCTGGGGCTATAAACTCTGGTGAGTTTAACTATGCCAATGAGTTAGTAAGATTTATTAAGTTAGAAATGGGAGATGCTTTCAAAATAGATGTTGCCGCTTATCCGGAAGTTCATCCTGAATCAGAAAGTGCAAAACAAGACTTTATAAACTTTAAAAATAAAGTTGAGGCCGGGGCCGATTCAGCAATTACACAGTTCTTTTTTAATGTTGATGCTTATTTTAAATTTATTGAAGAATGTCAGAAGAGCTCAATCAATATTCCTATCGTTCCAGGTATTATGCCAATTTACAATAGTAAGCAACTCATTAGATTTGCTAATAATTGTGGTGCTGAAATTCCAAGATGGTTGAGATTTAAATTAGAAGATTATGCAGATGATTTAGATTCATTAAGGGAGTTTGGCGTAGACTTTATAAGTGAATTATCTGAAACATTGATTCAGAATGGTGTTCCTGGCATACACTTTTATACGATAAATTACTCCAAGACTTTATCGAAAATTATAAAAAATATATCCCAATCTTAGTGCAGCTCTGCTTGTTTATTTTGATATATGGAGTCTTCAACAAATAGGTAACTATTTTCTTTTCCGCTTTTCCATAAAGTCATCATAACTATCCACCTCATTTCTTCTATGTTGATATATTTCTGATTAAGAATCATAATTTGATCTAAAATTATTTCAAATTCAGTCGAATTAAGAATTTTTGCATTTATTAAAAATGTAAGCAAAGTAAAGGCTTCTTCAGAAATTTTCTCATATTCTATTTGAGATAAAACTCTTAAACTATCTTTATGAGTTAATGAGGAATTTTTACTTAATTTTTCTAAATGATTAAACCAATCAAATGCAGAAGAAATATCCTTATTGTTAAAACCTGCCTCTTCAAGCTCAAGGGCAATGTCATTAGTATTTAATTTAGGTTTAGTACTTATATAATTTTCGAATAAATAAATAAGTAAATCTAGCATTATGATAAGCCCATAATTTGGTTAAAAAAAATCTAAATTGATATTGTTATAATATCAGATAAGTAATCCATGAAATTAATTCAAAATATTTTTTTTAAAACATAAAAGTTTAAGAGATGACAATACTAAACATTCTAAAATATCCTGACCCAAGGCTTTATAAAGTTGCAAGTGAAGTTAAGGATATTAATGGTGAAATTAAATCATTCATAGGGAGCATGGCTGAAACTATGTATGATGCGCCAGGGATTGGGTTAGCAGCGACACAAGTTGACCTTCATCAAAGGATTATAGTGATCGATATTTCTGAAGATAAAAATGAATTATTAGTCTTGATTAATCCAATATTACTAGAGTTTAAGGGTGAGGAAATTAATGAAGAAGGTTGCTTATCTGTCCCCGAAGTTTTTGAAAAAGTAAAAAGGGCGGAGTGGATAAAAATTCAAGCTTTGGATATAAATGGTAAAAAGTTCGAGCTTGAAGCTGAAGGTCTCCTTGCGGTATGTATACAACATGAAATGGATCATTTAGAGGGTAAAGTTTTTGTTGATTATTTGTCTAACTTAAAGAAGAGTAGAATTAAGAAAAAATTGATTAAGATGGGTAAATGAGTATAAAAAAATTGAGTGTAGTGTTTGCTGGAACTCCTGATTTTGCAGTACCAGCATTAGAAAAAATTAATTTGGCTGGCTATGAGGTAAAGCTTGTCTTAACTCAGCCTGATAGAAGATCGGGTAGGGGTATGAGTATAAAAAAAAGCCCCGTAAAACAAAAATCTATTGAACTTGGCATTCCTGTTTACCAACCAGAGACTTTAAAAAATAATGCAGAAATAAAGAATGCAATTATTGCAAAGCATGTAGATATTTTAATTGTTGTGGCCTATGGCTTAATGATTCCAGATGAAATTTTAAATTTATTTGATGGACATATATATAATATTCACGCTTCAATCTTACCAAGATGGAGAGGCGCAGCACCAATTCATAGGGCGATAGAAGCGGGGGATAAAGAGACGGGTGTAACAATAATGAAGATTGTAAAACAACTTGATGCTGGCCCAATGATTATGAAGGAGAAGGTGCCAATCACAAGTAAAGACACTACCGAAATATTATCTAAAAAACTTTCAGAATGTGGGGCCTTAATGATAGTTAGTTTGCTTAAAGAAATAGAAAAAGGAAAAATTATTAAATGGGAAGATCAAAATGAAAGATATGTAACTTATGCAGAAAAAATAAAGAAATCAGAGTCTGCTCTTAATCTCAATGACTCTCCTGAAGTTTTATGTCAAAAAATTAGGGCATTTAACCCATTCCCGATGATGAGCATAAGTTTTGAAGGAAAGAATTTAAAAATTGTTAAAGCAGAAAAATATAATAAAGAATGTAAACAAAACCTTCTACCAGGAAAATTATACCTATTAGAAGATGATTTATTATTAAAGTTGGTTTCAGGAATATTGAAATTAGATATCGTTCGGTTAGAAGGCAAAAAAACCATGACAGCTTTAGATTTTGTAAAGGGACATAAAGTCTTAAATCTTAATTTAGTTAGCCAGTGAAGGAAGCTCAACTTACAGCGGCAAAAATAGTTAAATTTGTTTTGGAGGGGAGCAATCTTAACAAGGTGCTCCAGAAATATTCGAATGAACATAAAATTAATCCTAAAGATTTATCTCAAATTAAGGATTTAGTATTTGGCACCCTTCGCTCATATGGAAAAACAAAATTTATTATTAAAAATTTAGTTAAGAAACAACCTACTAATTTATTAATTCTAGCTTTGATTCATGTGGCATTATTTCAACTTATATCTAATAGGTCTAATTCATATACCGTTGTAGATCAAGCTGTTTCGGCATCAAATATGGTTAATAGAAGACATACCGCATTCACAAATGGCGTACTTAGAAATTTCCTAAGAAAAAAGATAAAGATCTTTAAAGAGATTGAAAAAAATGAAGAAGCAAAATATAGCTATCAAGCTTGGTGGATAAATCAAATAAAAAAAGAATACCCAAAGTCTTGGAAAGATATTCTTGATATTGGAAATTCCCACCCCGCACTAATTATTCGTATAAACCTAAAAAAAATTAGTATTAATGGATATATTAGGAAAATTGAAGAAAAAAATATTGAACATATAGTATTAGGCAATGAAGCAATACTAATAAAAAACCCAATACCATTAGATTCCTTACCAGGGTTTTATGAGGGGGAGGTGTCAATTCAAGATTATGGGGCACAACTTGCATCTCATTTATTAGATTTAAAGAAAAATTATAGCGTTTTAGATGCTTGTGCTGCACCAGGCGGGAAGGCTTGCCATATGACGGAGATAGAAGAAATAAAGCTGACGGCAGTTGAGGTTGATAAACAAAGAGTACAAAAGATTATAGAAAACTTAAATAGACTAGGTCATTCTTTTAAAGTAATCAACGCTGAAATTAAAACTGGAAATTCATGGTGGGATAAAAAATTATTCGATAGAATTTTGTTAGACGCTCCGTGTACAGCATCCGGCATAGTTAGAAGGCACATAGATATAAAATGGCTAAGAAGAGCCAATGACTTAAATTATTTTCATGAGAAACAGTTCGAATTATTGAGAGCTTCATGGGAATTGTTAAAGTCAAAAGGTAAATTACTTTATGTGACTTGCTCAATATTTGAAATAGAAAATAGATTGGTGATCGATAGATTTTTAAATGATGAAAAAACGGCTAATGAAATTAAAATTAAATTTCCAAAAAATGTGAATGTAGACGATAATCAGTTATTGCCTTCATTGTTTCATGATGGATTATTTTATGCCCTTCTTCAAAAAAAATAATTTAAATTTATTTTTATTTTTAAGTCTTACCATTAATTTAAGTATGGGTATTGCCAATGAGATTAATAATTTTGATATTAAGGGCATTAACGTAGGTAGGGATGATAATAGTATTTTTATTAGTCTTGAGCAAAGCTCTACATTGCCACCTAATATTATTGAGCTTCTTGAAAGAGGCATTCCTATTGCTTTCAATTTAAAAATTGAAATAATTAAAGAAAATAAATTTTGGTTTGATAAAGTTATACAGCATTATAATTATTCATACCAAATTAAATATTTTTCGCTAAGAAAAGTCTTTGAGGTAATAGATATCAAAGGGAATACCAAGAGCTTTAAAAGTGAGCAAGAAGCGATCCAAAGTTTATTGAATAAAAAAGAAATTATAATAAAAAAGTATAAAAATTTAGAAAAAACAAAATTAAAAATATGGGTAGAGCTTGATAAAGGAAGATTGCCCAAGGCAATTCAAGCAGATGTATTTAATAAATCATGGGATGTTCAATCAAATATAATTTTGTATGATATGAGAGAATTATGAAGTATTTAATTACCTCTGTTGCCATTATTGGAGTAGGTTTCTTAATCCTGCTAGCTCAGTCATTATCAAATAATGATTTAGTTTCAAATGATACCTTTTTGGTTTTATTAGCAATATCCGTGGCATTTGTTTTATGTTTATTCTTTCTTATACTTTTTCAAATATTCAAATTACTTCAAAGTGTAAAAAAAGAAATCACAGGAAGTAAATTAACTTTACGTTTAGTAATATCTTTTGGGATGATGGTTCTGATTCCTGTTTTAATTGTATATTTGGTTTCAGTAAACTTTTTAACAAAATCTATTGAATCATGGTTTGATGTTCGGGTTGAGTCGGCCCTAGAGGGCGGCTTAACTCTTGGACAAAATACAATAGATATCTTAATTGATGACATACAGTTAAAAGGGAAAAGTATTGCATATGCAATTTCAAATAAACCTTTTGAAAAAAGAGAAGAAATCTTAATTGATTTAAGGGAAAAATTTAGTATTGCAAGTGCAGTTTTATATAAAAGTGATGGAAATATTTCTGCGATATCACAAAGTAATTCAACCATAAATTCAACCATAAATACAACAACACTTACCCTTGAAGACTTAACAAAGGGCAAAAGTGGATACTTCGTAAGAATAGAAGAAGCAAAAGAAAACAATCTTGTGCTTAAAGCATTTATTCCAATTTTTTATAATAATATAAATCAAACAACGGATTTAATAGGTTTAGAAGAGATATTAATGTTATCTCAACCAATTCCTGAATCGATTGCAAATGTTGCAGTTTCGGTAGAGTCAGTATTCGAAGAATACCAGCAACTCAGGTATAGCAGAAATTCATTAAAAATTATTTATACATTAACATTAACGATTGTTCTTATGTTGGCCATTTTAACTTCGGTAGCAATTTCATTTGTTATAAGCAGGCGATTCACAAGACCTCTTTCACTATTAGCTGAAGCAACCAACCAAATAGCGAAAGGAAATTATAAGAAAATAATACCTGAGATAGGCAAGGATGAATTAGGGAGATTGGTAAAATCCTTTAACTCAATGACATATCAATTAGATACTGCAACTAAAAATTCAAAAAAAGATAGAAAGCGTTTGGAGGATGCTAGGACATTTTTAGATACGACTCTTACCAATTTAGTGACATCAATTATCGTAATAGATGAGGATCAGAAAATTAAACTATATAACAAATCAGCAGCAAAGTTATTAAATTTCAAATTATCAAATATGATTGGGGAAAAATTAAAAAATGCTATTAAGGAAGTTAAAAAATTTGATCTTGTTATAAGCTTTATTGATAAAGCACTTAAAGAACATAATGAGTCTATAAATATTTCAAAAGAAATAGTATTAGATTCGTTGAAAGAAGAAAAAACATTGATTTTAAAGCTTTCATCATTCCAAGAAAGCTCAGGCATATCTTATATTTTAGTTTTAGATGATATTTCAGTTGTGGCAAAAGCACAAAGACAAATTGCATGGAGCGAAATTGCAAGAAGATTGGCGCATGAGATTAAAAATCCACTCACGCCTATACAGCTATCAGCAGAAAGAGTTCAAAATAAAATCATAGATAAATTAAATAAGACGGATAAAGATTTATTAAATAAATCAACAAATACAATAATTAAACAAGTAGACGCACTAAAATTAATGGTTAATGAATTTTCTGAATATTCTAGATCACCTACTATTGTTAGAAAAAAAATAGATATAACCAATCTAATAGATGAAGTTTCTTATCTATATTCTGATCAGAATTTTACAATTAAAAAGAATTATCCTAAAAAAAGGAGGGAGATAAGGATAGATGAAAATAAATTTAGACAGGTATTGATAAATATTTTTGATAATTCAAAATCAGCACTTGAAAATATCAAAAACCCTAGAATAAATATAACAGTAAAATATGATGATAATTTCTTTAGGCTTAAATTTGAAGATAATGGCATGGGGGTGCCGAAAGATATTATTGAAAGAATTTATGAGCCATATGTTACTTCAAAAAAAACAGGTACAGGGTTAGGTTTGGCTATTGTCTATAAAATTATTGAAGAACATTCTGGGAGCATTGAAATAAAGAATGTAAATCCAGGTGGAGCAGCTATATCAATAACCCTTCCTATAAAGGAGAGCAAGATTGGATAAGCAAAAAATAAAAATCCTAATTGTTGATGATGAAAAGGACATCAGAGATTCATTAAAGGATATTTTAGTCGATGAGGGGTATGAGACTTTGCTTGCTAAGAACGTCTCCGAGGCAAAAGAGATAAAGTTATCACAAAAGATTGATTTAAT
>Ga0209665_1000047_pt1 | contig 125178 bp, 133 predicted proteins | sample SaaInlV_200m_DNA_2_FD_184675 | JGI IMG/M metagenome (GOLD analysis project Ga0209665, IMG submission 184675) | Marine microbial communities from expanding oxygen minimum zones in the Saanich Inlet - Saanich Inlet SI074_LV_135m_DNA (SPAdes) (version 2) | ecosystem: Environmental > Aquatic >... | reverse complement strand
GGTGACTGGGCCGCCGAGATCCAGATGCCCGGCCTGCCGCTCGAACAGGTGCGGTACGTCGGCGCCCTCGACCAGAACATCTGGAACTTCCCGCGCATCTACGTTGACGGAAGTTCCTGGGTCTGGGAGTACGCCAAGAACCTCTGGGAGTGGCATGAGGACAGGGAGAAGGCGAAATGAGCTACGACGCAGGAAGTATTCAGGTTCTTGAGGCGGCATGAGTGGCGGCCTGCTCTGTGCCGTAGTGGCGGTAGGGCTCCCGTACTTGGTCGTGCGGGCCACGCTGCTGAAAGCCATGGAAAAGGGATACTCTCGGTATCGACGACGCATTCCCTGCTTAGAGATGCTCACCCCACTGGCGCTCTGTCTTCTTCTTCCACTCTGGGCTCACGCCTTTTCGTGGGTCGGAGACGCCTACGGGGCATGGGGGGTTCTGACCTTCATAGCCATCCTCATCATGCTCCCCGGGGCGTTGATGGTGGACCTCAGCATCACCGCTGCCTGGAGGGAGCGCAAAACCGACCAACTGAAGGTACTGGTGAGCCCGCCCAAATGCCCACCAAAGGAAGGTGAAGATGGCAAGTAAGAGAATGCTGGAGGCACTGGAGAGCGACCCCACCTTGTGGGGTCGCGCTGTTTCCAAGGTGACCTCATCCCTGAAAGAAAGAGACGGCTGCCAGGTGTACACCGGACACACGAACAAGCGAAACGGGTATGGCGCCTTCTCCCTCTGGGTGAGGGGCGCTGACCGTAGCCAAGTGTTCTTGGCACACCGCGTAGCAGCGGCCCATGCTCTCGGGCTGGCTGCTCCGAGCGATGGGATTGTCATGCACTCGTGTGACAACCCTGCGTGCTGCAATCCTGCTCATCTGTCACTCGGGACTCAGGCCGAGAACCTGGCCGACATGCGGACCAAGAAGAGACACGCTCATGGAGAAACCTCCTACGCGAAGCTCACAGCCGCGCAGGTTCGAGAGATTCTCTCCGTAGGAAAGTCGGTACCAGCTCGGGTATTGGCTGCTCGATTTGGCGTAAAACCCAGACAGATCCACCGAATCCTTCGCGGGGAGAGGTGGCGGCACATCTACAAGGAGTTCGCCGATGAGTGACTACGGCGCAAACAACATCAAGGTTCTGGAGTACCCCGAGAACGTACGTTGTCGGGCGGCAATGTACATCGGTGGGACGGGGAAGTCGGGGTACCACCATCTGCTGTGGGAGATCTTGGACAACTCCGTAGATGAGGCCATCGCTGGGTACGCTACGCACATCACCGTGCTGCTGTCTGGAGACTACGCGGAGGTGCGGGACGACGGGCGTGGGATCCCCTTCGACAAGCACCCCAAGACCAAGACCTCTGCCTTGGATGTGATCTTCACGACGCTCCACGCGGGAGGGAAGTTCGACAACACGGCCTACAAGTCCGCGGGCGGACTGCACGGCGTGGGCTCGAGCGTCGTCAACGCGCTGAGCGACTTCCTCGAAGTCACCAGCGTCCGAGGAGGCCAAGAGGCCCACCGGCAGTTCTCTCGTGGGGCTCCACAGGGCAGGATGAAGCTTCGGAAGCGCCCCAAGACCCACCACGGCACGAAGGTGGGGTTCCATCCGGACCCAGAGGTCTTCGGAGAGCAGTCGTTCGACCCCGACCTGGTCCGGGAGAGGGTCAAGATCCGGGCGTACCTCACTCCAGGAGTGATGTTCCACCTCGAGGTGGACGACCAGCCCGCCGAAGAGTTCTGCTTCACCGGAGGGCTCGTAGACTTCCTGGCCGAGAAGCTGGAGACCGGAGGAGATGAGCTCGTCGCGGACTTCCCGTTCGTGATGGAGTCGGAAGAGCCTCGGATGCAGGTGGCGCTCACCTGGACAAGCAGCCCCTCATCAGAGGTCGTCTCCTTCGCGAACGCCATCCCGACTCATGAGGGAGGCACTCACCTGAAGGGCCTCGACTCCGCTGTGGTGGACTGCGTGCGGGCCGCGATGAAGGACCACCCGGATGTGCCCAAGCGCCTGAAGATCACCCCCAGCGATGTGCGGGAAGGCCTGGTTGCCCTCATCTCCGTGTTCATCTCGGACCCGCAGTTCCGGGGGCAGACCAAGGACAAGCTGAACAACCCCGAGGTGCAGAAGCTCGTTGAGGACACGGTTAGGCCCGCCCTCACGGAGTGGCTGCGGAAGAACTCGGAGCAGACGGCCGCCATCATCCGACGCGTCGTCTACGCCGCGCGAGCTCGGACAGCCTCCCGTGCTGCCGCGGACACTGTCCGGCGCTCATCTGCGGTCTCCCGACTGCGCCTCCCAGGCAAGCTGGCGGACTGCAGCTCACAGTCACGGGAGGACACCGAACTGTTCCTGGTCGAGGGTGACTCGGCTGGGGGCTCTGCGAAGATGGCCAGGGATCGCAAGACGCAGGCCATCCTGCCCTTGCGCGGCAAGATCTTGAACACCGAGAGCACCTCACTGGCGAAGGTGATGAAGAACCAGGAGCTCTCGAACATCGTCGAGGCGCTTGGGTGCGGAATCGGGGGCTCCATGGACCTCACCAAGCTCCGCTACGGCAAGGTCATCCTGCTGATGGATGCCGACTCCGACGGCCATCACATCGCAGTGCTGGCGCTCACATTCTTCTACCGGTTCATGCCGGACCTCATCCTCGACGGGAGGGTCTACCTGGCGATACCTCCGCTCTACCGGGTGGACATCGGGAAGAAGTCCCACTGGGTAGCGGATGAGGCAGAGCTGTCGACACTCATGGACAAGTACCCGCGGAGCAATCCACAGGTGACCAGGTTCAAGGGGCTGGGAGAGATGCCCCCCAAGACGCTGGCCGCGACCTCGATGAGCCCCGAAACACGACGCATGCTTCAGGTAGGCATTCGCGAAGAAGACGCCGAGGAAACGGAAGCAACCATCCAAGCACTCATGGGACGCGACCCTGCTGCCCGCTACGCACTCCTGACGGATATCATGGAGCGCACAACATCTGACGCCCTCATAGAGTGAGGGCGGGGGCTTCGGCCCCTTCTTAGCTCCGGGATTCCCATGATCGATCCGCTTGTCCTGCGCGCCTTCAGTCATGAAATCGAGAAGAGGGCGCTGATCAACCCCGTGCGACTGAACCAGGCACGCAAGGGGCTGCTCCCTGGACGCCCGCTGCTGACTCGGTTCGCCAAGACTCGAGCGGGCAAGGGCTACATCAAGGCAGCACCCGCAGCAGGAGAGATCGCGCACAACATGCACCTGGCTGCGCAGCGGGGAGATCCCGCGTTCATCATGAACACCGGCATCGGCGGAGCAGCACGAAGAGGCCTCGCTCCCATGCTCGGAGAGCGCGCAGCAGAGGTCGCCACGCTGGCGAAACGCCAAGACCCCGGAGTCGTCGGCTGGTTGGCGGGCAAGGTCCACCCGGCCGCTGAGGCACTCGCGGGAGTAATCGCGTAGACAGCAGCACCACTGTCCAGACAGGCCGCCTTCGGGCGGCTTTTTTGCGTCGTGCCCCTGCGAGACCTCTCGAGAGAAATTCGTAGGGTAAGGGAATCCTCATGCGGCTTGGGAGGGGATTTCTTTGTTGGGCTAACGACCTCTTGTATATTTACCCCCTTTGTGTGGGGCTACTTGTAGGTATAGTAGGAAGATTTGCCCTCCCCCGGAAAGAATCTTTCAATAACTTCCGGCGTGGGCGGAAATCACAGGTGGGAGATAGATTCACGGTATGATCGGCACAGTCCGGGAGAGCTCATGCCCAAGAAAGTCATCGTACGGACAGCCCAGGCGGGAGACACCGCCAACGCGCGCAGGGTCCTGTCAGACGTCACCGCCACTACGGCAGAGCCGTCTGCTGCGGGAGACGGCGTTCTCCTGCAGCGCAACGAGTTCCTGCACTTGTTCTTTGCGGTGGCGGGGACCTCTCCGGTCTTCTCCCTGCAGGTCTGGTGGTACTCCCCCATCAGCGGGCTGTGGCACAAGGGCGAAGCCATGAACATCAACGACAATGACCTGGCCACCATCGAGGTGCAGGGACTGACGCGGGTATACCTGCAGGTGACCGCGATCTCCGGTTCTGCCACCCCGACCCTGAATACCTGGGTGGGGCTGGTGGTCCCCGCATGAGTCGCCGTACGCACCGTCGCCGCTCGGGTATCGTCACTGGAGACCTACTCCAAGATCCCGTAGCGGACATCGCGGCCCTGCGTCTGCTGGCTGCGCGAGACATCAATGACGGCCAGCTGATCCTCGTTCGGGATCTGAACCGGCTGTACGCTTTTGTCTATGGAGACGCCACAGCGGACGACGGCTCCTTCGTCATCGCCCCGACCTACGACACCACCGTGGGCCGCTGGAAGCGAGTGGGGTTCTCCGGAGGGGGGAGCGGGGACTTCGCGGACAAGTGGATCGATGTCACCAAGGTGCTCTCGTCCGAGACGATCACCGTAGACGGTACTTCGGCGGGTGATGTTCCGCAGGAGGTCCGACGTCTCGAGATCGATGTCGAAGGCGTCCTGGATGTAGTCGATGGCTACGTCATCGTGGGCTACCAGAACCTCGCTGAGACCCTGGGGATCTACAACGAGTCTCAGGGCAACGACATCGCGCTCACGGCAGGCGACCACCTGGTCATGCCGCAGAACGCTCCGCCCTCGACTCCCGCAGCGAAGGGAGTCTTCTTCGTAGGGGACGGCACCGGGGGAACCGTAGCGGGGGAGCCGTACTTCCGGGCCCCGAGCGACGGCGCACTCAGCCAGCTCAACGCCCTCGGCGGAGAGGCCACCGCGGTCACCGGGATTGGCACCTCTGGGGAGGCTCTCGCTCTGGGTGAGATCGTACGGTTCGACACCAGCGGGACGCCCGGCGAGATACTCAAAGCACAGGCGACGACTATGCCCGACGCCGACGCCCATGGCGTCGTCAAGGCGGGGGTAGGAAGCGGCGCCGCAGTCACCTACTATGAGAGAGGATCTGCCCCCGTTCTCTTCGGCAGCGCACCTGCCGCAGCGAGCAACGGCTCCCGCGTCTACCTCGACCCCGCGAACGCGGGTGAAGCGACCCTGACCATCCCCTCGACCAGCGGCACCGCCGTGGTCCTCCTGGGCTGGCTCACAGGCGGCGACGGCGCGTCCACGACGCCTACCGTCCAGCTTCGCCCCCGATTCATGTACCTCACCCCCTGATCTCCCACCTCCACTTCCCTTCTCGGAGCACCCTACCATGGCAGCCTACGACAACATCCTCGTCAAGAACACCGACGGAATCCTGACCGTCGCGACCTCGGCCGACTCGATCGCGGGCGGTCCGTCCTTCTCGGCTGAGCAGATCGCGGACGGTACGGGCGACGGCACCCTCGGCTTCGACGGCTCCGACAACCTCGCCACGGGCGGCACGGTCGCCTCGATCACGATGGCGGCGACGGGCGCCCTCGACATCGACGCGGGCGCAGCGTCCGCCCTCTCTGTGGCGAGCGCGAACCTCACGCTGGAGACGACCACCAGCGGCACGGTCGCGGTCACGTCCGCGGGTCTTATGGACCTCAACGCGGCGGCGAACCTCGACATCGACGTGACCGGCACCTGGGACGTGCTCGCCACGGGCGCCATGAGCCTCGACGCCACGGGCGCATCGAACGTCTCGGTGGCGAGCGGCAGCCTCACCCTCTCGACCACGACCAGCGGCGTCCTGGCCCTCGACGGCGTGGACGGCGTGACCATCGCCGGCAACGCGGCCGAGATCGACCTCACCACCACGGGCGCACTCGACTTGAACAGCGGTGCCGGCACCTGGGACGCGAGTACGCTCAGCATCGACTCGACCGACAACAGCAACCTGACCATGACGGCGAACGACGGGAGCGACAAGACGCTCACGATCGCCGCGAGCAACAGCGGCGGCGGTAACGGTCTTCTCGACATGGATGCCGACGTGGCCACGCTCGACACGACGGGCACGTTCGACGCGACCTTCGGGGACTCGGCCACCTTCACCGCGCCCGCGGGGGATGCTGCCGCGCTGGTGTTCGATGCCGGCGGCGCCGACTACCTGACGATCGACTCGCAGAAGGGGATGGTCGCCTTCGACAAGCCGATCGGCCTGGAGGCGGCGGACGGCTCCACGGCGATCGTCCAGGGAGGTCTGCTCGCGGGCGAGACGGTCGCCGCGGGCGATCTTGTCTCGCTGGACTTCTCGACCGACACGCGGGTCTACAAGTGCGACGCCAACCACGCCACGGCGGTGCTCCGAAACCCCGTCGGCGTCTGCGTCGCGGGCAACACCGTGGGTCTCGGCGTCGCCTGGGCCTTCGGGGGCATCGTGTCGGTGAAATGCACCCAGGCGGTCGCGGCCGGCAGCGCGCTGATCGGGGACTTCGTCTATGCCGACGACGCGACCGCGGGGCAGGTCACCACGACCGCGCCGACGAGCGGGCGCGTCTACAAGGTCGGCGTCTTGGTCGGAGACAATGGCAACGTCGCGAACGCGGCAGCCACGGTCCTCCTCCAGCCGCAGTTCCTCTACGACAACTGAGACTGACAGCGCCCCAGCTACGACGGCATCCCCGCCGTAGCTGGGGCCGCTTGGCCTCGTTCCTGACCCCGCCCCCCGCCTGGACGACCCATGGCAGACACCCTCCAGATCGACGCCAACACGGGGCTCCCTACGGCTGTGACCGAGCCGGAGCTTGGTGGGAGCGTGGTGCTGCCGAAGGCCAGCGGCAACGCCGTCAAGGTGGACCTGAACACGCCCACCTACACATGGCGGGACCTGCGGAGCCCGATCGGCGTGGACGCGAACAGCGGCGGTCCGTCGTTCACCACGTTCAAGGGTGGCATCAAGCAGTGGCAGTTTCAGCAGACCGGCGGCGCAGACGAGGTTTTCACCGAATACCACCTCGACCACGACTACGTGGAGGGGACCGACGTGTTCATCCACTGCCATTGGGCGCAGGACACAGTGGACACCGGGGGCACTGCCTCGGCCCCTGGCGACGTGAAGTGGTATTTCGAGGTGACCTACGCGAAGGGTCACCAGCAGCAGGCTTTCGTCGCGAACGTGACCACCAGCGTCGTGCAGACCGCGAGTGGCACGCAGTACATGCACAACATCGCAGAGGTCCAGCTTTCGGCAGCGAGCCCCACCGCCGCGCAGATTGACACCGATGATCTGGAACCTGACGGCTTGTTCCTCTGCCGGGTGTACCGGGACGCAGCGGACGCCGCCGACACCCTGGATCAGCCCCCCTTCCTCCTGTTCGTGGACCTGCACTACCAGAGCAGCAACATCGGCACGAAGAACAAAGCACCCGGGTTCTACACATGAGCCTCGGCGTACTTGCGACGCTCGCGGAAGAGTCCCCTGTCGCCGACCTGTTCACGTTCATGCTCTGGCGCGAGGCGGGCAGTGACACGTTCACGGGCTCGGCCATCGTGCTGAGCCTGGAGCTCACCGGCTTTTTTTTGGGAATGACGTGTGACTGCTCCTTCTCCCATGCTCTCCGCCGTCTCTGACTATCCGACCGCTGTGGTGGGGCGGGACCACGCCTACGTGGCCGTCTCGGGGGGGTGGGCGGAGGTCTACTCGCCCGGCGTGCCCGCGGAGTGGTGGATCGGGCGAGACCATCGTGACGCCTTCCGCCTGGACGAGCACGCCTCCTGGCGGGCGGCCTACGTCGCTGCGTGTGGCGGGACACCCACGCTCCGCGTCGAGCTACTGGCCCTCCCAGGCATCCCCATCCCGAGCCCCCATACGTGGCTGCTCAACCCCATCGCGGGGGGCGGCGTCTTCGTGGTGGTGCTCCCCGTCCACGACGTGACAGAGGCCGCGGCTGCTGCTGTTCGGCGCTCCCTGGGGAGGGTGTGATGGACGGCGCGATCACGCTCAACCAGCTTGTCATCGGCCTGTCCATCGTGGGCGGGCTTGTGGGCATCGTGGGCGCCATCGTCAAGATCCGGGCGACGATGCGCAAGGAAGCCGAGGAGCGCGACGCCCGCATCACCGAGCCCATCCAGGCACTCACTAAGGCTGTGACCGCGCTCGACGCGAAGCTGCAAGCGGAGCTGTACCCGCTCCATGGGGACCCCCTCGCCGTGCAGGTGAAGAGCAACGCAGAGAGCATCGCGGAGCTACATGCGGGACAGCTTGCGCTCCAGACTGCGATTGCGTCAAACCCTGCGCTAATCCAAGCGATCGGGGATGAAATGGCGAAGCGGCTCACCAGCATCGAAGCTGGCCTCAAGCTCGCGGCGGGCGTCTCCGCACCTCCGCAGCATACGCCGTCAGGAGGCTGACGTGCCGAAGACCCTCGCGAGCGTTGCACTGGTGCAGGTCTTGTCCGAGGTGCATCAGCTTCGGCTCCTGACGGAAATGATCGCCATGACCGCGGGCGTCTGCGTCGTCTCGGCGCCCTCTGCCGCGCCGCTGCCGTCAGGCCCCCCGCCGTCAGGCCCGCCGCTGGCCTCAACCCCGCCCGCAGCCCCCTCCCGGGTCGTGGTCCCTCCCCTGGCCCTGCCCCCAGGGACTCCCGTTCGGCCCCGATCGCGTGTGGTATCGTCCGTCCGCGCCACCCCTGAGCGGGTGCGTGCGTTGGCCCCGGGGACCCCCCTGATTCGACGCACGGACCTGTGGGGCGACGTGTACGAGCCCGACGAGCAGGACTCCATTGAGCCTGTGCCCGCGTGGCAGAGCGAGGATTCGATCCCATGACGAACGAGAACAAGTCGAAGCTGATCAGCGCCCTGGCGGGGCTGTTGGGCGCCTTCGGAGGCTCCGCGGGCACCTACAAGCTCATGGAGTACCGGCTGGAGCAGGCTGAAGCGCGCCTGGAGAAGCTGGACGCCACCGTCAAGCGGACCGGCGACGAGGTGAAGTGCATGATCTGCGACGCCCACGCCATGGCGTGCCCCGGATGCTGACGCGCAACATGCGATACCGGGTCTTCGACGCAGCCCTCTTCATGGGGTGCAGTGTGGGGGCCCTCTACGCCGCGCAGCGGGCGGTGGCCGCGGCTCCCGTCGAGGAGGCGGGCTGGGAAGGCGCCAAGGCAATCCTCACGCAGATCCAAGAGGATATAGAGCCCCCCACCTCCCAGGTGGCACACACCATCTGCTATCGTCCTACGGTTCTACACACTGAAGTGGGGCCCGTAGCGGCGCTGGCCCTGTACCTCGGGTTCGCCGAGACAGGTGTGTTCTGGCAAGTGGAGAACGCCGTCGGCGTTACCGTGGCCGACGCTCTGGCCGCCCTCGGAGAAGGGTCTGCTCTCTCAGCGTTCGCGATCGAAGACATCAAGGCATGCCCTTCGGTAGAATCTCGCGCCCCTCTCGCCCCTGACCTGTGACACTCGTGTCCTCTGAGGAACTCATGACCACCGGAAAGACCTTCACCCATTGGCTGATCCTCCGCTCCCACGACGACCCGACAGCGGATGACATCCTCTCTGGGCAGGTCGGACTCGGGACGGACGGCTCTACGGTCTACATGACGACCGACGACGGGACTGTGACCCCCATCAACGGCTCTGCCGTGATGAAGGACATCACGCTCGACGACGATGCGGCAGCGGAGTTCCAGGTTCGACAGGCCTCGGACACCTACCTCCTGGCGGACACCACTGACGGTTCCGAGGTGATGAAGGTCGGCAACTCGACGATCGCCGCCCTGACCACGCAGATCCAGGGCGTGACCATCGACATGGACGCCTCGGGAGACATGACCATCGATGCCGGGGGGACCCTCGACCTCGTGGCGGTGGGCGTGGCGACCATCCAGGGCGGCTCAATCAACCTGGGCGGAGCGGGCAATGGGGACATCCTCATCGGCTCCACAGGTACTCGCGACATCGACATCGGCAGCGTCAACGCCACCGAGGTGACGCTCGAGACCTCTGGGGCGTCGATCGAGCTCACCGCTACGGGGATGGAGCATCTTGTAGCCACCAACCAGACATGGACGATGGGCCGCACGGGCGTGGACTACCTGGTGGTGGACGACAGCGCCGGGACCTTCGCGGTGCTCTCCACCATGCTGGTGGACGCTTCAGAGGTTCAGGTCACTGGAGACATCACGGTCACCGGCTCTGTGGATGGGGTGGACCTCTCCACCCTGGCCTCCATCGCGAACGGAGAGGGCTGCTCGCAGCTGGGCGTAGAGGACGCGGGCACCTACTTCGCGGGTGCCGACGTAGAGGCGGTACTGCAGGAGATCGGGTCCTCCCTTGGAGGGGTTCCTGCCAACGCCAGTGACCTGGCCGATGTGGACACCTCTGGAGCCTCGGACAAGGACCTCTTCTGGTATGTCAACGGGGACTCCGAGTGGCAGCCGGTCGCTCCCGCTACCGCGGCTGCTGAGATCGACATCGGAGACCTGGCCAATGTCGATGGTGCTGCTTCTCCCACGGACGGGCAGTTCCTCGCCTACCACACGGGTACAGGACTGTGGGGACCCATCGCAGTTCCCAGCCTGGACGACCTCACAGACATCAACGCCAGCTCCCCTTCAGAGGGTGAAGTGCTCACCTGGGACAGCGGTGCGGGTGAGTGGGTGGCCTCTGCGAGTGCGGTCACCGGAGGTGCCAAGAGCGAGTTCGAGCCGTCACCGCTGAGCACGGAGGGGGTCTACGAGATCCACTCCGACATCGATCAGGAGATCTTGACCTCGGAGGGTGCCCGCATCCACATCTCCTTCTCTGCGTCGATCACCCGGACCGGGACCCCCACTGGTGAGCTCCGGCTGGGCGTGATCCTCGAGGACTCTGGCGGGACCCCTGCTGCCTACTTCGCCACCAATGAAGATCTGGGCGGGGACACCGACATCGAGGTCAGCGGGCAGATCACACTGAGTGTGGGTGAGGCAGACAGTGCGGACTCGGGGGAGCGGAACATCTACGTCTCGGGGTCATGTCTCCGCGCCGTAGATGGCGCTGCGATCCACTCCATGATCCGCAAGTACGACGGGTCAGGGCACGCGCCCGTCTCGTTCCCTGGCGGCCTGAAGTTCTCAGATCTGAGCACCTCGGACAACCACCTGCGCTTCGTGGCCCTGACAGACGACAACTCGCACGACCCCTCGAACCGGTACAACGTGTCGCTGCTGTCGATCGTGATCGACATGTTCGAGGGGTAGTGAGGTAGGGGCTAAAGAGGGGCGCGCGAGCGCCCCTGGGGATCAGAGGAACCCGAGAAACTCGAGCTCCGCTGTCCCCTCCCCTACGACCACTTCGTAGATCGCTATCCGCCCATCTTCTGAGCGGTACACGATCTCCGGGGTGCCGTAGATGGCCCAGCTCATGTCTTCGACTCCTCGTGCTGGACCATGTCCTGCATGTCCTCGTCCTCCAGGAGTCCCTCGGCCCAGCGGAGGCCCATGGAGATCCCACGCCCGACATCGTTGCCGATGTCCGTGAGGTGGTCCGCACGAGTGATCATCTTCTCCCGGGCACGCTTCCCGGGCTTCTTCACCTTGTCCGGGTCACCTGCAGCAGCAGCCTGCTCGACGGTGATCTTCTTGTTCAGGCGGCGGGCCTTCTCGATCCACTTGATCTGGTCTTCCTGACTCAGATTCTTCGACAGCTCGTAGGCCGCCGAGAAGGAGATCAACCCCTCACGGAGGGCCTCCTTCACTGCGTCCGCGGCCTTCTCGTGGAAGGTCATCCGCATGCTGATCCAGCTCACCGAACGGTGCAGCCGGTCAGCCAGCGTGCTCTGGGTCTCCCCATCCTGGACGCGATCCCAGATCCACTGGGACAGGTCCACATCGTCCACGTTCTCCCGATCGATGTTCTCGATCGCATTGACGAACTTCGCTTCCTTGAGCAGTCCCTCGAACTGGACGCAGGGAACGCCGTCCTCGAGGAAGTCGGGATCCCGCTCCTGGATCTTCTTGATGGCGCGGAGACGCCGCTCACCTGCGACCAGCTCTGTGATCGCGTTTCCGTCCGCGTCCTCTTCGTGCATGATGACCAGCGGGCTCATCAGGCCGACAGTCTCGATGGACTCGGCCAGGCTATCGATGTCCTCGTTCCGGAAGAACGTCCGGATGTTCTTGATGTGCATCCCCACGACGATGTCGTCGACGGGGACCTCCACGGTCTGGGTATCGAACATGCTCACGTTGAATGCCTCCTACTATTGGGCACAGATATTTTGACTCGTTCTCTCACACTTTGAAGAAGCGTGAGTACAGCTTCACCGAGTACTGGAACTTCCCCAGAGGACCCTTGGCCATGATGGTCAGGATGGTCGAACCGCGCTTCCCCGGCTCCCTCTCCAGTCCGCCGAACCCAGAGATGTGCTCCTTCAGCTCTTGCTCGAAGTGCGCCCACATCAGTGGCGGCTGGCCCCGGTACACCTCGATGAAGTTCTTGAGGTGACCGAGCACTGAGCCCATGTTCACGTTCTGGGCCGGCATGAAGGGGAAGTCAGTCACGCCAGGCAGGCGAATCACGTCACCCATAGAGATGCTCCAGGAACGAAAGGACTTGATCCTCCGACCAGCTCTCGAGAAGCACCGGGGCCAGTACATCCGGAGGGAGCGACTGCAGGACCATCGGGTTGAGGAACGTCAGCGCCCCGTCATCTCTGGCCACCACCACTGCGCAGCGGTTGGCGGCCAACATCGTCAGCAGCATGTCGGAGAGCCCTTGGAGGGTCTGCTCCTCTGACAGCCCCGTGAGGTCAATCTCATCTGCTTTTTTCATAGGAAAATCCTATACAAGAAGTGAGCAGGGCGCAACTATTGTGAGTACAAATCCAGGACAAGTGCGTCATAAGATTTTCGGCGACGACGCCTACCTGGAGAAGCGATGAATATCATCCGTATGAGTTCTGATGACCTGGTCCCCGCCCACGACAGCAACTATGTCGATGTCGGCCTGCTGGCGCTTCTGGACGACCTGTCCTACGGGGATCCCTTGATCCTGAAGGGCCCCAAGGGATCCGGAAAGACCCTGGCGGCCGAGCAGTGGTGCTCCCAGAACGGGGTGCCGATGGTGCGAGAGAACTGCAACAGCGGGACCGACGAGAGCAACCTCATCGGCTCGTTCGGGATGCAGGGGGAGGATGTGGTCTTCAGCCTCGGGGCCCTGCCCCTGGCGATCGAGACTGCGAATGATGTGGGCGCCTGTGTCCTGGTCCTGGAGGAGGTCAACACCCTGCGCCCGCAGGTGCAGTCGACCATCTTCTCGGTGGCGGACTACCGCAAGTCCGTAGAGGCCTCGTTCCTGGGGCGGCGGTTCGAGCTCGCGGCGGACTCTCTGCTGTGGGTCCTCGGCACGATGAACCCGGGGTACTCCGGAACCTACCAGCTGAACGAGGCGCTGCGTTCCCGGTTCGACTTCGTCGAAGTCCTCTACATGCCCGAGAAGAAGGAGCGAGAGCTCCTCGAGAGCACGTTCACCACTCCTCCGGACGTGAAGGAGCGCCGCATCGCGGCGGGCCTTCTCCAGTTTGCGGCGGAGTCGCGCACGCATGACTGGACGTACGCTCTGTCCACCCGCGACCTGGTCAACACGGTTCACAAGTACGAGAAGGTCGGACTGGACAAGGCACTCAAGATCTTGGCGGACAAGTTCGATCCCGAGCACCGCTCGGCCATCGCTGCCCGCGTCCAGAGCGTCTTCGCCATCAACCTGCAGGAGGTCTCCCTCTATGGAAGCTGAAACGTACGAAGACCTGATCTCCTGGATGACCCGGAGAGGCAACAAGGCCGCGCTCTCTGCTGCGGTCTCCTATCTGGAGAGAGAGGTCGCGGCGGAGGCCGAAGTCCTGGCGACCATGAGCATCAACAATGGGGAGTTCTCGCGGCGAAGCAAGAAGCTGAGGGACGCCTGCCGAGAGGATGCCGAGGCGCACTACCTGGCGGAGATCAACGAGTTCCTCGCTGCTCCCTCGCGAGATCTCACCCCCATGGAGCTGGTCTCCTACCGCCGGAGGCCCCATGCCTGGGCGGTCGCGAGCATGATCCAAGATCACCTGGAGAAGAAATGAGCCAGCCGACTCCGCGTCCACCGCTCAACATGGGCGCGATGGGAGGGACTCGAGATGAGATCGTAGAGCGCATGGACGATCTGGTCGCCACGTTCAACGTGCTGATGGGGACAGAACTCGATCTGGTAGACGACCCATCCGGGGGCGCCACCGACTGCAAGACGGTCATCCGAGTTCCCTTCGACGACCCGGAGGCGTATCTCATCTGTGAACACGAACTGAGTCATCCCTTCGCGGAGACCGACCTCGAGCTCACAGAGATGTTCCGCGAGAAGGCGGTGGAGCGTCTGCTCACACGAGCAGGCATCCCCATCACCAGCCCCGATGCGATCCCCTACAAGAAGAAGCTCGCCATGCTGGTCCACCACCTGTGGAATGTCCTCGAGGACTGGAGGTGCTGTTCCGTGTGGGGCGAGGTCTACTACGGGGGCGCTACGCTGCTGAGGCAGCGGTGGGAGAGCGTAGCGCAGTACGACATGGCCAAGGACTCAGAGGAGGACTTGGCGGCCTACCTGGGCCGCCTGGCGGCGGGATTCGACACCCCGACCGCCCCTCCTGAGTTCCGGAAGTGTGCGCCGCACATGATCTCCGCTCGTGCGCAGGTCGAGCTCGTGGACAACAAGGCGTGCCTGGCTATCACGGCACGTCTTGTGGATGACATCGCGGATGAGCTCCTGGGCTTCTACCCCCCAGATCCGAAGAAGAACTCTCCACAGTCGCAAGCGCAGGCCAAGCTCCATGCTCTGGCGCAGACCCTCTCGGTCGGCACCCCTCCCAGTGCGCAGAATTCTGACCCTGGGAAGCTGGGCGCGAAAGATCTGCAGCCCGACCCCACAAAGGGCACAAAGGGCAGCAAGAGGAGGGTCTCTGCGAAGGCCATGGGGCAGATGCGGAAGCTGATGACTGCCAGCAACAAGGACGGAGATCCCGCAGCCAACAAGAAGAGCAGTCTCCAGAGCCTTCTGGACGACGGTACGGAGAAGATGCAGCAGCGCATCTCGGCTGCGAAGTCGAAGCTCGGACAGCAGACCAAGTCTCAGAAGAATCAGCAGGAAGAGGTGCTGGTCAACGCTGGGCGCGTCTGCGGCATCGACACGAAGTACGTCTCTCCTGTCGTGTCCCTCCCCAAGCCTTCTCGAAAGGCGGGGGGAATGCGGAGGTACCTGGAGCAGATCCACCTGGAGCAGACAAGCATCCCGGCCTTCACGGGCACCAAGATCCACGTCCCCACCTTCGTTCAGGCTCGGCTGTCCGGGAACCTGTCTTCCTACCCCGTGTTCCAGCGGACGGAGGAGTCCGGGGGTCTGCAGCTGCTCATCCTGGCGGATGTGAGTGGGTCCATGGTGGGGCATGGACTGGACATGCTCGAGCAGGCTCTCGCGGATGTGGAGTTCTCCTGCAAGGCATTGCCGGTAGATCTACACCTGTGGGCCTTCTCGAGCAGCCTCTACCTCTTCAAGAAGTTCGGCTCCCCGAGGAACGCCCCGGGACTTCAGATGCAGTACACGTCGATGGTCCAGGCCCTCGATGTGGCAGTCGAATGGAGTAAGGCGGGGAAGACCGATCGTGGAGTCATCCTGATCACCGATGGGCTGCCGACCTCCTGCAGGCACCGGAAGAGCTCTGGGAATCCCTCGAAAGATCTCCAGGACGTGATGAAGGAGCTCCGGGGGGACAAGGTGATTTTGTCCGTGCTGGCCATCGGGTCCCGGACAGATCAGTACGACTCCGTCTTCGGAGAGAAGAAGTACGGCCTGGTGAAGTCCCTTGCGGACGTCCCCGGGGCCCTGGCAGATGCGACTCGGATCATCGTCGAAGTCCATCTGAAGAAATGACCCCTGGAGGGGCGGAAACGCCCCTCCACTTCTTAGGAGGCGTTCATGCCAGTGATTACCATCCGGACAGACCAGCGGGCGTACCTTGAGCGCGTCTCTCGGGAGGCCTCGAAGAAGGCCGGGCGGCGGGTAAGTCCCACCGAGGTCGCTCAGCAGATCTTGGATATCTGCATCCAAGATGAGGCTATCTACGAAGCAAGAACCGCCAACCCGGTACAGCCGGATCGGCGAGAAATCTACAAAGAAGCGGCGAAGCGGCGAAGCACGTCTCTGGAGCTCGGAGAGCTCCTGAAGAACGTCACCTGACCCCTTGGTTGTACCGCTGGAGCATCGCCATCTGGTTCTGCTGCTGCCCGGCCATCACACCACCTGTGGCCATGCCGCCACCGATGGCCCCCGCACCCAAGAGACTTGCACCGATCCCGGCCTTGGCCCTCCACCCCATGCCAGCGGCTTCCCCGATAGAGCCGTCTTGCGGCGCAGTTGCCCCATTCCGCGTGTTCTGGCCCCCGCCGGAGGGATTACGGGGCGCAGTCTGCGCCCCGCTCCGTGCCGCGGCTTCGCGCATCTTGGCGGGGTCGAGGTGTCGGGGGGTAGGAACAGCCGTAGGATCGGCAGTAGGGGCCTGGCGCGTCTTGGAGACGGCGTCCCGGAGCTGCACCGGACTCTTCTTCTTCGGAGCTACCCGGGACCCCGCCGCATTTGCTTGAGCTGCAGGAAGCTGGATGGAAGGCAGAGCTCCCGGGGCCGGACGAGAGACGGGGAGCGGACGCGGCTTCTTGACTACGGACTTGACTGCTTTGATGCCCTTATCGATGATGCCTGGGGCTGCAGGACTGAAGGGGGTTGCGCCCTTCGTGCCCTTCGCCACCACCCTGCCTATATTCACCGCGTCATCGAGAAGATTCAGGCCGGCTGCCTTCTCCTGCTCATCGCGCAGCGCGAGCAGCGCCATCGCCATCGGATCGTAGGCCGCCATCTTCCGCATCACCTGGTGGTGGCGGAACTCCGAAAGGGATGCGGCCTTGATGGTCATCTTGTTGGCCCCGAATGGGTTTACGGGCGTCTGGCCCTTTGTGGTCAGCAGTTTAGGCCGTGGCGTAGCCAGCCGGGGCTGTGGAAGACCTTTGATCTTCTTAGCCCCGACGGCGCCAACCGGCTTGACTGGCTGTACCGGATCGATCACCGGTAGCCCCCGTAGGTGTAGGAGCTTCCGGTGGAGATCCGCTTCCGCTGACGCCGCATCCCTGCGCCGACCTGACGCCGGTAGATCTTCTGCCGGCGCTTGATCTTGTGCGCGTTCTTCTTCCGGTACATGCGCTGCTGGGACTGGATGCGGTTCTTGTTGCGCATGTAGTACTGATGCCGCTTGCGGCGGGGATCAGACGCGAGCTTCTCGAGCTCGTCCTCGAAGAAGTACAGGACATCGGAGTCCATCGGGGCCCTCAGTACGCGTAGGCCATGCCGCGGGGGCGAGCATGGACGCGATCCCGCATACGAGCCAGAGCAGACTGCGTCCGACGAGCCGGAGCAGCACTGGCACCCTGCATGGCCTGACTGGAGCCCGGACCGGCGGGGGCCGACACCGGGGGCGCCGACGGCGTCATACGGTTCTTCGCCGCACCGAATCGCTCCGCCGCACGCGCACGAAGGCCCGACATTCCCTGTGCCGTAGACTGCTGCGCCCGGCCCTGGGTGACGGCTGCGCGGCCCACTTCCTTGGCCTTCTGGTACTTCTGGAGATTCCGAAGCGTGGGCGCAGCGCCGGACATGCGGTGCATGGACTTCTGGGCACTGCGAGCCGCCCGGAGGTTGAGGTTTGACGCTGCCCCAGTCAAGCTCTTGGAGCCCACTGCCTTGCCGGCACGGCCTACCCCCGAGGCGAGACCCTTCAGGGCACGAGCAAAGAGGCCCGCCTCTTTGTCGATTCCCATCTCGTCTGCCACATCCAGTACCCAGATGAGATCGTCTTCCGACCCCAGGGAGGCAGCCTTGATGAGCTCTCCCGTCAGGTAGACTTCATCGACGGACGCGGTCTTGATGAGCTGCCGCTCATCATCCCAGAGGGGATGATCTTCGAGAAGGGCCTCATACTCTGCGAGCTTGTTCACGACTCTCTCCTATTCGGTGATCAGACCGACGACTTCAGTGTTGACCGGAACCATCCGCTCGAACTGCACCGAGGCGCTCTCCTGAATCAGCGTACCCATCGCATCCGTGCTCAGGGTGTGGTTCGGGATGTAGCACGACTCGAAGTAGCCGGCGCCCAGAGTGTCCTCGTTGGAGTCCTTCATCAGGGTCAGCAGGCCGACCGGCTGAGTGAAGAGATCCGAGGCCAGGTTGAGGAAGATGTTCTCGTAGCCGGGCGGGATGACCACATCGTGGGGGTTGGCCACGGTGGCTGCGCCGATGTTCGAGAAGACCGGACTCACGAAGGTCGGGGGGATGATGTCCGTGTAGTACGCGTACAGAACGCGCAACAGGGACGGCCCGTGGTAGAGCACACGACCGAGGCCGATCTGCCCCATCACCCGGCCGGGGATGAAGTAGCTGCGAACCGAGCCGATCTCGAAGATGCGACTCAGCTGCATGTTGTGGCTCAGGTTGAAGTTCTGGACCACCCCGATGGGGTAGGCCAGCATGTCTTCAGCTGTGGAGCCCGCAGCGAGGGCAGCACCGAGGAACTCGGGACCACCCACGTTCGCGAGACGAGGCGGACCAGCACAGATGACGGTGTAGGCGGCGTTCATGAACCGCCCATCCGACATGCCGCTCTGGACGTTGTCCTCGTAGGGGGACCACTGGGAAAGAGTTGCCATGGGTGATGTCCTCAGGCGAAGAAGTTCAGATCACACGCAGACAGGGAGCGAGACCACCGGACAGAGCACGTTGTCGATCCGCAGGTAGATCGACACGATGTCGTTGGCCGCCGGAGAAGTCGTCCAGTCCGCCATGTCGGGGACCGTCACGGTGATGGTGTTCGTGCCCGGAGTGATGGAACCCGAGCCGATGCTCTCCGAGCCGACCGTGCAGGTGACGGTGGAGCTCGCCGTGCAACCGGCGCCGCCGATCGCGAAGACCAGGTCGAAGTCGCTACCGGTCGCAGCGACGTCGTTGTACTTCGTCGCCCCAGGCGCCTCAGGAGGAGTGAGGTTGGAGATGAAGGGGTAGACAGCGGCATCCCACTCCTCAACGAGCTGGATGCCCTCCTCGAGGACGGAGTCGCGATCGTCGAGCTTCGACATCACGCGCTTGCGGTGCCACTTGTCGCCAACATCAGGGACGGCAGCGACAGCAGCGGAGGTGGGGGCGGAGACGGACATGGGGAGCTCCTACGAGACGATGGTGATGCGAATGGTGTTGCACGGGTAGGCCGGAGCGACCTCGACTTCGACCAGTACCGTATCAGGCGCGCTGCTGTCCTGGAGCACGCTCTTGAGATGGGCGGAGTTGACCACACCGGCCCGCGACACTCGCGCGAGGTACCCAGTGTTGGACATCACCAGCTGGTCGATGAAGCCGGGGTTGATCACGTACCGGCCGATGTAGGCACGGTTCGTGGCACGGAGGCCCTTGGCCAGGAAGTCGATGGCCTTCGTGATGGAGAGCTCGCGCGCCTCGATACTGGCCGAGTTGGTCGAACGCTGATGCCGGGAGGCGATGCGGCCACCCTGGTTGATCATCACGTAGCGCCCACCGTCAGCGATGGTATCGAGCTGGTTCTCACTGAAGACCGAGTCCGTGCCGTACACCTGGGAGAAGCCCGTGAGCGAGACCCGGGTGAAGGGCTGCTGCGGAGACTGCTCAGCGATCATGCCCGCGATGGCCGCGGAGACGTAGTAGCCAGGCACGGGGGTGACGACCCCATCGATGCTGGTGTCTACGTTGTCGCAGTAGAGCATGAACACGCGGCGGTTCGAGTAGGACTCGCCCTGTGCGGCGGAGGACTCCGCGATGGCGGGCTTGTCCGGGAGCTCGGTGCCCGTGATGAGCAGCTCATCCCCGCGAACCTTGAGCGTGAAGGTGATGCCCTCATCGCCCACGTCATCGGTGAGGTCCGTCTCCGAGTAGAACCCGTCATCATTCTCGCCGGAGGCGAGGGTAGTGCGGATCGTCGTGAGAGCGGACGCCTGGGAGGCCACCGAGTAGCGAGAGATGTTGGTCTCTCCGAGGGAGACCGTCACGAGCTCGAGGTAGACCCCATCGGCCACCGACAGGTCACTGGGATCCAGCCCGGCTCCGACGATGGCGTCGGTGGGGTTGGTTCCGAGGTTCACAGCCAGGGCGCCCTCGACCTCCGCGTCCTCTCCGGAAGCCAGGGAGGTGTCCACATCACGGTCGGGCTGACCCTGCCAGATGAAGCAGATCCGCTCACCGCGCTCTTCGGGCTGCGACATGGACTCGACGTGCGTAGCGTAGAGCTGCTGCACGAACTCGTCGTCCGTCATCGGAGCGAGGGTGTAGACATCCTTGCTCTCGAGGAAGGTGAGCGCCGACAGATGGGCGGTGACCGTACCCATGGGAGCTGCGGCAGACACAGCCGAGAGGCCCAGGGCCGAGCAGGACTGCGACGGCGCGTTCTGGAGCATCAGCGAGCAGGCGAGCGCCAGGGGGTTGTCCGTCGAGATCGGGCCGATGGCCGCAACCATCGTGTCGATGTCGTCGAACGTCAGCAGTGCGGGGTCCGCGGCAGAGGAAGAGACATCCAGGCGGAGACCCCGGTACTCGATGTACAGATCTGCACCGCCACCCGAGGTGATCCCGTAGGGAATCCCGGTGCTGCGGTTGCGGAGGATGTTGGCCCCCACCTGCAGGCTGCCGTCGCCATCCAGGTAGAAGTCCGGGTTCGGGCGACCACTTCCTGTGTCCTCGCCCGAGAGACCGAGGACCGCAGCCGCATCTCCGGTCGAGTCGATGGTCACGACCGAGGACGCACCGGCGACCGCACTGGTCAGGACCATGGCGCCACCGTCTTCACTGGCGATGTCGATCGACCCAGAGACAGTCTCATCCTCGTTGATGAGGTCCACCGCATCCGTCAGGGAGTTGGTCTCGAAGGTGACGTCGATCTCGACCGGGTTGTTATCCAGCGTGAAGATCAGCTGCGTGCCCGCGAGAGTGTCATCTCCCTGAACATCCAGCTCTCCGCCGGAGACACCGAGGGTCGTCGTACCGGGGCCACTGGTCTCCGACAGAGAGAACACGACATCCGACCCGCCCTCGAGGGAGGTGATCTTGAAGTAGCCGTTCGTCTCCATGTCTGCGGCATCGGGGACCAGCACATCCGAGCTGTCGTAGACCTGCAGGTAGCCGATGAGGATCGCGTCCGAGTCCCCGTAGAGGTACATCGGGTACCAATCTTCATCGACGTCGTAGGTTGCGCCTCCGCAGATCAACTCGGCCACGTCGTGGAGCCGGTCTTCCGCATCGAGGAAGGGGATCGAGACGGACCAGGTCATGTCGGTACCCCGACTGTCCGTGAGCAGGAAGGTCCAGGTCTCCGTGGAGTCACCCACGAGGCCGTTGTAGTCCACGGTCGCGGTCTGGATGACCGCCTGCTCCGCGAACTCGACATCCTTGCCCATACCCTCGTCGCCGTCAGAGAAGCCCAGGGCCTCTACGATCGAGGCATCAGAACCCGTCGAGAGCGTGAAGCTCTGATCGGCCCCGGACTCGGTGGTGACGAGCTTGAGCCGGTCATCCGATCCGTCGTTGAAGACCGTGGCCGCGACACCCGTGAGGCTGTCCGTGAGCTCCGTGGCCACCGCAGCCAGGTCCGCGTAGCTGCCACTGAAGGTCACCACCTGCTCGTCGCCCTGCACACCGTCGGTGGTCAGAGTCAGAGCGAAGGTGCTGCCCGAGAGGACGGCGGCGAAGGTGATCGTCGAGGAGTCACCGAGAAGCACCGCGACCTGCGCGTCCAGGCCGGTCTCGCCGCCCGTGAGCGTAGCGGCCTCTCCCTCCGGAGTGACCTCTCCGAACACCAGGTTGTTGGCCACGAAGTACGCGTACTTGGGGGCGAACTGGTTGTTGGTGTTCGAGAGGGTGCCCACCTCGATGGTCGTGTAGACCGCCGAGGTGAGGTCTCCGTCGCTGCTGTAGACGCTGCGAGCGGTGTCCAGAACTCCGAGCTTGAACCGACTGGCCTCCGCCCGGGTCACCACGGCACCGCCGTACTGGGCGCCATCTGCCCAGAACTCATCTCCGTCCGTGGTGGCCGTGGCCGCCCGAAGGGGGATGGTCTCGCTGGCACCGGAGAAGTACATCGCGCTGGCGGGGGAGGACGACCCCGCCCCATCCTGGTCGATGAAGTACGCGGGAGCGGCCGGAGTGGTATCGACAGCGTCCAGGAAGTAGGTCCCACGGGACCAGGAGATCCACGGGGTGGTCAGGTCACCATCACCGTCGTCCAGACCGTAGAAGCCCGCACCGGACACCCGGTACCAGACCGTAGCGGACGCCATGCCCAGGACCAGAGCGGCAGCACCCGAGATCGCGATGGACGCAGCAGCACCGAAGGCAGAGCTCGAGAGCAGCACTGCCTCGTGGTCCGCACTGACCGTGATGCCGTAGGAGTTGTCCTCGTCGATGACCTCCGCGACCTCGACTGCCGCGTTGATGGCCGCGGCCACCTCCGTGGGGGTCATATCGCCGGTCAGGACCACCGTGGAGTAGGTCACGTTGCTCTGACGGTTCAGCGCGATGAGCAGGTTCTTCCCAGTGGCGCCGAACTCATGAACCTCGGACCCCGTCTCTCGCTCCGTCAGGAGGAGAGCCGGACGAGTGGAGCCGTTCGCAGCAGCGAGGAAGGCAGATCCCGTGGAGCTGTGGGAGCCCCGGGCGAGGGTGCTGAGCAGCCCGCCGTAGTAGACCCGGAGGCCGACCTCGTCCTCGAGGACATCGATCTCCTCGATGTTGCCGCGGGGGTCTGGGAACTCAGCCTGCGTGACGGTCATCGCCGCCTGCTGGTACTTCTGCGCGGCGTGTCGGGAGTCGTCGTTGAGCGAGCCGTTGGACTCCAGGGCCTCGATGATCTGGTAGCACGGGGCAATCGCCACCGGGTTCAGAGTGGGGGCCGAGACAGCTGCCGGAGTCTCAGAGAGCTCCTGAACGACGATCACACCGGGGCGGTTTTCGGAAGCCATGGGTGTCTGCTCCTATTCGTCTTGAAATGCTTCGAGGCCGGAGATCTGGAAGTCTTCGGTCCCATCGTGAATCGTTTCAACAGCCGGTCGGCTGTAGGTGGGCAGACCGTTGCTTCTGTTGACGATACTACTACTTCTCACCCGACGTACCAAGACGTCCGAGGTGCTCATCGCCAAGCGGATCGAAGAGACTGTCTGAGAGTCCTGCAGATCATAGTCCGAAGCTCGCCTGGATGCGGTAACCATGTCGAGGCTCCGGAACTGGGCGGGCTGCTTCGGGCTGGTTCCCCAGGTCCACTGCATCTGGAAGGGGATGTTGACCTGGACCATGATCAGCTGCTCGGAGTCCCCCATAACCAGTTGGCCTGGAGGACTCGGGGAGTTGATCGTGGGCGCGGGACGCGCGATGGCATGGAAGCCCCCCGCACTCTCCAAAAGGCGCTGGTTGACCCTCGTGTGGTGGCTGACCAGGTGCCCCAAGCGCATGGCGACGATGTCGCTATTTGCGATGCAGTACACCACCAAGTGGCCCGACGTGATGTCCGAGCGGATCCGGTGGCCTGTCCGCAGGTCCATCGACATCAGGTTGTCGATCCCCAGGTTCATGGACTGAGAGGGGCCCATTACGACAGTGATAGCGGGGCGCTTGCCCACCACCTCCGTGTTCAGGGGAGCCTGCGCACGAATCACGATCTCTGAGATCTCATCATCCGGTTCCCAGTGGAACGTACCCTTCGGCAGCCAGTTGAAGAGGCCTTGAAGGTACTGCACGTACAGGCGCAACGCGTGTACGCCGGGGTCTTCCCCGTGACCGAGAGCGAGCGCAGAGCGCCTGGAGCTCGGAAAGCTCACTGAGTACCCGAACGGGTGGAGAGCTCAGCTTCCATCTGCTTTCGCTTCTGAAGCTTGGCCTCGAGGTAGTCGCGTGTAGCCAGAGAGCCCACGGCACCAGCAGTGCCGATCACAGGTCCACCCAGCATCTCAACCGTCTGGACCAGCTTCCTACGCTGCTCCGGGGTCATGCGAGAAAGCCGCTGACGGACCCCAGGGGAGCGAAGCATCGCCCGAGTGGCCACGCCACCAGCAACCCCGCCGACCAGGGCACCAGCTCCAGTGGCCAGGACAGGGGGGAGGACCGCCCCGAGCAGCGTCGGCTTCTTGTCCGTACTCATTCCGTGACTCCGTACAGTCCGAGGAAGTCTGAAGGAGACCTATCGCTCGCTTCCAGCGTATGCGCGTTTACGAAGTTGCGCTTGGGAACCAGCTGTACCGAGGAGTTCGTGACCTTCAGGGGGATCCGATCTTCGATGGAGCCCCGCTGGATCAGCGCCAGCCGGACCTCCTGGCGCACCGTGGCTCCGCGGAGGGTGGTGCCAGACACCTGCACGACTCGCCAGCGCCGGTTCTGGAAGTCCACGACCAGATCGAGGGGCTTCAGAGCGGGGGACGGATTGGCGCGGAGCTGGGAATGCTGCACGCGTCGGTGGTCTTCCGTGGTGACCTGCTCCGTCTCCTCCCCGGAGTCGATCTGCGCCCAGAAAGAGATCGGGTAGTGGTACCCGCCGCTGAACCCTGTGCCCCAGCAGGTAGGGCATTGGTCATCGATCTTCTTTCCGAGGACATCATCGTAGCAATTCGGGCACCGCTGCCCGAAGCTGCGTCGGGGGAACAACCAGGCGCGCGTACCTGTGAACTCCTCGAACAGGACACGCTCTCTCCGGATCATCTCTTGGGCGAGTAGATCTGGAGTGCCCTCACGGTCGAAGATGACTGAGAAGGCCTCATTCCCACTGGGGACATGACGCGCGCGAACCCTGTAGAACAGCGTACGTGCGTTCGTCGTGATCATCGGAACGGCGCTGTCCCGCACGAAGTACTGATCTACCATCGGTCCGGCGATGGTCAGCCAAGGGCCTCCCTCCGCCTCTGACCGCTGAACGTAGAATTCGTACTGCTGCAGATCTTCATTGGTGGGCTTCACCTCCCAGAACACATCCTGGTAGTCCAGGGAGAAGGAGACCACGCGCTCGTTGACGATCGTGATCACCTGCTGCCACCCCCACCAGGGAGGAAGCGCCGGATGCGCTCCTGCAGTTCGGGGTTGGTCTTGTAGTGCCCCGTTGCCCCACCAGCAGCAGCACCGATCCCGGACTGGCGAAGGGCGGCCTGGATCCGATGCTTGCGGTCGTACTCAGCGAGCGCGAGCTGCTTCCCCATGAGGCGATCTCGGATGCCGGGGGTACCGCCCTGGAGCTCCTGCTTCTTCTGGCGCTCCGCGATCGCAGCAAGAAGCTCTACCTCCCCACGGGACCGTCCGGCAGGACCCACTCCACCAGTGTCGTACAGGGACTTGGCCCCCATGAGGGCCCCGCCGATTCCTGCTCCCAAGGCTTCGGGATGCTGATTGAGGATCTCGGCCACCCGAGCGCCGCCTGTGAAGGCGTCGTCCACGCGTACCGCAGCCTCTTTCCGGCCGTTCATCTCATCCCAGAACTCGACAGCGGCAAGCTGCCGCTGGACGGGGGACTTGGCGTCCTTCCAGAGCTCATCGGGAACGGGGGAAGTGGTGCTGTCGAAAAGCTCTTCAGCCATGGCTGCCTCAGAAGGTGGAGATGTACAGGCTGTTGACGACGAAGTACTCAGAGCTCACACCTGCGCCCGAGAAGGCCAGCTCTACGTTCAAGGACGACTTGATCCGAGTCTTCTTCTGCTCATAGCTGTTCCGGAACATCTGGATCCAGCCCATGAGCATGCTGCCCTTGTCGGACACAGAGACCTGGATTCCGCCATCGGAGTAGTTCATCTGGTTGCGCGTCTGCAGGAGCCCCACGGACTCGAGGATGCGGATGACCGTCGCCTCCCGCAGCAGACTCAGGGACGGGAAGTTGGTCAGGCCGTAGTTGCCGATGAACGGCGGCGTGGAGTTGAAGTCATCCAGCGCGTCCACCACCGCCCACGCGATCATGCGATCACTGGTCTCTTCCCCCGAGATCAATCGGTTCAACTCGGGAAAATCACGAATATAGAGGCGAATCATCGCCACAATCTCGTTCATTCTCTTGCTTGCGGAAGGGATGACGGTGGTGGACTCGAAGGACATCAGCCACGCTCCTCGTAGTCGGCGCCCTGGCGCTTCCACCGGCGCAGCCAGAAGAAGGACTCGGGGCTGGCCTCAGCCCCAGAGAAGAGCGCCCGAGTGAGCGCACGTACCAGGAGCTCACTCGTGCGCTTCTCCCCTGCGGGGACTGCCGGGCTGACCTGGCCGCACAGCATGACCAGGTCGTCCCGGGAGAGGGCCCGCAGGTAGGTCCGACACTCGAGATGAGTCATCGGGGCAGCCACACTTCCTGCACCGCGGGAACGGCGACGGAGCAGGAGGGGGAGCGTACGCCCGATCCACAGTGTCGTACCGTGCAGTGCCCGCACCTTCTTGGTGAGCGCACTGTCCGGAATATCAGATGCCTTTCCGGGGCGAATCACCGTGCCGCCCACTGTGATGGCGCGGGGCAGGCCCTTGGTGTTCTTCCGGTCACTGATGTTGTGCACAATCATGCGGTCGCCTGCAGGATGGCCTCAACGAGCTCGATCTTCCGCAGACCGGCCCCTGACGCGTGACCGGGGAGCCCCGCGAGGATGTCGCGGAGGTCACTGTTCTTCATGCCCTTGAGCTCCACACGAGTGAAGGTGACCTCGGGCTCTTCGGGGGGAGCTTCTTCGGCGGCAGGCTCTTCGGAGGGAGCGACTTCGGGGGCAGGCTCTTCGACGACTTCCGCATCGGGGACCTCGGGAACCGGAATCGGCTCGATGACTTCACGAGGCGCCTCCTTCACAGGAACAGGATCGCTCGGGGGCGCGGCAGCCTCCGGCTCTCCGGGAAGGCTCTCGGGGAGGATCTGGTGGCCCATCACAACCGCGAACGCGTCGACCGACACCTCCCGGAATGGGCGGGGATGGAAGACGCGCAGAACACCGACGCGCATCATCTCGCAGATGAGGTCGAGATCTTCCGTCGTGAGAGCGTCCGACTCAACCTTGCGGCTGCGTCGAGGGGGGAGGTGCTGACCTCCGATCTTGGGGGACACCTGGATCTTGCCGATGTTGGCTCGGCGGAGGTCACGGGTAGCTGCGTCACGAACGACGTTGCGGATGATGAGTTTCACGATCATCTCTCCTGTAAGGACGAGGCCCCGGCCCTTTTGCAAGAACCGGGGCCAACGAGGGTGTAGACCCCTTGCTTCAACGATCAGAAGACGTTGATGCTCGGGAACGTGAGGCCGTCAGCGACCTTGTTGTTCTGCGTACCGATCTCGGACTCGCTGACCGGGATGACCGAGTCGTTGTTCGAGCTGTCCGAGGCGTCACCAGCGTAGAGCTCGAGCTTCACCACCGCAGCGATGTTGCCGAAGCCCATGCCCACATCCATCCAGGCCTGCCAGAAGATCCGGTTGGCCTGCTTGTCGATGTAGAACTTCACGTCGTTGAGCGTGTAGTTCCGACCGAAGAACTCCGGCGCGGTGAAGACGTAGACGTTGCCCTCGCGCAGGATGTCGTTCTTGATCGTGCGGACGATGCGAAGGCCGAGCACCTTGTTGTAGGTGAAGCCGTCCAGGGCCGTCTCGGACTGCAGCTTGTCGCCGTAGTCCTCATGCGTCCACTGGTCGAAGTCGTCGGAGTCGCTCTCGGTCATCAGCATCAGGACGGGGCGCAGGCGCCCAGCCCGGACGATGTTGCCCGACGAGTCGAGCACCTGGCGCTTGAGCAGCTTCTTGATCTGCACGATGTCCGCACGCTGGATGGCGTAGGTCGTGTAGGTCGTGGCGCTGTCGCCCGACTGCTGGGCCAGGATGCCCTTCACCTTCGAGACACTCGCCTCTCCGCCAGTGACGGAGAAGGCGGTAGCACCGGTACCCTCCTCCTGCATGGCGTCGATGCAGGACTCGACGTGGTTCAGGAACTCGCGGTCCTTCACCTCGACCATGTCCTTGAGGCTGTTCTCCTCGATGATCTTGGTGACGGGCATCTCGTACGCCATCAGCTCCTGCTCCACGATCTCGAACTTGAGGCTCGAGATGGTGAAGAAGCCGATCGCGAACCGCTTGCCGTTCACGTACTCCGCGGTCGGCTGACCACGGAAGTTCACGGCCATCGCGCGGGAACCGGGCTCGATGTCGACGATCTTCACCATCGTGTCGTGCTCGGTGCTCCGCTGCAGGTCGCCGCGAACGACACGCTCGTTCGGAACGATCATGTCGGCGAAGCTGGACTCGCGGAGGCGGTCCTTGATGTAGTTGAGGGAAGCGGCAGCCGTCTTCGTGGCGCCCTCGGTCTCGAGGCGCTCGATGAAGCCCGAGTTCACCATCTCTGCAGAGTAATCCATGATGTCCTCCTAAGGACGGTGAGGGATCAGATCCAGCCGGGCTGGAAGAGGATGGTGGCGTCGCTGGTGCCGTGCGCCTGGGTGATGACGCCGGCGAACCAGTTGCCATCTCCTGCGACGGGCGCGCTGCCACCATTGGCGCTGGTCGCAGCCTCGATGACGCTGGACGAGACGAGGGCCTGGACGAGCCGGCCGGAACTGTCCTCGCAGATCATCACGTAGACCTTCTCGCCATCATCGTCCGCGGCACAGTCGATCATCTGCGTGCGGAACTCGAAGCCCGTGGGGCCGATGAGGCAATGCGCCTTCTTGGTGAGCTGGGCGTCGTAGCGGCCCCGCTCCTGGAAGTACATGTGCCCCGGGACGGCGAGCGCGTCGTTCTGAGCGTCGTCCACGAGCGTGACACGGGTTGCCCCAGTGGCCGCCGTGACTGCGCCGGTGGCACCGGCACCGCGGGTGAACTTGCCCGCGCTCATCGACAGCCACTCACCCTCCTGAAGGGGGTTCGTAGCGTCGGGGTCGAAGACGTTCGCACCAGTGGCGTCGACGTAGGTGTTGACCAGGAAGGGCAGGTCCCGGGTGTAGAGGGCCGAGTAGCCAGGGTTGAGCAGCTTCACGAAAGAACCAGCCATCGTGATCTCCTATTGTCAGTCGCCGGAAAGGCAGAAGGAAGTGAAGGGGTCCAGGGCAGAAGTCCCAGGATGGTCAGAGACGGCGGCCAGGTGGACGGAGCCTGCGCTCGCCATCTTGACAGCTTCCTTGACATTCTCGAGATGCGCGTGACCCCGGAGATGCGCGATCTTCTCTTCGAACGTCATGTCCGCGTTCAGGCCCTTCTCTTCCATCTCGCGGGCGAGATCGGAGATCTCCGCGTCGCGGCCGTTGGAGGCGAGCTTGGTGCGCAACTGAAGGTTCTCACCCTCAAGGCTTGCCACCTTCTCGGAGAGGGCACGAATGGTGCGGGCACTCTTCGCAGAGACCGCCGCCAGTTCAGCCTGACTGATTTTCAGCATTGAAGTCCTCGGTGTCAGCGACGAAGGAGTTGATCGAGACGGGCCTGGCGGGCATCCCGCTCAGTCGCCGCACCCGGCGCAGATGCGATCTTTGTACCAGAGTGTAGCGAGGAATCCAATCCCTTGCACACACCGGCCATGGCCTCTTTGACGTGAGGACCGAGCTGGCCCTCCTCGATGAGATCGTACAAGACCGAGTACTCGGCCAGGGAAGCGATCTTCGCCCGCTGACGTGCGAAACCCTGCCGGGTCCTGGTCAGTCCTACGAAATCGGAGAGAGACGTCATCAGACCTGCCCGTCCACAACGCGCTGCAAACGATCCTTGACCGCCGCCACCTTCAGACTCCCGCGACTGTGAGCCTGGGGCCAGATCGCACGAGCCGAGGCATCACTGGTGACGTCTCCGACATTGGCGAACGCCTCGCGGAGACGCTCACGGGTCGGGGCCTTGAGCGCCCGCTTCTTGGCCGCGACGGGCGCGGAGTTCGAGCCCAGGGCACTACGAAGTCGGTCCTTGAGCGGACCCTTGGACTCGGCGCAGTACTCGGCGGGGCCGCCCGCGGCGGCTTCCTTGTTGTTGGCCATCAGGATGTCGTAGAGCGACTGACCCTCGGCCTCCTTGAAGGACTCGAGCAGGGCCTTCTGCCCATCCTTGCCCGCGGGGGAAGCCGAAGACTCCGCCGGGGAGTTCCCGCCGACCAGGCCCTTCGGATTCAGCTTCTTCTTGCCTGCGGCGGGCGCCTGGCCCTGTGTGCCCGACACGGAGGTCGAGCTCTCAGCGGGCCCGCCAGCGGCGGCCTGCTTGTAGTAGTCGCGGACCATCTCGGAGCGGAAACTGCCCACCGCACCATCGCCAGATGCACTGAGGGAGACGAACTCGAGTGCGTTGGCGAGATCGGACGCCTCCTTGAGGAGGCCGTCATCGGCGGAAGCGGTCTTCTGGAGATCGGCAGCAGGGGTGCCGACCCGGGTACGAGCAGCCGCGAGGGCCTCGTCGATCATGCTGCGGTACGCACTCATTTGGGGCCTCGTGGGGTAGTCATGGGAGCGGGAAGGGACAGGGAGCCGGTCTGCCCAGAAGTGGAGAGAGACTGCGACGCTACGACTGACTTGGTGCCGCCAGTCATGGGAGTCTTTCCGGGCCCAGCGAGTTGAAATTTGGCGAGATTCTGCCCGCCTGCGCGGGTGGGGTTCACCAACCCCTTGGGTATGCCGGAGTTGGCCATGCCCGGGACCTTGATCCCGTCTGAGAGGCTATTGGCCGCTTCCTTTAGCAAAAGGCCCTGCTGTAGGAGTTCATCCATGAAGAATCCCCATGCTGGGTCTTTCAAGCTCACGAAAGAGACCTCAACTGATCGTACCAGAAGTAGTAGTCATCCGAAGTGATCTGCTGGCTGGCGAGCTCGTGGAAGAACGCAGCGGTCTTGATGAACGACGCTTCCTTGACTCCCCCTGCGACCGCACGATCATACGCCTCCTTCAGCTCGGCGAACCGCTTGTTGGCCGCGGACTCCGAGAGCCCCTCCCTGATGGCGTGATCGGGGTGGTGCTCCCGGGAGAGCTTGCGGTACTGCTTCTTCATGTCCGCAGGAGATCCAGTGAACTTGAAGGCAGCATCGTCAGCAGCAACCTGCTGGACCTTGGCGGCCTTGGCGGCTGCATCGTTCTTGGCGATGTTGTTCTTTATCCCCTCAACTGCGTCCCCCAGGGACTTGCGACTCTTCGTACCGAGGGCAGCATCCTCCAGGGTTCCGAGGCCCTTTTGGAACCCGAGATTCTTGGTGAGGCCGCGGTACCGGAGTCCGGTGTGGACTCCGGTACCCATGCCTGCTCCTGCCATCCCCCCAAGGATCCCACGACCGACTCGATTGGCTACGGACTGGTTTTTGTCACCAGTGAGGGCGCCGCCAGCTGCTCCAGCAACTGACCCGATTCCTGCACCGATGAGGGTCCTTGGGAGGGGCATCAGTCCACCAGCTCGAAGCCGTGCTCGTCGAGGATGTCGAGCGCGCAGTCGTCGATGAACGACCCGTCGTAGTCGTCGATGCTGCCCAGCTTGGCGAACTCATCCGCCCGCTCGTACGCCATGTCGAAGAGATCGTCGGCGGACGACTTCTTGTCCATCAGCGCCTTACCGCCTGCGGCAGCGGCGATCGCTCCGCCCGCGACCAGGCCGCGCTTCCCGTAGCCCTTGAACCGCTCGGCCCGGAAGACGCCCTTCTGCCGACGGAGCTTCGCAGCAGTGCTACGCGCACCGTCGGAGTACCGAGCTGCCGAACGAGTGCCGCCGCCCCGGTTTCGGCTCGCTCCGATACCTCGGCGCGGGAGGCTGCCCTCGTCGCCCAGGTTCTTGGCTTCGTCCATGAGCTGCTTGCGCTCACGCGCAGTGACATTGAGGGAGGCATCTCCCTTGATCTTCTCACCGGCCCGTGACGCTGCTGCCTGGTGCCCCGTCACCAACTCCTTGAGCTTGCCACCGAGGTTGGACGTCATGCTGGAGCCAATCTGCCGGCGTCCCCCGCTGGCGGGGTCCTGGCCGCGATTCATTGCCCGAACGCGCGGGCCGAGGCCCGTACGGTACTTCTTCTTCTTCTCTCCGGCTTCCTTGTCCATCTCGTCCATGTAGGCACGCGCCATGTGACGACCGAGGATCTCAGCCTCCGCCAGCTTCTCGTACGCCTCGTCCTCGTACGCCTCGTCCTCGTGGGAGGCCTCCTTCTCGTACTCGCCGATCTGCTCGGGGAGGACGTTCTCGACGTAGTGGTTGTAGAGCTCAGCAAGCTCAGCGTCTTCCATCACGTCGAGGTCGATGCCCTCGGCTGCAGCGGTCTTCTCGAACAGGTCGACGATCTCGTCATTCATGGCGGATGCCTCTTTGGAGTGATCGTCCTCGACGGACGAGTGGTTGTGGATGAAGGAAGCGTACAGCTCTTCGACCTGGCTCTCGCCAAGCTCGTCGAGGTTCACGCCTTCAGCGGCGGCGGCCTTCTCGAAGAAGCGGACAGACGCCGCCTTCTCCAGGTCTTCGGCCGTGACGCCCCGTGCCTCAAGCTCCGTAAGGAGGGACATGGGTACTCTCAGGATCAGGTTCGTGTGATTGAGAGGCGTCTTCGGGAGGACGTCCCTCGGCCGGCTGACTCAAGCCTAATGCAAGGCCCGGCCAGTAGGCAACATGTAGCAGAATATTTGAGAGTTCGACGGCATCTTCCGCCGTCTTCACATCACTGCGAAGATCTCTCGAATACCCACCAGGGACACGAATCGCCTGGAGGTCAGGCTTTTTCGTGATGATTCCCAGCCGGTACGCATTGTACAGCCGAGAGATGTGATCCAACCCCGCCCGCTCACGCAGGGGGGAGAAGCTGTCTTCTGTGGGACCTCGGACAAGCCGAATGCGAATCGCCGATGGGGCGAACGACCGTTTCGGAAGAAAATCCGTCAGAAGAGAGATGATCCGAGACATCGCCTCTTGAGGCACGAAAGACGCGGCGTCGAAGGGAGACGCCTGAGACTTCAGCGCACAGGGACGGAACACTTCCCGGTTCTGGTAGAGCTCATCCGCCAAGGCGGGGTTCTTTCGTGAGAGAAGGATCCTCTGGAATTCGTGCGGACGTACCACGATCCCCAATCGCGCCGCGGCGCGTAGGTTGGGGCCCGGAGACTCCGCCATCTGGTCCAGAACCTCTCGTGGGAGCTCCGGGAGACTCTGCTCTTCTTTGCGGAGCAGGCTCATCTGCGCAGCAGTCGGGGCGGGGATCCGCTTGAGCATCTCCGCCCACTTGGGCATCTCCGCGACCTTCGTTACCCCGGAGAGGTTGACCCTCTGGTTGAAGACGTCCTTCAGGTGCGAAAGATGGTGCGGCGGGAGTCCGTACTGGCGCGAGAACGTGTTGACCGCGATCTCCTTCCACATCTCGAACTCAGTCGCAGACATGGTTCCGATCAACAGGCGCTCTTCAGCCAGGCGTTCCTGCATGAAGAAGCGCAGAGCCTCCCGCTCCATCGGGGTCGATGCCGGGATCGAACCCAGGGCACGCGTCAGCTTCTCTTCAATGACGAAATCGGGCATAGGTGCCGCTGCCGGCTCCTCTGCTCCTGCGGTCTTCCGCATGCGGGGCGGGATGAACGGGTAGATCGTCTGGGAGTACCCGTTTGAGCCGAGCACCTGGTCCGTCACATTCGACATGACCTTCGCAGACCGCTCCGCTCCGACGAACACGTAGGAGTCATCGAAAAAGCGAGGGTAGTCGTTGTAGACCCCGCAGATGCGGCCGTCTGGCAGAAGGGTCTTCATCCCATACGGAGCTGGGGCGCCTCGCTGGACGTGCTTGCAGTACTCGAGTGGGGTGCGTGCGTGGTTGTCGCAGATCGAGCAGCGATCGTAGGGCACCTTGGAGCCCATGGATGTGTCAGGAAACTCCCCATTCCGGATCCGATCGTAGAGATCGAGAGCGCCCATTTTGGCGCACATGTCCCTCACGAGCTCCGAGACCAGGATGACCCGCTTCATGCGGTCGTCCCAGAAGGCGCCGAGGATGAAGCCGTACGCCTTATTGGGGTCCTTGTTGACGTGGTGCCGGAAGCGGTGCGCGTTGTAGAACGTGGGGTATCCCCAGGTCAGGGACCCCCAGCGAGGGAGGGCCTCAGTCTGGTTCGCCGCACGACGCCGCGCATCGATGTCCCACACGGGAATGTCCTCGAAGCCGGGAGGCGCTCTCCGCAGTCCAGCTTCGGTGAACCAATCGCCGCGGAGGTTGAACCCCACGTACTCACCGGCCCCCAGGGCGGAGTTCACCAGGTACAGGCGGCCTGGCTGGGCCTCGATGGACTCCAGAAGTTCCAGGACTTCAGGAAGGTGCTCTCCAGACGCAGTCTTGCAGAGACCTCCAGTTTCGGAGGCCCCGTGGGCGGAGCCGGGCTCTACTCGATGGATCAGGGGAGATCCATCACGAGAAGTGCCTCTGAAGAGGGCTTCCTTGTCCATCAGTCCCCGCCGCCAAATCCGGCCATCATCTGCTGCGGAACACGACTCACCGCCTTGCCTGCCTCAGTGGCCGCAGGGTCCGACCCTCGGTTCTGGAGCTGCTGCAGGAGAGCCGGATCGAAGCGCGGAGCACTCGAGGGGTCATCCGGGTCCATGCGGTTGGTCATCACCATGTCGAGGATGGTCCCGGCGATGAGCGGATCCTTCGAGTAGCTCGGATTGGTACTCCGGAGGGTCTTGAAGGCCATCCGAAGGTTCGGGTCGTCCGGGGCACCCAGCTGCGGGTTCACCTTCAGCATCCGGTTGTAGTCCCGGTTGAAGGTCATCGCACTGAGCGTGTTGTCGAGGGCCTGGGGGATCTTGGATCCCGCCCACACTGCCGTGGGAGCTGCCAGCATCAGACCCCCGAGCTGGGCGGTAGACAGTCCGCCCATGGGGGCCCCCGCCTCCTTGTTGAGCGCGTCTGCGAACTTCTCGAGCTCGGCCAGCTCGTCCTGGGAGATCTCACCGCGAGCGTAGGCGGCGTAGGCATCGGCGGGCACAGAGACAGACATCAGGAACCTCGAGTCTGGAGAGCGGAGATCTGGCGGATACTTGCGGTCTTGTCCCCGAAGAGGGTCTCGGAGATCTCCTCGTTGAGGTACTTGCGATCCCGCTGGAGGTCACTCAACGCGATCTCCATGTGAGCGCGCTGCGTCGCCAGGGCAGCCATCTTGTTGAAGCGGGATGGCAACGGATGGTCGGGGTCGATCTCACCCAGGCGCTGCGTCCGGTGGACCTTGAGGCCTGCGGTCTTTTCGACCTTGTCCGCGAAGAACTCCGCGAGCTGGGAAGCGACCTTGGTGGCCTCAGCATGGTTGACGGAGGAGTCCATGCCGGAGAAGCCTGCGTGCAGAACCTCCTCCAGGGAGTGCCCGTCTTTGTAGGTGTTGTACGCCGTCTTCACCAGCGCGTCCCACGCCATGGCGGACGCCGTCTTGCACGCCTCGATCTGCCCCTCGAGGGCACTGGAAGCCTCTCGGAGATTCCGATCGAGATCCTGCACCTGGCGGGCGAGCTTCTTGTTCTCGAACGCCTCATCCTCGCCGCTGGCGGTCTTCATCAGTTCGTCGAAAGCGTTGGCCCGCTGGAACTTGACGCGAGGCTGGGCAGAGGCGATTTTCTCTGTCATAAGAGATCCCGAGGTGGAAGTAGTTCGCGCCTGCGCGGAAGCCACCTTCGCAGCGTTGAGCATCCCTGCCGCGACACAGGGGTCGGGCGGGTCGAAGACGATGTAGCGATCTGCGCTGCCCGCCTGCTTGTGCATCCGCTCGTACGCGTCGTGGTACGTCATCTCACACACACGCCGGACGTGTTCCGCGGTGAGGGTCGCGTCTACCGCACTCGCCTGCTTCACCACGGCTTCGGTGAGCGGAGTTCCGTGCGTGAGGAAATCGGTAGTCGCGTTGCGAGCAAGGCCCTGAAGGTAGCTGCGCGTGATTGTGGGCCCGCTGAACATTCATCATCCGGGGAGAGAATGGGCACTCAGTATACAATGACGATCTCAGAAGCTGCGCGCGTTCTGGGTCGCTCCGAGCGTACTATACGCAACTACATCAACTCGGGCCAGCTGTCGAGCCAGCGGTCTGGGCGGCGCCAGCACCTGGACCCCGAAGAGGTCCATGAGCTCAAGACAGAGGGGATGCTGGAGCGGCCGAAGTTGGCGGAGATCCGAACGCTGCGCGCGAAAGTGCGGCGATTGGAATCCCAGATGGCTGTGGTCCAGCAGATCTTGGATCTACGGAACGCCAAGCTGGGGATGACCCCGGACTACGCCAATGCCGTGATGGGACTGCTCCGAGATCAGGCTGCGCGTCCCCAAGGGTCGTACACCCTGAGAGACCTGGAGAGCTGGGCCGACATCTTCGGTCGCGCAGATGAGGAAGACCTCGCGGTCTTCGAGAGGGCGGGGCATCCGACCGCGTGGGTGGAGCTCCTGCGCCTGAGCAGCCGGATGATCTCCGAGGTCGTGGCGAGGGCGGACTACAAGAACTCCCTCGCTGCGCAGGAAGTCCACAAACTGCTGGCAGACGCGCGCCGCCGGCTGCGAATTTCCTGCTTCGTCTACCGCGAACTCAAGGGGGCGCTGCCTCCGGAGTTTCGAGAAGGCGCGACTGTGAAGGAGGACCTCTTTCACAGAGTAAAATTCGGGGAATAAACGGCCATAACCTCTGTGGCAAAGGAGGTACCTAATGCCCAAAGTGACCCTGACGGCACGGGTGGAGGCCCTTGAGGGCCTCTTCGAGAAAGAGAAGGAGAAGAGTGCGCTCCTCGAGGCGCGGGTTGCCGTGCTGGAGCGGAACGCCCTCCAGATGGCGTCGATGATGGGACCGTTCGAGGTCCTCTTCCTCCCGGGCAAGCCGGCGGGAGACCTCCTGGCGGCCTGCCTGGAGAATCCGGAGAACACGGAGAAGATCATCACCGCGTGGCTCGACAGCATCGTCGACCACGTCGTGGGGATCATGGAGCAGCACACACACGCCCTGGCAGAAAGCCACGGCATCGATCCCCGCCCCCCGAGGACGCTTCACGCGGTCCTCAAGGCGGGATTCATCACCACACAGAAGCAGAAGCGAGGGTAGAAATGGCCAACAACAAGGCAACCACCGAGATGAGTGGGTACGCGAAGTACAACCTGTTCGTCGAAGACGGGCTCGGGGTCGGTCCGAACGGCCGCCGTGCGCTCCACGGAGTCGCCGTCGCCGGTGGAGTCTGGGCCGCCGGCACGTACGGCGGCATCGAGATCATCCAGGAGAACATGATCCCGGCCATCGGGGCCGGGTTCGTGGGAGGGTTCATCGGCACCTTCGCGGCGGATGCGATGCTGCTTGATGACGGACAGAAGGCGCTGATGGCGCTCGAGCGCCTCCGGAAGGCGGAGGCCAACAACCCCGCGATGGCGAAGGCCATCGCGGAGGCGCGGGACATGCGCAGCGCCATGGGCATGGATGATGGGGGCGCCCAGCAGGGGCCCGAGGTGCTCCGGAACCGCGGTGGCGGACGGGGCTGAGAAGACCTGGCGACTGGCGGCCCTTCGGGGCCGTCAGTCATCCAGTTCCCGATCGATCTTAGCACTCGGTACCAGGATGTCCGGACGCGGGTTGTCGATCATGGAGACGATGAAACAGAGCAGCAGGGCGTGGAAGGAGTCATCCGTGGTGTTCGGAGACTTCCGGTACTCCGTCATCCGCGTGCGCTCGTTGTACTCAGAGAAGATCGCCAGCATGTCCGACGCGAAGGGGCTCCGGAACTCCGACCATTTCGGGAATCGGAAGACCGACCGCCGCTTGATGGCGTTGAAGACCGCGCTCATCACCTCAGAGCGGTGAATCAGGAAGCGCCCCTTCGAGGAGTCGTACTTCATGATCGTCTTCGGAGTGGAGTACTGGTACCTGACGACGCGCTGGGATCCGTACGTCCGCAAGAGCTCATCATTCGGCCAGTAGCCTCCACCGTAATCGACCCCCACTCGGTCGATATTGAACGCCTTGAGGAGCTTCTTGATCTTGGTGATCTGCTCCTTCGGCTCCGCCTCCGCACCGCTGAATCTGTGCGAGAAGATGATGCGGAAGAACCCGTCGATGTACGCACCGATCATCAAGATCGTGTACGAGTTGTTGCTGTCCTGCCCCCAGTCGATCCCAGCGTAGACCTTCTTGCCCCGGACCTTGCCCATCGCCTCCTTCAGCTTGTCCGCGGCCATGCTGAATTCGGGGTCGCAGTTCGCCTGGACGTCGCTCTGCGTCAGGGGGCGCTGGCCGGAGTCAAAGCTCTGGCCAAGGACCTCATTGTAGAACTTGCCTCTCGAGTACCCGTTGTACTTCGTTAGAATGTTGCTCCAAGAGATCCAGGGCACCATCAACTGAGGGATGCGGAAGCCCTCGAAGGTGTCGAACTTCGGGTTCGGGTTGCCGGTCCGGATCCACTGAGCCATCGGGTGGTTCGCGTGGATGGGCTCCCCACACCGATCACAGGAGAGGCCTCGAAGGCCGATGTTCTTCTCCCCCAGGATGTTCCAGTGCCACGACCCGGGGTTGTTGGGGAGGCCATGCCTATCACAAGGCACCACCCACTCGTTCTTCGTCGAATACGAGTCCCAGTAGACCTGGATGGGGTTGTCCAGCGACTTGGGGGTGCCGCTGTAGATGAACCACTTGAAGGGGCTGTGGGATGCGGCCTCTTCGATGACCGGGATGTTGTCGAGCAGGAGATCCTGAAACTCGTCCATCGCGATGAGATCGGCGGACAGCCCACGGCACCGGTCAGCGTTGAGGAAGGCGTACCGCAGGGTGAGCTTGCTACGGTTGATCGCCTTCTTCTCGAAGACGTTGTCCGTGAGGTGCGACGGGAACCAGGTCCGTAGATCTGGACACGTATCGATCGACTCCTTCAGCCGCGTCTTCGAGAACTCCTTCGTCTGCGTGCTCGAGGGCGAGACGTAGAGAACCTTGAAGTGGGGGATGAGACACGAGTAGGCCAGCATCTTGTTGCCGAGCGTCGTGCTCTTCTCGACCTGTCTGCCGCACATCAGCAACGTGCGGGGTGCCTGGATGTCGTAGATCTCCCGAAGGTACCCCCGCTCTGCGAACGAGAAGTTCGTGAGGGACCGGGTGTGCGCGTCCGGCATGAGAACCGTGGTCTCGACGAACTCGGAGGGACGCACGGGGATCGGCGCACGGCGTAGATCTGCCGACTTCTGCCTCTCCCTACGCGGCGCCTGGTACTCCCATGGCCCCGAATGGTCTTTGGAAAAACTCATAGAAATCCGGCATAACGCTTTCGGAAGACACTATACACGGAGGATTTTCCCATGAATGATGACTTGAGTGTCCTGGTGGTCGGCGCAGAGGTGCGCGCCATCAGGAATACGGGCGAGCACATGCTCGCCCTCGTAGTGGAGGACCGCAGCGGAAAGCTGCACACGTGCATCCACAGCACGGGAGAGCTGGGCGCCCTGCAGGGCGCCCTCACCGAGAAGGCGCAGGATCCGACGAAGTTCGGGTCCTGCATGGTCGCAGAGTACTACCGCCGCAAGGCGCTGCACCGTCACCACCGGCAGACGGCGGGGGATGAGACCACCGGCATCTGTCGCGGGTGGCGGGTGACCTACCACAAGAAGCACGGGATCCAGCTCTGGGCGGCAGCGGAGATCACCGACAAGTTCGGCTCTTCGGTGGTCCCCGCACTGGTGCAGGAAATCCGGGAGGAGAACATCGAAGGGGTCCTCCAAGATCTCATCGGAGAGGAGATCCCGGAGGATGGCCGCTGGGGGATCCTGGTCCGGGAGCTCATCGGGAACCTGAGCGAGGTGCTCCCCCTGGGGAGCGTCTGGCCGCTCAAGGTGGGCTACCATGGGAAGTATGTCGTCAACGACCAGTCCCCCAGTGAGTCTCCCGATGAGCCTACGCTGGTCGGAGCAGGCGGAAGCCAGCTTCCGGAGATCTCTACTTGGTGACCTCTACTCGTGGGAACTGAAGCCGCAGGTGGACCCCCTTCGCTGGGTGGTCCACCTGCGGCTCAAGCGGTGGATCCGCAAAGAAGAAGTACCTTTTCTTAGGTCCCTCCTCTCGGAATGGTGCGAGGCCAACGACGCGGTCTACCGGAAGTCAACCTGGAAGAAGTGGGACTTCCGGGCGCTGATCTTCATCAAAGGGCTGGGTCCCGTGCAGGACAACAGCCCTTTTGACCTCTTGTAGCGAGACGCTACCGCAGCAGCTTCGCTTCCTTCGTGGCGCCGGGTCCCGCCAGGTAGTGGGCAGCAAGGCCGCCCGCCACGCCGCCAGCAACGGGGGAACCCACCGGCGAGGCCATCAGAAGTCCGCCAATGCCCCCAGCCATCGCACCGACTCCGGCCCCCCGAAGTCTATTTCCCTCGTGGGTAGTCATGGCGCCTGCAGCTCCTCCGGCTGCTGCCCCCAGCGCAGTAGCAGCTCCCAGCCCCGCAAGGATCAGCGCACCCATCTCCGTCACGGCAGTCTTCTCCCACAGCGGATGCTCGGCGAGAATCTTTTCGTACGCGGCAATCTTGTCCATGTCAGGACTCCTGAAGGCATCGATCCACCAGACCCAGGAAGTCTGACGTGTAGTGGTCGTAGCTGAAGAAGGGAGAATCGGTCACGCCCTTCGCACGCAGTCCGTGTGACTGGACCTCGGGGATGTAGTCCGCACTGAACGCCTCGGTGGAGCCGAAGTGGGACTCGACGATCTCTGCGAGGAAGCTGCGGAAGTCCGCGTTCTTGACGTCGAAGAACTGGTAGATCAGGTCCCCGTTCTTGGCCACGATCTCGGCGCGGAAGTGCGTGCCTCGGTACTCGGCACGCGGCGGAGTATCGAGCTTGACTTCGTGCCCTGGCGCTGAACGGTCAGGGTCTTTCATGAAGTCGGGAGTGTGCATCAGGCTGTAACCTTGGTGATGGTGATGGGGAGCTCGACGAACTATCGCCCTACCTCGTGACCCTGCCGCCGGGTCTGCCCGTCCGCCCCTTGAGCGCCTCCACGAGGGCGCGGGTCTGCTCCTCCTCGGGGTCGCCACCTACGGCCTCCAACAGCAGCACGAGGCTCGTGCGGTTGGCGAGGCCCGTGCCCAGGTCGATGTGGGCAATACGAGTGCTTGCGTCGACATGGGCCCCAGCGAGGTTCGCGCCCTCCAACGCGCAGTCCCGTAGATCTGCACCGTGCAGGTCGCACTTACGCAGGTCACAGTTCCGCAGGTCGGCACCCTTCAGTCCCGCCATGCGGAGGCTGGCCTCATTGAAGTCCAGTCCACGCAGGTCCTCGCCCATGCAGTTGAGCCGGCGCGGCGCGGCGCGCTCCCACTCACGGTAGGCGATGGACTCAGGAGACGCGGGATTGGAAGGGTCCCCGGTGGGCGGCCGGTCTGTGGGGGCGAGATAGCGCCCGTGGTCGGCGATGCGGTCGATGATGCTCACGAGTCACCTCACGTCGGTGCGGCTGTGGTGCGCGCGCGGATAGCGTTGATCGTCCCGTTCACCCCGGCCGGCAGTGTCTCCGCCGTCCAGGTGATGCCGTCGGACGACGTGATCACCGTCTGGGTCGTGCCGACGGCGACGAACTCGCCTGCGGAGGCGTCCCACGCCACGCCACGCAGATCCTCGGCCGTGCCACTGGTGCGCAGATCCCACGATAGCAGGGTGGGGTCTGCGGTCGTGGCAACGGCGCCTGAAGCCCCAACAGCAACCCACAGGCTGCCATCTGGCTTGCACGCCACGGCATAGAAGTTGGTTCCGGCAATGGCGCCGCCCGTGGCCCAGGTGGTCCCGCTGTCGGCGGAGTAGCCCAGGACACCCCAGGTCGATGAGCCTCCAACGACGACAATCAGCGTGCCATCTGTTGCCATCATTCGCGGGAACCCGACTGTCCACGTACCGATGGCGCGTTCGGTCCATGTCCCGCCGGGGCCGGTATCACTCGTCGAGAGGTGAGGTTGACCGTTGCCGCTGTTCCAGTGCCACCCGCATGCGAGCATGCGCCCGCTGGCGAGGGTGAGGAAGTCGTCAGCCAGGGAGTAGTTGTTGCCAGTCCAGTGGCCGCCGGAGTTGAACCTCATCTCGACCGAGCTGTTGAAGTTCCCGTCGGCGAGCACGTCCGCGATGGACTTGTACCTGCCGCGCCCATTGTTGTGACCGGTCAGCGCGTACCCGTTCACGCTGTCGATATAGACGGTCTGCGTGGCATAGCTGGTGCCACCAATGTTGGTGTTCCCGCCCCAGGACGGAGTGACGAGGTCCGTGGTCTGGGCGGTGTCCACACCGGTTGTCTGATCGAAGCGGCACAGGAACGAGAGGAGGTTGCCGTCCTCGCTGGTGTCGATGCCCAGGAGGTTCTGTCCTGACCACGTTTCGTGGACGGTCCACGAGCCACCGCCGTGCCTCCAGAGGGTCTCGCCGTCTGAGGTGACAGCCGTGAGCAGCGTGGCGGTGTCCGGGTACGTCTGGATCTCGATGTTGCCGGTCGTGTAGCCACCCACCGTCGCCGTGATGATGCGCGTCGCCTCGGTGAGGTCTGTGGCGGCCACGATGTCGAAGCTGCCGTCGCCGTTGCCAGACACCGTGAAGGATGAAGCATCCGCACCGCCGAGCGTGGCCCCGTCCGCGTCCACGGGGCCGCGGAATGCGACAGACCCGACCGTCGTGCCCGAGGGCGAGGCAGAGACATTCAGCTCGAGGATGGATGGCGTGTTTGCGTCAGGATCGAGGCTGCTCCCGCCGCCCGCGCCCGCGATGCGCTCGGAGTACGCGAACACACTGACACGCCCGTACGCGTCGGTCAGCACATGCGACAGCTGCACCCCGTCGCCTGTGGCAGTCGACGGGTTGGTCCACGACGGAGACGCCGTCGTGCTGCCCGTCACCGTGAGGGGGGCTCCGTCGGAGCCCTGGGCGGCCACAGTGCTGTGCGCGGGGCTGTCGGACCCTCCGGAGTCGGAGAGCGTGGCAGAGCGCGCGCCGGCCGCGGAGTTGAACGCTTCGGCATTCGTACGGCCTGCCACAGCAAGCTGCGGAAGCGGACGAGTGCAGTAGATTCCCAGCGTCTCGATCTCACCGCCGATGTCCGCTTCCAGCTCATAGTAGCCAGGCCCCGGAAGGGTGATGGTCGTGCTGGACGCAGCGGCATCCGCGATGACGACGGCCCCGGTTGTCGTCCCATTCGGGAATGCAGGATCGTTGGCCGCCGGAACGACGGTGGCCGTCCATCCGTTGAACGTCCCCAGCGAGCCTGCCGGCGTGGCAATCGCATGGGGCCCGAGGGTGGACACCTGGAGATCCGCCCCCTCTCTGGGGACGATCGCAGCTCCGCCGCCCATGATTCCAGTGAAGCCCACCGCGCCCTCCTACAGAGTCCAGGAGACGAAGTAGTCCATCGACGCGGAGAAGACGATGTCGATCGCCCCGCCGACCGGAGAGACCAGTCCCGTAGGGGAGTCCTCGAACCCGCCGCTCGTGCGCACCGTGATTGGGTCTCCGCCGTCGATCGTGATCGTGCCATCTGCGCCGTTGGCGAAGGCCGTGATCTTCTGGACCGTGGCTCCCGCGGGGACAGTCACGGTCGCGCCTCCGGTGCCCGACGCGTGATCGTAGTCGCCGTCATGGAGCAGGTTGATGTGGCCGGAGGCATTGCGGTCGATGCTCAGGATCGCAGACGACGCGACGTCGTTGTCCGCCATGTAGGTCTTGAGCTCGAAGATGGTCGCGAACGACCGGGAAGTCTGTCCCATGTGCGGCTCCTGCTACGCGAAGTTCTGGGAGTGTACCCCGTGGCCGCTACCCAGGCCGGAGAAGCTGTCATTGGGCCGCAACGTCAGCTCCCCTCGGACTGGAGAATCTCGTCCCGGGAGCGATTGCTCACAGAGCCTGTGGGGGCCAAGTCTATCAAACTGGGCATCTCTTTCCGACCGTGGAGGACCTTGAACTTCTCGAACTTCTTGAGCGTCTCCTGCAGGGCACTATCACCTGCCTGAACGCGCTCGTCGATTCGCGCCAGGCCGCGCGCCAGGTTCCCCAGCATCTCCACCTTCTTGGACGAGAGCGGTAGTGACCGGGCCTCGAGGAACGAGTGGTACAGCTCCCGCTGCACCTCGACCATGATCTTCTTCCCGTCCAGCTCCCGGTGAACCCCCAGGCGGTAGGCCGCAGCCTCCGGACCTGCGCGCACTGCAAGCTGGTACGCGCTCTGCAGCGGGTAGGTGCGCTTTGTGGAGTCCGTCTGAAGGTACTCGGCCCAATCCCCCACACCCATGATGTCTGGATTCCAGAAGTAGTGCCGGAACTCCGCAACCGCGAGCTCCGGGACCGCGCACCCGAGCTCCCCCAGGTTTGCGGCGGCCTCGTGGAACGGGACCCCGCTCATCACCAGAGCCTCTGCCTTCTCCCGCACATGGGGATTGCCGAGGATCAGACGCTTCATCGCATGCGTCGCGGCGTCTGGGTGAACCAGGGAGAAGATCTTCTTCTCCCTTAGCCAACGAGTGGAGGCGCGGTGCTTCGGGTCCCAGGGCCGGAAGTCCTTTGGTCCCCCCGACACCTCCCTCTGGAGCCGGTCGTGGTCTTCCTCGGAATGCGCGGAGAGGCCGTGGATCTCAAGGTTCAGCACCACCTCTTCATACGACAGCGCCGCCCCGATCACGAGGAGGTACTTGATGAAGAATTCAGCCGGGTGCGCCATAGAGCTACTCCGTCATAAACCGATCGAGGTCATCCAGGGATTTGATCTCCTTCTCCAAGGAATTCATTTTGCCTCGAATTCTATCGACGCGGGCACTCGAGAGGTCCAACTCTCGCAGGGCAGCCAAGTGATTTCGATTGTCCAGGGCATCCTGCAACAGCCCCCCTGCGTGCGCGCGTTCCAGCGCCGCATTGGCCCGGCGGAAAGAGCTGGTCACATCTGCCATTCCCCCCGCGGTCATACCTACGGCACCGCCGAGCGCCCCGCCTGCGATAGTTCCGCGAACACGAGACTTCCGGGGCAGCTCTCGGCTCTTGGCGTAGCCAAGCGCAGCTCCGCCCACCACGCCGGTTAGGGCCCCAACTGGGGCCCAGGCTGCAGACTTTTCGAAATCCTCCCAGAGTGGGTGGCCTTCCAAAAGAGATTCGTATGCTGCGAGTTTGTCCACGGTGGTCCTCAGTAGCGGCTATGCCGATCGATGCGATCCAGGCGATTGCGGAGCTCATGGTGGCGATCTTCCGCCCGCTGCTCCTTGTAGAACTCGTTCAACTCCCGCTGGTGCTGCTTGGTATCGAGCTGCCGGCGGACGGCCCCCAGGGTGGCCCGGTCGTAGTTGTTGTTGCGGACGATGCTCTTGGCCGCCCGGATGTGGCTCTCATCTTGGGCAGACAGCCCGGCGCCAACCAGGGCCCCACCGAGGCCACCGAGGACTCCCCCGATCACAGCGTTGGGTGCCGCACGCCGTGACGGTCCGCTCAGGGCCGCGCCGAGCGCCCCGATGCCGCCCCCAACAAGGCCGCCCACCAGGGAGGCCTTACCCATGGGGGTAGCCTTCTCCTTGGCCTTGGCCTTGGCGTACCGAGAGTACTGACGCTTCCGAACGCCGTACGGGATTGCAGCTTCTGATACATCCGGCTCTTGGGCGCCGAAAATGCGTGCGAGCTTGTCCATGGGGGCGGCTCCCTGTTTCGCCAAGAAGGACTCCGCGTCCCTGCGGTGGTTCTTGTACTGCCGAGAGCGCCACCGGTGGCGCAGGGTGCCCGGAGGAGTTTCAGCGAGCTGCTGCTTCTTCTCCATCTCCATCTTCCGGAAGGAGTCGTACGCCTGCCGGACCTCGGCAGGCGTCATGTTTCCGATCTCGATGAGCTGCGGGGCCACTGCGGCCTCCTACACGGTGTATTTCTTGAGGCTCTTGAGGCCGGTGATGACGTCCTCAAGTGCGAACAGCGCACGGACCGCTGCGGTCTTGGGGATGGACTGCAGGCCGACCTGCGCCGCGAGGACTACTCCCGCCAGCTTCGTGGACGCATCCTCGAGCTGGGGCAGGAACTCCACGAAGGTGTCCACGTTCTCGGGGTTCAGGAAGTTGAGCGCGAGGACAGCATCCACGGACGCGGTGTCCACCATGGCGGAGGCCCGCTTGTCAAAGGAGATGGCGCTGATCTCCTTGATCAGGTTGACCCGCTTGGGGATCTGCACGTCGAGCATGTCCACCGCGGCTTCCTTCGCCGCCTCGACCTGGTACTCATCCCGACTCGAGAGCGGCTGGAGCCCGAAGAGGCGAACCGCCTCTCCCGATGCTGCGGCCTTCTCGAAGATCGCAGTGGTGAGATTCTGCGGCATGCCCGCCGCAGCCAACCAGAAGGCCCCGTCCACCCAGTCATGCTCCCCGGAGCCGAGCTTGTCGAAAACCGGACCGTCAAGCCGACAGCCGCCCTGCCAGGCGCGGATCTCCACCATCGTGGGGTACGCGTTGGCCTGCGCCGCCTTCATGAGCTCGGGCCCCGCGGTGAGCTGCACCGGGTTGTCCAGAGGGAGGAACTTGTAGTCGGCAGGGATTGCGATCTCGGTAGGAGATGACGCGACCGGAGACGCCAGGCCCTCCGAGGGGATGATCCGGATGTCCTGTCGGTTCATGTCCTGCGCTGCGAAGTACCCACGACCCTCCACCGTGACCTTGGTGAGGATCGTGTAGGGCACGGTGGCGACGATCGCCTTCTCGTTGACCTTCACGAAGACGCCGAAGCCTCGGACTTCAGGCTTCTGGGGCAGCGGCAGGTTGTGGCTCACCCCCACGAGAGATCCCACGATCTCCGGCTGCACCGAATACTGACTCCCGTTGGTGAAGAGCTTCATCGGAGTCGGCTGACCCGCAACCGGGTCGAACAGCGTGGGGAGCACAAAACCCACCACCTGCTTCCCGGTGGAGGCGTCAGTGACCTTGTAGATGCCGAACTGACTCACCGGAACCGCCTGCTCCTGCAGAGGGTCGGGCGCAGCCTGGACGTTGGTGACGGTAGCCGCTCCCTGCTGGTCAGCGGCCTGCAGCATCTCCGGAGGGAGCGCCTGCTGGGCCTGCTGAGCCGTCACCTTGGTCTCCTGCGGGGCCATGCCCTGTGGGGCAGCAGAGACCTTGATGACGTAGCCGTAGCCGTCTGGCCGCACCTGTACGACATCGGTACCCGGACGGAAGGCGGAACGAGCAGCAGAGGCCAGCTTCTCCGAGCTGGTGATGGGGCGCTCAGTGAGCCGGGCGAGACAGGCCATCACCGAGGCGTTCTTCTCGATGAGCCGGCGAACCTTGGGGTCTGCGAACTCCTGGTTGAACGCGCCGAAGTCGCTCTCGTTGAGCGTACCTGAGATGGCCTGACAGAGAGACCCTCCAGAATGCGTGGTCACGGGCTTCTCCTACTCAGGATTTCTTGGGGTATTCCTGATCGATCGTATCGACCAGCTTGAGGAACTTGGCAGTCCGAGATGTTTCGGCCGCACGGATCGCCGCAAGTGCAGTGTCTTTCGAGACCTTTCCCCGAGTCAAATCTCTGGCCGCCTGGCTGGCATACTGCTTCCGCAGCTTCAATTCACTGAGCGCCGGATCGATGGCCGAACTTGTCTTGACCTGGTCTCGCTCCACCCGGGAGTAGTCATCGCAGACACCCTCTGGAGTTGCCCCGAAGGAGAACTGTTCGCAGTACCCGCCCCCGGAAGCGATGGCCCGGTAGAAGCGGCAGTCCTCGCACTTCTCATCCCTCGACGAGATCGGGGTGTACCCCGGGGCGTCGGATGCCGCAGCCAGCTTGGGGTAGAACGGGAGCATCAGCGCATGCCGGCGATGGGACTGGGCTTGAGGTAGCGGTAGCCCTTCTTGGCCTTCTCGAAGACCATGAACAGGCCGGGGGAAGGGAGTCCGCTGCGTGCAGCCCGGATCTCCTCGCGCATCCCACCGCTGAGCATGCTGCGGAGCTTCTGCTGGTCCGAGACCTTCTCGAGCTTCTTCGCCATGCTCCGAGGTACGGCCATCACGAACTTCGTGCCGGGCACCTGGTAGAAGGCGAGGGAAGCCACCGTGGCCCCGCTCTTCAGAGGAAGCCGCTGGCTCCCCACTACTGCAGAAGCCGGGACCATGTTCGAGGAGCTGAAACTGAGGGTGACGGAACCTTCCTTCTTGAGAAGGCCCATCTCCCTACGCGCCGCATCTCGCTTCTTCCGCCGCCAGTTCTGGACTCCCTGATTGGCGGCGGTGATGGCCGCACCCGTTCCAGTACCAACAAGAGCGCCACCGAGGCCGGCTCCAAGCCGCTGCTGGATGCCCTTCTTGTCCCATTTGGCCTTCGATGCTCCCATCGCCCTGAGCGCCCCGAGACCGGCACCAACCCCGATAGGGATGGTGGACTGACGAACGGCCCCTTCGACCCTCTCCTTCCCGGAGAGCCCGCGCTGGTATTTGTCGAGCTTCTTCGTCCGCTTGAGCTCCGCCATCTGCTGGAGCTGGTCGGCACTCATGTTCTCGTAGTTCGGCGCCCCCGCAGACTTGTGGAGGCCAAAGCCCTGACGCTGCTGGTAGGGCGGGTGCAGCTGGTCGATCAGAGACTTCTGCCCAGACGGACGCTTGGCCGGACCGTCGAAGATGGCCGGGCTGGTGAGCGCAGACTGCACACGCTCCGCGGTCAGGGGGAACGCGTTCCCCGCGACCTCGAATACGTGGAAGGGCTGCAGCTGTCGGTCCGAGATGATGATCGGAATCCGGAGCATGTTCTCAGGATTCTTCGACTCGGTCGCCGCAGCGGGATCACTCTTCGGCAGCAGCATGGCGTGCCCGAATGCGAATCCGGCCTCCGGCTCCATGCGCTGGATGTCAATGTTGACTTCGAACTGGCTGAGGAACGGGAGCTGCTGGTGCAGGTTCGACAGCACATGCGCAGGCCACTTCGTCTCGTCGTCCGGCATCTTGGCGATGGACGCCGCCTTCTCGAAGAAGGAATGCGGGTCGACCTCGGGAAGGAAGAGGGCAGTCATCGAGGTGCTCCTACAGGACGGCTGAACTGGTGCCGGCGCGCGTAGCCAGGTTCGCCTGCCTCGTAACCTCCAAACAAGAGGTGATGTTCGCAGGCACGGGTGAACCCATACTACTCGCTCTCGAGCGTGGAGGAAAGGAAGGGCTCCCCTGTGATCTCTGATGCGGCGAGCTCGCCCAAGAAGACCGCCGTGTCCGGGGTAGGGACCCCCAGAGCGTTCAGGCCTGCTTGGATCTCAGCGAGAGACTTGGAGAGGGCGGAGAGGAAGGAACTGCCCCGGAGGACCGGCTCACTATTGCCGGTGTCTACGTCCTTGGCGATCCTGATCTTCTCAGCAGTCTCGAGGAGCGCCGCTCCCTGGCGGGAGATCCCGAACGTCAGGCTCTCGGCTGACACCGGGGCCATCTCGTCGTCGTAGACCCGGAAGTCCACTACTCGCGCTGCGGGGTCCGGTGCGTCGGGCCTCCGCACAGGGATCGTGATGGGCAGAGGCGCGAGGGCACCTGCCGCAAGGAGTGTCACCTTGGTCGAGACATCCTTCAGAGGAGGCCGGTCTACCGGCTCATCGAGCTCCAGTCGGGTCCCCTCGGTAGCCCCCATCTGCAGGCGGAGCGTAGAGCTGGGGGAATCCACATACTGGCGTACTTGGTGCTCGTACTGAGCTGTCAGCTCTCCATCTCGATCATCTTCTCTGTGGAGGTTTCGCCAGGAAATCTTCCCGCCGAATGTCTCCACCTCCCAGTTCTCCGCCAGGGTGAGTACCTGGTTCTGCTGGGGGTTGAAGATGGTCCGAGCCAGCGGAGTGCTGCGGATCTCTACGATGCCCCCACGCCGGATCACCACCCCGTTCTGATCTCGAGAGAGCGCGGCGATATCCCCCGGGTTCAAGTAGGGGCGACCGGAATGGAAAGAGCCCGCTTTGCGCGCATCCTCTGTCGTCGGATCCATGGTGTACGCGTACCCGACGAGGAACTTCTGCGACCCGTCTGACGGTACGGCCACGTACACCCGAGCACCGACCTCAGGCATGGCATGGATGCCTTCCCCCAACGCGCCCATGAACAGCGATGACACCAGAACAGGAGTGAACTCCTTCGGTGGGTCATCGCCGATCACGCGGCAGATCCAGCGGTCGGGGTCCACCTCGACCACTCGGCCGAGGTGGATCTGCGCTGAGACCGCCCGGGTTGGCGTGGCGGGACTCTCCATCTACTTCTGGCCACCGCCGAGGACGCGGTAGCCTCCGTAGCCGGCGGCACCCACTCCAGCAGCGCCCGCGGCACCGAGGGCTGCCTGGCCGCCGCCGGTCTGGAGGGCGCGACCAACGTGCATCTGGGCGCGGCTCCCGAGCCACTTGAGCTGATCTCCTGCGCCCATGCCCTTGTTCATCTTCCAGCCGCCACGGACGAACTTACCCCCCTCTCGGGTGCCCCCCACCCGAGTTCCGACAGTCTTCGCTCCCTTCATGCCAGAGCGGAACAACCCCTTCCCGAACTCCTGCAGGGCCTTGATGCCCGCCTCCTTCTCCATCTGGTCGAAGGCGAGAAGGTACGGGCCCGGCATGTAGCCCTCAGAAGTGCCGTATGCGTCGATGATCGCCTCGGCGGTCTTCTCTGCGTCGAGGCGTGCGAGAGCGGCTTCGTAGGCGGCGATCTTGTTCATGGTCATTTCCCGAAGAATGAGAACCTGGAGGGTGGCGAGGCCGGGGCCTTCTTTTGGGGCGCAGGCCGCGAGACAGGAAGTGGCTTGGGGGCCGACTTGGGCATTGTAGCGGGGGACGGCGGAGTGAGCCCGAAGGAAGCACCGTGGGCAGCTCCGGGGATGGGGTGGCCGTGGATGTCAGAGACCCAGTTCTGGGCCCCTCCTTCCACGTACGTCTCCTTCAGCCGCTGGAAGTTGAGCCGCGCCATCCAGTCCTCTGACCCTGCCAGCGGAGCCTGGTTGAGGGGCTTGAGCGTGGGGCTGTGGGTGATCTCCTTCCTGCCTGCCCGGCGCAGGTCTTTGTTCAGGTTCTCGACCTCACTCAGAGGGAGCATCTGCCCGCGCAGGATGTTGGGGGCGTCACCGGGGTTGTTCACCTTGGTGAGATCGGTCATCGCCCGGATCACCGTCTCGATGTTGCGCCTCCGCTCGTTCCCTGTGGTCTCCACGTAGAGGCTGTTCAGGTTCTCCGTCAGGTGGTTCCGAACCGCACCCATGCTCTTTGTGATCTCGAGGATGTGGTTCGGGTTCTTCCTGCCTGTGGAGAGGGCCTCCGCCTTCTTCACTTCCGCGCCTACCCGAATCTTGGGGAGGAGCTGGTTGGTGTGCGGGACCGTGTGCTGCTTCCCAGTGATCGTCACGATCTTTCCACCCAGGGCGTCGCTCATGATCTTCTCTACGCGGCCCGACACGGTCGCCAGCGTCGCCTCACCGCGCAGCTTCTTCGGGACCTTGAGGAGGTCTTCCGCCGCGGTGAAGTAGTCTCCGACATCTCCCGCACCGCCCACACCACCTGTGTGGAACGTCCGCATCTGCATCTGGGTGATGGGCTCTCCGAGGGCGTGCCCCGCGATGACCCCGACGTTGGTGCCGACCTTGTAGTTCTTCCCGCGCTCGCTCAGCCCGTAGCAGGTGGCGCAGATCCCCTTCACTTCCTTGCAGGCCAGGGGAGACCGGACCAGCACCTTCTTGGGGCCCGAGTTCTTGAGGCGCGTGCGGAGGGGCTCAGTGATGAGCGTGCCCTTCTTGAGGGAATCGCCGCCCTTCAGGGGGACATCAGCAGCCAGGTAGCGGCCGCCAACATCTGCATCCGTCACGGGGAGGAGGGTGCCCTTCGTGGTGCCACAGTCTTCCGACTTGATCGTCTGGTCGATGACCGTGTTGATAAGCTCCTTGGTGAGCGCGCCAGGCTTCGCCGTCGCGCTCGCGCGGTCGATGGTTCCCTTCCGCGCTCCATGCAGGGATGCCCAATACTGGGAGATGGGGAGGCCTTCTCCGAACGACTTCACGATCGGGAACGGGACCTCCTTGTTCATCGGATCTTGGACCAAGATCGGGCCCATCACGAGCTGGCCGAACTGGTTCCAGTTGCCCTTCGCCCCGCTCTGCGCCCAGTCCCACATGCGGTTGCTGTCCGTGCGGTTGTACCGAGCGGTGCCGACCTCACGGAGCTCTGTCTGCGCCTTGCGGTACAGGTTGACGATCTTCTGGTCCTTCTCCTTCTGGCTGCCGGAGCCCTTGCGGATCTCCCGCTCCTTCACCTGGTACTTCTTGAGGCGCTCATCTCGGAGCTTGAAGCCGTCATGGAAGTCGTTGAGGCTGACGCTCGACCCGTTCTTGTAGGCCAGATTGTGCCCCAGCGTCTTCCACTGATCGATCATCGAGGCGAACTCACCTGGGTGCGCTCGAGCGACCCGCGTAGCGAGACCCTTCATCTTCCCCTTGGCCATGCGGAAGCTGGGGTCATGCAGGAGCTCGGCATCTCCCTTGAACTCCGCGGGGAGCGTCTTGTTCAGCGCCAGGCGGCCCGGGGTGGTGGGCTTCGTCATCCCCTTGACTGAGATCACATCGTAGGACTTCAGCTTGCCCTGCTTCATGAGTTTGAGGGCCTCCTCCTGCGTGAAGGATCCGGACTTCTTCTTCCCCCAGCGGGTCGCCTGGTAGATCCCCAGGACGCCATCTTGGCTCGGGGCGACCATCAGGTTGCCAGAAGTGGGCGAGAAGAGATTCTTCGAGGGGAGCATGCCCTTCGCCTCTTCCACCGCCTTGTCTGAGATCGGGACGTACATGGCCATGGTGTCCCCATCGAAGTCAGCGTTGAAGCCTCCGACGACCAGGGGATGGATCTTGATGGAGCGGCCCTCTACGATCTTCGGGCGGAAGGCCATCATCGAGAACATGTGAAGGGCGGGGTCCCGCTTCATGATCGCGGGACGGTCCTTCACCACGCGGGCCAGCGCCTCGTTGGCGGCGGGGTGGTTCTTCTTGATCATCTCCCGCGCCTCTCGTGGAGTACGCGCGCGCCCCATGCGGCGCCAGAGCTCCCGGATGACGAACGGCTTGTACATCTCCATGGCCATGGAGCGGGGGACCCCGACCTCATCCAGCGGGAGGTCTGGATCTGGTGTGATCACAGAGCGACCAGAGAGATCCTGACGCTTGCCGAGTACGCCCGTCTGGAAGAACGAATATTTCGGCTGGCTGCTCGCCCCCGAAAGCTTGTCCATCAGACTCGGGAGCTGCTTGCCCTCGAGCGTCATCCCGGTTGTGCGCAGCGCCTTGACGGTCGTGTAGATCTCCGCCTGGAGCTTCTGGATGTCCCCCACCGGCAGACGCTCCTTCTCCGCGTTCTTGAGCTGCCTCACCATAGACCCGGTGATGGCGTACATCTGGTTGACGGGGTCGATGATCTGCGTGCCGTCAAAGCCGATGCTCACCTTCCGGAGCTGCGGAGGAAGCACCGGGATCACACGGTTGGTGTACGCGTCGATCGGCTTCAGCTTCAGCTTCTTCAGGGCGCGGAGATAGCGAACACGCTTGTACTCCACGTTGAGCTTGCCCTTCTTCGCATCCGTCAGGGACTTCTCGCTCTTCTTGAGCTCAGTGTCCACGTTCAACGCGCGGAGCTTCTCCTCGATGATCGTGAAGCCGGACTTGCGACCCTGCGCACCGGACTCGGACAGGAGCTTCCGGAACTCGGGCTTCTTCATCCGGAGCAGCAGCCGGACAGGCTCTTCGAAGACCGGGTTGGGCACGCGCATGCCCAGGTCCATGTGACTCCACTTCCGGCCGTCAAGCCCTCCGGTCTTGCCGCGGTCAAAGAGGCCGCCCCGCTCCTCTCGAGTCAGCGAGCCCTTGGCCGCGAGCGTCTTCTCTGGGAGGGTGAGCTGACCACTGCTCTGGGCAACGGCCTGGGCATCCGTCATGGGCATGAGGCTGTACTTTCCACCCTTCTCGGATGTACTCACCCCCATCGCACGGAGGTAGTGCTGGAAGTGGACCATGGAGCGGGGGACCTTCGGGGGCGGCGGGCGCTCTCCCCGCATGATCCGCAGCCACACATCCTCGGCCTGCTCTCGGTCAGACTTGTAGGTCTGCATCTCCCGAAGGTTGTGTACAGCTCCGTGAGCCAGCATGGAGTACAGATCCAGGCCACCAATGCGCTGGCCTCCCTGCCCGACGCCAGAGCCCTGAGCTGCCTCCCCAGTGGGACGGTACTTGTACCCGAATCCACCAGCGCGAGCCGTGACCTTCTTCTCCGCCTGATGGTCCAGCTTCAGCGTGTACTGGAACCCCGTGAAGATCTGACCGAGGCTCTCCCCCGTCTCCGGATCGAAGAGCTCTTCGGTGTCCGAGAGCTTGTGCTTCTTGAGCTCGTCCTTCACGAACTGGCTGTAGTCCTTGTCCGGGTCGAAGTTCTCAACCAGGAAGGGCTTGCCCGTCTTCTTCGCGATCTTGCCCGCTGCGGTCTCGAGGACCTGTCCGACGTTCATGCGTGAGGGGATGCCCGCCGGGCTGTGGAGAACCTCGACGTGCTTCCCGCTCTTGTCCCGCGGCATCTGGTCATCGGGGAGGATCTTGGTGACGATGCCCTTGTTGCCATGTCGACCTGAGAGCTTGTCCCCGATCTCCATCGTCTGCTCAGTCCGGACGTAGACCGCCAGCTTCTTCCCGGTGTTCACCACGCGAACGACTGTGCCGCCGTACTCGTGATCCCAGATCTCAGCGGCATCGACGTAGTCCCGGATCGCCTTCTTCAGCGCGGCCTTGACTACCTGGGTCTCCTTGGTGTTGTCCTGCTTGCGCAGCTTCGCGATCAGGACATCTCCGGGCTGAACCCGGGTCCCCTTCTTGATCACGCCATTCTCATCCAGCTTCCGAAGCGCCTCAGGAGTGGCCTTGATCGCCCCAGCGTACTGCCGCCACAGCTTCCGGTTCACCACCACGTTCGGCGTCATCTCGACTTCGACGCTGTGCAGGTGACTGGACACCAGGCTGGACGCGGCACTCTCCGAGATGACGATGCCATCCTCGAAGTTCAGGCCCTTGTACGGGATGTAGGCCACACGCAGGTTGGTACCCAGGGCCAGGGTGCCCTTGTGGGTGAAGTTGGAGTCCGCGATGACCTGGCCGCGCTTGACCTTGTCCCCCACCTCTACCAGAGGGGTGGAGTGCATCATGTGCTTCGCGCCGTTCAGCGGGTAGTGATCGTACAGGGGGTACTTCGAGGCCTTGCCGTCCGGGCCCTTCACCACGATGGCCTTCTTGGAGACAGAGGAGACCGTCCCATCCGTGACCGCTGTGATAGCGGCCATGGCGCCCACCAGGCGCTCGTAGGAGGCCTTCCCCTTCTGGACTGACTGTACCAGTGGGGCCTCCCGCTTCTGGAGCCCCACGGCCTGCTCCTGGTGCTTGGCGGCCATCATCGCACGGTTGCCGTTGTCGTTCTGGATGAACGGCACCAGGTTGGCGCTGATCGCGAAGAGGTTCCGAGCCGAGGGGAGCACGTACTGGACCTGATTCCATGGGCGCTTGGAGGTGTTGCGCTCGTCGTCGTAGACAACGACATTCGAGAACCGAGGCTTCAGGCTGTACGTGCCGTCGGCCTTCTTCGTGACCTTGACCTGGTCTGGGTAAGCGACCACCGCGTTCTCGAGCTCGGCGGCGCTCTTCTCTTCGACCCGACGGGTCTTCACGTTGATGACCTGCGCCATCAGCCGGTGGCCCTTCTTCTTGGCGCCGAGAGGTACATGGAGGACTACGCCAGTGGCGGAGTTCTCAGGGGTCTGAAGCGGATCGAGGAGCCCGAGGTGACTCGGGTTGATCAGCTTGTCCTGCATCATGTTGACGTTGTCGCCCTTGATGCCGCCGAACTCCGCTCCGAGGATCGTGGTCTTCGTGTGGTTCGAGACGAACTGCAGGGGGTTCGTCTGGGTGGGGAGCTGTCCCGCCTTGAACTTCGACAGGATGGCCGCGCCGTACCCCACGCCAGGTGCGGGGATGATCTCCGAGATGCGATCGCGGCGATCGACGTTGTTGCGAATCTTCCGCTGCAACGAGTAGATGTTGGCGCCCTTCGTCAGATGCTCGTGGATGAAATCCTCGGCCCCGAAGAGGCGCTTGTTCGAGAGGGACTGTCGATCGTCCTCCTTCACGCGACCCTTGCTGATCCCCACCAGCTTCGCCGCGGAGAGGAGCAGGGCCTCCCCGGAGATCTTCTCGAACTTCTTGCCCAGCGCGGACTGCATCGTGTCGGCGCTGACTTCGGCTCCCTCAAACACCTGCTTGGCGAACTGGGCAGCCTCTGCTGGGGGCGGGGGCTTGTAGTCCTGAGACTTCTTCCGGTTCTCGATCGCCTTGTGGAACCGCTGCAGGGTTCCGGGCTTTGCCGCAGCCCTGTTGGCCTCGAAGATCTTCTCTCCGAACTTGGACTTCATCTGCTCATCGCTGATGCCCATGGCCTTGAGCACCGGGTAGATCGCGATCTTCACGGTGGACGCATCCCCGCTCTTCACGATCAGGTGCATGCGCCCGACCTTCTTCGGGTCCTTCCGCTCGATGAAGATCTTGAAGGACCCGATCTTTGACCCAGCAGCGACATTCCACTTCGCGAGGAGGTCGCCGTTGCTGGCCTCTGCGTGGTAGGCACCGGGGTTCAGCCGAAACACCCCATCGAACTGCCGCTCGCTGCCTGCTACGATGTAGCTGTACCGAGTGGTGATCTTGGGCAGAGTGCCGATCGTCCGGGTCTTCTCGTCCAGAACCTTCTTGGTCTCGATGTCCACCAGGCGGAACTTCGCCTTGATGTCCGGTCCCCAGGTCTTCCCCGTCAGTCGCGCGCCCGCCTGGGACTCGTAGTTGGCCGAACTGAACTTCGGCCCTTCCTCAATGACGAGAGAGAGGAGCTCCAGGCGGTGCTTCCTGCCCTCAATCGGAAAGTGAGAGGAGATCGCCTCTTTGGTCTTCTGGACCAGGGAGCGGTGGGCTGCTTCAGGGTTCAGATTGGACACCTAAATACTCCACAGATCGAGGCCATAAGTATAACAGTCGGCAAGTAGCGCCGACGCTGGAGCAGCACATGATCAAGCAGCAGCGTACCAAGACCGATCCCGACCCCCAGCCCATCGAGCCGGAGTGGCCCGATGATTGGGGAGGGCTCTGAGATGCTGACGTGGGCCTTCTGGGCGGCAGTGATTGCTGCCGCCGTGAGAACATCGTCTGACGTCTTCGAGGATCACATCGAGGACTTGGACGATGCCCAGGATGGGTAGGAGGCCCCGGGAGAGTGTCCTTCGAGGTCGGCGTGATGCCGGCCTCGAGGGGCTTTCTCTCCGTCCTCCCGAGATTTCTATAGCCCCTCGAACCGCAGAAGAGGACATCCTCGCAGCATACTGCCCGATCGTAGAGGGACGCTGTGGGGACATGGACTGCAAGGGCTGCCCAGAGTTGAAGGAGGAAGTACCCGATGCCCTGTGGTTGTGCTCTGCCTGCGCGGGGGCCCTACCGGCTCTCCCCTTTTGGGGCGCAGGAGAATGTGCTGGCTGCGGAGACTACTCGAGTTTCCTGCTGGCGGTGATGCCGTGACCCCCAGCTACTACTGTGAGTACTGCGGAGCTCACATTGTGCGGCGGGAGGCCGCCCTCTGTCTCTCCCGACACCGGATTTTCCGACGGGCCGTGCGGTGGACCGCAGAAGTAGAGACGTTCACTACGGGAGATCACGAAGTCATGTTCCATGAGGCGTGCTTCGTGGAACATGCCCCCAAGATCTTGGGGGCTCTGCTGGAAGGAATCCAGATCTCAAAGCCTCGCAAGTGGGCGATCAACCCACCGCAGTGGGATTAGCCGACCTGGCGTCCCGCACTGGCCTGCGGAGTTCCATTCGGAGCAGGATTCGACATCGCGTTTGTCGGATCCTGCTTCGACCCCGTCTCATTCATTAGCTGGACTACCAGCTGGTAGAGCGCGGGGTTGGAGGTCTGCATCTGCGCAAGAGACTGGAACATCGCCTCCTCACCCTGCTCAGCCTTCACGGTGCGCAGGAATGCCGCGGCTCGCTGCGCGATGTACCGGAGGTCTACGCCTCCTCCACCGGGCTGTACCTGTGACTGCATTCCCGCCATCGCTGCCGGCATGCCCGTGGCGTTGGGGTTCTGTGCGTTCTCGTCGTACGCCGTGGCCCCTTCTGGGAGACCTGCAGTCTGCTGGGCCTGATCTCCGCCCTGCTGAGGCTGCTGTGAAGGCTGCTGTGGAGGCTGCGCGGGCTGCTGTGGGGGAGGCTGCCCCGGAGCTCCGCCCTGCATGGCCGCCTGAGCCTGCATCTGCTCCTGCTGCATCTCCATCTGTACCTTGGCCTGGGAGCGCATCTGGAGCTCCTGGGCCTTGGTCTGGTAGCGGGATCCACGCAGCTGGGCTTCGCCCTGGATGTCGGCAGAAGCCACCTGCATCTTGCGGTTGGCCTGGAGCTGCGTCGCGATCTCGTCTTCCATGCGCTCGGTCTCGAGGTCGAAGTTCTCTCCGACCTCCTCCATGAGCCGGCGGTTGCTGATCTTCTGTGCCTGGTTGAGCTGCAGGTAGAACATGCTCCTCTGGAGATCGTCGGCCATGCGGAACTTGTCGAACCGCGCAGGGACCTTCGGCCAGTCCATGAAGGAGAAGATCTTCCCGAGGATGAACTCATTCACGAGCTCATGCCGCTGCATGTTGAAGCCCAGGAACATGTTCTCCAGGGCACGGAGAGAGGTACTCGACCCACTCCACTGGAGGCCGCCGAAGATGAACTCTACGGGGATGCCGGCACCGGCCAGCATCTGCTCCGCGAGGAGTCGCATCTCCTGGTAGAGCAGGAGGGAGCGCCCCTGGCCGCCGATCTGCTGGAAGCCGACGTTCACCGGAAGGACAGGGATGTAGTTGTGGTCCCGCTTCCACATGTTGATCTCTTCATCAACACGCTTCTTCCAGTTCGTCAGGTTGTACGCGCCGTACGGCCCCTCGTTACCTCCCGTGCTCTGGCCCGGGAAGAGAATGCGGAGGGGGACGATGCTCTCCTGGAGGACTGCCTCGTTCGCCTTCTTCATCACCTGCAGGTAGTACGCATCCTTCAGCAGCGGGTAGATCAGGGGGGTTCCCCACCCCTGGTCCTTCTGCGCGATGGTCGGACGCTTCAGGTGGTACAGGTTGTCCTTCGAGAAGAGCAGAGACTTCCGACGCCGCGCCGCCTCGAGGAACTCGATGGGCAGCGTCTCGATGGTGTCCTTGTCCCCCAGCTTGATGTCATTGAGCACCGCACGGGGGAGCTTGAAGAAGTACTTCGTCTCCCCTGTGATCTCGTTGTGCTTGATCGTGATGTTCTCGGGGTTCCAGCGGACCAGTTTGATCTGCCGGAAGCTCCGCATGTAGACGTCGTGCTGCTTGGCGTAGCCGACGTGCCCACACTTGCACTTCTTGAGGTAGAAACGGGAGTTGCGCCAGGTGTAGCGGAAGCGGTTCGTCTTCGCCCGGTACCGGGCCTTGCAGCTCGAGCAGATGAGGTACTTCTCGAACGGCAGGAACACCGAGACGAAGGCGTTGCCGTACACGAAGTAGTCCAGGCCCACCTCGACCTGGAACGAGCGCAGCTTGAGCTGCCCCTCGACCTTGCGTCCGAGCTTCTGGAGCTCCGGGTCCTCTGTCTCGAACACCAGAGGGGTGACCGGGTACTCGGCCATCTTGGAGCAGGCGGCGTTGATGACCGGATTCGTGAGGAAGTAGTACCGACACCACTTGTGCAGCTGGTGCTGGTTCGTCGGGAGGAACTGCTGCGCGATGTCGAAGAAGGGGGACGGGTATTGGATACCGAATCCACGGCTCCCGTCCACACTGGCGCGACGCGGATTGAACCGACTGAGCTCGCCTGAGACCGACATCTACTCCCCCTGCCCGAAGGCCCGATCTACCAACTGCCCGCCCGCACCTGCAGCATCTGCGGCTACGCCCTCTCCTGCTGCGAGTACGCCGCCAGCGGCCAGCGGCAGCAGCCCCTTCTGGGAGAGCATCGACCTATCCCCTGTGAGGGGGATCTGGTTACCGCGGAACGTCTTCGGCAGCTTAGCCCGGAGGCTCTTGGGGATGAAGTTCCCGGCGTCCATCCCAGTGCCTCGACCCATGAACATGTGTCCCAGCCCAATGGCGGTGCCTGCCCCAGCAGCACCACGGGCCAGGCGCTCTCCTACCCCACGCTTACGCCCCGTCTCGGGATCGTGCGACTCGAGGCCTCCTGCCACTCCTCCGACGGTCCCGAGGCCCACGTTAGCAGACCTCTCTCCGGGCATGTACGTCGTCAGGCCCGCCGCCGGCTTGAGCTTCTGGGCGCTACCAGCCTGGCCGATCTCGTCGTAGAGTGCGCGCAACTGACTCTCCGGAATCCGCTCCCCAGCGTCCAACCTGCCCTGAGTCTCCTTGACCCGCTGTGCCAGCGCCTTGTTCAGCTTTAGGCCCTCTTTGCTGCGCTCTCCGACGCCGAGGATGTTCTGCCGCCGCAAGAACCCTGGGTCCTTCTGAGTGAGCACGTCATGCTGGAGGAGTCGCCCATCTCCGGCACTGCGGAACGTGTCCTTGTACATGCCGACCCGCTTCGACGCAGCGTCCGATGCCCCAGCTCCAGAGGTGATGTCTGTCCTTCCAGACTTCCACCCGCGCGCGAGACTCTTACCCGGCTTCGTCACCAGCTCTTTGGCGTGCCGAAAGAACTTCCCGGCTGCCTGCGGGTTCTTCGCAGCCAGCGCCGCGGTCAGGCCTCCCATGGCGAGGGTTCCGACTCCTGCGTGCCGCTTCAGAGAGCTACGTGCGCGACTGACGACCCCACCGCGATCTTCCTCCTTGGCAGCCGGTGCGGGCATTTCTGAGAGCTTCTGCATCTCGTCTACGAAGGCGGCCAGGGATTCCGGGGTCATACGGCCTCCTGTCGGCTCAGCTGCGCCCGGCGGTGCATCATGTACTCCAATCCGGTCACGATCTTGGCGGTACAGATATCCGCCTGGGTCTCGCGGAGTACCGTAGCAGGCTTTGTCAGGTAGTCCATGAGCCGCTTCTGGACGGGGAGCGTCTTGAACTTCTCGATGACCCGCACCTTGGATCCGTCGTACTTCTTGCTGAGCTCTTCGTCCGGTTCGAGCTTGAGCAGAGAGTCCGCGTCGTACCGATCCGTGCAGTAGCTGCAGAGGCCGTCCACCTGCGGCTCCTCCTCATTGTCACACTCACCGCAAACCTGGGTGAGTCCAGAGATGAGGGGGTTGACGAAGGTGAGGGGCTCTGGGACGAACCAGATTCCCGCCTCCGAGAGCTGGGCCGCGATGTACCGCCGCACCTCGTCGCTGAACTCCGGGACCTCCGAGAGCGTCCCCAGCTCTTTCCGGATGCTGGCAGCGATGTCCACCGCCACCATCATCTGTCCGACGCTCTGATCTTGGATGGCACCTGCCGAGGGGAGGTTGTTGTTCAACGCCTGGGACAAGAAGTGGAAGGTCTCCCACTCCAGCCAGAAGTTGTCGCGGTTCGCGACGGTCAGGGCCGCCAGGATCTTCACGAAGTTCACGCGAGATACGGTGGCCTCAGTGGCGTCTTCGATCGACCTCTTCACGACCGTGGGCTCCCACTCCAGCACCTCTGCCCCAAACAGGCGGAGGCAGGCACGGAGTAGGACCAGGGGGTGAGCTTGCTCATCCCGGAAGAGCTGCAGATCAGTTGCCGCCATCGTTGCTGTCTCGGGACTGGGAGGCGAGGCGGGCCATGAGCTTCTGCTGCTCGGGAGGCATGGCCTTGAAGGTGCCGATCGGGTCCTTCTTGAACCGGTCGCAGACCGCGTCCGTGAAGACCTTGCCACTGGTGGCGTTGAACGCGCTGCTGCCGGAGTAGCTCTTCAGCATGCGCTCGTTGACGTAGTCGCCGCCCTGGATCCAGGAGAACTCGGCCTCCTTCGTGGCCCCGTAGACCGCGAGAACTGGATCGGGGAGACGCGCGCCGTAGCGGCCAGTCACACCCGCCTGCTCGTCCAGGAGGAACATCGCCTCAACGACATCCTCGGTGTCCATCGCCGCGGCCATCTTCGAGAGGCGGAGGTACCCCTCTCGCGTGTCCTCACGGGTAGTGAACTCCCGCCGCGCCTGTGCGACCTTGGAGAAGCGCGGGCTGAGCTCCGTGCCGCTGTACTGGAAGATGTGATCTGGCACCGTGGCCCCCGTGAGGGACGCCATCTTCACCAGGTCCACTGCGGCGTCATGCCGATCGTAGGGGTCGAGGTCTGCCCACTCCCGGGTCACCTCCGTCATCACGTCGAAGGCCGATGCCACCTTGCGGATGACGGACGGGGAGGTCGAGGGGCGAGACGGGGCGACGGAGAGGAAGACCCGGCGCTCATCTGCTCCCTCCAGCGGGGCAGAAGCGGCCTTCTCCAGATCTCCGTCTGTGATGACTCCGTAGTGCTGCGCTGCTCGAGTCAGGTTCACCGAGGCGACCTTCATCGCGGTGTCGGGGAGCCCGTGGGTCGCGTTCAGGAGGTACCACTGCGAGACCAGAGTGGAGCCTGCGTCGTAGCAAGCGAACTTCCGGTGCTCCTTCCCTTCGCCGTCCACCAGGATGAGCGCGAAGTCCCGGTCGAGGAGGTCATCCCGCTCCACCCAGGAGGCTTCTTTGAGCAGCGAGGTGGCGAGTGCTGCGAGTTCCGACCGCGAGAACCGCTCGCCCAGGTCATCGTACTGGTCGATCACTTCCATCACTGCACCTCTGCGCCAGATGTAGGGAACATCATACTCTGTCATAACCCTGGTAGCACATCACCAGGGTCTTAGGAGCGTCCATGGGTGACTTCACAAGCCGATATTCAACCCATACCGAGGAGAAGCCAGGGTGCTACGGAGAGGAAGACTACTACGACATCACGGATAGCACTTGCCGGGCTTGCCGGTACAAAGGAACCTGCCGGATCAAGGTCCAGGCAGGGAAATCCGGCCGGAGCAGAGATACCCCGGGGCCAAAGAAGGGGCACCCCACCAACGGGCGGTCAGTTCCGGTCCCCACAGAGGATCCTGACGAGGGGGACACCTTTGTGTCCGCGCTCACGTACAACTCGAGCCTCAACGCCGCTACCGCCATGAGCGAGACGCTGACGCAGGCTCTCAGTGGGATCCCCCGAAAGAGGTATCCCTCGTTCCGGAAGAGGAGAAAGGAGTGACAAGACTGCCTCACCTCGAGGCGGGCGTCGTATACCGGGGCAGGCACCTGTTCCTGCCCCGGTCTGCGGTGTCTTCTGGGATCCTCGAAGGTCTTCTGACCTTCGGGGCCGACCCGGAAGAGCAGCGCCGCGCCCTCATGCGGACTCACAAGTTCCACTACCAGGTCCCGCTGTACACCCTGACGGACAAGCAGGTTGAGGAGCTTGGCTGCGAGGTGGTAGATCTGCGGCCCACTGAGTTCGACAGCATCGACCTCACCGCCAAGCCGGCATTCCAACTACGCGACAACCAAGTAGAGGCATGGGAGGACCTGAAGGCAGCGCACTCAGGCGTCCTGAATCTGGCGTGTGGCCTGGGCAAGACCGTCTTGGCGTGGAACAAGGCCGCCCATGAGAAGGTGTCCACTCTGGTGGTGAGCCCCCAGAGGGCGCACCTGGACAACTGGTTGGGAGAGCTCGACGAGTTCTTCGACTACCGAGGGGAGACTGGCTGGATCCAGGGGAAGAAGTTCGACTACGAAGCTGGGATCTGTCTTTCGACAGTGAACATGCTGGCGCGCAGGGCGCAGACCGGGAGACTCCCTGCGGACTTCTACAGGAAGTTCGGACTGGTGATCTACGATGAGTGCCACATCATGGGCGCGGATTTCTTCTCCCAGGCGTGCGCCGTGGGGGCTGGGATGCGTCTGGGGCTGAGCGCCACGCCAGTGCGGACTGACCGGTGCGAGGGCATCTTCCTGACCAACCTGGGGCCCATCTTCCACTCCAACGTGGAGCAGGACCTCGACCCCACGGTCTACGTGCTCGACATGGGAGTGTTTTTCCGGGAGGACGAGCGAAAGGGGATGCTGGATCGGAATGGGAAGTTCAATGTGGGCCGCGCCCACAAGGTTCTGGCGCAGAACGAAGACCGCAACTCCCTCATCCAACGGCTCTTGGATGAGCTCAAGAAGCGCGGACGGATCGTCTACGCCCTCTCCCATGGCCCCGACCACCTGGAGCACCTGCACGCCCAGAACCCCGGGAGCACAGTGATCCACGGGAAGACGAAGTCGAAGGAGCGCCTGGAACGCCTCAACGGCTCCGACTTGGTCTTCGCCTCTCTCGGGGTGGGGGCCGCGGCGTACAACCGGAAAGACCTGGACACCCTGGTCCTGATGACCCCGTTCGCTGCCAGGTCTCACTCTGCCATCGCCTACGAGCAGAGTGTGGGCCGGGTACTGCGTGCCCTCGACGGAAAGCCGAACCCTCTTGTCTTCCTGCTACTCGATTCCTCGGTGGACACGTTCCGGGGAATGATCCACTCCCTGATCCGCAAATCCCGAGAAAAGGGCTACCGAGTCATAAGGAAGTGGAGATGGGAAGACCTACCATAAGGAGAAAATATCGTGATAGGTAGTACTGCGTTGAGGGCACTCCTTGAGGAGTATTCTCGATGTGACGCCTGTGAACTCCTCTGCGAGAGTCGAGTGCAGCCAGTCTTCGGATCTGGCAGCGTCAGTGCTCGAATCCTCTACGTGGGAGAGGCCCCAGGCATCGAAGATGATGAGGCGGGGTACCCATTCGTGGGACCTGCCGGGAGACTCCTACTTCAGCTCTTCGAGAAGGCGTGGTGGGACAGTCCAGAGCTGGAAGAAGTACGCATGATCGAGGAGAACGACGCCTTCTTCGAGAATCTGCGGAACTACCTCGAGGGCCACATCTTCTTCACCAACGCGGTGATGTGCCGCCCTGAAGACGATCGAACCCCGAGCGCGAAAGAAGTGAAGGCGTGCAGGAATCGCCTGCATCGGACCATCTACGCCATCGACCCCCTGCTCATCATCGCAGGAGGGAAGGTCGCCGCTACGACCCTCCTTGGGAAGAAGGTGGCCATCATGGACAAGCGCGGGGGACTGATGGACATCTCCATCGACTCCCCGAGCACCGGACGTCCGGTGCGGTACGCCATGCTGCCTACACTGAGCCCTGGCTTCCTCCTGCGCAAGGGAGATGGACCCCTTGTGAAAGAGGGGCGAGGCCACACCTACGAGACCATCCGGGATTTGCGCTTTGCGCTGTCCCTCATCAGCCACCACAAGACCCTGATTGGAGGCCACTGATGCCTACCGCTGTTGACGCACTGCTCGAGACGAACGACGAGATTTCCGCCCTGTGGGAGCGGCTGAAGCTGGCCGACTCGGATGCCGTGGACATGCTCCGCGAGCTGGAGGCGAAGAGGCCCGCCCTCGTGAACGAGGCGAAGAAGGAGCTCCGCGAAGGCGGGGCCGGAAGCACGAAGATCGGAGCCTACCAGTTCCGGGTGTCGTCGGGCTCCGACAAGAAGGTGTACGATTCCGAGGACATCGTGGAGGAGGCGGAGGAGCGGGGACACATGGACGAGCTCTTCCGGTACGGGGTGATCGGGTACACCGTCAATCCCACGCAGATGGAGCGGCTCAACCCCGAGCTCCGCGCCATCTACGGGCAGATGTTCACCTTGAAGAAGGGCACGCTTCGCGTGACCATCCCGAAGGCCCTCCAGTAGTGCGCCGGCCCGTCGGCGAGCTCTACGGAGAAGTGAGGAACGGCAAGAGCGACAGACGGGACTTCTCGGTCCCAATCACCCAGGAGCATCTCAATATGGAAGACGACCAGCTCATCTCGCTGCTCGGCGACGAGAAGGCCCAGATCAACTACCGGCAGTCCTACTCGGACAAGGACTTCGGGAACGGCTTTGACGTTTCAGTCGGCCTCACCCTGACCTGTGACCAGAGTGAGGACGGCGTGATGGCTGCGGTTGTAATCGCGGCGGAGCTGGTGTCCGAGAGCCTGGCTTCTGCGGTGTCGCAGGCCAAGGAGCTTGACCGTGACATCCGGACCTCGTAGCACCACCTCCATCGAGCTCGTCTCGGTGGAGGCCTCCGTCCGACAGTCCACAGTCCGCGCAGCCTACGTCGTCAACCTCACCACACCCACCTTCGAGGGAACCATCGGGGGAGGGGAGACGACGCTGGACGAGAAGCATGCAGAGCTCGTGGCGCGGCTGTTTGCGGTGGTGCGCGACATCCAGTCAGTCATCAACGAAGACCTCGGGCTGGTGGATGCGCCCCCTGAGACCCCACAGCACAACGAGGAAGAACTGTAGATGTCGCACCCAGAGCTTGAGCTGATCAGCAACATCCTGGAGACCGGGGACTTTCAGACTCCAAAGAAGAAAGGGGTCACCCCTGAGATGTTCGCGCTGGAGGCCGCGCACGAGGGCTTCGCCTGGCTCTGGTCTGAGTACCACGACCCCCAACAGCGCGGAGAGGTGCCGTCGGTAGAGCGGTTCCTGAGGAAGTTCCCCGACTTCGACTTCAGCCCCTCTCGGAACTCTCTCCCGGCGTTGATCCGTGAGGTGCGTACCCAGAAGTCGCAGGTCGACCTGCAGGTCCTCCTGAATGACCTACAGGATGAGCTGGCAGACGGACAGGACCCCACGGCCATCCTCGATGGGTTCCTGCCGAAGTTCCGGAGGATGAACGTAGAGGCGCATGAAGACGAGGGCATCCTGCTCTCGGCCTCGGTCGATCTTCTGCGCCAGGAGTACAACACCCAGGAGGAAGGCGGGGGCCTCATTGGCATCCCCTACCCCTGGACGCTCCTGAACCAGAAGACGGGCGGGATGATGGACGAAGAGTTCATCGTCATCTACGGCCGCCCAGGCAACATGAAGACCTGGCTGGCCTGTGCCATCGCCGCGCAGGCGTACCTGGACAACTACCGAGTGATGATCTTCTCCAAGGAGATCTCTCGAGTAGCGATGCTGAAGCGTGTGAGCTCAATCCTGGCCGGAGTCTGCTACGACCGGCTCCGGAGAGGGGCGCTCACCCCGGAAGACAGGGACGAGTTCTTCGACATGCTGGAGATCCTCGCGGAGACGGAGGAAGAAGACGCGAACCCCCGCGGACGTACTCGCTCACTGCTGTTTCTGAGCGACAAGGGCAAGCGGAAGGCCAGTACGGTCGAGAACCTCATCGCTGCTGCTGAGCGGTTCCAGCCGGATCTCATCGTAGTGGACGGGTTCTACCTGATGCGGGATGGACGTTCTGGGCAGCGCAGCGCGGACTGGAAGCAGATCGGGCACATCTCACAGGACCTCAAGGGCATGGCTCAGTTCTGTGAGTGCCCGGTCGTAGGCACCACCCAGGCCAACCGCGCCAACGCCAAGGAGCCGTCTGGAGACCTCGACGACCTGTCCTTCGCAGATGGAATCGGACAGGACGCAGACATCGCTGTGCGGGCCTTCCGAGGTCCCAACCCCACGGGCAGAGGGGCCTCGATCATGCTGGTTTTCTCGAAGTCTCGAGAGACCGTCATCCCGCCCTTCGTCATCAACGCCAACCCAGGATCCGACTTCAGCGTTCAACAGTCCACGGTGAGCATCAAGCAGTTCCTTGCGGAGAAGGCAAAGATGGAAGAATCCGAAGCCGCGGCGCGTGGCGCCGGAGGGCCCCCGAAGGCAGACCCCGCAAAGAAGAAGCCCGCGAAGAAGCGTGCAGACCCCTTCCGAACCTGACTTCCTGGAGGTCTACGGCAAGTATGTCGAAAACCTCCGGAGAAGCTCGGAATCCAACTACAAGGGGTTCTGCCCCTTCCACGGAGGAAACTCCCCGAGCTTCTCCGTCAACGTCGAGAACGGGCTGTGGAACTGCTTTGGTGGGTGTGGGGGCGGAAACCTCCGGAAGTTCCTCGAGATGGCTGGCGAGGAGCGGACAACTGTTGTCCGTTTGTCGAAGAAATTCCAGCAGAAAGACACGTCACGGACTAAGAAGAAGGCACGCTCTCCTGGCCCCGTGTTCCTCCCCGAGAAGCTCTTGGGGATGTTTGACTGGTGCCCGGAAGACCTCTTGAGAGAGGGGTTCGACGAGCGGGTGCTCTTTGAAAACGACGTGGGATACGACAGAGAGCTCAGCCGGGTGACCTACCCGGTTAGAGACAAGAAGGGGCGGCTGGTTGGCATTGTCGGCCGCCGCCATGATTCAGAGTTCGGCGGAAAGTACAAGGTGTACACGACAGAGCTGCACCGGTACGGAATCGAGGTACCTCACCTGAACAAAGGGGAGTACCTCTGGAGAGCAGACAAGGTGGTTGCGGAGCTTCGCCACGAGCGGAAGCCCGTGTACGTGGTCGAGGGCTTCAAGGCCGCCTTGTGGTTCTGTCAGGCTGGGCTGACGACGGTGGTTGCCCTGATGGGCAGCAGCATGTCTGATGCGCAGTGTAGATCGATAGAAGCGATGAGCTCCCGAGTGGTGCTCTGCCTGGACAACGACCCGGCAGGCCGTCGAGGGATGCTCAAAGCGAGCCATAAACTTCAGGCAGTGCGCGTGTACGTGGCGGCGCTTCCCGACGGCATCCATCAACCGGATGATCTTCTGGAAGAAGAACTTGTGCACGTGTGCGGCAACCCAATCAATATCAGTCAAGCGAGGCAAGTATGGGACGCAACATCCCCCTGAGTGCAAATCGAGGTCGCCGTGGCGGCCGTGGCGGTGGACGCCGGAACGGATGGGGCTGCAAGTGGTCCGATCAGCTCAAGATGAAGGATGGTGAGAGCACCTGGCTTCAGCTCACCCCCGGCAGCTACCCGGTCCATGACCGCCCCGGAGTCACGGCACCCTACCTGGGTCTGCCGATGTTCAAGCTGCAGTACACCAACGAGCGGGGGAACACCTCCTGGGGCTACTTCCGCGAAGCGGAGGACGGGAGCACTCTGCGGGCTCGGGCGGACGCGGAAGACCCCAACGTGAGCGAGCCGAAGTACGACGAGGTCAACCGCTACTACGTCGGAGTCATCCACTACGCGCTCTACCAGCGCACTCCGGTGATGAAGAACGGGTCCCCCCTGCTCTACTCCCGGGGCAAGCTCAAGGGCAAGCAGGTCTTCAGCTGGGATCCCGTGTCGAGCATCCGGGAGCGCAAGCAGATCCTCAAGGACGGGAACATGGAAGAGGTCGGCTTCTTCCGGAAGAAGTTCCTGGAGATGGCGTCCTCGCACTTCAAGGTGGTGCAGGAGATCAACCGTCGCGCGCGTGAGATGTGCCGCTGTGCTGGCACCCTCTTCCCGTCGGTGTTCATCTGCCCCAACTGCGAGGAGGTGCTGCTCGAGACCGAGGACACGGACATGTCCGACGGAGAGGTCTCTGCCTACGGAGACCAGGAGATCCGCTGCCGCCACTGTGGCGAGGTGGAGTTCCCGCGAGCCGAGTACGACTGCGACTCCTGTGACGACCCCCGGCCGCACGAGTACCACCAGGTCGCGTCTCAGGTGAAGCGCGTGAAGGGCGATGATGGGTTCCCCGTCTACAGCCTGGAGAAGGTGGTCAGCCTGCTGGACTTCACCCTGGCTGACAAGCAGACGTGCCCCGTCGTGGACGTGTCGGACTCGGGGGAGCTCACGTACGACGAGGGACTGGACAAGCTGATCAAGAACCAGTTCGACTTCGAGGGCTACACCGCTCCGAAGACGGACGCCGAGTACAGCCAGATGCTGGGGCTTCGGCAGGGCGAGATCGGCTACGCGTCGAGTGCCAAGTCCTACGACCGCAACTTCCGGCGCTGATTTCAACACGGGGCGGGTCCATCTTCGGGCCCGCCCCTCATGCGTTTAGGCATCTATGCGTTTTTCCTTCGTAAAGACCCCCGACCCCGTCTACCTCTTCACCGAGACAGATGCGCAGCAGTACGCGGCGCTCTACGCAAAGGCTCCCCGCGTGGGGTTCGACACGGAGACCACCGGACTGAGCAAATTCGGTGCGCGAGTCAAGTTCTTCTCCTTCGCGACGGAGGACACGCGCATCTGTGCCCCCGTTCGACTCCTGGAGGTGTTCCGCGGGGTTCTGGAGGACCCGAACATCGAGAAGTGCCTCACGAACGCCAAGTTCGACATGCACATGGTGGCGAATGAGGGAATCGAGCTGAAGGGGCACCTCCTCGACACGGTCCCCATGGACTGGCTCCTGGATGAGAACCGCATCGGGCGTCACGGGCTCAAGCAGTGCTCTGCTGACTACCTCGGCCTTCGGATGGCTCCTTTTCGGGAGGTGTTCGGGTCTGTCGGCAAGATCGACAACGAGGTCAAGACCTTGTGCGACATGCACGATGCGATGGAGGCGCAGGATGCGGGGCGTGCGGTGGAGCTCCTGGCCATCGTGGGCCAGTTGGAAGGAACGGAGGCCCTCCTCACATCGCTGAAGAAGGTCTCCCAGAAGGCGTCTGCGGGTCGTGCGGACCTCGGGAGGCTCCTCACGGCCTCCCAGCTCCTGAGCATCGCCAGGAAGACGGGACTGTGTCCGACTACGAGGACCCGCCTCGGGTACGTGTCCGACTTCTTCGAGATTCTTGGGGCGCCGCCCGTCCCGAAGGAAGACCGGGATGGCGAGCGTCACCTGCTCACAGATCCCGAAGTGCTCCTTGAGGCGCACGAAGCGGTCCTGGAGGAACTCATCCACACGGCCGCTGCCGATGTGGATCCCCTGGCGCTGCTGGAGCTCCTGGTAGGGGACTACGCCTCTCTGGACGCCTGGGCATCGATCATGCTGGCGAATCTCCTCGAGAAGCTGCTGGCAGAAGTCGATATGGGGAACGGGAGCAACCTCTGCGACTACTACCATGCAGAGACCGCGGAGCTCTTGCGGGTCCTGTGGATGATGGAGCGCCGAGGGTTCCAGCTCGACCTGGAGCAGATCGAAGAACTGGACGGCCCCATGCTCCAGACGATCCAGAAGCTCGAGCGTGAATTCGTGCGCCTGGCCGGCTGGGATGTGAATCCCAACAGCCCCAAGCAGCTCCGAGAGCTCTTCTTCAAGAAGGTCGGAGACAAGTGGGAGGACCCGTTCGGGATGCCGCCCACGAAGATGACCACGGGCGGGACGACTGGGATCAAGCTCCCCAGTACGGACAAGGCCACGATCGAGAAGTGGGCGGACAAGGGGAACCCGTTGGCTGAGTGCCTTCGAGATCACCGCGTTCTGAAGAAGCTGCACGGCACCTACGTGACTGGGCTGCCGACCAAGGTGGACAACCGAGATCGCATCCACACCGATCTGAAGATCGCAGGGACGGTGACTGGGCGCCTCGCATCTGGGGACCCGAATCTCCAGAACATTCCCTCACGCGGGGAGTGGGGCCGGAAGATGCGGAAGTGGTTCGTGGCGGGCACCTGGGGTGCCTGCGACCACTGGTGTCTCCCTTCGGTGGAGCATGTCCCCCTGCCGGATTTGCCGCGGGACTTCCCGATGCGACTCATCGTGGCGGACTACCAGCAGCTCGAGATGCGGATCATGGCGCACCTGAGTGGTGACCCCGTGATGTGCCAGACGATTCATGCGGGGAAAGACCTTCACTCCATGACCGCGTCTCTGGCGGTCGGTGCCAACTACGACGACATCGTCGCAGCCAAGAAGGCGGACAACCCCACGAAGGAGCAGTTGGAGCTCATCGAGCTCCGAGCCGCGATGAAGGCGGTGGGCTTCGGTCTTCTGTACGGGATTGGCCCCAAGAAGCTGGGGATGCAGCTGGGCCTTCCGCTGGAGCTGCGGATCTCTCGGGCGGGCCGCGCCTACGAGACCTGCCCCGAGGCAGAAGCCCTCATCGACAAGTACTTCAACATCTACCCGGAGGTTCTGGAGTTCATCGAGCAGACCCACTGGGAATGCAAGAATGACCTGCTTGTCCAGACACTCGCAGGGAGATTCCGCCGGCTTCCAGACATCCTGTCTCGTGAGCGCGGCCTGGCCATGCAGGCGCAGCGCCAGTCTGTCAACTCCAAGGTCCAGGGGTCAGCTGCAGACATCGTCAACAAGGCCATGCGGCGGTGTGAGAACGACCCGGAGATGCGCGCGTTCGGTGCCCGGATGCTGATGCAGATCCACGATGAGCTCGTCTTCGAGGTTCCGGACGACGAAGACTTCATCCGAGCTGTCCGCGATCGGGTGCGAATCAACATGGAGAACCCCTTCCCCATGGCCGTACCCATTCTCATCGACATGGACGACGCGTTGTCCTGGGGAGATGCCAAATGATCGACAAAGATTCTGAAGAGCGCAGACAAGAGTTCCTGGACAGTCTCTCGGTGGAAGATCGCAAGAAAGTCGAAGACGCTGAGAAGTTCGGGCACTTCTCGGACCTCATCCGGACACATCTGTCCCCCGGCTTCGTTCCCAAGTGCTTGCCGATCAAGCCACCTCGCACGGAGACCAAAAAGTGAGCAAGCACGAGAAGCCCTGTCGAAACTTCTGCCTCGATATCGGGGGGCCGCCCGACTCTCCCTGCATCCTCTGCGGCCACTCGCGAGGTGCCCACTACGGGATCAAGTTCCGCAAAGATCGGCCAGGGGAGGGCGTGTACGAGGTCACGCAGCAGACCATCGAGCCCTACCCCGCGATCGAGACCATCTTCACGCAACTTCAGCACGACGATGTGCCCTTTGATGTGGTGGCCGGAGGGGAGCTCGTCGGGAGGTTTTCTTCCGTGCGCGAGCTCGATGAGGGTGAGGAATGAGTCGCATCTACGCCAGGCGGGAAGACACCGGCGAAGACATCCTCGTCGAGATCAAGTGCGACTGGTGCTCCGCGACCGAGGATGAGGCTACCCACTGGGCCATTGAGAAGCGCGCTGCGCTCTTCACACACAACGACACAGGTGAGCGATGAGTACCGAGAAAGAAGCCTTCATGGCAGGAGCGCGCGCCTCCATGGACCCCCGCTCTTCGGTGCGGGAGCACCAAGAGGCCGCACTGCCGGCCGCCTATGCATCCTGGGCCCTCCCCGGCAACGTCATCGAGGGCCGATGCAGCCGTTGTCAGGGCGCCGGCAGGGACCCGAAGAAGCGGACGCGCTCGTGCCCTGTGTGCGGGGGGCGGGGGAGCCAGGAGTACTGCGGCGTCTGCGGGGAAACCATGCGCTGCGGGGGCCGCGATCCTGACGGCATGGACGGCTTCATGGGCGATCCTCCTCGCTGCCAGCGAGAGGGCCGGTCAGACCGACGCACATTCGAAGAGATCAACGCAGCGGCCCCGGAAGAAGGGTGAGCCGCGTCTACGCCAGGCGAGAGGATACGGGCGAGACGGTCCTCGTCGAGATCAAGTGCGACTGGTGCTCCGCGACTCTCAAGCCGGGGCCGCATGTCATCGGCAGCGGCTGGAGGCGCGGCGGCTTCACGGACTCCCGCACGACGTGGGAAGCGTGCTCGGAGCACGCGCACCTTCTGGAAGATCTGGTGGCTCCGTGACCCAGCGAGAAATGGAAGAGGAAATCATGAAGAGGACTGGCATCCCCCTGCCAGCGGTACAGCTGATGATGAACTCCCTCAAGGAGGTCATGGCCGAGAATCTTGTACGGCAGCAGGAGGTGGTCTTTCGAGGCCTGTTCCGGATCACCTGCTCTGCCCGACAACACAGTTCCTTCACCTCTCCTCCGGGTGCGGAGAACCGAGAGAGGAAGACGGTGGTTAGGCTGATGCTGGGCATCAAGCCCATCCGTGCCTTCCGCCTGGAGATGAACTCATGGACAAATACGCTGTCGTCCTGGACAACCACCACATGAAGACCGCCACGGATGGGGCTGCGCCCTGCCCTGAGTGCGGTTCTCGAAACGTCAACCACGGGGGGATGACCCCCCACTGTCCCAACTGTGGGACACGCCCTTGGGAGAAGCATGCCAAGAAAGAAGAAGGCCCCCGCCGCCACCGCAGCCGGTAGTCGGGCTTCTGCAGTCATCAACAAGCTGAAGAGCAAGTACCCCGGCCGGGTCTTCACGGCTGGGGAGTACACGATGCCCTGGAAGGTCAAGCGCCTGCCCACAGGGGTCCTGGATCTGGACATCGCGCTTGGGGGAGGGCTCCCCGCTGGAGGGATGTCCTTCTTCACGGGCAAGCAGGGAGTGGGGAAGAACTGGCTGGCCAACCAGGTCATCCGAGAGCACCAGCGGCAGCATGGGGAGAAGACTTCGGTGGCCGTCGTGTCTACCGAGATGGTCTTCGACAAGGAGTTCGCCCACGCCTGCGGCGTGAAGGTCTCCTTCTCGGACCTCGAGGTCGCTCACTTCATCTCGGAGTACCGTGAAGATCTCCTGGAGGACCCCTCGGATGAGATCGTGGGGGCGCTGACCGAGCAGATCGGGGAGTTTGCCACCATCCCGCCGTCTACGGCGGAGGAGGCCCTGCAGATCGCGATCGATGTCATCGCCAGTCGTGAGTTCGACATCGTCGTCATCGACTCTTTCGGGTCTCTTCTGACGGAGCACGACAACGTGGGAGAGCTGGGAGACTCCCCTCGAGTGGGAGGAGCGGCGATGCTGAACACCAGGTTCGCGCGCAAGCTCAACACGGCCCTGTCTCCGGACAAGGACGGCAATCCCAACCTCACCTGCGTCATCGGGATCAACCAGGTTCGGGACAACACCGACCGGGCCAACAAGTACAGCCCGAAGACGCTGGAGGCCGGCGGCTGGGCACTGAAGCACGCCCGATGGGTGACGGTGGAGATGGCGCCCCAGGCCAAGATCAAGGACGGCAAGCTGTTGACCGGCAAGACCATCCGCTGGGAGATCACCAAGCAGAAGGCGGGAGGGCACGAGGGTGCTCGCGGGACCTTCGACTTCATGTACGAGCACTGCGGCATCGACAGAGAAGCACACTCTGTCGCGGTAGCGGGCGACTACGGGATCGTGACCCGGAAGGGCGCGTGGTACTCCTACGAAGGTGAGCAGATCGGGCAGGGAGCACGGGCTGCTGCTGAGTTTGTCCGAGAGACGGACGGGCTCCTGGAGCTCCTGGAGAAGAAGACTCTCTCGGCAGCTGGCGTTCGCTGTAGCTACGGGTGAGCGAGGATCTATGCGCTGTGTGCCGGGGCCTCTTGAGGCCCTGGGCACTGGGCAAGCTGAAGTGCCAGAAGTGCGGGCGCACCTGGAAGGCAAAGCGAGAGGCGCCCCAGAAGGACAAGCTCCGTTCTGGGGCCCGCAGCTACCGGAAGCAGTCGGACAAGCAGGAGAAGCGCGTCGCCAAGCAAGTGGGCGGGCGCACTACGATCGCCTCCGGCCAGACCCCCATCGACAAAGGGGACGTGCGGTCAGACGCTGTCCGCGTTGAGTGCAAGTACACGGATAAGAAGTCATTCACCTTGAAGGTGGCGGACCTCCTGAAGGTGGCTGAACAGGCCACTGGGGACCAGATTCCCCTGTTCTACATCGAGTACCGGGAGTCGGGGGAGGCGTACTACGTCGTCCCCGAGGACTGGTTCCTTCAACTACTGGAGACCTACCAGAATGATCCGAACGATTGACGATCTGCTCAAGGCTGACTCACGAGAAGTCGAGGAGATTCGAAGCACGATCAACCTCCGCGGGTACTACTACACGGGAGTGAAGCGAAATGGGTCAGAAGAGGGGCTGACTCTCGATGAGTACGAGGCGTGGCAGGAAGAGGAGCCCGACCTGGAGTGCGGGACCTGTCATGGGGGCGGCAAGGTCAAGAAGTACCACCGGAGCGTGGGGACCATCCACGCGAGCTCGGCCCACGGCTGCATCCGTCGGCTGTACTACGACGCAGATGGCAGCTTCCGCCCGAAGCAGAAGATCAAGCCCGAGCTGATGATCACCTTCTCCATGGGCCACGCCATCCACGATGTGGTCCAGAAGGCACTGCATACGGCGCTCCCGGGCCAGTTCCGGGATGAGGTCCGGGTGGATCTCCCAGAGGCGTTCGTGAGCAACAGCCGGACGGACGGGGTGGTGGACCTTCCGCAGACTCGGGTTCTGCTGGAGATCAAGAGCATGGGGGCGGAGTTCGATCGCCTGCAGGCTCCGAAGAAGGAGCACCTGATCCAGGCTGTGGGCATCTACGCGACTGCGCTGGACACTCCCTTCATCTCGTTCCTCTACGTCGCGAAGAAGTGGCCGCACTCCGTCAAGGAGTTCGTGGTCCCGTATGACCCCAAGATCTACCGACGGTGGTGGAAGAACAAGGGTTCGCGCGTGGAAGCTGCGCTCGAGGAGGGCAAGCCTCCCATCGCGGATGCCACGAAGGACCAGTGCAACTTCTGCCCCTACGCCTACTTCTGTGAGCACAAGCTGTGAGCCGCACCAAAGGAACAGACTTCACCGTCGGCCTCGAAGAGGGCGAGGAGATGTACAACACCGCCGCAGAGCGCGCCCTCGCGCGACTGGAGGAGCAGGGGCTGAACACCCCCCAGCGGCCCTACGACAAGAACGGAGACCCCTTCGACGGGCACCTGCCCTCCAACATCACGGACTTCACCTCCAAGGAGCTGGGGACCATCTTCGCGCTGATGTGCGGCTACGCGGATTTCCTGGAGAACCTGGCCACAGTGGCGCGGGCGGAGGTCCTCAACGCCGACCGGAAGCTGAAGCTGACCAAGTCCCTGGTTCGGAAGCAGAAGGCGGGGAGCGCCCAGACGAAGGATGATGAGTGCCTCACGGACATTCGCTACGTCGAAGCGGACGTGAACTACGTCGAGGCGAAGACCTACCTCGAGCTCCTGGAGGGCCTCACCAAGTCCGCCTCTCGCGACCGGGCGGTCATCTCCCGGCTCATCGAGACGAAGCGCATGGAGGTGGACGGCAAGAAGCGCCGGAGGAACGTAGATGGGTACCGCAGATCTTGAGCTGTGGGTGCCGTACCTCCCTCCGTCGGAGAACCGAATCCGGGTTCACCGTCGGCAGGGAGGTCAGGTCTACTCCAAGGAGGCGCGCGACTTCAAGATCGTGTTCACGCAGTACCTCAGAGAGAACTACTTCACGGAGATCAACCGTTTCGTAGCGAAGCACACTCCGCGGTCCATCTACACGCTCTCGCTCTCATTCACCTTCGAAACGGTCATCAACAAGGGGTGGGCTAAAGGAAAGGCAAAAACCCGCTATAAGAAATTCGACGTAGGAAATAGGCGGAAGTTGATCGAGGACTGCCTCGTCGAAGCCCTTGGAGGGTCAATCGACGACTGCCTCTTCTTCGAGCTGTACCTGCGGAAAGAGATGGGAGACAAAGTAGGGGTACACCTGCTCCTGGAGCCCTCTGACCCAGAAGACTTCGGAGTCCCCGATGGGTGACGAGATCAACAAGAGTGAACTCATCGATATCGCGCGCGAAGAAGGCCTTGGGAACCTGTCTCGGGGCAGCTCCTCTGCTGCGGTCCTGGATGCGCTCGAGGGTGGCGAAGTCCCGGAGAACTGCCGCCTGGATGAGCACCGAGAAACGATGGAGCGCCACATCAAGAGAAACTGGCGCAGGATCCGAACCCAGCTCCCCACATGCGACGGTACCTGCGTCACCTTCGGGTGTCCGGACACCATCGTGCTCGGGTGCTGGGCGAAGTTCCGCAACGAGATCCTGTGATGTTCGAGCCGTGTGTTAGCTGCGCCCGGCTTGCGAAATGCAAGAAGGTCTTCCCCGTCATGCTCGAAGACGGGGGAGGTTGCTCCCTGCACGAGGAATCCCATGAGGGGGTGACTCGCGCACGAATTCGAGCCGTCTTCGACTTCGGCGCCTTCGCCGTTTGTACGAAAAACCCCAAACGAGAGACTCTACCTATGCCTGTTGGACAGAAGCGGTACCTGCGCGGAATCGCCATTCACCTCGGTCTGATCCCGCCCCGCGGCGGCAACTCCTTCAAGATCCCCGCCGCTGACCTGGCCGAGATGATCTCCAAGTTCACCACCGATGAGGGCGCGGCGCCCTACGAGAGCATCGGGGACCTGGATGTCGAGGAGCTCAAGACGCTGCTCGCCGACCTGAAGGAGAACGGAGCCCCCGCGGGTAGCGGTGGTGAGGAGAAGGCCGAGGAGAAGGCCGAGGAAGAGGCGCCCCCCAAGAAGGCCCCGGCCAAGAAGCCGCGCCGCCCCCGGAAGAAGCCCGCTCCCAAGGAGGAGGTCGAGGAGGAGGTCGAGGAAGAGGCTTCCGAGGAAGAGGAGGAGGAGGTCGAGAAGAAGGCCCCGGCCAAGAAGGCACCCGTGAAGAAGGCGCCGGCCCGTCGTGCTCCCGCGAAGGCCAAGAAGACGGCCGCCGCCCCCGCCGCCCCCGCGGCAGCTTCGGCCGATCTCGAGAAGCTCGAGGGCATGGTCACCACCATCGGCACCATGCTCGACAAGCACGTCGATGCGCAGGCGTCCCGGCTCGAGGGAGTCGAGACCGTCCTCACCCGTGTCCTGGAGCACCTGGAGACCCTGGATGGCTACCTGGCGTACCAGTACAACCAGGACGTGGACTCGGGAAACGAGATCACGAGCCTGAGCGACGTGGACTGGCGCAGCTGAACCGAGTCACCCTGTTCTCTGAGGGAGACCTCGCAGACATGGGGCTTCGGGAGGTGAAGGCCCTGCTGAACGACGCCGGCTTCCTGTATCGGGGGGATTCCCTCGAACAGGCTGTCGCGCTGGTTCTCAGCCTCACCGTGTAGCGTTTCATACTTCTGGGCGGCCCTTCCACTGTTGGAGGGCCGCCTTTCTTTAGCTCACACTACCAGCCGCCATCCGAGAGGCGATCAGTCACCCAGGTGAGCCGCGCTCCGCGGAACTTGACCATGGGGGTAGCGGGATCTGAGTCCACACGGGAGGAGCTCTCGAAGGGGAACTCCACGAGCTCGGTAAACCCCACCGAGGCTATGGGGGTGTTCGCCTGATCGGTGAAGATCTCGTCGTCCCCGTGTGTGTGCGGCGGCAGAATGTAGAACGGCCCAGGGCTACTGCCCGCCGCTACAAAGGACTGGGCATCGTACACAGACCGCCTGAGATTGAACCCATTTTTTGGGGACGTGGAGGTGTGCCACTCAACATTACCCCAGGTCCAGGTGCTCTCGTTCTCTGCTTGGGAGAAGAACGAGTCCCCATAGACGACCGCGGCCGCGGAGTCGCTGTCGCGTCCCCGTCTGCGTACGAGATGGCCCTCCCATGCGACGGCTTTCTGGTACCCCTTCCGGAAGGATGACGCAGAATCCCGCCAATCTCCGAAGCCTCCCTGGCTGCTCGGCCAGATGCCCGAGAACGCGGTGGTCCACGTCAGGGGGGACGTCCGTTGGGCGTTTTCGAGATCATCGGAGCCCAGGCCGGGGATCTCCAGACCGTCCGGAGCCTCCCGGCGGCACCCCACATAGAACTCTACGGTGGCGTGATAGCTGTACCGGCGACGGTCTACCACTCGCGCAGTGTTCGCTGCCAGCTCGGCGACCGCCAGCTCGAAATGCTCAGAAACAGCGGTGGCGGTGGTCGAGCTGAGATCTACCTCCGTCTCCGCCAAGAGCTCTGCGAATCCCGAGGAGGGGCTGCTGACCCCGGATGCTCCTGTGTTGGGGGCCTGCGCCCCGAATTCTCCGAAGAGGTTGTGGCGCCACAGACGCACAATCACCCCTTCTCGCTCCCGCCAGGCTGTGGGATCAACCCACTCCGACGCGGGGGCATCCTTGTCCGGGCTGGACCTCCATACCGAGAAGGAGGATGACGCTGAGTACTCTCCGTCGGCATTTCGCGAGCGCCCATCGGCTGCGATGAACGAGAGGTTCACCTCCAGCTGGCTGAGGAGGGCCCCATGCGGAGGATCCAGAGGAATCACAAACCCTGTGCGCCCCGGCATGTCCCAGAAGTCGGGGTTCACCCGGTAGTCTGCCTCGGCCACCAGGTCCTTCAGCACCATGGAGCCCAGTTTCCCATCGGGATCTACGTCTGTGAAGAAGTCGGCGTGAAGGCCGTACGTCTCCACCAGGTGCTCCTTCTCGTCGTCCGACAAGCGGTCTGCCACCCCAGAGGCGCAGTACGCCCAGTAGAAGAAGGGATCGAAGTACGGGTGGTACGCGTCAACCGTTGCACTGCCAGAGCCCACTTTGAAGAACGACCCAAACTCGAATTTGGGCCGGTAGTACCGAACCACCGTGCCGACATGGTTGGACAGGTGGAGGACGTCTGCGTCCGCAGGGCCCTTGGTTCCGGGGGACCCGCCGTCTCCCGTAAACATGAGCTGGGGCTGGGCAAAGGCTGCGTAGCCCCACCGTGCCGTGTTGGGGATCTTCAGGGTCCCGTCCAGGTAGTGACTGCCTACCTCGCCACCGGGGATATCCGTCCGGTCGTAGATTCCCGGGACTCCGACGAACGTGTGCATGACGTACGTGCCGGCCGTGAACGTGTAATCATGCGAACTTCCTTCGCTATTGAAGACGCCGGCAAGCACCGAGATGTTCTGGGATCCGTAGTCGAGATCCGGTTGTGTGTCCCCCCACGCACTGGCCCCCAGCCCCCCGTCGGTGTAGTCCGAGCGTGAGTAGGAGTACGCCAGCTTGCTGTGCGGCTGGGTATCGCGGCCCTGAATCGTCCGGACAGGACTCGAAAGTTCGAACATGGGCAGGGTGCCGACGTTCGAACCTTCCTGGATGCCTCCCGGGTCACTCAGAGGAGAGTACGTCACCGACGCGAAGGTCGGCATCGTCGGCGTGTCTCCCGTTGTCCGAGCGTAGCTCGAGGTATCCGCGTCAGACTCCCGGTCTCCGTAGCCTACGTTCTGGAGAAGCTGCACCGAGCTCGGACCCACGACCTGGTGGCCCAGAATCGGAGTATGCGACCGCAGGCCGGCGGCCCGCAGCACACCCTGCAGCGTCAGGTTCCCCTTGAAGAGCCCCTGCTCGAGCGGGTGGACGTTGATGCCCCGAAAGTACCAGAGGGGAGGAGCTCCGTTCGAGCTCCCGTCCCCCATGAACGTGTCTCCTGCGGCCTCCACGACCGCGGGCCCGTGGAGGTACGCCGAGATCCGGAGAAACACATCCTGGTCTGTCCGAGAGAGCTCATCCTCGGGTGTCCACTCGAGGAAGTCGATCACGAACCTGTCGTAGTTGTTGCCAGTGGGGACCGAGATCGTCTTGGAAGCCAGAACGGTGGACCCCGAGGTGCCCTCCACGATCTCCACGATCATGTTCTTGTCCACCAGGCTGAACTGGAGGGCATCTACGAGCACCCGGAACGCGAGGTTCCCCTCCACGATGGAGCGTGCGAGCTTCAGGTAGAGGTAGACGTAGCCGGCATCCGCATCGGCACGGTCACGAGAGACCACGATCTTCGAACCACCTCCGGAGAAGTGTGGGGTTGCCGAGTACGACCAGCCGCCGAAGGTCCGCACCCCATCGTTAGGGATCACCTCTACGTGGGCGGAGCCGCTGATGGCGGGATCGAGGGCAGCATCCGTGTCCCAGAACATCTCGTACCGGAGGAGATCCCGCGAAGAGGGCACCTGTCCCTTGACGAAGGGAGCAGGGCCTCCAATCTCCGCACGCGCAGTGGAGACGTGCCCGTCAATCGCCGAAGTCAGCGCCCCCGCGAGGTTCCGCCATGCGTCCTCATCTCGCGCGTCGTTGGACGCGACCGCCGTGGCGTAGTCCGCCAGGTTCTCTCCAGACCGCTGCCCGAAGGAGAAGAGGGAGAGCAGATCTCCCAGACCCGCGGAATCCGGGGTCGAGATGTTCAGCTTCCCGTAGTCGAACCCAGCGGAGCCGTCTCCGAAGTCGTAGGTGATCAGCGGGCGCAGACCCCCGGCCCCGTCCTGCCCCTGATCCACATCCGGCATGACTGCCGGGATCGAGGAGGTGCTGACGGTGTTCGATGTCTGCGAGCTGCCCGGATCCTGGTAGGGGGCGATGACGCCCGTACCGATCTCCGAGTAGTTCGCGATATCGATGTAGCTGTAGAACCACCGACGGCCGTAGGCCTTCATGTCGTGGGTTCCTGTGGTGTGGCTGGTGCCCGTCTGGGCACGCACTGCCATCCGGTACACCCCGGAACCGTTGTCCCACACGCCCAGGATGGTCCCGCCGAAGGGAGTGCCACTCAGGTCCAGTCGGATCCCCATGTGGACGATTTCCGCCGGAGAACGCGCATCCAGATCTGGCGCGTCTGCACGGGTCAGATCGACGACGAAGTCGTGGTCGAAGTTGAACCGCGAGTAGTCGGGATCGGCGACTGTGACGGACCCCACATCTGCCAGGAGGTATGGACCGCCCAGCCAGGCGGCGCCGTCTCCCCAGAAGGTCGGGGGATCGACATCCAGATCGGTGTAGCCCGGACGGAGCTCGTTGAAGGTGCCGGAGCCCCCGGTGTAGATGCCCGAGGACTGGTGGCCTGGGAGGTACAGGTCTCCCACGAGGGTCATGCCCGTGGCAGCGCCCACATGGTCGATCTCGCCCAGCGACGCCACGAACAGGGTGGCCGGGTACAGGAGCGCGACAGACCCGCTACCGCCGGCCCTGCGGATGAAGGAGCCTGCGGGGTCCAGCCCTTCCTGGACCGCCTGCACGCCAGCGCCACGCAGGCCGTCACTCCACGTGGAGTCCGCCTGGCTCATGTCGTGGGCGTAGGTCTCGACCACGATCTTGATGCCGTACTCGCCCCGGCCTTGCGCAGACGAGCTCGAGTGGTCTCCGCGGACCTCGACATCCGCACCGTAGGCAGGGGCGTACGCGACGAGCTTCAGGGTGGGGCCCACTGCGCCCTTGTCCGTCGCTGTAGCGAGCAGCGCCTCGAACGAGGAGTCATTCGCGGTGACCAGAACGCCCGCACCAGGACCGGCCCAGCCCGCGCGAAGGGCGTACGAATCCCCTCCCTTCTGCACCCCGTCCTCGAAGAGGGACAGGGCCGCCCTCCCAGCGTCATCTGCACCGCCGAAGAGCGGAACCCCGAACCCAGCGCGCAGCGTGTAGAACGAGACGGTCTCGCTCCCGGCCGCGAAGCTGGGGGAGGTGCCGTCCAGGTTCTGGAGCTTCACGATGGACCCCGACCCGCTGATGCGCGTCGAGTAGACCAGGTACAGCCCCACATCCGTGCCAGAGGTCAGCTTGGCGAAGCTGACGCCTCCACGGATGTTGTCGTTCCGCCGAGAAGAGGCATGGGCCGAGATCGGGAAGATGCTCGGACAGTCATCCACGTTCACTGTTGCAAACGTGAGCTCGTCGCCAGACAGCGCCGCAGTCAGGGTGGGGAGACTGACGGCCCCCACGCTCGAGCCAAACGCCTCGAACTCAGTGATGTGCTCGAGGTGGGCGAAGGAGAGGTCACCACTCGAGGTTCCGTCGTTGACCTTCGTGTGGTGGAATCCTCCGGCTCGGGCGGACTCTGTCACCGAGCTGATGGCTGCCTGGAAGTCCGGCAGCATCGTATCGAAGATCTCCCAGGCGCTGACGCTGCCCGTGGCCAGGACAGTACCGATCTGATGCGGGGGAGGGACCAGCTCCACGGTACGCGCGTCGATCAGTCGAGAGATCCGCCAGTCGTGGTGCTCCGTGCCGGACAGCGTGAACGTGAACGATCGTCCCACATCGGGCAGGGTGAACTCGTCACCTGTGCCGATGGTGAACCAGTTTGAGCCGGCCTGGATGGTCCCAGAGGCCCCCGTCCGGACGGAGGACGGAGAGTTCGCCTCGGGGATGGAGTGCATCGTGAGAGGACGATGCGTGGCGTCCGCATGAAACCCGGAGCCCTTGTCCTGTCCCTGCCCGTCGTAGATGCCCTGCAGGTTGAGCGCACGGAAGAGGTTCTTCAGGACCCAGCCATCGACCTCGTCAGCTGAGTTGACAGCGGGCACCAGCAGGAAGTCCCGCGGCATGTCTCCGAAGCCGTCCTGCATGCCCAGGATGACCTTGACTCCGCCAGAGGGGACCCGAGGAAGCGGCGGCTCAAAGCCGAGGTACAGACTGGTTTCGAACTCACCGTTGGGACGGATCTCGATGTTTCCCAGCCCATCGTCGGTCAGGAGATGCAGAGAGTCCTCGTCCACTGGACGCAAGATCAGTTCGGTCTCAGACACCACCACATCAACGATGTACTCGCCATCGTGGTTGATGGGGCTGGAGACCCCCGAGCTCGAGATGATCGCGATGTCGCCGGCTTCGACCAGGTCGGTCTCGAAGGTAGCGGTCGCACAGACCACTGTGGCGCCATCCACGATCTCCGTGATGACGCTGGTGGCCTTGCCCGGCTGATTCGAGGAGTCCTGGAAGGCGGAGCGGTAGGAGTCGAACGTGGGGTCGTTGGACAGGGCCGCGCGCGAAGATCCGTCGAGCTCGAAGTCGCTGTCGGCGTAGGAGCCGGGAGGAGACGAGGGGACGTAGGCAACTGTGCCCACTCGGACCACAGTGTCCTTCACGTCCCCGGGGCCTGGGTCGTCGTGGGAGACCACGGAGATCTCGTTCCAGTCGGGATCCAGGACGGAGTAGAACTTGGAGATCTCGTCGATGGACGCATCATGGGCGGGGCCGCCCACGTAGATGCCGGTGGCCAAGACCGAGTCGAGGTCATCCCCGAAGCCGATCGTGAGCTCCACACCGAGGATCTGCCCCGTGGCCACGTCGGTACGGAAACGCGATGATCCTTCCGGGATCTCAAGGGCTACCGGGACCGCCACATCCCGCACCAGCTTGACCTCGTGGTTGTCGAGGTTCATCGCCAGGCGATGCAGGGCGCGGTTGAAGTTCTCCCCGGTGCGGTCTTCCCCTCGGGCGATGAACACCGACCCGGGGCGGTTCCCCTGGGTCATGGCGCGCACGGAGGATGTCGCCAGATCTCCGGCCCGGACAGTGGCGGTCGGGTGCGGCGAGAGCGCGAACCCTACGAGCGGCCCGAGGTCCGTGACACCGCTACCCGAGGTCTGCGGGTGGATGGTCAGGTAGGCAGGGTTTCCTGCCGAGAGGTAGCCAGTCTGCTTGGACGCCAGGCGCAGGACCCCCTCGAAGGCGCTGGCCTCGACGAAGGGGTAGAGCGGAGATCCAGAGTCGTTGATCGCCGCGACAAGCCCTGCGAGAGACACGTCATCGACCGCGGCGTCCCACTGCTGGGTCTCGATGGTCGGACTGGAAGTGGACTCAGTCTCGATGGCCAGCTCGAGCGTCCCGGACGCCGGCATGTCGTCGTAGTCGCCATCCACATTGACGTGGACGACGCCGAAGATGACCGGCTCGGAGAGGATGACCTTGTCGGTCTGGCTCGCCAGGAACGGGCGGCGTGTGTAGTCGCTCACAGGAACCTCACTTCCCAGATCACCCGGAGGGTGAATGCACTGGTCTTGCTGACCGGCTCGAAGGTCTTGTACGCCATGGGCGCACGATCCGAGCTGGCACTGAATCCTGTGATCGGGGACGAGGTGTCCCAATCACTGTCGGGGTCGCCATCGGTGAACAGACCGGCTTCCGTCAGGATGGCAGTGGCACCGAGACTGAGCTCTGTCTGTCCGTACTCACGCACGAAGCGCACCGCTGTGCGGGCGGACGAGGATGCCGAGGCCGGGAACGTCGCCGGGGTCTTGACTCTCGCCAGGAACTCCGCGGGAGCGTAGGGCAGGGGATCCACCAGGCTGCTGATGTTCGCCACCTCCGCCTGAGATCCCCCTCCCATGCCGATGAAGGCGATTCGGTCATTCCGGAAGGTGTCACGCGGCGTGACCACACGAAGAGCGATGAGCTCCGAGAGGTACTCACGTCCCGTGAGCGTCCAGATGTTCTTTCCTTCGACGTACTGCCGCCGCTTCCCGCCCTCTCGGGTCTCGATCTTGACGAATCCCTCGATCGCGGGGGCCGTCTTGTGGTCTTCGAGAGTCTTGGCTCCGAAGAACGGGAGCAGCTTCAGGAAGTTGAGGTTCATCGGGACAGCCTCCGGCTGATCTCTTCGGCTTCTTCGAGGCTGACACCGAAGTTCTTCGCGATGAGCGCGGGATCGACGGGTCCGCCGGTTTCCGATCTTAGCCCACCCCTCTTCTCGCCGCGAGTACCGCCCTGGATGAGGAGGGAGTCTCGGACCTTGGGGACGTCCTTGTGCCTCACGGAGTTTCCTTCCTGAAGATTCTACCAGTGTAGGAGGCCCCGATCGTGAGATCTGTGGTCTCCGCCAGAGTCAGGTACGCCCCACTGACCCCCAAGATCGCCACCGTCCAATCCTCGATCTCGATGAAGTCTCCGGGGCGCACGCCCAAGATCTCCACGTCGTCTGCGCAGGCGATCGTGTCTCCGGTCCCGGTGACCTGGAAGGAGGCTGCAGGAGTGTAGGTGTACCCCGGAACCCCGGACTCGGGGGTGACCCCCACCTCTACCCCGGGGAAGGTCGAGTCAACTGTGATCTCGTTCCCGGAGATGCCGGTGATCCGGTACGCCCCGTGGGACACGCTTGTGGTGACCTCGTCAGGGTCGGGTGTGAGGTCGGCGTCGGCGTCGGTCCACTCAATCGGGAGGATGAGCACGTCTCCCGCCACCGCAGAAGGCGCAGCTCCGGCATCCGCCACGTCCCCGTCGATGGTCAGCGTCATGGAGACGAAGGTATCCACGAGGGTCAGGGGCCAGTAGATGTCCATCTCAAGCAGGTCGTACCCCATGAGGCGCTCGAGGCGGTAGTCGCTATCATCCCCGTCTCCCTCGAAGACCAGCTTGTTGACCTCGATGTCGCCTGCGATGGTCGCCTCAAGGGCGCGGTCTACGAAGATCTCATCCCCAACAGTGGCAATCACCCGGTAGACCGCGCCGGAGGCCTGGTCTACGACTCGGTCATCCCGCTCGACATCGTACAGCGACACATCCGTAGCGGTGATGATGGTTCCCCCGATGGTGCCGGTAGCCGCGGAGGAGAAGACGGGGTTGGCTCCCAGCGCCCACCTCTCGATCCGGTAGTCCTCCAGATCCCCAGAATCGGGGAGCTCAGTCTCGAGGGTGAGCTTTGTCTCCTGATCTACGAAGATCTCAGGGGTGGGGTCGTACACCCCAGCTGCGAAGATCCGGTACACCCCCTGGTTGGCGCCGGACAGCACGATGAGCCGGTCTTCCGAGGTCACCCCATCTGACCGGAACGTCGCGCTGGAGTCCACGACGGTGTTCGCGTCGATCGCAGTCAGGGTTCCCGTGGACAGAATCGGGCTCGTGTCTCGGACGATGTGGAAGTACGCCTCGGAGTCGTCCTGGACTGCGGAGATCTCCAGGCTTCGGGGCACCTCTCCATCTGCTTGGACCACCGTGACCTGCGTGTCAGAGTCTACGGTGGACACTTCGTAGCGGCCCCGGTTTGGGCCGGAGGTGATGAAGAAGTGGTCTCCCGCACGCACGAAGCCCTCTCCACGAATCTGGACTTCGTCCTCAAAAATGCGGTTGATGTACGGGAGGGTGACATCGTCGCCCACTGTCCCTGTGAGGAACCCCCCACGGGCAGACGTGAGCACCCCTGAGCCGGCACTCATCACCAGGTCATCTCCCTGGAACAGCGAACGGACGCTCTGACTCCCGAAGTCCACTCGACGTAGCGCCAGGCTGCTGCCGCTGTAGTCGTCGAACATGTGGCTCGACTGCCTGCTGAACGCGGGATCGTCGTAGAGGAACGCGTCGAGGATGAACGAGAGATCGTCCTCTACGGTCACTGTGTCCAAGAGAGACAGGACACCGAGCACTGTGGGCTTGGTGTAGATCGGGCGAATCTTCCCCAGGAAGTCCGCGATCAGCGGCAGGTCTCTCGAGTCCGTGGCCTGGAGATCTACCTCCACCTGCCAGGAGTGGTACTTCTGGAGCTCTACGCTTCCTGCGACATCCGAGAACTCGCGCCACCAGTTTGGGCGCTCGATCCGATCTGTGACCAGGATGCTGTTCGTGAGTGGGGTGAACGGGGCGAGGATGTCCCCCTCCGCGAAGGTCAGCCCCGTTTCGGGGTTGAGTGCCAGGCCCCGGAAGGTGGCGAGGCTGTAGAGATCTGAACGGCGGTACCGGTAGCTCTGGAGAAGGCCTGTCCCGGTCCCCTCATTGTTGAGCTCTTCCACCAGGACGCGCCCGTAGTTCTCTGTGTACTCCGTGTTGATCTCCACGATCTCACAGAGCTTCTCCGTCACCGGCAGATCTCCCAGGATGTGCGCCCCGATCTCCGCGCTTCTGAGCACTGGCCCGGTCGCCCATGCGTACATGAGGCCCGCGACCGCCGAGCGGTAGGTGATCTGCGTCGTGCCGAACGCATCCAGATCTGCCCGCTCCGCCCCAACCATGAGGCCGAAGTTGTCCTCGATGTACCGAGTGTTCTCCAGCAGGACGAGCGGCGCCCACAAGACCTCTGGAGCAGGGCTCGAGGGAGAGAAGCTGCGCACCATCTCAAGGGTAGTGACCGCCTCCGCACGGGAGATGGTGAACTCAACCGCGGACTCTGTGGCCACGGGGTAGCGGCCATCCACATCCCGAGGGGTGATCAGTAGATCCGATGCCGACAGCACCGCGCGAACCACGAAGGTGCCCTTGCTAAGCCCCGTCAGGAGCTCCAAGCTATCCCCACCACGGATGCCCGAGGACACAAGGTCTACGTCTGCGATGGAGACTCGGGCGCTACCCGATGTCGTACTCAGCGCGGCACCAGAGACCGTGGAACCGACCAGCAGGTAGTCGGAGTTCTCGACCATCTGTACGGGCTCACGGTCCAGCAGGGCAGAGGTCCGATCCTCGTAGGTGATCTGCCAGCCGTCTGCGGTCTCTGCCACGCTCTCTGCTGTGGGGTACTCGAACAGGGCGGGGACCGAGTAGATCGGATCAACCAGGTCGAGGAGCGGGATGGCGGAGTTCCGCACGATCTTCTTCGGCCACACGCGAATCGTGAAGAACCCGCCCAGATCCACCGATGTAGTCGGATCCAGCGGCAGGTTGGACATCTCTCGCCGGAACGTAGACCCGTTCAGCAGGGCGTAGATGTCCAGCGCCGCGTTGGTCAGCAGCGCCTCATCCGTGGACCCGATTGTCACCGTCGGGATGGAGAGATCTCCGGAGATCTGCAGAATCTCCTCGGCAGAGAGCTCACCCCGGTAGTACCTGCCGTCCTCGTCCGTTCCGTACTCGAGCTCTCCCGTTCCGAGCTCGAACGCCACTACAGACCCGGACACCCCCGTCACCTGTGCGGGGACCAGCGTGGCGGTTTCGAGGTCTACTCGGCTCACCTCAAGGTAGAGCAGATCTCCCGCACGAACCGCCAAGCCCTGGAAATCCTGCTCGGAGGATCTCAGGATGGGGCTGATTCGCCACGGCAGCGCCTCTACGCCGGCCGGTGCTGTCGCGGAGGCAAGTCGCACGGCCCAGAGGTCTCCGCGACCTCCGGCGTCCTCTGGCGGCAATCCTCGGATGACTTCGTACGACGCGATCTGGTGCCCAACGCCATCGAGGGCCAGGATTCGCTCCTGAATCCCCCGTCCCACGACAAAGCCGTACTGGACGGTCTCCGGGAACGTCTCCAGTGGGATGGCGCGCGAGACGATGTACCCAGAGCCCGCCGAGTTGATCGTAGAGATCGGGAATCTTTGCCCAGAGAGCGACCCCGAGAGGATCACAAGCTCCCGCCCGAGGGCGGAATCCAGGACGTGCTCTGCCTGAACTGTGATCTCGTACGGCGCCACCACCTCTCCGGCCCCGCGGACATCCTGCGCGTCGTAGACAGTCAGATCTGCCTCGTCGAACGGGATGTAGACCGTGGAGGTGGCGGCGCCCGCAGGACGCAGGAAGCTGCAGCGCACCGGACGCAGGAACTCGAACGAGATGTTCGACCCTCGGAACGGCAGAGAGGGGGAGACGGCCAGGGTCGCCCCGGACACCGCAGTCACCTCGTAGTACCCGGCATTACGGCCCGTAGAGATGGAAAGGAAGTCTCCAACCTCCACTCCTTCTGCCTCGAAGTCCGTGCTGGGCGCGTAGGGCGCATCCAGGGAAGAGACAGGGGCCACCAGGTCCACACCGGAAAAGACCACATCTTTCCCGGGAAGCGGAGTCGAGCCCGACACCACGTACCCCTGCTCATCTGCGCTCAGCCGGTTGATCTGGTACTCGCCTGCACTGGAGCCGGCGAAGATCTGGAGGTCAGTCCCGATGGCCAGAGACGTGGTCCCGCCCAGAAGGCGGAGCTCCCTCCGGGAGACCACAATCCCCTGCCCCACGAAGGTCACGCTGCCAGTGAACGCTCCAGTCCCGCTCTGCGGGTACCCAAAGATGGCGTCCACCTCGGGTGCGGAGATCTCCACTACAGGACTGAAATCGATCCACCGCGCCTGGAAGAGCGGCTGAACAGTCGCAATCGACTTCGCTCGATCGATCTGGAATGCCCGCAGGTAGTCTGAGGCCACCGCCTGCGTGTAGGAAGACCAGACGATGGGAAAGACCTCCCGGTCGTTCACCAAGCGCCAGAAATCCGACAGCACCGAGAACATGAAGTCGCCCGGCACATTGTGACGGCGGACTGCAGGTACCGTGGCGGCCGAGAAGAAGAGCGCAGCTTCTGCCGCCTCACTGTCCAGGCCATTGGCGGAGACTACGAGGCTGACGATGTAGACCCCGGTGATGTCCCCTTCGAGCTGCGCCACCTGCTGCTGAGAATCCTCAAAGCGCAGCTCGGCCTCGCTCCCGATGGGGGCGCGGAGGGTCCAGGTGTACGCCATGTCGTCGAAGGGCTGCCCCTCGAGGGTGGAACCTGCACCACTGATGGGCAGAATGGCGCCGAGGATGCCGGTCGCCTCTTCGGGAGTCACTCGCGCGGTTGGCCGCCGATTCAGGTCGGCCACGCCGAGGCGGTGAGTCTCGAGGGTGCTCGGCATCAGTCAGTGTCCGTGACATCGATGAAGACGTTGGCCTGCGCCCCGTAGATCTTGTCCTCGAGGTCCGCCTCTGGCACCGCCAGTGTAACGGCAAAATCATGTCCCGATCCACGGGACGACGCGATCATCCGCACATCCACGTCCATCACGTTTCCTGCGTCAATCGTCGGGATCGAGCCGATAGACACGGTAGTTCCGGTCAGCACGCTCGCTACGTCCTCCCGCGCAACCACATCCTTCTCGCCCCAGGGGATATCGATGGCAGGGGCCGGATCCATGTCCAAGAAGACCTGGATGCCCCCACGCGGCCGATACGCGACCAGGATGAAGTGCTCTTCCGACAGGTCGATGGGGGCCGAGATGAGCTGTCCCAGCGCAGAGCGCGGGTTGAGCACCTCGAGGTAGTCCTGCGCGTCCTGGGAGACGAACACGAACGTGCGGCTCGCAGGGTCTGACGACGGGAGATCTGAGACGAACTGGATCTGAAGGAAGCGCCCACTGCCCACATCGATGGCAAGCAGCGCAGGAGAGGGAATGCGCGGCTCGTTGGTCTGCCCATACGCCTTGCGGTCGCCGACCGTCACGCGCATGAGCACCGCCAGGCCTGTCTCGTTGACGAGGAGGTCTTGCTCTGCGTAGGTCAGAGAACAGAATGTGTGCTCGTCCTCCGCAGTGGGGCGGATCTGCCAGGTCTTGGAGGTCGCGTCGTAGGAGTGCCCAGCGTCAGAGCTCGTGACCGTCCAATCCCCGGAGGGCACCGCGGCCGACAAGTACGGGTAGTAGAAGATGCACCGGGGCAGCAGGGTGAACGAGTCTGAGACCAGGAAGCCATCAAAGAGGCCCACCCCTCCGTCGGTGTCCACGAACCCCAGGGACACTCGAGGGGTGGTGTCTGCCGCTGCTGGGAGGGCGGTGTACGCCAGGGAGATCTCAGGCTCAACCTCGTCGAGCAGGGAACCGTCGGTCGCGTAGAGATGGCAGAAGTCGGACGCAGAGTTCGCGATCAGCATGAGCTCGGGGAGTTCGTCGCTCCAGTCCAGCTCCGCCTGCTCGTAGTCGGTGTCGATGTCCCGGTTGGTGCCTGTGAAGATCCCGACGGTCATCGACTCACGTTCGAGGAACCTGAAACTGGCCTCCTTCGTGCCGTCTACCAGGGTGAACCCCATCCCAGTGCTGAATGACCCTGCGTGCAGAGAGCTCTGGGGCTGCATCTTCCCGAGGACCAGGAACGACTCCGACTGCAGATCTGTCTCCTCTCGGACCACCATCGAGCTGTCGGATGAGTCTGCGAGGCGCTGGAGATTGAAGATCTCATCTTCCTCTCCCGCGAAAGACGCATCCAGGTTTGTCCAGGACGCGGTGTCCGAAGCCACCACCACGCGCGTCATCGCATTCGACGTGACCACCGCGGAGGAGCGGGGAGTCTGGATCCCACTGCTGATGAGAATCTCACCATGATGCTCGAGTACGATGTCCTCGATGTCAATCTCGGTGTCCCCGCTGCTCCGGTTCCCGTCGATGCCTACGAACGCGACGACCCGCTCGTCCTCGTCCTCTCGGGTGCGATTCCCCATGCGGGCGGAGGACAGGAGAAGAGGCCATCCCGAGGTGGACTCCGAGTGCAGAAGGGTCTCTTCATTGTCCGCATCGGTGGAGAAGAGGTAGATCTTGGCCGTAGTCGCGGTCAGATCCCACAAGATCCGGAAGTCATTCTCGACAGGATTCACACTCCAGTCGAAGTCGATTCTCTCGGCCACCGAGCGGGTCCCCGACCCATCCTGCGAAGGACTGGCGAACTCGAGGTACTTGGTGGCACCGTCGTCGCACAGGTAGACCGTCACCGCAGACCCAGTGGGCCAGTGAATCAGCCCGAACATGATCCCTGCGTAGTCTGAGTTCGCCTGGTAGGGCAGCGCCGTGCCCAGTGTGAACGCCTGCACGGAGAACCGGATCTCACAGCCTACCGGCGCACGCGGAGTGGCGATCTCTTCCAGGAAGAGGGTCCCACTCTCTGTGTCCGCCGACTGGTTGGTCAAGGTGAGCACTGGGCCCTGCGGCGGAGTGTCCAGGGCACGGTCTACGATCTCGCCCGTCCGCGCGATGGGGACACCATCGCTGAACACGTCGATGAAGAACCTCTCGTCCTGTGGGAGCTCTTCCGCTGCGTACTGCTGCTGCGAGAACGTCATCAGCGCCGACACCGAGGCCAAGCTGGTTCGGTAATCGGCATCCCGCACCCCGAAGTAGACGGGCTGGAGAGGGTTCATCTCCTCCCCCTCTCCGGGGACGCGGTTGACGATGGTGGGATCAGCCATTGGTCCTGCCCGAGATCAAGATGCGCTCTGCCCCCTCTCGGGAGCCATCGGAGAAGCTGGGAGGGCCCGGGATGTAGAACGTCGTGCGGTGGCTTCCGGAGAAGTCTGCCTCATCCAAGGAGCTGCCGATCGTGTCCGTGGACCTGGTCAGGACTCGCCGCCGGTAGAGATCGTGCGTCACGATCTGGATGACCACCGGGTGCTCGTAGGAGGACACGTCGTTGGAGTGGAGGAACTTCTCCAGCCGCGAGACATCGAGGACCTCTTCGGGTTCGAGGCTGTCGATGAAGGCGTAGATGTCCGCCGCCATGCTCTCGGAGTCGCCGCCCAGGGCCCGGATGTCCACGTAGACGTAGGAGGGCAGGAAGTGGCGCGCGAGGGGATCTGCGCAGAGCGTGCGGTCAGACCGGGACAGCAGGAGAGCCTGCACCTGCGCCACCAGAGACGAGAACTCATGGGTGACCTGGTACCTGGACCGCTCCAGAGAGATCTTGTTCTCTTCGATGTCCGTGAGGTCTGCGGGCAGGAATCGAGGACTCATGCGGATCTTGCACCGCTCCGCAGAGCTGTACGAGAACAGCGGGTCCTCCACCTCGAGGCGGTAGCCATCGGAGTGGTAGGTGCCGAACAGAGGAGTGAGGGACGTGTCCTTCGGGATGTTGAAGACCGGGTCTCCACCCAGGGAGAACGCCCGCACATCTGCGTAGTACAGGCCCCTATCAAGCCCCTGAGACTTCATCTCGGTCGATGAGAGGTGCTTGGTGGCCCTCCGGATCACCGCGTAGGGCTGGTTGACCCCTCGAATCGGCCCGTAGGCGGCCAGGTTGCGCTGGACCTCGTACGGAGATGGGAAGTACGCGTCGCTGTACGAGCAGGTGAGGTACGAGGACTGCCGGCTGATCGAGGGGTGAACCCCCACAATCCGCCACTCAGAGGGGATCCCCGAGTAGAGCCGCACCGGCCGGAGGCCGTGCATCTCGTTGAACCCGTCGATCTCAGAGTCCCCGAGCTCGTCTACGGGCGCACGGACCACCGCCCAGTGCAGCCCGGTCTCGGTCACGGGGAATGCGTCCATGTCGAGGACTACCGTAGAGGCGTTGGTGACCTCCAAGATCTGGTAGCTGCCGTCCATTCCAGGGAAATTCGACGCGTAGATGGTGACATACCGACCCACATCGTCCGAGATGAACGGCCCTGTGGGGTCCACGAAGATGTCTGTCTCCTCGACCATGCCCTCGTTTCCGGACCGGTAGACCTGCCCCGTGGTGAAGGGCATGGGCCGATCCAGGGTGAGCTGGTTCTCGGCCACATCGATGATCTGGTAGCCCGACGCCAGGTCCCCTTCCTCCGTGAACAGCATGTCCCCCTCACGGAGAGCATCGCGGTCCAGCTCAGACGTGGGAGACAGGAAGGAGTAGTCCTCAGTCCCCAGGAGGCTGACGATGTTGGAGCCGGCCTCGGTCGCCACAGCGATGACCCGGTCGGCCTTCTCCGGGACGGCCTCAGAAGCAGAACTGACGACTTCCGCCAGGATCTTCTGCTCGAAGACGCGGAGGAAATCTTCCCCGACATGCACGTCGGAAAGGACGAATGCGGGAAGGGATGGGTCGGATGCGATGGCCCGGAAGGACCCCGCGTCGTCGTAGTGCGCGGACAGCCGAGCATCCCGCGGCAGCTCCATGGGGGTGGACTGCCCGGTCGTGGACGCTCCCGGGAACACCTCTCGCGGGCTCTCAGTGCCCGAAGCCACGAACTGGAGCTCGGTGGTGCCTGCGGGGACACTGAACAGCGTGGGCACATTCGGATGCAGAACTCCTTCCTGGAGTTCTCCAGGCTCTGAAGTTCCGTCAGCAGTCCACACCACGCTCTCGAGAGTGGTGTGCGGCGTAGCAGCGTCGAAGCAGAGCGACGTGGCAGCTTCCAGAACCGCATCCTGTTGGTCAGCGGCCAGCACCCGCAGGACGAGCTCGTCCTGAGGATCACCCCCGTCGGCAGACAGGGAGACGAACTGACCGAGATCTCCCGCCACATTGAGGGCGTTGAGCGCACTCGCCAGGTCATCGGCGTTGGCGATGTTCGCCAGAATGGCCTGCTCGAACTCAAGCGCAGAGGCCCCACTGTCTGCCAGCGCGGCAGTCAGCGTCGTGGCATCCAGCTGCGTGACCTCAAGGGTGAAGATCTCCGTGAGGGTCAGCGTCCCTGTGAGGGCTGCGGAGGTGTCGATGTTCACCGACAGGAGGGTGGTCCCGTCGTAGAGCTTGGTCCGGAACTCGAAGACCATCCAGTCCGATTCTGACTCCACGGAGATCTCAAGGTCGAGGCCGTCTCCCGCCACGCTGAACCCTGTGATCAGCTCCTGCTCCCAGGACTCGTAGCTCGTCGCCGCACCCAGAATCCCGTCGGAGATGGCCACGGCCAGAATCGCGGAGACGATGGATGCCTGCATTCCAGTGAGCAGGGTCTCTTCGAGAGCCGAGTACCCCAGGTACAGGTAGGTGGCGCCGGAGGTGGTGTTGATGCCAAGAACCGACGACGCACTCAGGATGTCGTAGGTACCCGAGCCCAGAGTGACCTGCGGAGTGTCCCCCGGGTCCAGCACCGCGAAGCTGGCCGGGTCGAACAGAACCACCGTCTTGATGCCGCCGAACACCGGATCGTCTACGCGCATCACCGCCAGCGGCGTGATGTCGAAGTCCCCAGGAGTCTGGGTGATCGTGAGAGTCTCTCCCACCACGATCACTACGTCATCTTCGACGTAATAGACCCCGAACGGGGTCGTATCGATCTCTGCGCTCAGAGACAGGAAGCCCGCGGCAGGGAACGCCACCGAGTTCGGAATCTGGAGCACTCCGCCTCCCTCCTCGTCTGAGAAGCCGAAGTGGCGGAATCCGTCTTCACGGTCCTCTGCAGCGATTGTCAGAGTGGTCCCCACCCCGCGCTCAATCGGACTCACGGTGATCGATCCGGTGGTGCTTCCCCAGGAAGACTCGGCACCCGTGAACCGGACCAGATCTTCGTCCGGGTCCAGCAGCTCTTGGAGCGCCGTTGCCAGCTCAGTGAAGGAGGTCAGCGCCGCGATGGCAGCGGTCACTGTGCCGGTCAGGGTGGTACGTGAAGCTGCACCCACGAACGTGAGCGCCGCCTCGAGGCCCTCACTGCTGGCCACTGGGAGGGTGATGTCCCCTCCGGTGACATCTGCCGGGCTGGTCACCTCCTCATTCCAGGAGTAGTTCGCGCAGCTGGTGGGGCCGAACGTCGTGACGGAGGTGGGCTCGGTGAAGAAGAGCCGTACGATCTGCTCTGCCGTCGGCCTGCCCACCTGGTAGGAGCCGAAGAAGCCCTTGGTCAAGCTCTTCAGGACCGCCCCGGCGTCGAGGACGAACTCGCTGGGGACGTCGAAACCGGCGCTGCCCAGAGTCGCGAACAGCCAGGTGAAGGACTCCTGGACCACTTCCCACGGTCCCAGCTCCTTGCCCGCTGAGGGGCCCGTCGTGATCTTGCTCTCCACGTCGAAGCTCGGAGCTGACGGGAAGGCCAGGGGAGATGCGGTCCTCGTGGAGAAGAAGTCCGCCAGGCCCTCAAGGGGCGCCACCGGGAACTCACCCTTGACCGTGACCACGGAGAACGTGTAAGCCACGCGGGCATCCAAGTAGTCGTCGGCGGACGACGACGGATCGGTCGAGACGATGCTCCCGCCGTGGTAGATCTTGTAGGTATAGACCTTGTCGATGACGTATGAACCGGCGTTCACTCCCACATCGATGGTGAGGACGTCCCCCGACTTCGCGTTTGAGAGCGCAGCAGGCGTGTTGCGCAGCTCTCCGTTGTTGTAGTCGTCCATCGCATCTTCGAACGTGGATCCCGAGAAGGCCTTGTTCCAGTCGAACTCTGGGGCGGCGATGAAGACGTTGTTGCAGCCATCGAAGATGGCCTTCGGGATCAACACCTCGTACTGGGCGATGATCGGGTTGGCCGCATCCACTGGGTCGAGGGTGAACGGAGCGAACAGCGTCGCCAGCGCCTCGAAGTCTGCGCCCAGGTCGAAGCCTGAGATGCTGGTGAGCTCCACCATCCAATCGCGGAGCGACTGCAGGAAGTCGGTGGCCGCCGTGGGCAGGTCAATCGCCAGGTGCGTCTGGAAAGACCCAGAACCCAGCCCCTGCTCCACAAGAGACATCACAGCGACGTAGTCGTCATCGCTGGGGAGGCACTCGTCCGTGTAGCAAGTGCCGGGACGCCCAGAGTACTGGGAGATCGTCTTCATGTCCTTCTGCGTGATCGTACCGTCCGGGGACCGCGGACTCACAGCAGACGGGTTCGTCAGCTCACCTGTTGCGGAGTCGATGTCGTAGACCTGCAGCCGCGTATGGCTCTGCGGCGCCCAGGAGGTGCCCGCATCTGCCAGCACGAACCCGTTGAGCCCGCTGTACGTGATCCGAGCGCCGGAGAAGCCTTCGTACGCAGCGGCCCCGACCGGGAGGGCCGGAGGCACGGTGTAGCCCGTGTCCTGCCCGCTCGTATCGAGCAGCGCCACGCCACCGGGAGCCACCCGGACCAGCGGCCGGGTGAGGCCACCGGAAGAGCTGTAGATCTTGAAGGACGCACTGGAGTCGGTAGACCGCATCTCGGAGTTCAGGATGGGGCTACGTCCCCCGTTCGCGCCGAATCCGGTGATCTGGTAGACCCCCTGGTTGCCCCCATCGAGGATCTCGAAGGTGTGCCCGGTGGCGACTCCGAACTGCTGCAGGTCTTCGGAGACCCGGACCGTCGCAGACCCAATGGTCGTGCGGAGTCCCGTCGCAGAGTCCGCGTTGAACGGGTAGACCGGGGACTGGGGCGAGAACGCATCCACTACGGTCTCGTCGATGATGCGGAATCGCACATCAGACGACAACGCAGTCATGTCCAGGTCGAGCACCAGCTCAACACCCCGCACATCCAAGATCTTGTAGACCCCGGCATCAGGTCCCGTGAGCACATTGAGGGTCATCCCACGAGAGACCCCAACGTCCTCCCAGATGACCTGCTCCACGCTCGAGATGGCGACGACGGCACCACTGGTCGCGCCCTTGATCTGGCCGGAAGACCAGTCGTTGTCGGACGTCAGGCAGCACAGGTCCAGGTACCGCTCTGCGGTGTTCAGATCCAGGAGGTAGGCCCCGGTGTCCTCCTCGATGCTCGAGCCGTCGAAGAGGTTGACCACCTCGGTCTCGGTGAGCGTTCCTGAGATGGGCCGGTAGTGGATCCGGAGCCGCGAATGCACCTTGTTCTTGAGGGCCCCGTAGTCGCGCAGAGCCGTTGCATCGATCTGCCCAGAGAGGGTGAGCTCCTCTCCCTCGTACACCGCAACCTCGCTGGCCTGCGGGGCGTACTGCGTAGAGGTCGAACTGGACGCAGACGGGCGGACGTACACGTCGTAGTGCCCGCCGATGTGGACCTCTCCGTCCTGGATGATGATCTGCTCATTCGCGTCGGGGTTCGTGATGCCCCCGGGAATGTCTGAGATCCGGATCTCCGCCCGGTCGTACGCAGCAGCGAACACCCCAGGAAGGAGGCCAGGGATCAGGCTGACGGAAGGGGGATCGACATCAGGAACCGCGTCCAGCTTCAGCAGGTAGATCGTGGGCAGCCCAACCAGGTCCTCCGAGCTCTCGTAGACCACCTCGTCGACCCCGAAGAACTGGTTCGCCTCCTCCGGGCGCGTTCCGTAGAGGAAGTTCCAGAAGTTGAGCTCGATCCGGCTCCCGGCTCGGATTCGACGAGCCCCATCCCGGCCACGATTCTCGAACATCGACAGCAGGAGCACGTAGCGACCCAGAACGAAGCTCATGCCCGACGTGATCACATCTCCGCCGCCGGATCCTGTGATCACATCCCGCTGCATCTCCGGATCCCCGAATCCGACGACTTCCATATTCCGGATTGTGGGAAACTCCGAGAACAGCCGAGCGCGAACTCCGCGGCGGGTGTTCAGGCTGCGCTCCGTGAGAGAGGTCTGCGTCCTCTGGAGGAGCTGCTCGGCCGTCTCCTGGTAACTGCCCCCGTTGAATGCGAACCGGTTGGTGGCGCGCACGGCAGAGGCGAGCCCGATGACCGAGGAGATCGCACCCTCTTCGACGTTGTACTCCTCGCCGGCTTCTGCCGCGACTACGCCCACATCGAGGTAGTAGAGCTGCCCCGAACGCTGAGCAGCCATCACCTCTGGGCGGAAGAACTGAGGAACGCGCGGGTAGAAGACCAGCCCTGAAGAGGTACGGAGCTCGGTCGAAGCCAGCAGCGAGACGAACGTGGGGTTCGCGAAGAAGATCCGGACGGTGCCTCCCGCCCGGGACCCCTCTCGGCGGCTCACGAAGAAGTTGGCAGCCAGGTCTTCTGCATCCTGGATCCGCATCTGACCCGAGTTGCGGACGGACTGCCCCCGTCGGATGATCTGCAGTTCCCGCTTGAATCCCTCAAGAAGGAGCTGCAGAGGACGAATGACCAGGTCAACGATGGCGTCGCCCTGCTCAGCAGGCAGACTCGGGAACTCCTGGCGCAGTCGGGTCAGGAGGAAGAGCTCGAGGTCCGTATCGAACGCGTCCACACCGAGGGAGGAGTAGAGCGGAGCGACAACACGGTCGTACACCGCCCCACCCGGGGCCAGATTGAGCGTCGGATCGTACGCCTCGAGGAGCTCCACGAGGAGATCACGGATCTGATCAGCCTGCGTACCGGTGTTGGCCATGGGTCTTCCTTAGAGGGCGAGTCCTGCGATCGCGACCGTCCCGTCAAGGGACTGGATCCGCAGCCGAATATCGAGGGCGGTTTCTTGGGGACTATATGACGCCCGAAGAACGGTGACCCGCCCCAGCTTGGCGGAGTCGGGGAGCTGCGGGTTCCGTGCCTGCGAGGTGATCATTACCTCTTCCGCCTGCTGAACGTACAGCATGGCCAGTGCTTCCACATTCTGGCGCTCTGATTCGGAGATCTCCCCGATCAACGCCAAGAGGTTTCCTCCGGCCTGCGGAGCGAAGATGTCCGACCCCTGCGTAGTCAGGAGCACCTTGAGGAATCGCTGAACGAGGAGCCCAGAGTCCCCCAACTGCTGCGCCGAGACCGCAGCTTCAAAGCTGACAATGGACGCCTTGCTGCCACTGACGTTCGCAGTGAGGACCGCCACCGACCGGATGATGACCCCAACCTCCCCGGCTGGGATGTCGGCCAGGATCCGCGTCGGACTGACCGTGACGAACACCGGAGAGCGGACCCCGTTGACGATCACCCCAGTGATGTCGCGGAAGTTCAGCCCGCGAATGTCCAGGGCGGTGCCCTGACCGAAGAACGTCACCCGCTGGATGTTCTTGGTCTGCTGGAACGCGAGAAGGGGGTAGTCCATGTCACTCCACCGAGGCGGCCTGCAGGAGGATGTCCATGGCACCTACTGAGTTCCCAGCGGAACCGAAAAGGGCCGCCCGGAGCTCACGGATTCTCTGGATCTTACCACCCACGGTGCGGGAGGGAAGCGTACCAGTGATAGGCGACGCCTCTCCTCCTACCGCGAAAGCTCCCACTTCACCGAATGCTTCGGAGTCCAGCAGCAGGATCGCATCCTCCAAGGAGGACCGAAGGCTTGCCGAAGCGACCTGGTTCAGTGCCTGGGCGGTGCTGACCTCTGTGATCGCATCTCCGACGAGGGCGAGGAGCTGCTGAGTCGCCAGGTCCAGGGTCTTGGTGTCGGGCATGTGGTCACCCTGAGCGGTAGGTGAGGTCTCCGGTAACCGCAGAGATGCTCCCAACCCGCGTCCCAGAGAGGAAGCCCGAGCGCACCAGCCGGAGGGGGTTCCCCATCTCGAGGTCTCGGTATGCTGCGTCGAATCCCTCGGCAGCACATGACTTCAGGAGCTGCTGGGCAGAGGACACCGTACCTGCGGCTGCTTCGAGCGAGATCTCCCGGAGGCTCCCCAGGGTGTCTACCGAGTCCGGAGTGTCCAAGAACAGGAGACCGAACGCCCGGGAGGCCTCGGGAGTGAGGGAAGAGATCAGAGAGGCCGACTCCCCGTAGAAGGCCACTTCCCTCGCGGCCTCCGCCCGTGACGCCGCCAGCTTGCGTGGCCGCAGCAGCCCGGACAGGGCGCGCATCAGTGTCGCCATGTGTGCCCCGGCTGCGGCGTGACGGGACAGCAGCACCTGGGTCGGTGGATCAGCCTGGAGGGCCTGCAGCGCCCCCACCGCGTTGCTGACCGCCAGCACCCTGTCCAGCCCGTCTCGCTCGCTCAGCGCCAGCAGCGCCCGATCCTTGACCGGGCCTGCGGCGGTAGCCAGGAGGATCGCGCGGTGGTCTGGGATCCGACTCTTGACCTGCACGCAGATCTCGTAGAGATCCTCCGCCCGTCTGACGATCTCCTGCACAACCACAGACAGTGACGCCCCCGCGTCACTCGGACGGGCGTAGCCCTTTCGGACCTCTCTCTTCACCTCGTCCCGGAACGCTGCTGCAGTCGCTGCCTGGAGGGCTGCCAGGTCTGGGGTAGTGCCTCGAGAGAGCACTGCCTCAATCTGCGATACATCGGAGGGCGCGTCAGAGACGCCCACATCTGCCGGCCGGACTGCGAGCTCGGTCAGCATGACAGCCGTACAGAGTAGACCGTGCATCTCTGCTGCGGGACGCACCAGACCCCGCATCTTGCGGAGCTTGAGGTAGAGCATCGTGTCTGGGTCGGAGAGCACGGCCTGGGCTGCTGACGCCCGGAAACGGTCCCACGCGAACTCCCGATCTTCCGCCCGGCTGGCCCCAGAAGGGGGCACCGGGGACAGAGCACTCTTGGCGCTCCGCTGGAGGTCAGCATCAGAGAGTTTCAGCGGCATCAAGCCACCGTAACGGAGATGCTGTCGAAGGTGACGTCCACTGCGGGGACTCTCTCAGCCTCCGCCAAGGAGGACGAGAACTCAATCTCGCAGGTTCCGGCGCCGACACCGACGATGGTGACCGTGGACCCACTCATGGATGCGGTGGCCACAGCTGGATCGGTGGAGGACACGGACACGAGGCTCGACCCCACCGCCTCGCCCTGGATCTTCTTGTACGGCGCGGCGCGCCCACTCGACAGGACCACTTCGGCTTCTACTTCGACCTCATCCTCCTCATCGATGCTGACAGATGAGGGAGTCAGATCGACCCGGGAGACGTAGGGCCAGATGAGGTCGGTGAACCCCGTAGAGACCTTGTCCGGGACAGTGACTACGAAGACGTCCGGCTCGTAGGACTCCACCACCACTTCGTACACGGCTCCCCGGAGGAGATCGAACTCGAAGTAGCCCGCGGCGTTAGACACCACGATCACCTTGGAGTTGCCGGTGGCGTTGCCGCCACTGATGCGGACGCGCTCGTTGAGCATGAACTCCGCGGTCACGTTGGCCAGATGCTGTCCCGCAGCCCCGATGATGAAGCCGCTCACCCGGCAGAGGTGACTCAGCGTCGCGGGAGGTCGGTCATCGAGGTTCTCGCCGCCCACCTCGAACTCTGAATCCTCCTCGACTACGACACTCAGTCCGGTGTCGAAGGAGAACCCAGTCTTGAAGAAGCGGACCCAGTAGGTGGCGTCGGGCAGGTCGAACACGACCTGTCCTTCAACGGTGGTGTTCCCCTGGGTGATGAACGTAGATCCATCCTCAGAGAAGACGAAGACCGTGCAGGACTCGAGGGGGGTGTTCTTGGTCTCGTCTGAGGAGTCGTAGACGTAGAGGGTGACCGCGCTCATCAAGATCTCCGAGGCAGCTCGACCAGCTCAATCTCCTGGATTTCGAGCAGATCGTCTGCGGTAGCCGCAAGCTCGAAGATATCGATGGTGGCTTGGTCAGGGATGGTGACGCGCCGAACCAGGGAAGATCCTGAGACGGCGAGCAAGCCTGTCAGGCCGCGAACGGCCGTGAAGGAGATCTCACCATTGGCATCTGAGGTGGCCGTGACATCGTCAGCTACGAAGCCGACTCCGGTGACCTGAGAGGTGGCGAGATCGGGACTGAATCGGACGTGGTGGCCCGGCAGGAAGTTCCCTGCGGAGTCCACGAATGTGCCGGTCAGCGTACAGGTGTTGTCTACCCCCACATCTGGGTCGGGGTCTACTGCCCCCGGGGGGAGATCTCCAGAGTCCAGCGCGTCCACGGTGTCGCTGCGGGTGTACTCAGTGCCTGCGACCCCGAAGGTCCAGGTCAGCGTGTACTGTCCCGCAATGAGGGGAGTCCACAGCGCACTGTAGATCCCGGTGACGTCGTTGACGAAGCTGGTGATCGTCTCAAGGGTCTCATCGTCGAGGATGACCGCGAGGCTGGGATCATCGTCGGCGTTGAGGAACGTCTCGGTGCCGGAGCCGCCATCGAAGGTGACCCGCAGGGTGGCAGTGGTGGCCAGGCCAACCGTCGTGAACGACATGACGCCTCCCTACTATTTTCGGACCTGATTCTTGAGAGTCTGGTAGCAGTTGAAGAAGCGGCACTCCTGCGTGCCCGGCCACTCTGCTTCCATCTTGGACAGGTCTTCTTGGGTAATGTTGAAGGTCCAGGAGGTCCGACGACTGGACCGCGACACGTCTGAGATCGAGAATCCCCGCTGCACCAAGAATGCGGCGAACGACATATCCTGAGTAGTGAACGGCACAATCAACCCGAGGCAAGCGCAGCAGACAGATCTGGAAGGTATTTCGACAAGAAACCCACGGTCTGCGCAGTGGTCAACTCTACCGTGCGCGCACTGAGGGCGCCATCGCCCGTGCGCCCCTCATGAATGATCTTGAGCAGCGCAACCTCGCGAGCAACCTCTGCTTCCGCCGCGAGGAGCTCGGACTCGAGCTGTGCCCGCAGACGGATCACCCGCGCGACAGTCTCCGGGTACGCCATCAGAAGCTTCTCAGGTAGTCGCGGTACTTCTTCGAGATCGAGTTCTTGACCTGGGAGACCTTGGACGCAGACCACCCGAGTTCACGCGCGATGTCGTTCATCACCTCCATCTTGCGCTTCCCTCCCTTACCGAAGAGGTAGTTGAACACTGCTGTCTCGTCGGTTGTGAGCTCGTAGGGCAGCATCGCGATGACCTCGCGGTGCCTGGGGGACTCCTCCTCGAAGGGGGAGGACTCGAACGCATCTTCTCCGACTGCCGGCAGGTTGAAGATGTCCGGCCGGATCTCTTTCGCCAGGCGCTCGACCTTCTTCGGGCTCATCTTGAGCTTGTCTGCGAGCTCGAAGGTGGTGGGCTCCCTGCCCAGCTCCTCCTCGAGCACAGCCTTGGCCCGCGAGTACGGCCCGATCTTGTTGGCCTGTGCCTCTACGATCCGCGTGAAGTTCTGATGCTTCTTCACGTAGCGGTTGAGACCCTTGAGGTTGTTCTGGACGTGCGATGCGACCGCAGCCTTCCGGGTCGGGTCATACCGACGGAGTGCCTGGACTGCCAGGGTGCGCGCGTGGGCCTCGATCGCAGGCTTGTAGATCCTCGGGGCCCGGTGCCGGTTCACCTGCGAAGAGATGACTGGATTGAGCGACGTGAGGAGCGGAGCCAGCTTCTCTGGGTCTTCCTTGGAGGTCTTCCACTGCCGCCACAGGTCCAGATCTTGAGCGGCCCGAGACGACATCGGCTGCCCGGACGTCCAAGAAGTCGGGAACTGGTACGGGTCCTTTGCCGCGATCTTCTCGAGTCGGCTCCGGAGGTCAGCCATCCGAGAATGCCCGGTTCACCAGGCGACCGGCCTCGCGAGCAGACATGCCCAAGCGGGTGTTGCGCCCGTAGTGCTCCTTGCCGGAGAACAGGCCCGAGAGCTGCCGGTAGGACCGGGCGGCCAGATCGTCACGTCGGGTGAAGAGATCATCCAAGATCTCGTTCGTGTTGGCCACGTTCGACATCTCTGCGGCGTGAGACAGGTGATGGTCTCGCTGGAAGAGGTCGTTGGCCATCAGTAGCCCCCCTGGGAGGCGCCCGACTTCCGACGCTTCATGGCCTGCATCATCTGACGCTGCTGCATCTCGCGCTGCGCGCGGATGACGCGACCCTCCTTGCGGTCCTGGAGAGCATCCTTGCCCACGGCACCGGCGATGACGCCGCCGCCGACGAGAGCTGCTCCGCCGAGGTGTTTGCCACTCAGGGCCTCCTTCGTGAGCTCGTCGAAGAAGAACGCAGAGATGTTCGGGTCGATCATGATCAGCCTCTTTTGGCGATGCCGAGGGGAGTATTTTGGATCGTAGCATCCTCGCCATCGGGGCTCAAGGACACTCGGGGCCGCTTGGTCAGCGATGTCGCTGCCCGGACCTGGCCCCGGTACCGGATTACCCGGCGGGCACGCTCAGCCCGGGGATCGAGCTCGTTGGTGATCTGCTTGGACAGATCTTCCCGCCCCGACCCATATCGGGAACGTAGCGGACCCTCCAAGTCGAGGAACTCGAGCTCGGATCCATAGTCCACAAGACCGAAGTTCACAGCGTTGGAGTGGAATCCCCCGTACCGGGCGTACTTCCTGTCCTTGAATCCACCTGGCCCACGAGGCTCATGGACCCACCCATCGGGTCCGAGCTTCTGGGTCTTGTCCGCAAGCACCTCGCGGAGAGTGGCCACCTTCCTGTGGGTAGACCCATGGATGAACTGGAGAACGTAGCGGGAACCCTTGTCCACAGCCTCGGAGTAGTCCCACACCAGGCGGTCTACGGCCTGCTCCACAGAATGGCGAACCAGGCCTTCCGGCGGATCCTCAGACAAGACCCGGTCGACGATACACGGTGAGCCGAAGAACGGCAGGTACACCCGCTCTGAGATCTTGGTGATGTTGCCCGTCTCTACCTTCTCGGTGCTGTAGTCCGACGAGATCCAAGAGGGACGGATGGCCTCCTCCACCGGCAAGCCAAGGCGCGCGTCCGCGTCAACTTCCTCTACCGTCAGCGTACTTCCGGGCAGCGTGACCAGGAATTCTACGACGCCGTGGACGTCCTCAGAGTCCCAGAACGCAGCGGACTTCTTCTCCTTCACGAACTGCGTGATGGTGCCGCCGGTCTGATTCTGTATGGAAAAGGGAGAGTCCACCTCGAGTACCGCTACAACTTCCTCTCCTGGAGGCATGGACCCCCGGGCACGGATTGCCACCGTGGTGGGCGGCCCCGTCCAGATGACGCCCTTGGTGGTCTTGCCCCCGGGCACTGGAACTTCTGGGATCGCTACAGACTGCCCGGCCTGCACCCCTGTCGCGGTCAGGTCAGTGGGAGGGAACGTGCTCGGGTCGATGAGGAAGCCCGCACGATCCCCGTAGATTTTCGGCAGGTTTCTGAGGTACGTCCGAAAGTCTCCGATGAGGACTCCGAGGGCCTCCCAGAAGTAGAGGGAGTTCGGATCTTCGTCCAGCGGCAGCCCCAGGCGCGAAGGCACCGACTCGGGGGTGGAGTTCAAGACCCCGATAGAGGTCCCGGACTCCACGGAGAAGATCCCCTGCCCCTGAAGAATCTCTGCGCGGCTCTGGATCGTCAGCTGCCCGCTGCTATTGATGTTCTCAGAGAAGAGATCGTCCGTCCTATCACCCGTACGGTGCGACCGGACATGCGTGAGCGACACGTTTGTCTGGGCGCCGCCCTGCGTGATCGAGTGCGTGACTGACGAGAGCATCCCCAACCAGTGGACTCTGTCAGAGCGGGCTCCCTTCTCCGTCTTCTGCAGTTCGTAGGCAGACAGGGGGGCCCCAACCACGACGCCAGGGAACCCGCAGACGAGGTTCAGGTTGAACACTCCGGCCACAGACGCACTGCGCGACAGGTACCGATTCGAGAGCAGGTGGAAGTGCGCGAGGCGGTCTGCGAAAGTGTCGATCCGAGACTCAGACTCCGTGCCGCTTCCCGTTTCCACTCCCTTCAGCCGGTAGTAGAGGAGGTCCGAGGCTCGCTCGAACTTCGGGATGACGCCGCTGTAGACCTCGTGATCGTGGATGATCACCTTGTCTGCGCTCCCGAGCCCCTTCTGGACGTTCTGCTCCTCTCCCACCAGCTTGGGGGCGAACGCCAGACGGTCCAACTGCTTCGTCTTCTCCTTGATCTGGTCGAACGCGATGTTGAGCTGCAGTCGCGTAGTCTCTCGGAGCATGGCCCGCTGCATGCTGAAAGATGTGACCTGATCTGGGTAGATGACATTGCACCGCGGCGGTGCCGCAAACCAGATGTTGGGCCGGAAGATGAAAGAGTTGAGCCTCTCTCTGACTCCCCTTCCGGTCGCCCCCGCCTGGAGGGTTCCCTCAGCTTCGGAGAACTTGGTCTTGTGGTGCCGGTCCTGGACATGAACAGGATCGTTGGCCACGCCGACCAGCGCGAAGAGCGGATCTGGGGTCAAGGGCCAATCGAGGGGGTCCCCTCCCGACTGGAGGTCTGGATCTTTGTCGGTCTCTACCAGGACCACGTCCACCCAGGCGCTAAGCGCCTTCAGCATCTGAATATCGTCGTAGATCTCCTGACCAGATGCCCAGAGGCGCCGGTATGCCTCGTCCTGCGCGGCCATCTCCAGATCCCAGAGATTCGACAGTTTACCCTTTCCCAGCGCCTCCCACTGGTACATGACGTGCCGGAACTTCCCCTGCACACCAACGGCCTCTTCCAGCAGAGTCGGCTGGGCCACCCCATCTTTGAGGTTGAAGGGCATACTTCCTGCGAACAGCCTCCCGGAGAACTGGGGATGCCCGATGTCAATTGCGAACCCACGCTCGTGCGCCGTGCTGATGACGTCATCTTCGCGCCACCCGTCGTGGATCCGGAAATCGAACTTGTACCCCGTGTCCTCTCCACCAGGGGCAGATCCCGGCCCTTTGTAGATCAGAGGGTCTCCGACCCGCTCCTTGAGGCCGGACAGCAGGATGACCACCTTCTCCAAGAACTCGAGGTTGAGGTTGATCAGCTTTCGCGGATCGCTGACCACACCGTCCTTGGCAGAGAACTCCGACAGGATCTTCTCTCGGAGGGCGCCCTTGGATGAATAGGGCACATCCCGACCAGGGTGCTCCTTCTCCGCGTCCTCTCCTCTGATGTACTTCGGTGCCGGATTCGGCACGAAATCGTAGAAGATGAACCCGAGGATCATGTTGATGGTGTCGCGGAACGAGCTGACTGCTCCCACCTGCCCCTGTCGGCCCTTCAGCCACTCAGAGAACGTCGCAGCGGAGTAGAGCGCCGCAGCGGTCTCCCCAGAATCGGACACGATGGAGTCCAGGACGCGTGTGCGCCTCTCCTGGACTGTGGGCCAGGGCCCTGCGCCCATGAAGGCCCCCTGGACGCCACTGAGCGCCTCCAGGACGCTGAACAGCCCTCCGAGCACAGACTGCGCCCCTGCTTGGCCCGCTGCCTGCGGCCTCTGCTGAGAGATCAACCGCACGAGCGTCGCGGGAGTCTGGATGATGTTGTCGAACGACGGCTGAGAGATCGCCAAGAACGCTGAGCGGTTCTCGATGGTCGTGGCGTCCCCGCTGCTGGCTCCGAAGTTCAGGGAGAACGCGTAGTTCGTGTCCCAGACGTTCGAGAAATCCATGCAGTTCAGCGAGGCCGACCGTGAACCGGCCCCTGCCTTCGAGAACTGGACCCCAGAGACTTCCCCACAGAAGAGCAGCTTGTAGAAGTCGTCCCCGGCTCTCTGAGTCCGGCCACTGGCTGCGAACTCCATGGAGTCCAGTACGAAGAGATGGACCACCGTGCGGGGCAGCAGCTCGAGTAGCGCGTCGTCCGGCACCACCTGGATGTTCGCGGTCGCCGCGGAGCCGATCTGCGTGGTGACCGACGCACCAATCACCGGGACCTCGAGGCCCTCGAGGAACAGCCGGAGATGCAGGTGGAACCCGGGGGAGCTCACAGCACCACCGAGAGGGCCGCACCCAGGGTCCCCGGGTAGACCGTGCCGGTCTCGCCCCGGAGGTCTGCCGCCGCAGCCTCGCTGACCAAGCGGCGCTGCTCCTCAGTCCTCTGAGCACGGTCGATCTTGCCCTGGAGCTCCTGACGCTGAGATGCGGAGAGCCCTCCGGAGTTCGGGTTGTTCACACTCTCCTGCAGACGGCGCCGTGCGTTCACCACGCTGTACCCGTAGCCGAGCACTGCGACGCCGAATGCCGCACGGGCGATCGTCCTCACGATCTCCCCGGTGCGCTGCTTGGCCGCAGCCGCACTCCGGTAGCCGAGGGCGGTCTGCACCACCATGTCGGTGTCCTGGCGCTCAAGAGGCACCCCGGGGACCTGCGGGAAGGGTGCCACGTTGATTCCAAATGCCTGGAATGCCGCGATCCCGCGGTTGCTGTAGAAGGCCTCCTCACTGCCGAGCTCACGGAGCTCAGATTCCCGGATCGCCTGGTCTCCGATCTCAGACACATAGGTCGCAGTCGGGTAGTTGACGTACTCGTCGAAGTTCTGGAAGTTGAAGACCGCGTCGTTCTGGACCTTGCGCGCCGCATCCAGGGCCAGGAACCCATCCGTGTTCGTGCGAAGCGTCACGGAGTTCTGTCCCGGACGGGGTGTGCCGTCGCTGAACGCCAGGAGAGACGCGCCAAAGAAGTTCGTGACCTCCAGGCCCGCCAGGTCTTCCGACGCCGAGCCCGACGCGAAGATGGCACGGCTCGCTCGACTGGAAGTGAAGCTGACCGGCACGACCAAGTTCCGCCCGTAGAGGGCATTCCGGATCTTGCGGACTCCGTTGTCCATCGCTGCGTCGATCTCGTTCAGAGCAGAGAGGAACTTGCTCATCGCCCCGGGAGCACCAGCGGACAGAGGGGACAGCTTGATGTTCGTCTTGCGGACAGCCGCCGTGGAGCTGTCGGCCAGCAGCGCGGTATCCTGGACATCATCCAAGGCACCGACTCCCAGGTAGTCTGAGGTTCCCGAGCGACGGTACGCCCGCGCATCAGACTCTCTCGAACCTCCACCTCGGGTGATGCTCTCTACGAAGAGGGAGAAGTTGACCTGCAGGGAGTTGGGCTCCATGGAGGTCTGGATGGTGGTGCAGTTTGTCAGGTAGCCGGTGACCACCTGCTCATCGTACTGGAGTCGCACCTTCGTGTTCGTGCTCGCCAGGGAGGTCCCACGGAGCCGCTCTTCGTAGTTGAGCCACCACTCCTTGCTCCACTCAAAGTCCGCCGTGTTCGGCAGGATCGCAGAGCAGTTGATGATCCGTGGCTGCTCCCCGAAGAAGAACGCGTAGGTGGCCCCGAAGGTGGTGACGAACTGCGCCTTCTCGTTCCGGGTCTCTGTCACGGACTGCAGGACGAAGTTCGACGTGTAGTTCGGGGGAGTGCCGGGGGGATGACTGCTATTCCGCAGCGACAGCCCTGCCGCGCCCCCAGCAGTGACGACCGTGATGCTGGCGTACGTGTCTTTCTTGACGACGATCCCTCGCATGGGCCGGCGTACGAATTTGGAACTCGCCACACCTTCGATGGCCACAGTTGCGGTATCGGTGGCGTCGTAGACATGGAGACCCTGCCTTCCCGCGAAGTCCGCCGCGAGGGGAGCCTGGAAGATCGCAGGTGTGCTCATCGGGTCCTCCGCACAGGGACTCGAGTACGGATCATCTCCGTCACCATGTCGTAGTCCATGGTGGAAGAGTATCCGGTACCCAGGGCGATCTCCCCTGCCGCCTGCATCATCCCCTGCCGAGCGATGTCGTCGGGGGTCGGGTAGTCCACGATGCGGACCTCCCGGTTGATCCCTCGCTCGTCTCGGTATGCGAAAGAAGACTCCGGGCGGGTGTCGGAAATCCTGGAAGCGATCTGGGTGTCGTCACTCATCTACTTCTCCCCCTTAGCTGCGCTGTCAGGATCTACGAGCTGGACGTCAAGGCCCTCGTTCCTCACGGTCTTGTAGAGGGCTTCAGTCATCTCGACCGACTGGTTGACCGCGGTGGTCATGGCAGTCACAGCCTCCGCTGTGATCTGCTCCTGTGTCTTCCCAGAGTCAAGGACCCTCTGGATGCCCTCCTTCCCCTCCGTGAGTACCCCTGCAACCATCTGGGAGGAGAGGGCTCCAGTGACCTTCTCGATGTCGCGGCGGCCCTTAACTACGCCACCAGTAGCCGAGACCCCGACCCTCTTGAGGATCTTCTCGAGATCCTCCTTCTTGTAGTTCGTGACCGTGGCCATCTCTTCGAGGGTGAGGCCGTCTTCTCCCATCCCCTGCAGCTCGTTGTAGGCGTCCACGCCCAGCCCGAAGATCTGCCGTGTGCCCGAGGCATTCTCCCCGACCTCAAATCCTCCTCCCGCAGCTGCACGCAGGGCGGAGCCCAGGTTCTCGAAGGCGTCTCCATCCCCTCCGGCAAGCCCCGAGGTGGCCTTCCGGAATGCAGCTCTCGTAGTCTCATCCACATCCGCCATTCCGATCTCGTTCCCGAGACCTTTGAGGCTCTCCGCTACCCGCTTGGTGGCGACCAGGCCGACCTGCGCCTTCCCCATTTTGGCGACCTTGACCATCTTCTCCCGCTCTGCGGAAGTGAGGGTCTTGCGCTCCGCCGCATTCTTGTTGGTGCGCTTCTGCATCACCGTGTCCGCGATCTCCACGTCTCGCGCGGACACCGGACGGCCCAAGAGCTTTGAGAGGTTCTTGGCGGCCTTCTCTCGGCCCTCGGCCAGGGTGTTGGATGACGCGGCGGCGTCCGCGATGATCTCATCGATCTTGACCTGCTTGTCCTTGTCCGCGTAGTCGGCAACAAGCTCGGTGCCCGCCTTGCCAGAGGTGAAGTCCTCCTGCATGTCATCCAGGTCTGAGTCCCCCAAACCCATGAGTATCCCCACGCCGCCAACGGCCACTCCAGCTGCGATGGTCGTTGCTCCCGCAGCCCAACCCATCGGCCCTCCTACCACCGCCAGCACGGCGCCGGTTGCCACCATACGAGAGCCCAAGAAGGCCACGGCGGCGCCAGCGGCCTCGTTGGAGAGGTCGTCCAGGCCCGACTCGGCCGCCAGGCTCTTCTGACTGGCGATGACACTGTCCGCGGCACCGCCTCTGGCGCCGAAGGATGGGACCTTGTTCCATCCGTCCTCCCACACCCGGGTCTGGGACTTGTCCTGGGCAATCAACCGCGCCCCGGCAGCCCCGGACTTCGCGATGATGGCGTCGATCTCGGCAGGGGTTGCAACTGACCCCTTCCCCCTTACCTGGTCGCGCACCTCGGCGCGCAGGGCTTCCAATTTGGCACTCCGCCCGCTTGGGAGGCCCAGCTTACGGGCCGCCACTCCGCCACGCTCGGCAGACATCGCCGCCCGCGCTCCTTGGTTGACCCCCTCGAGGTCTACACTGCCCAGGAGCTCATCCGAGACCCCCAGCGTCCCGGTGAACGCATCCATGTTCCCCGTGGACATCGCGTGGCGTGCAGCCACCGTGGGGCTCACCTTCGACAGCGCGGAGGAGTTGCCCTTCCCCGCCATGATTACGTCCTGGATGGCAGATCTGGAGACCGAAACCTCCGTGTCCCCGTAGATCCGACGCTCGGCCTCCTGGAACCCCTCGGTAATGTCCCGAGAGGCGTCACTGAAGAAGTCAACGGCGCCCTGCTGCCACAGATCTGCGGCCCCGCCCGTCGCCTTCTGGACAAATCCACCGAGGGTGCGATTCTCACGGAGGTAGGCAGAGCGCGATGAAGTGTCCACCTCGCGCTTCAGGCTCGACAGGCGCTCACGGTGGCCCTTCTTCCGATCTTCAGCCATGCGAGAGAGGATGCGGAACTGGCGTCGATCCATGTTGAACTGTGTCTGTGCCAGGACCTGCAGGTACTCCTCGCTCTCGTCCCCCATCTCACGGGCCTCGGTTCGGATGACGTTGAGCAGCGCCTCCGACATCTCGGGACTCTGGAGAGCAGTATCCATGATGTCCTTCTGGTTCGCGACAAAGGACACCTGCGAGCTCCGACTTGACCCGACCTTCTTCTGGCCTCGGGCACTCAGGTCCCGGAGGCCCAGCTTCCCTTCGGCCATCTGACGCATCACCCCTGCGTCGATCCCTCCCGTGAACTTCCCGTCTTTCATGGTCCCCATAGCGGCCAACATCGCAGTCCCTCCAGGACCGGAGAGCCCCTGCATGGTGGCCCCGAGGGACTGCTGCGCCATCATCTGTGCCGCTTCCAGGGGATCCCGGCCCCCTGTGATGTCCATGATCTGCTCACCAGACAGCGCGCCCGTACGGATGCCGCTCATGATGTCCTGGGCAGCCCCCGTGACGAATCCGGCGCCTGCGCGTCCGGAGAGCTGTGCTCCTCGAGTCGCGGCAGCCCCGGAAGCCTGCATGCCGGCGAACCGGTCTGAGGTCATGCCGTAGCCGCGCATCAAGTTCATGTCTGCCGTGTTCCCCATGACATCGGAGGCCGAGTAGAACCCGGAAGAACGCATCGAACCCATCGCCTTGCCGGCCTCCTCCATGGAAGTGCCCATGATCCGCGCCATCTGGTGCATCGTCTTGCCCATCTCTGTGAGCTTGCGCGCCATCTTCTCGGCGTCCTGCACCCCCTGGTGCATCCCCATATCGGTGAACTGCTCGGATGAGCGGAGCGCATCCGACATGGACACAAAGGGATTGTTGGCGTTGATAGCCCGGATTCCTCTCTGAATCTGCCCGAGGTCGTTCTGGCTGAATCCTCGACCTGTTCGAGGGTCTCCGCCCATGTTGGCGAACTGCATCCCGCCGAAGAGCTGGTTGACCTGCTGCGTCTGCTGCATGCCAGATCTCATCGCCGAGGCCGTGCCCGCAGCAACGCCGAGGCCCGCCATGGGAAGGGCAGCCCCTGTCATGAATCCTCCGGACATGGCCCCGAGAGAGGCCGCGGTAGCGCCGCCGCCCAGTCCGAGGAAGTTGGCCCCTGCGAATCCCAAACTGCCGATTCCCGCAGCAGTCGCCGGGATCGCCGCGAGGTTGGCGATGGAGCTGGCAGCGTTGATGCCGCCCGTCATGCCGCCCATCACCATTGAACTGCCCAGCGCCGCACGACCGTGGTTGGGGTTGCTCGGCATCGCGTAGCTGAACTGCGGCGGGTACTGCGACATGCCCATCGCAGGCTGTGCCTGCATCATTCCGGACGCGCCAGCGGTCAGCATCGAGTGCTGCTGCTGCTGAAGGGCCATTCCCTGGGCCACCTGCTGGGCGGTAATCATGGATTACACCTCGGAATCGGGCATAAGTATAGTACACAGGAGGAACGATGTTCTTTGTGACTTGCGGCATCGTTGCCGCGGCTGTCGGCGCCATCCAGGCAATCGACAGCCAGAACCAGGCGGGCCGCCAGGCCCGCCGGGACGACGACAAGTTCGCGAAGAACTTGTCGTCGGGGACGGGCAGGGAGCCAGTTACTCAAAGGCCTGAGTTCCTCGACGTCAAGATCGAGGTGCTCGACATCTCGGTCTTGATGACCGGCAGGGAGGCGATGTGGTGGCTGGCGGAAGGCTGGCCCAACAGGAGTAAGGAGGATGTGTCGAGAAAGGTGCGTCACATCATCATGGACCAGCCCCGCCGACTGGGGCTGGTCCGAGATGGGTACGCCCAGGTCGGATGAGCGGAAACCCGCCCCCGCACTTCGGTGCGGGGGCGTAGCGGCTCTCACGTTAGCCGGCACGGCGGCATTTCAGTCGTGCCCTCGTGTGCGGGGGGCGCGAGCTTGCCTGACCGGAGCGCCACCAAGAATGTCTTGATGATAGCGCGCTCTGATCTGACAAGAGGCTGAGCTCCCTGCTCCTGAAACCACTTGTCGAAGGCATCGATGTCCACATCGGCGCGCTGCAAGATTTCAGTTTTCCCGGCCATAAGTCCCCCGGAGGCACAATGAACTACACCACACTCTATAACCGTGCGCGCACCGGCGCTGTGCGGGTCTGGGAAATCGCTGTCGAGGGGAACGCGGTCCACACGCGCTTCGGCCAGCTCGACGGGAAGATGCAGGAGGTCACGGACTACGGAACCGCCAAGCACGCGGGGCGCAGCAACGAGGTCTCGGCTGAGCAAGACGCGCAGAACATGATGGATCGCCTGATCTCGAAGAAGATGCGGAAGGGCTACGACACGAAGCTGGAGGAGACCGCTGACTACAGCCCCTTCGAGCACGGCATCGTGGACAACCTGTCCTTCTACAAGCCTCAGAACTCGCTGAACAAGAAGATGGAGAAGATGGTCGAGGACGGGAAGGCGTGGGCGGTGCGGAAGTACGATGGCGAGATGATGGTCATCGTCAAGAACTCCGAGGGGGAGGCGATCTTCTTCAGCCGACGGATGCTGACGAATCACCACCTCGAAGATCAGCACACCTGGCGCGAGCGCTTCGACCACATCGCCACGGAGATCGAGGAGAACGACGAGATCCCGAACAACACCATCCTGTTGGGCGAGATCGTGAACGGGCCTGACGCGGATGATCGATGGCGGGTCGCGAAGGTGATGAAGTCGTTGACTCCGAAGGCCCTCGAGATCCAGGAGAAGACCGGGTTCCTGCACTTCATCTGCTGGGACGTGGCCTGGGCTGCCGGGCTCCAGCTGCTCGGAGAGATGCAGTACCGGTTCCGCCTGGACCACGCGGACCTGTTCTCCGGCCAGTTCGTACATCCGCCGGAGACCTTCATCGAAGGCGACTACAAGGGGGTCGAGGGACTCCGCAACACCCTGGTCGCTCAGGGGTGGGAGGGCTTCGTCATCGTGGACCCGCACTCCACCTACGGCGAGAAGTCCTTCAACCTGCGCGGCAAGCCCGACCGCCCGAACACCTGCTGCAAGCTGAAGCCCGTCTTCGAACTGGATGCTGTCTGCCTATGGGACCCCGAACAGGGCGTCGGCAAGTACGGCCGCGGGAAGAACCGTGGAAAGGTAGGGTCCGTAGCCCTCCACCAATACGACGCCGACGGAGAACTGGTCTACTTGTGCGACTGCGGAGGAGGACTCACCCAGGACCACAGGAACTGGCTCAGCACTCCTGGCGTGTTCCCTGTGGTCGCAGAGATTCAATTCGCCAGCCGGACCTTCATCGCCGACGGGGAGGCCACCAACGCACTTCAGTTCCCTCGGGTCGTTCGATTTCGCGACGACAAGGAGGCAGAAGAGTGCATCGAGGAGAGTCTGACCTATGGCAGCAAAAGTGAAAGATGAAACTGGGCACGCCTATGGGAAGTGGTCTGTACTTCGAAGACACGGAAAGAAAAACGGCCAAGTGACCTGGTGGTGCCGCTGTGAGTGCGGCGTAGAACGCGAGATCCGGGGAGGCACTCTCCTCCCTTGGGGCGGGCGGTAGATGTCCCGAGAGCACAAGCTCAGAGATGTCCCCGGACACGAGGGCATCTCTGAGTGCGTGGTCTGCGACCTCGCAGAAGGAGAGCTCACCACGCACTGCCCGGGTGCTCCGATTGAGCGTCGAGTAGCCGAGCGCGTGTACGCCGGAGTGCTCGACTTCAGGCACGGAGCCTGGGAGCAGAACCGGGGCCGGGGACTGGTCATTCGGCTCCGGTTCTGGGGATGCAAGGCACCGCTCACGGCCGTAGAGCGGTGGGGAACGACATGAGGCGTCCTTCCTACATTCCCTGCCCCGACTGCGGAAAGAAGCACTACAAGATGGGCCAGGTGCTCGTCCAGTGCCCGTGGAACCAGCGAGGCACGCCCCCTCCGGGCGGCTACCAGCTGACCCCCACGCTGCAGTGCAAGAGCTGTGGCTACTCCCCCCTGTTCTCGGGGTTCCTCACCAGGACACGCCGAACCACGCGCCATTTCAATCACGTTTTGAGGTCTACATGAAGATCCCGGACTGGCACAGCAAATACCTGGAGGACTGATGCCCCGTACCCTGGAGGTCCCCGACCTCGACACGTTTGAGCCCTGCGGGCTCTTCGATCGTGAGATCTCCACGATCATCGACTCGAGTGACCAGACCTTCGCCACTGACGAAGACCTGGGACGGAAAGATCCAGAGACAGGAGAAGTCTGGACCCTCGCATGGGTCCGGGTCCGGAAGCCCGATCAGCCATCCTCACCCTCGCCTGCTACCTTCCAGGTCCGCTGGCGCTTTGCCTCTTGGCCGGCACGAGACTGGGTAAAGCAGACAGGCCCGCGCGACTTCGTAGACTCTCGGGCACACCGCATCGTGCGAGACCGCATGTGGGACGGAGACCTCGGCAATATGGAGTTGCGGGTAGAGACTCTCGATGGAGTTCTTGTCGAGAGAGAAGATGCCATCCAACAGCGAATTCTCCAGTCTGGAGATTTCTGCCGTCACGGAACAGAGACCGAGAGCTACTGCGGGCAGTGCGGCCAGCGGTGAGCAAGAGCGTACGGGGGTCCTTCGGGACCCCCGTACGCCTCGAAGGCCTTAGCTCCCGAAGATGAACGCTTCCTTCGGGTGACCTGCCTCTTCCTTGGCTGCTTCCTCTGCGCGGAAGGCCACCTGCCGGAGCTCGGCCTCTTGGTCCCGGCTCTTCTGAGCACGCTCTCGGAGATCTGAGATCTCCTGGGTCTTCGCGGTGACCTCGGCGTCACTCACGACCTTCTTCTCATCGAGCAGTGCTCGCAGTGCTGCGAGGAGGTTGTCATGCTGCTCTGCGACTTCCCCGAGTACTCCGTCATTCTCTGACAGCCTCTGGATCTCGGTGATCAGGTGATCGATGCCCTCGGACTGGATCTTCTCCAGTAGGGCGATGCGCTGCTCGAGCTCAGTGAACTTGGCTTCGAGTCGTTCGGTGCGCGATGGCATTCAGGCCTCCTGGCTCAGAATCGAGCGGACTTCCTTGTTGATTTCCGACACCACATCCTCCAACTCCTCCACCATCTCCTCGATGATGTCGGCAGAGACGGGTGCCCCCTCGCAGTCAATCTGGGCCAGGGCCTCCGGGACCCCATCCCTCGGCAGATACCGGGTCCGCAAGATCTGCACGAGGGCAGTCTGGACCGCAGCACGCTGCCGGAGCTCCGTCACCTGCGTCAGCAGGACCGCAATGGTCTTCTTCTGTGGCGGCATAAATTCCCTCCGTTTTTCCGGTATAACATCGGTGTGAGGAAACCGAGAAATCTCCGGAGAAATCGAAGGAGTATTCACCGCACCAGGGACGTACTGGATTGTCCGGGAAAGCCTGGTGTGACACCTTTACAGGGGCCACGATGAAGCGAATTATCTTCTTTTTCATGCCAAGGGCAAATGGACTATTCGCGGTGTTGACTACTCGGCTACTCCGAGGAGCCTTCTGCGGAGAGCAGGATCCTGGCCCAGCAGAGTCGAGGGACGATGCTGCATGCCGGCGTAGGCGCGAAGAACCTCCTTGCCAAAGGCCTTGGGCTCGTCCTTGATGCTCCGAAGGTGGTCACGGAGGCTGCCCACACTCGTGCGCATATACGAGGGAGACCCTTTGATGTACTCAGCCGGCAAGCCCCCGCGAACAGGAACATCAGTCATGAACGCTGCGGCCGGGACTTGTTCGAGAGAGGGGTGAATCTGGGACAGCGCCTCCCTCTGGCTCTTTACCACGGGTGCATGGAGTTCCCTCCCAGGAGCCTCGCGCGCCCGCAGCTTCTTCCAGGGAACGCGGGCCTCCACAACATCTCCCTTGCCGAAGAAGGATAGGGCCCTGCCCGCTTGAGCCTGCAACACGTCTCCCATATTCGCAGAGCTTCCGGTAGCCTCGAACTGGCGCTGCATGCCCTGCACCGCAGGGGAGTTCAGGATCTGCCGCTTCTGCTCAATCGGTATGTGCCTCCTCAGCGCCTTCGCCTTGGCGAGGCCTTCAGCCTGCTGAGCGTAGTTTTTCGCCATGGCCTTCGACCTCGTAGTGAAGGCAAGTCCTTCTTCTCCGGGAACGGCGAGCAACGAAGAGATGCCTGCTGACCCCTGCGGACGCAGGCCGGTGGCGCGAATCTTCTTTGCCACCGCCTTGGTAGTTCCGTGGCGGACCGGAACCTTTCCCGTGAGAAAAACTCGCAGAGCTTCTCGGGCGCCCGCTACCTTCTCCCCGGCCAACTGCCTGCGTACCCGCTCCTGCTCTGCGAGGAGGGCCTCTCGGCTGTGGCCTCCATGAGGGCTCCCATGGATGCCGCCCGCCTTTTCCTGGAACGGACTCGCCTTCTGCATGTGCGCCCGCAGGCCTCGGTAGTCGGGTTTCATCGTGCTTCTCCGTTTGACTTTTTGCGGTTGAGCTCGAAGCTAACTGCACGCAGGTTCCCAGAGCCATTTCCGCCGCCACGAGAGAGCGGAGTCTTGTGGTCTACCTCTCGGGGATCACCTTTGCTTAGCCCCACCTTCCGGCGGGCCTGGTTCCGGAGGCTACGGTTCTTCCGCTGCTCTGGGGTGGCGTGGTACTCCGCATACTCCTTCTTGTAGTCGCGGGGTGCGCGGGCCTGCTTGACCAGCACGCGCTCTCCCGGGGGCCGCATATTGGGACCGAAGACCGTCTTCACGACGTGCCGGCCACCGATGTCGCCTATCACGACCCAGCCCCGCCCTCTGGCGAGCGGCACATGGTAGGTCTTTCCTGGGCGGAGCGTCATCTTGGGGATGCGCGCCTGGATCTTGGCGACCTCGTACCCGGAACCGGGGGCGCGCTCCTGGATGCGCTGAGCCACATGGCCCTGTAGCGACTGCGGGGGCTCGTCACTCGCCTGCTGGAACACTTCCCGCAGCTGGTTGGAGAGGCGCGTCTTGTCGTCCGCCCGATCTTGGATCCACTGCTCAGTGGACTTGCCCTTGTTCCGGCCCAAGAAGCCCTTCGGCAGCGATGAGTAGAACCGCTGGACCTGAACCTTGCGCTCCTTCTTCGGGAGGTGGGCGTGGCTCTGGTACCGGACTCCTCGTCCAATCACCTGGTCGATCTTGGAGTTGTTCCAGTGCGGCTCCAAGACCTGGACCATCTTCGTGCCCTTCAGGTCCAGCCCCTCAGTCCCCGAGCTCGAGACGAGGAGGATGGGCGTCTGCCCCGAGTTGTACTCATCCACCATGCGGGCTTTCTGCTTGGCGTTGAGCTTGCCCGTGAGGGTGTTGAACTTGATCTTCCGCCTCTTCAGGGCACGCTCGTAGGGCTTCAGGCCCGCCTCGATGTAGTTCGAGTACACCACCCCCCGGAACCTTCGATCCGTCTTCCGCGCGTCCAGGAGCCGCCGCGCAGCCTCTTGGATCTTGGGGGTGTTCTCCGCCTCCTGCGCGTTCGTCATGTCGTCGACATAGGGGCGCGGAGAGAGGGAAGCCTGCCGGCCTGCAGTAGTGAATGCGTTCAACATTCGGGACTCCTGCTTCGACGGCGGGAGCCCTGCGCGGATCTTCCTCCGCACATGGGCCGGGGCGGCACCCATCACGGCCTCGTAGACCTGCTCCTGCTTCGGAGACATCGGAACTGCGATCCGCTCTTCGATCTGCTCAGGGAAGTCCTCCGCCGATGCCTCTGAGTGGACATCAATGCGCCCTGACAGCGCCTTGCGGAGAAGAGAGGCGTTCTTCAGATCTTTCCGCAGACCGGGCTTCACCCCTCGCAGCCTGTTCCAGAGCCCGGGGGACACCTCGGACTCCTGGATGAACTTCTGATCGAACCTGGTGGGGTCCGCTGGGAGCACTGTCTCTCCCGCCGCCACGTTCGCCAGGGGCCCCACATCAGAGGGGCGGTTGTAGAGCGTGGTGCCTGTGAGGAGGAGCCGCTTGTGGGCCTCCAGCGCCGCGGGACGGAGGGTCTTCGAGGTTAGCGTCCCTCCGTTCCGCAGCCGGTGCGCCTCGTCGAGCACCAGGAAAGATCCCGGCTCGACGCTGTCTTCCCCTTCTTTGGCTCCGCGCCGTACAGCCTTCTCGTAGGAGCTGATACGAGCCTTCACCTCACCCTTCACGTGCTTCTTGAGCTCCTTCTCGTAGTTCTTGGTCAGGGAGGCAGGGGTGATGACCTCCATGGGACGGCCACTCGCTACGCCCGCGGCGATCGATGTCAGCGTCTTCCCGGCGCCTACGCGGTGCGCGACGATGACTCCGTCGCTGTCCTCGAGCTTGCGCAGCACCCGCTCCTGGTGCGGCTTGAGCGTGGAGGTGACTGCTGCGGCCGTCTTCTGGAGCTCACTCAGCGCCAAGATCTTGACCGGGACCGAGTCTTTCCCTGCGCGCACGGCCTTTGCGAGCCGGTGCAGCCCATCAATGACTGTCCACCGCCCCCTGCGGTCGGGTGCGAGCAAGAGAGGGGCACGCAGGTCTGCCGCTCGTACCCGCGAAGGGTCGGGGCGGTCATGCTGAAGCACCCACTTGAGCTCGTCCACCGAGAACTGCAGGGCTGGGCGAGACTCCGCGGATCGAAGTGCGGCGTCAAGAGAGTACTTCTGCCCGTCGTGCGTGAAAGATCCGCCCTCGCGGTAGGACGCCGTCTTCGCGACGGAGCGGATCTTCCCAAGAGGAATGGAGGCGGGGCTTGGGTAGAACTTCGAACGGGAGCGGTGCGTGTAGGCTGCGAAGCCCTCTTCCGTCTTCATCAGAGAGGCGCCGTCCCCGCCCGAGAGCGCAGCCTGCGCTACCCGCTTTTCCCACTCAGCCCGCTCGCCCTGCGAGGGCTCGAGCTTCTTCACACCCGCAACCTTCAGCTGCTGAAACTGCCGGATGTGCTTGCAGTCCACCTGCTCACCAGGCTGCGCGACGGACTTCTTGTAGCGCCAGTCGTTGCAGGAGCACCCCAGTCGATCCTGGCCCCGCAGCTTCACGATCTTGTAGGTGCCCCGGCTTCCCTGGACCTCTCCGACCTGCTTGCCCGTCTTGAGGCGGTTCATGTTGTCGGCGTACTGCAGGAGCTTGGGATCGGAGCGCGTGTCCGACCCCAGCTGCTTGACGAAGCTCTTGCGGGAAGTCTGGTCGGTGAACCCGTCCCAGTCCTTGTCTTCCGTCTTGTGGAACCCCTCCACCCGGCGAGCCGCGCGCTTCTTCTCCTTGGACTGGAAGAAGCCCTGGATTCTCTCCGTTACCGGGGCGAGGAAGGAGGCGAGGTCCGCCTCCTTTTCGAACTCCGGGTAGAAGTGGTCCATGTCTCACGCCGTGATGAAGGCCCTCATCCTGGACTCGAGGGACGCACCGTTGAGGGTGTCCTTGAGGATGTTGGCCAGGGGGTAGATGGTCAGGCCCTTCCTCTCCCGCGCCTTGCGGGGAGAGTAGGTACGGCTCATCATAACCGTACGTGGATCTTCGGGACTGTACTTGGCGTAGATGTCAGCGTTGCTGCCGACCTTGCGCCACCAGTCCGCGAGGATCTTCGCAGCCTGGCCCACCTGGACCCTGTAGAAGATCGAGTCCCCGATCTGCTCCGTGCGGTGCTGGAGGAAGCAGTGGGGGCAGACCACGATCCCCTCTGGGCTGATGCTGTCTCCGGAGATCAACCCCCCACACCCCGTGTCGCTTCCCTTCTTCTTGGCGGCGTTGGCCATCTCGAAGGGGGAGATCTTGGGGGCGTCGGCGTGCCGACGACAGATGAAGAGGAGCTCGTCCCCTCCTCCGTGCAGACGCTTCCCAGACTCCCAGAAGGACATCGAGAAGGTCATCGGACGATGCAGGGACCGGTCGGAGCGGAACCAGATCTGAATCTTGTACTTGGCGCGCTTGGCCATCTCGGCTGCGTGCGCTTCCTGCTCTTGCGCCAGCTTCGCGTGGAAGCGGCGGGTGGCGAGATTCATGTCCATCAGATCGCTCCACTGGCAGTAGACACATAGGCGCCCATGCGCTTGTCTCCCATCTTCTTGGTGATCCCCTCTCCGGGGTTGTCGCGGTTTCCGCGACGGTGCGGCAGCCGCACTTTCTTCACGACCCGAGTGGTGCCGTCATCCTCTACGCCGATCTTCCGGACGGCCAGGATCGATGCACGGCCTCGCTGCGCAGCGGGGGCCGCCGCCTTCTCCGCGGGTGCCGGGGGCGACGCCCTTTGCGGAACGATCTGCATCAGAGGACCGAGATCTCGAGCAGCAGAGGCGTAGTCGCCCCAGATCATCATGTTCCAGACGAATCGAGGAGCGCCGTCCAGGACGTAGTACTCCTTGCGCACGGACAAGACGTAGTCTTCCTCGTCCTCCGCGAACTTCAGGACATCGACCAGCTGCGAGTTCCACGCAGTGAGATCTGTGACGCGAAAGGTGACCTTGTGGGCCAGCCCGTCCTCGCTGCTTTCCTCCTCGATCATCTCGAGGCTCTTCGAGCGAGTCATATAGGGGGCGAACATGCTCAGAATCCTCCGAGAGCGTCAGCGATCAGGGAGTGAAGGACCTCCATCGGGGCTACCTCCTCATCTGAGGCTTCCTTGGTGGTGATCTCGATCCATGTCAGATGCTTGCAGGGCTCTCCGCCGATCATGGCGTCGAGGGACGTCCCTTCCGGCTCTCCCCCCTCCCGGGGGTAGCCGCAACAGATGTCCTGCTGGCACTCCTCCGGCTGGCACGACCCCTGCCGCTCTGCACCGAGGAACGAGAAGGTACAGCCCGAAGGGACGAAGTCCGTCACCTGTGGGTAGTCCTTGCAGAACTGGGGTCGGGACTCGTAGTCCCCGCAACGTCCTACACACGCCATGGTCAGCTCCCGTTGGTGTGGCAGGCGACCGCCTGCTCGAAGTCACGAACCATCGTACTGCGGGAGCTACTGCAGAAAAACACGAAGCCCTCTGGAGTCTCGGGGTCGATGTAGACCGGGATCCCGAAGATCTCGTCCAGCTTCACCCCAGGCAGCCAGTCATCGAGGGAGTCCTTGGACTGGATGACTACCCCCGAGAGAACGTCTGCCTGTCCCCGAACCTTGGCCACCGCCAGACACGCGGCCATCAATGGGCTGGCTTCGGTCTCCATCACGTCTACCTCGCAGTGCTGCCGGATTGCCTGGTACGGGGTGAACAGGCCGCTATCCAGACCTTCAATGTCTGGAGCATCCAGGAGCTTGGGCGTCTCCACCTGCAGCGCCTCCCCCTTCACGTAGAGGAGTCGTGTGGGCTTGTCCTTCCTTCCGAACAGGGACCCCAGGGCGTCCATCAACGCCTGAACAGTATTCCGCTGGAGCGGAACCTCTTCCGAGACGACAACGCGACTACGACGTCGAAGATCCATCAGATTCCTCCCTCCGCTTCAGCCACTGAATGAAGTCCCGGACCATCTGGCTGATGGTCAGTCCGTTGCGCTCCGCGTAGAGGAGGAGGAAGTCATGGTCCTCCCCCTCCAGCCGAACCTGAAGCCGGCGGCTCTTCTTGCCCATCACTGCACCTCGTATTCTCCGTGGACACCCACAGTCCCGGGACCCGAGACCACTGCAAGGATGTCCTGCAGGTTGAGCAGGAAGAACTCGCAGTCTCGGTCTACCCCCATGAGATTCCCCACCTGGTTGGCGAACCTCAGGAACCCTCGGTAGATGACCTGGTCTCCTGCCGAGACCCCAGCAGGCATCCCCTCACGGGGCACCACGCTCTCGATGACTGCGACGCCCTCAGACTGGACGTTCTTGTCGATCTCTGTGGCCAGGTAGAGCCCGGACTTGGTCTTCAGAGAGTGCGGGGCTGCTCTGCACAGCGCCCACCCCGGCATGGGTCGGAGTCCGGACATGTCAGGCCTGCGCGAAGCTGGGGAGGTCGGTGTCCGCGTCTCCGGGGACGTGATCTGGGGACGTATCCACGGAGCCCACCGGTGTGGAGACCTCCACGGCGGAGTCGTACGCGGTCCCGTCGCTGAAGAACTTCTGCGACTGCGGCAGGTTCTTGATCTGCTCCACCAGCCACGGAGGGGCGGACTTCCGACGCGCTGCGTCGAACATGCCGTCCATGGTGTCCGCCCAGAAGATGTCGGGGCCACACTGCCACACCACGATGCCGCGAACGGCACCGACCTTGTCGATCACCTGGACCTGCCGAATGGACACATCAGCTGTCGCGATCACCTGGCGGCGTGCGTTCGTGTGGAACTTCTTCTTCTGGATTCCGGTCGGCGTAGACATCATGGCTCCTGGGGGGAACGAGGGCGGAGATGCCGGTCACGATCACCTTGGGGGACCGGCATTCACAGGTGTAGAGGGGGGTCTCGGTCTCCATGTCCGCGATGACGCGAACCGGAGTCTCACAGATGGGGCAGCAGTCCTTCTCGATTCCCTCGAGGCCGGGGAGTTCCCCCAGCATGGCCCCGCTCTGCTGCAGGGCACGGATGATCAGGTCGAGCTTGTACTCGAGTCTCATCCGATCGAGGTTCACAGATCACCGTCGTCGTCGTCGTCGTCGAGCTCAGCAGCCCCCATCCTGAACCCATCAGGGGCCGGACTGGACGAGGGCTCTCCGTGCAGAGCCTGCTCGAACTCCTCGTACCCACCGAACTCCTCCTCCTCCTCCTCCTCCTCCGCGGGGGCAG